>JAABUS010000018.1_pt1 | contig 346819 bp, 315 predicted proteins | sample 5560161 | NCBI WGS metagenome assembly JAABUS01 (sample SAMN10711885, study PRJNA513376) | rock metagenome | isolation source: Antarctica rocks | place: Antarctica: Victoria Land, Trio Nunatak nord | collected 2016-01-04
GGGGGGTGGTGGACCAGCGGGCGCTGGCGGGGGTGATGGTGCGGGGGGTGGTGGACCAGCGGGCGCTGGCGGGGGTGATGGTGCGGGGGGTGGTGGACCAGCGGGCGCTGGCGGGGGTGATGGTGCGGGGGGTGGTGGACCAGCGGGCGCTGGCGGGGGTGATGGTGCGGGGGGTGGTGGACCAGCGGGCGCTGGCGGGGGTGATGGTGCGGGGGGTGGTGGACCAGCGGGCGCTGGCGGGGGTGATGGTGCGCGAGGCGACCGAGGTTGACACCGACGGTCGGCTGACGGTCGGACCACCTGCGTCGTGGGCGACGAGCGAGAGGGCGACGGGCAGGACGAGAGCGCCGGCAGCTGCCGCGCCGATGAGACGCGTGTGGAGAGCCCGCTGAACGGTCCGCTGCTTCATGACAAATCCTTCTCTCGGGGCTGAAGTTCGGGTGGCGGAGCTACTCGTCCCAGTCGCCGGGTCGGCGGCTGCCGTGTCGTCCGCGGCGGCGGGGCCTGGCATCGGCGGACGACAACGGCGCCAACAGTAACGACGCGAACGAGAGCGTCAGTTCATCACAGTAGTCAGACAAGCACTCTGCGTGTTCGAAACCGGCGCGGCGTGGGGATGGGGGCCCTCCGCTCACCGACATCACCGAGCACCGACAGCACCGAGCACCGACAGCACCCGAGCACCGTTGATCGGGGCGGCACCGAGGGCTCCGTCGCTAGCGTCTGACTGTGGACCAGGAGCGGACCGGGGAATCGGCGGTCCGACCCGGCCCGGCCTTCGTCGTCCACGATCACCGACGGCCGCGGCACCACGTCGACCTGCGGCTGGAGGAGAACGGCGCTCTCCGCTCGTGGGCGTTACCGCGTGGTCTGCCCGTGGACCCGGGACACGACCGGCTCGCCGTACAGGTGCCGGACCACGGCCTGGACCACCTGACCTACGAGGACGCCGACAAATCCGTGGCGGATACCGGGTGGTGGGAGGAGCACGACCGCACCGACCGGCGGATCCTGTTCACCCTGCACGGTCGCGGGGGGCCCCGCCGGTACGCGCTGATCCGCACCGCACGCGGATGGCTGCTGCACCTGACCAGGGACCAGGCGGGCGGTGTCCGCTCTACTAGCGTCGACTCCCAGGCCAGCTGCGTGCCGGCCGGGAGCGCCCAGACCCGAGCGTGACGGGAGATGCCGTGAACCGGGACGACGACCACCAGGTGCAGCTACTCGATGCCCTCATCACGGTCGCGGACACGCTTGTCGACGACTACGACCTGCCGGCCTTCCTGCACGAGCTGGCGGAAGCCGCCGCGCGATTGTTCGGCGCCGAGGCAGCGGGGTTGCTGATGCGCGATGCGGCGGGCGGCATCGAGGTGCTCGCCGCCAGCACCGCGGACGTCCGGGGCATCGAGCTGTTCCAGCTGCAGGCCGACGAGGGCCCGTGCCTGGACGCGATCTCGACCGCAGCGGCAGTTCACGTCCCGGACATCGCCACCGAGGTGGACCGCTGGCCGCGGTGGTCCCGCGTCGCTCTCGGGTACGGCGTGCACTCGGTGTACGCCACACCGATGCGCCTGCGCAACGAGACTCTCGGCGCGCTCAACCTGTTCGCCAGCAACACGGACGCGCTCGCGGAGACGGACCTCAGGGCGGTCCAGGCGCTCGCCGACGTTGCAACGATCGGCCTGTTGCAGGAGCGGGGCCTGCACCGTAGGGACCTGCTCAACGAGCAACTGCAGGGTGCCCTGGACAGCCGGGTGGTGCTGGAACAGGCGAAGGGCGTCATCGTCGGACGCAGCGACCTGACTCCCGACCTCGCCTTCGCCGTCCTGCGGGACCACAGCCGCCGGACCAACACCAAGATCGCGCAGTGCGCGCGCGCGGTGATCGATGGTCAGCTCGACGTTGCGGATCTGACGGCGGGGTGGCTGAGCCGGCGGTGAGGAGGCAGAACGGGCGGGCGTGTCCGAAACCGGGACCAGGGGGCGTCCGCGCTCGGCGGACACCCCCTGGTTCGGGTATGGCGGGCGGCGGCCGTTCGGCCGCCGCTGGTCAGCCGAGGAGCTTGCCGATCCCCCCGAGGCCGCCAATGCTTCCCAGGTCGACGCCGAGCTTGGACAGCAGGTCCTTGTGGCTGTCGTCGTCGGTGTCCACCTGGTCGGGCAGCTGCGCCTCAGCGTCGCCCGCCTGGTCGGACTTTCCCTGCGACCTCAGCAGGTCCAGGATCTGGCTCTTGTCGATCTGCATGTCGTCTCCTCTCCCGTTCCCTCAGGACCGGGGATCGCTGATGTCGACGTGCTCGCGCGCGGTTGTCGTCGTGATCTCGGCTGCGCCGGGGACCCGGCGCAGGCCGATCCGGACGCGTTCGACCGGGCGGACCTCGGTGACCACGACCGGGACCTCGGCCCGAAGCTCCAGGACGAGATCCCGGTCTGTAGCAACGGACTCCTGGCCGGGGCCGGTGGCCGATGTCCGCTCGGCGTCGATGTCGAAGACCTCGTCGACGCCAGCGTTACCGGGACTCACCGGCGGATCGAACTCCAGCACCTCCCGGCGAACGACCACGTCGACCTGGCGGGTCTCGGTGATGATCCGACGGCGGATCCGTACGACACCGGTGACGGACCGTACCGTCCCGACACGGTCGTGTTGTTCGTGCAGCACGACCTCGACGGGATCCGCGGACGACGATCCCGCGACGCCACGGCCCCCTGCGACCGGGAGGGAGCCGGCCGGCAAGGCCGGCTCCCGGTCAGATGCGGTCAGCGGCCGGAGTCGGTGTCGCGGCGCCGACCACTGGTCGTGACGTCGGACGCGTCGGTCTCGATCTGCTCCTCGCGGACCTCCGCGGAAACCGTCTCCTGGCCGGTCACCGTCCGCTTGTCCAGCCGGACCCGCTCGACCGGAACGGTCTCCTTGGTCACGACCGGGGTCTCCTCGTGAAGGGTGATCTCGTGCTCTTCCTCGGTGAGAGCGCCACCGGACATCGCGGCGCTGCGGTTCGCGTCGGTGATCGGCTCACGCTCGACGACGACCTCCTCATGACTCACCGGCACGGTCTGGGTCTCCGTGTGGGTGGTGATGTACTTCCGCAGACGGGCGGTACCGGCCTCGCGCTGCTGGACGCCGACGCGGAGCTGCTCCTCGGAGCGGGTCATCGCGTTGTCGGTCATCGGCCCGGAGGTGTCGCGGCCGACCGTGCCCGTCCCAGACGTGCCCGACGTGGTCGACGTGGTCGTCGTCGAGGACGTGGTGCCCACGCGGTAGTAGGCGTACAGCTCGTCCTCGTCGTCGGCGGTGATCTCACGGCCCGGGTCGTGGTGCGGTGCACCCTGGATCGTGTCCTTGGTGAACGGCACCGTCAGTGAAGAACCGTCGAATGTCGACTCACTGAGCGGGACCAGGGAGACGTTGCCACCGAACAGGCCGGTCTTGACAGCAGCCCACTCCGGCTGGCCGGTCTCGTTGTCCAGGTAGATCTCGTCGACCTTGCCGAGCTTGTCACCGCTCGTGTTCTTGACGGACGAACCCCGGACGGTGTCGAGGGCGTTGGTGTCGAGCGGCATTCGGTGCTCCGTTCTCCGCAGTGATACCGCGGTGGTTTCGCGGCGCGATCTGCGCGGCGAGAGTTCAGGAGTCGCGTTCAGTTGGACGCTGCCCGCGACCACTCCTCACGGCTCCGGGGCGGTCGGCTCGCCCTGTTCGACACTGCGAACCGATCGTCGCAGCTGTTGCCTGGAGGCTTACGGCCCTCGCGGGACGTCGCGCGGGTAACCGCGCCTGACTCGACGGCGAGGGACCCGGCCGGCTGTTCCGGCACGTGACCGGTTCGGCACGTCCAGCGCCGAGCCTGGACGTGCCGAATCTCACTGTAGCTCCGCCGTCTGTCGGGAGCTCCGCCGCTTGTCGAGGGAACCCGACCACCGAGGCCAGGAATGACCGGGAGGTCGGGCACACTGTCCCCGCGTGACGGGACCGCGCGCCCGGGCCCCGTCCGGCGGCCCGGCTGCGGCCGAGCCGGACGTCCCGCGATCAGGCGACGACTCGGACCCGTGGGTCGATGCATGGCTGGTCTCCCATGCGGTCCGGGGCGACGCGCAGGCCTACGAGACGCTCGTCCGCCGGCACCAGGCGCTCGTCTACCGGGTCGCGTACCGGATGCTCGGCAACGCCAGCGACGCCGAGGACGTCACCCAGGACGTCTGGCTGCAGGTATGGGCGTCCCTGTCGAGCTTCGCTGGTTCGGCGGCGTTCACGACCTGGCTGTACCGGATCGCGGTCAACAAGGCGATCGGCGTGGCGCGTCGGCGCTACCGCTCGGTGGAGCAACTGGACGGTGAGCAGCCGGCGACGGCCGCGGGCGGTCGACAACCCGCGGCCCCCAGCAGCGAGGACGCCGCGCTGGCCGGCGAGCGCAGTCGCGCGGTCGACGCCGCCGTCGCCCAGCTGGGTCCGGACCTGCGTGCCGCGTTCGTGCTGCGGCACTTCGAGGACCTGAGCTACCAGGACATCGCCCGCGTCCTCGGCGTCCCGGAGGCCACGGTCCGCGGCCGGTTGGTGCGGTCCCGACGCCAGCTCATGACCGCGTTGGGCCAGTGGCGGTGACACCCCGCGGGTTTCCCGGGTCCGGGCCGAGAACCAACCGGCTTGGCGGTCAACGAGGTCGACCGGGTCCGCGGAAGGTCGTCACGACCGCGGCGATGTCCTCGCCGCCGTGGCCGGTGTCGGCGGCGCGCTGGTAGACGTCGTGCAGCGCGCCGGCCAGCGCGGGATCGACGCCGGAGGACTCGACGGCGGCTCGGATCAGGCCGAGGTCCTTCAGCACGCCGTCCAGCGCGAACTGGCTCGGGAACTCGTCGGCCAGCATCGACGCGCCCTTGAGGTGGGCGTACGGGGTATCGGACGGGCCGCCGGCGATGGCGTCGAGGAACAGCTGCGGGTCCAGCCCCAGGGCCGCGGCCAGCGACTGGGCGATCCCGGCCGTCAGCGTCGCGATCCAGGCGTTGGCCGCCAACTTCAGGGCGCTGCCCCGGCCGAGGGCGTCCCCGGCCCAGACCGTCTTGGAGCCCATGGCGTCGAAGGCCGGCTGGGCCGCGGGCCGCACTGCCGGATCCCCGGACGCGAGCACGACGAGCTTGCCCTCCGCGGCCGGCTGCGTCGTCCCGAGGACGGGCGCGTCGAGCACCCGCAGCGAGGCTTCGGCGGCCAGGTCCGCCAGCCGCCGGGTGCCCGCCAGCCCGATGGTCGACATCTGGGCCAGCACCGCGTCGCCGCCGACCGAATCGGCAACCTGTCCGACGACATCGAGGACCGCGTCGGCGTCGAACAGCATCGTCACGACGACATCGGCACCGGCCACCGCGTCGCGGGCACCGGTCGCCACCGTCGCGCCGTCCGCCGCCAGCGGCCGGGCCCGGCCCGGGTTCCGGTTCCAGACCGTGACCTCGTGTCCCGCCCGCAGCAGCGACCGGGCCATCCCCGTGCCCATCGCCCCGGTTCCCAGTACCGCAACCCGCATCCGGTCCTCCTCGTCGATCCAGTCTGAGATGGGCGCCTAGTCGAGCGAGGGCGCCAGCCTGCGCTCGACCACATCCCGGGACACGTCCGCCAACATCCGGCCCTCGACGAAAGCGAGCGCGCGCAACCGGGCCAGCGCGTCCGAGGTGGGGACCCCCAGCGTGGCGGCGACCATTCCGGTCGCCTGGTGCACGGCCGTCTCGACCGGGTACGGGACCGGCGCCCCGGAGCTGTCCTCGGCGCGCAGCGCGAGGAGCGCGACGACGATCGCGCGAGCCAGCTCGGCAGCCGTCGAGGCCGCGAGCCCGTCGAGGCCCCCGGCGCGGGCGGAGTAGAAGTTGACCGAGCCGACCGGGGCCGCGCCGAGCAGCAACGGGGCGGCGCTGAGGGCGCGGACCGGCAGGTTGTCCAGGTGCTGGACGAATATCGGCCACCGGGCGTCCCCCGGGTCCCGGACGTCACGCGCCATCACTCGTGTGTTCCGGGCGGTCGCCTCGGTGCACGGGCCTTCACCGACGGTCAGCTGGATTGCCTCGATCGCCCGCGCGGTGGCGTCGCTGCCACCGATGACCGCCCGGTTCCCACTGGATGAGGCAAGCGTCACCGCGACACCGTCGACCCCGAGCGCGGTGGCCGCCGCCCGGCAGACGATGTCCAGGTTGGGCGGCGTCACCCCGCGCGCGACCAGATCGACGGTCAGCCGCAGGACCGCCTCGGCTGCGGGACACGGGGCGGGAGCAGGGTGCGGGGTGGATGTCGACACGGGGCCTCTTCGGGCGTTCCCGGCGGTGGACCCACGGTGCGTGCACCCACCCGCCGGTCGGATGGGGAACGGACTACCGGCGGGGGCAGGGCCGGGCATCGAGGAGGCGTCGCGCGTCGACGGGCCGCCCGGGACAGCCCCGGGTGTTGCTACCGACGAACGCACGCAGCGATCGGTCCACTGCGTCGGCCTGATCATTGTGCCGCGGCGGCCGCAGCCGAGCCACCAGGGCGGCCCCAGGCGGCCCGAGCAGTCAGCGGGTCAGCAGGTGCAGTAGCGCCCGGCCGTAGGCATCGGCAGCGCCGGGCGAGACGAAGGAGATCGCCGAGCCCTCGACGCTCAGCTCGACCCGCCAGCTGCCGGCGGGCCGGTCCAGGCGGGTGAACGCCTCGCCGAGCCGGTCCCGGAGCTGGTCCTCGGTGGGCAGCCACAGCGTGTCGGACACCGCGACGGAGTCCAGCGCCCACTCGGTGGTTCCGTTGAACCCGAGCACCGTCCCGGTGGCGTACCGGTGGACGTCGACGGTCAGTGTGGACAGCACCAGCCGGTCGTCGAGCAGCTCCTCGGCGTCGACGACGAACCAGTCGCCGGTCGCCGGGTCCCAGGGCAGTCCGGCGGTGCGCAGCGCCCGGGCGAGATCGACGGAGATCACCGGTGGAGTCTGCCCCGATGATGGACCCGTGCACGTCGCCGTCCTGCTCGTGGCGCTTGCGGTCGCCGTCGGCGTGGTGGCCTGGTTCTGCGACCGTGTCGGCTGGCCGACCCCCTTGGTGCTGGTGGTCGTCGGCGCCGCGGCCGGAGCAGTTCCCGGTGTGCCCCACGTCGAGCTCTCGCCGGAGATCGTGCTCATCGGCCTGCTCCCGCCGCTGCTCTACGCGGCGGCCATCCGGACCTCGCTGGTCGACTTCAAGGCCAACCGGGTCTCGACGCTGATCCTGTCGGTCGGCGCGGTCGCCTTCAGCACGATCGCGGTCGGCCTCGCCGCATGGTGGATCGTCCCCGGCATCACCCTCGCGGCCGGGCTGGCGATCGGGGCGGTGGTCGCGCCGCCCGATGCCGTCGCCACCACCGCCGTCAGCCGACGCGTCGGGATGCCGCGGCGGCTCACCGCGCTGCTGGAAGACGAGAGCCTGGTCAACGACGCCACCGCACTGGCCGCCTTGACGACGGCCGTCGCGGCGCTCACCCGGCCGGTCGGGTTCGGCGAGGTCGCGTGGCGGTTCGGGCTCGCGGCCGCCGGCGGGATCGTCGTCGGCGTGCTGGCCGCCTTCGTGCTCGGCGCGCTGCGCAGGCGGATCGACGACCCGGTGCTGGACACCAGCCTGTCCTTCGCGGCCCCGTTCGTCGCCTTCCTGCCGGCCGAGGCCGTCGGTGCCTCCGGCGTCCTGGCCGTCGTCGTCACCGGGCTGCTGCTCGCCCAGGGCTCACCGGCGCTGCAGAGCGGAGCGTCCCGGATCGCGGAGGCGACCAACTGGCAGACCATCGCGTTCCTGCTGGAGAACGCGGTGTTCCTGCTCATCGGGCTGCAGCTGCCCTCGCTGCTGGCGGGGGTCGCCGGCACCGACATCGGCGCGGTCCGGGCCGCCGCCGTCTGCCTCGGTGTGCTGCTGGCGACCGTGCTGGCCCGGACCGTCTTCGTCTTCGCCGCCGCCGGGGCGTTCCGGCTGCGGCGCGCTGCGACCGCCTGGCCGTGGTCGGTGACCGCGGTCGTGTCCTGGGCCGGGATGCGGGGGGTCGTCACGCTGGCGGCCGCCTTCCTGCTGCCCGAGCAGACCCCGCAGCGCGACCTGCTCCGGCTCGCCGCGTTCACCGTCGTCGCCGGGACCCTGCTGGTCCAGGGACTGTCGCTGCCCTGGTTGGTGCGCCGGCTCGGGATGCGAGGCCCGGACCCCGCCGAGGACGCCCTGCAGACGGCGACGCTGGTCGACCAGGCATCCCGTGCCGGACTGCGCCGACTGGAGGAGCTGACCACCGGCGAGGAACCCGAGGACGTGCTGGAGGGTCTGCGGCGGCGGTCCGCGATCCGGTCGAACACCGCCTGGGAGCGACTCGGCCGCCCCGAGTCCGGCCAGGCGACGCCGTCGGGCACCTACCGCCGGCTGCGGGTGGCGATGCTCGAAGCCGAGCGGGACACGATCGTGCGTGCGCGCGACTCCGGCCAGGCCGCCGATGTCGTGCGCGGCGCGCTGGCCGCGGTGGACCTCGAGGAATCCATGCTCGAGCGGGTGGCGGACGAGGCCGGGGACGTCGAGCGCGAGGCCGACCTGGTCCCGGCGGCCGACGAGCTGTGTGCCCACCTCGAGGCGGCGCCGCGGGTGGTCCGGCTCATGACCCCGGGGGAGTGCGAGGACTGCCGCCGGGAGGGGAGGACGAGCTGGGTGCACCTGCGCGGGTGCCTGACCTGCGGGCGCGTGGTGTGCTGCGACAGCTCTGAGGCCCGGCACGCCGACCGGCACTTCCGCAGCACGGGTCATGCCGTGATGCGCAGCGTCGAGCCGAACGAGGCCTGGCGGTGGTGTTACGTCGACGAGCGCATCGGCTGACCGGCGTGTGGGCCCCGTCGGCCGGTTGGTAGCTTCACTGCGTCCGGGAGTCGCGCGTAGCTGGAGGTCGGTGCAGGCATGAGCGCGGGTTCCCGACCGGTGCCGGCCGTCGACCTCGGGTCCGACCGGCCGCTGGTCACTTCCACCCTGGCCAACGGACTGCGGATCGTCGTCCGCGAGCAGGACACCGCGCCGGCGGTGGCCGTGAACATCTGGTATGGCGTGGGCTCCCGCCACGAGAGTCCCGGACGGACCGGGCTGGCGCACCTGTTCGAGCACCTCATGTTCCAGGGTTCGGCGAATGTCGCCTCCGGCGAGCACTTCGGCCTGCTGGAACCGATCGGCGCGTCGCTGAACGCGACCACCAGCTTCGACCGCACCAACTACTTCGAGACCGTCCCGACCGGGGCATTGGATCTCGCGCTCTGGCTGGAGGCGGACCGGATGGGCGGCCTGCCCGTGGCGCTGGACCAGGCGAACCTGGACAACCAGCGTGACGTGGTCAAGAACGAGCGGCGGCAGAGTTACGACAACCGGCCCTACGGCACCGCCTACGAGCGGCTGTTCGCGCTCGCGTTCCCCGACGGGCACCCGTATCACCACATGCCGATCGGCTCGATGGACGACCTGGACGCCGCGTCGCTGACCGATGTCCGCGCCTTCTTCGGCGCCCACTACGGGCCGGCCAACGCGGTGCTCACCCTGGTCGGCAACGTGACCGCGGCGGATGCGCTGGCCCGGGTCGAGCGGTACTTCGGGGCCATCCCGGCGGTGCCCCCGCCGCCGGCCCCCGCCGCGCCGCCGGCGACCCCGGTGGACGGGCCCCTGCTGGACGTCATGAGGGCGGACGTGCCGGCGGCCGCGGCGTACCTGATGTGGCGGCTCCCACCGGACGGTGACCCGGCCTGTGACGCTGCCGCCGTCGCGCTGCGGGTGCTCGCCGACGGGCCGAGCAGCCGCCTGGAGGTCCGCCTGGTACGCCGGGAGGAGAGCGCCCAGGCCGTCGGCGGCGGCGTCGAGCGCCTCGTCGGCGGCAGCTCGGTCGGGCTGGTCACGGTTCGGGCCCGCGAGGGCTGCGACATCGCCGACCTGGAGGCGGCGGTCGCCGAGGAGCTGACCCGGCTGGCCACCGACGGGCCGACCGACCGGGAGCTGGCCCAGTCCCGCGCCGGGGCGGAGCGGGAGTACCTGGAGCAGACGGCGACCTTCGCCGGTCAGGCAGACGAGCTGGGCCGGCACGCGACGCTGTTCGGGGACCCGGCGCTGGCCGACTCGGTCCTGGACCGGCTCGCCGCCGTCACCGCCGCGGACGTCGTCGCCGTCACCGGGTCCTGGCTGACGCCGCGGGCCTGCGCCACCGTCCGGTACCTGCCGGTCGCCCCCCAGCCTGCTGACGATCCCCAGGCCGCCGACGGTCAGGGGACCGCGGCATGACTGCTGCCCCCGCGCGGCCGCGGGTCGGTCCACCGGCGCCGTGGTCGTTCCCCGCTCCGGTGCTCGGGCAGCTGCCGAACGGCGTGGGGGTCGTCGCCTTCGACGTCCCGGGCGCGCAGCTGGCCGCGGTCAGCATCGTGGTCGACGCCCCGCTCGCCGCGGAGCCGCCTGATCGCGAGGGTGTCGCGACGATCGTCGCCAACACCCTCGACGAAGGCACCGCCGGCCTGACCGGTGAGCAGTTCAGTGACGAGGTCGCCCTGCTCGGCGCGGACTACGGCGCCTCGGCCGGGCGGTCGGCGACCTACCTGACCCTCGATGTCGCCACCACCTCGCTGGCCGCGGGCCTGGCCCTGGTCGCCGAGGCGCTGACCTCCCCGGCTTTTCCCGCCGCGGAGGTGTCCCGGCACGTCGCGCTGCGGCTGGCCGCGATCGCGCACCAGGACAGCGTGGCCTCGATCCGGGCCGCCCGGGCCCTGGACGCCGCCTGCTTCGCCCCGACCAGCCGCGCGAGCCGGCCCGGTGGCGGCACCGCGGCCACGGTCGGCCGTGTCACCCGCGACGACACCGCGGCCTGGTACGCGGGTGCGTTCGCCCCGCACCGGACGACCGTGGTCCTGGCGGCGGACCTGCGGGGCACCGACCCGCTGACGATGCTCGATGCCGCCCTCGGCGGCTGGTCCGGGCTCGATGCCGCCCTCGGTGGCTGGTCCGGCGGGCCGCCCGGGGCAGGCGGGGCCGGGACGCCGGACGGGGCGGCGGCCCGGGCCGGCGACCTCGCCGCGGCGAAGGCCGCGCCGCCCGCGGTGACCGTCGTGGACCGCCCGGGGTCGGTGCAGAGCGCGTTGGCGCTCGGCCTGGCCGGCCCGGACCGGTCCGCCGCGGACTGGCCCGGCCTGCTGGTGGCCGCGCACGCCCTTGGTGGCGGGTTGAGCTCACGGCTGATGCGGTCACTGCGGGAGGACCTCGGCTACACCTACGGCATCGGTGCGCGGTTCACCCCGTTCCGCGCCGGCGGGCAGTTCACGATCAGCACCGCAGTGGACACCGCGACCACCGGTCCCGCGCTGGAGCAGATCCGGGTCGTCGTCGACGGGTTGCGCGACGATGGCCTGACCAGCGCCGAACGCGACGACGCGGTCGAGTTCTACCTGGGTGCGTCGCCGCTGCGGTTCCAGACGGCCCGGGCGCTGGTCGACCAGGCGGCCGGGCTCGTCGGGGACGGGATGCCCGCCGACTGGCTGAACGTGCTGCGGTCGACCATCCCGCGGGTCACCACCGAGGGCGCCTCCGCCGGGTTCGCGGCGGCCGTCTCGTCCCAACTGGCTGTCGTCGTCGTCGGCGACGCCTCGGTGGTCGCCGAGCCGGTGCACGCGCTCGGGCTCGGCGAGCTGACCGTCGTGCCCGCGTCGAACCCCGCCTGACCTAGCCAGCGAGGCAGCGGTGCTCACGATCGGCGATGCCGGCGGCTGGGGTGTGCTCCTCATCGCCCTGGCCGGAGTGGCCGCCGGGATCATCAACGCGGTCGTCGGATCCGGGAGCCTGTTCACCTTTCCCGCGCTGCTCGGGGTGGGGCTGGGATCGGTGACGGCCAACGTGTCCAACAACATCGGGCTGGTGCCGGGCAACGCGGCGGCGGCCTGGGGCTACCGGGACCTGTTGAGGGATCAGCGGCGACGGGTGCTCTCCCTCGTTCCGGCATCCGGCGCCGGCGCCGTCACCGGTGCGGTCCTGCTCCTCACCCTGCCGCAGTCGGTGTTCGACGCGGCCGTCCCGGCGCTGATCGGGCTCGCCGTCGTGCTCGTCCTCCTGCAGCCGCGTCTGCAGGCCCGACTCGGCCGTGCGCGCCCGGCCGGTACCAGGGACGGTGACGCCCGCGCCTCGTTGGCCCTGGTCGCCGGGTCGTTCGCCGCCGGGGTCTACGGCGGGTACTTCGGTGCAGCCCAGGGCGTGCTGCTGATCGGCCTGCTGGGTGCCCTCGTGCGCGAGGACCTGCAACGCCTCAACGCGGTGAAGAACGTGTTGGCGCTGGTGGTCAACATGGTGGCCGCCCTCGTCTTCGCGGTTGCCGCCCCGCAGCGCATCGACCTGGTCGCCGTCCTGGCCATCGCGGCCGGTGCGACCGTCGGCGGTGTCCTCGGTGCGCGCATCGGCAAGCGGCTGCCGCCCGTGGTGTATCGGGGCCTCATCGCGGTGGTGGGCGTCGCCGCCATCGTGGTCCTGCTTCGATGAACGGGCGCCTCCCGACCGGGACTCGGACCCGCGCGCCGAGGTCGCGGTGGTGGTCGTGGGCAGCGCGGGACCGGGCGGACGGGCACGGTGCCGTCGCCGTCCGAACTACCCTGGGGGGGTACCGGTCTTCTTCGGCGAACGGGGACGGGCGATGAGCTCCTACGGCGGCAACCGCGACGAGGTGCTGGCGCGGCTGCGCCGGGTCGAGGGCCAGGTGCGCGGCATCCAGCGGATGGTCGAGGACGACAAGTACTGCATCGACATCCTGACCCAGGTGAGCGCCGCGACGAAGGCGCTGCAGGCGGTCGCGCTCGGCCTGCTCGAGGACCACCTCGCCGGATGTGTGGTCGACGCCGCCCGGGTCAGTGGTCCGGAGGGCCAGGAGAAGGTCCGGGAGGCCTCGGCGGCGATAGGGCGCCTGGTCCGCTCCTGAGCGAGGGCAGTCCGCCTGCACCCTGGCGGACGCGGGGTCGGGTCAGCCGGGCGGTGCGTTCAGTTCCAGCGCGATCGAATCGGGGTCCCGGAACTCCAGGATGAATCCGGAACCGATGTCCTTCACCGGCTCGTGGGCGATGCCGAGCCCGTCGAGTCTGGCAGCCAGGGCGTCGAGATCGGCTCGGCCCGCCACCGAGAACGAGACGTGGTCCAGCCCGACCCGGTCGGAGTCGAAGCCGTCGCCGGCCGACGCAACCGGCCGCAGCCCCAACAGCACGCCCGGCGCGACCGCGTAGATGACACCGCCGAACACGAACCAGAGTCGGTCCCGCATCGCCTCGTCGGCGTCCGACGGCACCTCCACGGCGACCGGGAAGCCGAAGACGTCGTCGTAGAACCTTCGTGAGCGCTCGATGTCGGTGACGGTCAGGCGGATGTGGGCATACCCGGTGATGTTGACGCTCATCGGGCCACCATCCCCGATGCCGCCCCGGCGGGCAACGGCCTGCGCGGCGGGCCGCCTACCGGGCACAGCGCGAGCAGGGTCCACCCCGCCGCGAGCGCGAGCATGGTCACCCCACCCCGCCACCAGTAGATGTGGCTGGACAGGAACGACACCGCGCCGACGGTCGCCAGCAGTCCGCCGATCCACGCCGCCCGGCGGGGCCCGGTGGCGAGCCGGGTGACCACCGCGGCGAGCAGGGTCAGCAGCAGATACGCGCCGACGCCAACCCCGGCCAGAGAGTTCCCTCGGACGAACAGGTCGCCGACGCCGGTCCCGCCCGAATCCTGCTGCGCCGTCCCGGCGCCGATCCCGGCGAGCACGTCCAGTGCCGTGTAGAAGGCGGCGTAGGTCCACGCGAGGACCGCGCCGGCGAATCCGAGGCGGCGGTCGAGCCGGCGGAGCAGCAGCCACGGAGCGAGCCCCAGCAACCCGAACACCGGGAGTGCGACCACGTGCACGTCGGTCCACCGCCGGGCCGTGTCGGGCGTGAGGTCGTGCGGATGGAAGGCGCCGATCACCGCCAGCGCCAGCGGGGGCAGTGCGGCCGCCGCGACCGCGGTCGACGTCCGCAGCCGGGTCGCCCCCAGGCCGGCCGACGTCGCTGACATGGCCGGACGGTAGCGCGGAGCGGGCACGGGGCGGGTGGCGAATCCGGGCGGACCAGGGCGGGGGTCGCCTACCGTGCCGCTGATGGAGACCCCCGCCGCGCACGTCCGTTCGGTAATGATCGGATCGGCACGGCCGATGGCGGCCAAGTCCGGTCGGTCCGGCATCGTGAAGTTGCCCGTCGACGGGCCGGTGGACGTCCGGGCGCCCGGGGCGCGCGGTGCTGCGGGCATCCACACCGGCGGCCTGACCGGCGACACGATCGTGGACACCGACCACCACGGCGGGGACGACCAGGCGGTGTACGCCTACGCCCGCGAGGACCTCGACAGCTGGTCAGCCGAGCTCGGGCTGCACCTGCCCGACGGCTCGTTCGGCGAGAACATCACCACCGCCGGTTTCGACGTGACCGGCGCCCGGGTCGGCGAACGCTGGCGGATCGGGGACGAGCTCGTGCTCCAGGTGACCGACCCGCGCGTCCCGTGCAACACCTTCGCCGCCCGGATGGTCGAGCTCGGCCGGGACGGGCGCGGGTGGCAGAAGCAGTTCGTTGCCGGCGGCCGGCCCGGTGCCTACCTGCGGGTGCTCCGACCCGGGCAGCTGCGGTCCGGTGACCCGGTGGTCGTCGAGCACCGACCGGAGCACGACGTCACGGTGGGGTTGGTGTTCCGGGCCGTCCTGGACCGTCCGGAGCTGCTGCCGGAGCTGCTCGCCGCCGCCGCGGACCTGCCGTCGGCGACGCTGGCCGACGTCCGCAAGCGGCTCGGCGTCGGCCCGATCTGACGAGCGCCGGACGCGCCCCGTCGCGACGACCGCCGCGTGCAGCAGGATCGACGAACCGTTCCGGTCCCGGGCGGTCCGGCTGCGGCGGTAGGCGCCTGCGCGCCGGCAGTGGCGAGCGGAGGAGCCCGGCGTGCTCGAGGTGGAGCGGACGTACCAGGTCGACGACGGGTTCACCGTCCCGCGCTTCGACCGGGCGGCGGGACCTTCGGGCGCTGACCGACCGTCGGGCGCTGACGCGGGGCTGCGGTCGTCGGGGGCGCGGACCGTCGAGCTGGTCGCGACCTACTACGACACCGAAGACCTCCGACTCGCGCGGTCCCGGGTCACCCTGCGTCGTCGTACCGGCGGCAAGGACGCCGGCTGGCACCTCAAGCTGCCGGCAGGCCGGCACCGCGAGGAGATCCAGCGACCGCTGGGCCGGCCCCACGCCATCCCGGCCGAGCTGGTCGGGCTCGCCCGTTCCCGGACCCGCGGCGTCGCGCTCGGGCCCGTCGTCGAGCTCCGGACCACCCGGCACCTGATGGTCCTCACCGACCCCGCCGGGAACAAGGTGGAGGTCGCCGACGACACCGTGACCGCCACCCGCCTCGGCGCCACCGGTCGGGAGGTGGAGGCGGGTACGCCACCGGACGCCGGCCCAACCAGCGTCCGGTGGCGCGAGGTCGAGGCCGAGCTGCTGGAGGGGTCCGAACCCGCCGTGCTCGACGCGGTCGGGTCCGCGCTGCTGGCGGCCGGCGCACGCCCGGCGGACTGGCAGAGCAAACTCGCCCGGGCACTCGCGACGACGCGGCCGGCCGCCGGCAGCACCGGGTCGGGCTCGACCGGCCCGGGGACCGACCGGGGGGCGGCACCGACGGCCGCGGGGGACGTCCCCGCGGTGACCGACTACATCGCGGCGCAGGTCGAGGCGATCGTCGCCCTGGACCCGCTGGTCCGCCTCGGCCGGGACGATGCCGTGCACGCCATGCGGGTGGCCACCCGCCGGCTGCGCAGCACGCTGCACTCGTTCGGGGAGCTCTACCAGCCCGACGTCAGCGCCGGTCTGGAGGAGGACCTGCGGGAACTGGCCGCCGTTCTCGGCGAGGTCCGGGACCGGGAGGTGCTCCACGCCCGGTTCGCCGCCGCACTCGCCGACCAGCCGGCCGACGTGCTCGCCGACGTGCCGGCGGAGACACTCGCTCGCCGGTTGGTGCCCGGCCGGCGGACGGCGGACCGGGCCGTGGTCGCCGCACTCGACGCGCCGCCGCACCTGGCCCTGCTCGACCGGCTCGAGACGCTGACCGGTCCGGCCGCGCTCACGACGACCGGGGCAGCCGCCGATCGGACCACCCTGCTCGAGCTGGCTGCGGCCACCTGGCGGCAGCTGGCCCGTCGGATGCGCCGGCTGCAGATCCAGGACGGGCGGCTGCCCGACACCGCCGCCGACGTCGACCTGCACCGGGCCCGCAAGGCGGCCAAGCGGGCCCGCTACGCCGGTGAGGCCCTCGTTGCGCTGGCCGGCGAGCCGGCCGAGCTGTTCGTCGACGCGACGAAACAGCTGCAGCAGCTACTCGGGGACCACCAGGACTCCGTTGCCGCCCGGGAGGTCCTGTTGGCGGCGCGCCGCTCCGGGTTCCCGGCCGGTCTGCTCTACCGCGACGAGCAGGTCCGAGCGGCCGCGGCCCGCCTGGCCGTCCCCGCCGGATGGAAGGCCGCGCACCGGCGGAAACTCCGTCGCTGGCTGCGCTGAGGCCGCTGCGCCGGTTGTCCGCCCGACGGTCGACCAGGGGGAGCGCCATGTCGATGCGGGGCGCCAGAGCGGGTTGTTAGAACTCCGGCGACGTGTAACTGTGTAATCGCCCGAGCCTGCAGCCGAAGGGGGAGCGTCCATGGACCACGAGGTGAATGCGCTGACGGAGCTCGCCGGGCGGCGGCGAGGACCGCGGGACCGGGGGAGCGGGCGGGACACAGCTCCGCCGTCGGCCGACGGCCTCGCCGGGTACCTGGCCGGGCGGCTGCCCGACGACTGGTTCATCGGGCCACCGGAGCTGCACGTGGACCGGGACGAGGTGACCATCGTGGGGACGGTGCCGGTTCCCGGGGGCGCCGGCGGGGACACCGACGCGGAGGCCGGGCGGATCCGTCGGTTCCGCGAGCAGACCCGGGACGCCCGGATCGGCATCGCCCAGGAGCTCGAGGCCCGGTTCGGCCGGCAGGTCGCCTGGGCGGTGGTCGCGGGCGGGACTCGCGAGCTGTTCACGAACCTGTCCGTGCCGACGATGACCCGGTTGCGCCAGCCCGAGCGGATCGTCCTGGACACACTGGTCGACGCCGGGGTCGCCCGGTCGCGCAGCGAGGCGCTCGGCTGGTGCGTGCGGCTCGTCGCGGCCAACGCCGGACCCTGGCTGGCCGACCTGCGCACGGCGCTGGAGGAGGTCGGGCGGACCCGTGCCGCCGGGCCCGACGTCCCTACCGCCTGACGCAGTAAGGTCAGCGCCGACCGGCGGTTCCCGGCCCGAACAGTTCGGCGCTCGGCAACAGTGGGCCCTGCAGAAGCCGTGCGGCCGCCGGCTGGTGCGGAACGCAACGAGGAGGACCACCGTGCCCGCGAGCCCGCGCCCATCCACCGCCGACCGGCCGACCCGTCGACGACGTCGCGGCAGCACCCCTGCGCTGACCCTGTCCCTGATGGCGGTCGCCGGGTCGCTGGCCGCCGGGTGCAGCGGCGACGTCCCGGCGGCCGCCGGTACTCCCTCGGCCCCGACCTCCGCCGATTCCGGTACTCCGTCGGCCCCGACCTCCGCGGATTCCGGTACCCCGGCGGCCTCGACGTCCGCCGATGCCGGTGGACCGACGTCGGCGGCCGGCTCCCCGAGCGCCGTACCGACCGCGACAGATGGGCCGACGACGACCCCCGCCCGGACCGGAGCCGCCGCACCGACCAGGACGGCCGCGCCGACCGGAACCGCCGCGCCGACCGGAACCGCCGCACCCACCAGGGCGGCTACGCCAACCGGAAAGGGAGTGCCGCCCGACGGCGCCGGGGCGACACTCGTCGCCTACTACGGCACGGGGAGGACGGCCGCCCTCGGCATCCTGGGCCGTGGGACGCCGCAGCAGGCCTGGGATGCCGTCGCCGAGCGGGCCCGGGCCTACAACCGTCCCGGCCTGCCGGCGAAGCCGGTCTTCGAGCTGATCGTCACGGTCGCGGCGGCCAGCCCGGGAGCCGGCGGGAAGTACCGGAACCGGGTCGACGACGACGTCATCAAGGAGTACGTGGAGACGGCCCGGGAGAACGGGGGCACGATCTTCCTCGATATCCAGCCGGGCCGGTCGGACTTCCTGACGGAGGCCAAAGCGCTGGAGAAGTGGCTGGTGCTGCCGAATGTGGGTCTGGCGCTGGACCCGGAGTGGCGGATGGGCCCGGGCAAGGTTCCCGGCCAGTCGATCGGATCGGTGCAGGCCTCGGAGATCAACGCGGTCTCGGCTTGGCTGGACGGGCTGGTGGCCGCGCGCCGGCTGCCGGAGAAGCTGTTCGTGGTCCACCAGTTCACCGAGTCGATGATCAGGGGCGTCGATACGTTGGCCGACCGACCGCACCTGCGTGAGGTGATCAATGTCGACGGCTTCGGTCCGCGGTCGGTGAAGCTGTCCAAGTACAAGGCGTTCGCCGCCGCCAGTCCCTGGCCGGTGGGGCTGAAGCTGTTCACAAAGAAGCAGAACGACCCGGACCTGCTCCAGCCCGCCGAGGTGTTGCGGCTGAAGCCGCGGCCGGTCCTTGTCAACTACCAGTGACCCGGACGACGCACGCGGGGAACGCCATGAGTGCCCGCCAGCACAGGGTGGACCCCGCCGCTGCCTGACCGGCCCGCCCGGAATCGGCGGACACCGGTCGGCCGTTGCTCTGCCAGGCGTCCGGCTGGGCGCCGCGAGCAGGGGGCCCCGATGACAGCTGGGATCCGGATGGCTGGCCGCGTCGGCGGGCGGTCGCCGGGCGGTCTCCGCGACGCGGCCGTCGCCCGGGGGCCCCGCCGGTCGATCGCGATCGTCGGTGCCGGTCCGCGCGGACTGGGGATCCTCGAGCGGTTGACGGCGAACGCCGCGGACACCGGCCTGGACATCCACCTGATCGACCCCTACCCGGCGGGCGGCGGCCGGATCTGGCGGCGCGGCCAGGCGACGCTGTTGTGGATGAACTCGGCCGCCGCCGACGTCACCCTCTTCCCGGACCGGTCCGTCGCCATGGACGGTCCGCCGCGCACCGGGCCGACGCTGTGGGAGTGGGTGCGGGCGAGCCGGACGACGCTGCTCGCCGACCCCGAGGTCGGCGCCACGGTGGCCGATATGCACGCCGGCTCGTTCGCCTCCAGGTCGGTGCAGAGCCGCTATCTCACGGCGGTGCTGGACCGGGTCGTCGCCGAACTCCCGCCGGCCGTCCGGGTCTACGTCCACCCCGACCGCGCCGTCGACCTGACCGACGCGCACGACGGCGACGGCGACGATGCCGACCGGCGAGGTGGGCCACCCGCCCCCGCCGGCCGCCAGCGGGTCCGGCTGGCGTCGGGTCGCGTGCTCGACGTCGACGCGGTCGTCCTGGCCCAGGGCCACCTGGACACCGAACCCGGCCCGGCCGAGCGGGAGCGGACCAGGTTCGCCGACCGCCACGGGCTGGTCTACGTCCCGCCGGCCTACACCGCCGACATCGACGCATCCGTGGTGCCCGAGCGGGCTGACGTGCTGGTCAGTGGCCTCGGGCTCGCGTTCGTCGACTGGGTGGTGGTCCTCTGCCAGAGCCGCGGCGGCCGGTTCGGCCGTGACCCGGACGGAACGCTGCGGTATGTCCCGTCCGGCCGCGAGCCGGTGCTGCACGCCGGATCGCGCCGCGGCGTGCCGTACCACGCGAAGCTGTCCTACCCGTTCCCGTCGCAGCCCCGGGGCATCCCGCGGTTCTTCACGTCGGAGGCGTTCGCGGACCGGGACGGACCGCTGGACATGGACCGCGACGTGTGGCCGCGGTTGGCCAAGGACCTGTGTGCGGCCCACTACGCCGAGCTGTTCACCGCGCACGGGCACCGGGCCCGGGGCACCTGGGAGCAGTTCGCCGCCGGCTTCGCGGCGCTGGACTGGGGAACGCCCGCGTTCGACGGGTTCGTCGCGTCAGCGGTGCCCGACCCGGCCGACCGCCTGGACCTGGCCGGACTCGACCGCCCGCTGGCCGGCCGGCGGTTTGCCGGCGCAGCCGATGTCCAGCGGGCCGTCGAGGACGTCGTGGCAGCCGACCTCGCCCGCCGGGCGGACCCCGGCTTCAGCATGGACGCGGCCGTCTTCCTCGCACTGCTGCGGGTCCATGCGGTGCTGGCCGCACTCGCCCGCGACGGGCGGATCCCCCCGGACGTGGCCGCCCACCAGGTCGAGGGCAGGTTCCACGGGTTCTTCAGCTTCCTCGCCAGCGGACCGCCGCCGGAACGCCTGGCCCAGGTACTCGCGCTGGCCCGGGCCGGGACCGTGCGCTTCCTCGGACCGGACCTGCGGGTGGGACTGGACGAGAGCCGCGGGGTCTTCACCGCGTGCACCGCGGTGGGCACCGACGTCCTGGCGGCCCGGGTGCTGATCGACGCCCGGCTGCCGTCGGCGAGCGTCGGGCACACCTCCGACCCGCTCCTGCGGGCATTGGCGACCCGGCACCGCGTGACCAGCGCACCCGGCACGGGGAAGGTGGCCGTCGACCCGGGGCAGCGGGTCATGCGCGGCGACGGGCGCCCGGAGCGGGCGCGCTTCGCACTGGGACCGTGGGTCGCCGGCAGCAACTGGGCGCCGGCCTTTCCGCGGCCCGGGGTGAACGCCGGGTTCTTCCGCCAGAACGACGCCGTGGCGCGGACCGTGCTGGCGACGGTTCTCCCCGTCCCGGTCGCCGCGACAGGGACGGCGGCCTGAGCGCTCAGCGCCCGGTATACGTCAGGCAGTCGGCCAGGTCCGTCCCGGCGCCGACCCGGATGGCCGGGGCGGTGCACGCCAGCTCGACGTTGTGCACGCAGTCGGTGCGCCGGCACCCCCCGACCTGGGCCTTCACCGTGTCCAGGCCGCCCTTGGCGGACAGCCCGATGAAGGTGCCGCACTCGGCCGAGGCCCGGCTGCCCCCGACGGTGATCGCGTAAGCGTGGCAGCCGTCGTGGTTGTAGGAGCACCCGGCGACGCTGCAGTCGCTGACGGTCGGCCTTCCGAGCGTGGGCATGGTGTCTCCGGACGTCGGGGGCGTGCTGCTCGCCGGGTGGGGGTCCCGGGGCGCACCTGCGCGCTCACGCTAATCCTGGGCAAAGGAGTCATCCCGTGTCTCGGCGGGTCCCACCCGCGCGCGTCAGTGCGTCAGTGCCGACACGCGCCGGTCAGTGCGACAGTGCCGACACGCGCTCACCGCCCGCCCTCTCCTTGGCCTCGGCGCGCGCGTCGACGATCGCGACCACCAGGGCGAGCGCCCCGATGCAGCAGGTCCCCGCCGCGCTGGCCGCGAACGCGAGCGAGTAACCGCGGTCCGTGCCCGGCTGCGCGGGCCGGGCCAGCACCGCGTAGAAGATCGCCGACAGCACCGCGGCTCCGGCCGCGGCACCGACACGCTGCGCGGTCTGCAGCATCCCGCCCGCGGTCGAGCCGCCGCGGGCGTCGATCCGGGCCAGGGACAGCGCCTGGTTGGGCGTGATGACGCAGCCGCCGCCGACCCCGGCGAGTACCAGCGGCCCGACCAGCAGCCAGGGCACCACGCCCGGCCCGACCCGGTCCGCCAGCAGCGCCACCCCGACCAGGCACGCCGTCCCGGCGAGGAACACGACCAGCGCACCCACGATCAACCGGCGCCCGAGGCGGCCCACGACCCGCCCGGCCAGCGGTGCGGACACCGCCGTGCCGACCGCGTACGCCGACGCGGTCAGGCCCGAGGCGAGCGGTGTGAGCCCCAACCCGTCCTGCAGGTACAGCGCGAGAACGAGCGGAAGTCCCGCATAGGCGCCGAAGTAGAGGATCGCCAGGCCCAGACCGGCCGCGTAGGAGCGGATGCGGAACAGGTCGACATCGATCAGGGCCTGGCCGCGCCGTCGTGCCGGCCCGCGTTCCCAGCCGACGAAGGCGCCCAGCACTGCCGCGGCCGGCACCCACAGCAGGGCCAGCCGCGGGTCGCGGGTGCTGTCGAACTGGACCGCCGGGTAGAGCACGCCGAACAGTGCCGCGGCGAGCAGGCCGGCACCCGGCAGGTCCAGGCGCGGACCGCGGCTGCCGAGCGGTCGGGGCACCCGGCGGGGTAGCCACCGGTGGCAGAGCCAGAACGCCACCGTCCCGATCGGCACGTTGATCAGGAAAGTCGCCCGCCAGCCGAACTGCGGCCCGACGGCGCCGATCACCAATCCGCCGATCACCGGCCCGAGCGCGGTGGCCAGGCCGACGCTGGCGCCGAGCGCCCCGAACGCACGACCGCGCTCCTCACCGGAGAACAGCAGCTGGACGATGCCCGACACCTGCGGGTTGACCAGGCCGCCGGCGACGCCCTGCAGCACCCGGGCGACGATCAGCACCTCCGCGGTCGGCGCGAACCCGACGACGGCCGAGGTCAGGACGAAGCTCGCGATCCCGATCAGCAGCATCCGCCGCCGGCCGCGGTCGTCGCCGAGGCGGCCGCCGATGATCGGGACCATGCCGAAGGCCAGGGCGTAGCCGGAGACGACCCACTGCAGCTGGGACGGGCTGGCGTGCAGACCCGCGGAGATCGACGGCAGTGCGACGTTCACCACGGTGGCGTCGATCAGGGTCATGCCCAGCGCCGTCAGACACACACCCAGCGCGCGCCACCGACGGGGGTCCGGCGCGCTGCGAGAGTGCTCGCCGGCCGTCATCCCGGCCATTCTCCCGTGCCGTTAGTCGGGTCCGGACGGGGGCGCGCGGGGCTGGACGGGTCAGGGCCGCGGCGGTCTGGGTCCGCGCCCGACCCGACGGCCCCCATCGCGAGTCGCGTGCGATCGGTGCTCTCGTTCCCCGGCGCCCGTCCCGAGCGGCCCGGTGAGCGGGGACGCCGGACGCGGTGACGTGGTGGGCGCCGGCTCGTTGCTTCGTCAACTACCGGCCTAGGCTGGCCCGATGGGGACTGCCCGGACGGGGACTGTCCGGACGGGGACTGTCCGGACGGGGACTGCCCGGACGGGGACTGTCCGGACGGGGACTGTCCGGACGGGGACTGCCCGGAGGGCGAGGGTGCGGTGGCTCGATCCCCGGGAGCAGCGCGCCTGGCGCGCCTGGACCGAGAGCACCCGCCTGCTGCTCGTGGCGCTCGACCGCCAGCTCGTGGCGGACACGGGTGTGTCGTTCACCGACTACGAGCTGCTGGTCCGGCTGTCCGAGGCGCCGGGACGGTCGATGCGGATGAGCGCGCTGGCCGACGCGACGCTGGCCACTCGCAGCGGCTGCACCCGGGCGGTCACCAGGCTCGCCGCGGCCGGCTCGGTGGAGCGGTCCGGTGACGCCAGCGACGGCCGGGGCACGGTCGCGACGCTGACTGATGCCGGGTTGGCCGCCCTGCAGGCCGCGGCGCCGGGGCACGTCGAGGCCGTCCGCGCCGGCCTGATCGACCTGATGACGCCGGCTGAGCTGGCGATCATGACCTCGATCGGTGAGCGCGTGCGCGACCGCCTGGGCCGTCGCCCGGTCTCGGGGGACTGAGGTCCGGTTCCTGTCGGATGTGGGGTCAGCGGATGGGCACGGCGCAGCTGGAGGCGGAGGTCAGTCAGCGGGGGACCAGACCGGCGCGCTCCTTCAGCGTCACGACCCGGACCGCCGACGCCTGCACCTGACGGGCGAAGGTGGCGTCGCGCTGGGCGCGGGCGACGAGAGCGTCGCTCATTGTCGGAATCTGTCCCGTTGCCAGGGTGAGCACGAGGTCGCCGCCGGCGGCGACGAACCGGGTCGCCCGGTCGGCCACCGGCACGTCGCGGACCGCGGCGGCATTGCCCATGTCGTCGGTCATCACCACGCCGTCGAAGGCCAGGTCGTGCCGGAGCATCCCGGAGATCACGGTCGGGGAGAAGACGGCCTGACCGTGTGGGTCGATGCGGGCGTAGACGGCGGAGGACACCATCACCGCGCCCGCGCCGCCGGCGACTCCGGCGCGCCAGGGCACCAGCGTGGCCGCCGACCGGGTCGTCTCGGTGTCGACCACCCGCGGCGAGGTGTCGGTGTTGCCGGTCACCCGGCCGAGCCCGGGAAAGTGCTTGAGGGTCGGCTGGACACCGGCGGACCGGGTACCCGACGACCAGGGGCCGACCGCGGTGGCGACGGCCGCCTCGGTGAACCCGAACTCCCGGTCGTAGCGGCCGATCGGCTGGTTGGTCGCGCGGTGGGCGGGCGGCACCACGTCGGTGACCGGGGCCAGGTCGAGCGTCACCCCGGCCCGCCGCAGCTGCCGGCCCCACAGCGCGGCGCGGTCGCGAATGGTCGCGGCCGGCTGCCTGGCCTGGACCAGCGCGCTGGGGATCTCGGAGATGCCCGGTCCGCGCAGCGACTGCACGGCGCCACCCTCCTGGTCCACCGCGACGAACTCCAGCACGCCGCGGGTTGCCGCCTCCGTCGCCGCGCGCTGCAGCCGGGCGTTGCGACCGGCGACCGGGACCACCCCGGAGGCGTCCCGACCGGAGAGGAACACCGTGCCCACCCCATACCGCGTGACCAGCGAAGACGCCGTCGCGACACTCGTCGACGGCACCCCGACAGCGAGCAGTTGGCCTACCCGCTGGCGCAGCGTCATCCGGGCCACGACAGCCGACGCGCGGGCGACGCTCGGGTCGACCGCGGGGACGGCCATCCGGGCGGCTTTAACTGGGGCGGCTTCGACTGGGGCGGCTTGAACTGGGGCCGCTTCAGCCGGGGCAGCCGCGGTCCGGGGCGCAGCGGCCTGAGCGGAGACGCCGACGCAGCCGGCGCCGGCGGTGGCGACCGCGGTGACCAGGGCGGCGCGGAGAATGATGTGGCGGGCATCCATGACCGAACCGTAAGCCGAGGTGCGGCTGGGACCGACGCAACCGGGGCTGGCGCGAGGGCACCCGGTCAGCCGGCGGTCTCGGCGAGGAGGTGGTCCACGACGTCGGCGGCGGAGCCCCGTGCGAACACCCCTCGCTGGCGCTGCGCCGACGTCCCGCCGGCGAGCACCGCTGCGAGGAGGTCGGAGACCTCCCGGTCGTCACCGGAGTCGTGCAGCGCGCCCGACAGGTGGTCCAGCAGGGTCCCGACGACCTCGGCCGCCGGGCGGGCGGACCAGGTGACCGGGTCGACCAGTTCCCCACCCAGCCCGGAGCGCGCGGCGCGCCAGGTCGCCGACCGCAACAGCTCGACGCGGGTGTCGTCGACCGGCCCGTGCATCACGGTCTCGCGCGCGGCCGTGGTGACCAGTGCTCTCCCGAGGCCGGCCAGCAGCACGGCGTCGTCGATCCGTGGGCACGCGTCGGACACCCGGATCTCGACGGTGGGGTAGCGGTGGGACAGGCGCACGTCGAAATACATCATCCCGGCGTCCCGGGCCGTGCCGGTTCCCTGCAGCGCCTGCACGACCCTGGCGTACTCCTCGGCGGAGGCGAAGGCACCGGTCGGACCGGCGGTCGGCCAGCGCGTCCACAGCATCGTCCGGTAGGAGGCGAAAGAGGTGTCCCGGCCGTCCCAGTACGGCGAGCTCGCGGTCAGCGCGAGCACCACCGGCAGCCAGCGCCGGACCCGGTTCAGCACTCCGACGGCGACCTCACGGTCTGCGATGCCCACCTGGACCTGACACGAGCAGATCTGGTGCTCGGCGGCGACCCTGCCGAACTCGCCGGCCATCCAGTAGTACCTGTCGTCGGGGTAGACCGGGTGCGCGGCGGCGCCCGGCATCGGGACCGTTCCGCACGCCATCAGCGCCGCCCCCACCTCGCCGGCGGCCGCGGCGGCGTCCCGACGGCGCGCGGCGAGCTGCTGACGGACCTCACCGAGGGATCGGCACACCGCCGTCGCCGTCTCGATAGAGGTCCGCTGGAACTCCGGGTCGACCTCGACGCCGAGCTTGCTGGCCGCCGCGACGACGTCCAGGGCCGCCGGCACCAGAACCCGCCGGTCCGGATCGACGAGGTGGAACTCCTCCTCGACGCCGAGGGTCGTGCCCGGGTCGGGGTCAGCCATCGGCTGACAGTAACGACGAGCCGGACCCCGCCCGCGGTGTCCGGCCGACCGGACGCCTGGAAGCGGTCAGCCGGCGAACAGGGTGACAGCGGCGGCCAACAGGGCGGGTACGTCGTCGGGGTTGCGGCTGGTCAGGACCTTGCCGTCGACGACCGTCCGCCGGCGCCGATCATTCCGGGTCCCGGTGCACGGTGTCCGGGGCGAACGCTGGCAGGCAGACCGAGAGGTAGTCGGCGCCGGACGGTCCGGGACTGGAGTAACGCACCCACTCCCCGGCCCGGACGCGCACCGCCTGGCCCGGCCCCACGGTCATCCGGCCCGCGCCGTGCTCGACGACCAGCTCGCCGGCGAGGACCAGCGTGAACTCCTCGAACTCAGGCCGCTGACCGGGCTCGGACCAGCCGGCGGGGCTGTTCATCCGGGCGAGGCTGACCCGCCCGTCGTCGGTGTTGACCCGACCGACGTACTCGGCGATGTCCTTGCCGCCGCCGGCGGGAACTGTCGTGGGTTCCAGGAGCTCGGGCACGGCGGACAGTGTGCGGCAGCCCACGTGCGACTGATGGCGAACTCGACGTGAACGTTCGAGCTCGGCGTGGGGCCGTCCGGCTCGGGTAACGGGAAGTAACCGGCCCTACCGGCTGGGCGCCAGACTGGGTCCATGGCAACCGCGAGCAGGACGGCGCCCGGTCGCGCGGCGCGGGACGCAATGGCAGACGAACTCCAGCGGGCCGACCCGCACGCACCGACGCTCTGCGCGGGTTGGGACGTCGCCCACCTGGCCGCTCACCTGGTTCTGCGCGACAACCGGCCGGAGGTGATGCTCGCCGGTGCCGTCCGGGTCGCCGGACTGTCCGAATACGCCGACCGCCGCCTGGACGCGGCGGCGACCTCGACGCCGTACGCGCAGCTGGTCGAGCTCGTCCGCCGTGGTCCGCGGCTGTCCCCGACCCGGATCCGGGTGGTCGACGACGCCGTGAACACCATCGAGATGGCAGTGCACCGCGAGGACGTCCGCCGCGGCGGGCCGGACTGGCAGCCCGCGGCGATGCCGGTGCCACTGGACCCCGGCGTCTCCGCGGTGCTGGCCCGGTCGATGTCGACGGTCGGCCGGTTGGCCGCCCGGTCGGTGCCCGGCCCACTCGACGCCTGCCTGACCGACGTCCCGGCCCGACCCGGACAGGCCGGCTGGCCGGCCCGGTCCGACGGGGTCGGCGTGCCAGCCGGGTCCCCCCAGCGGGTGGTGCTCCGCAGCGGCCCCGGCGAACCGGTGATCGTCAGCGGGCCCGTGCTGGAGGTCGTGCTGTTCTTGTTCGGCCGGGACGCGGCTGCCCGGGTCGAGCTGTCCGGACGGCCCAACCGGGTGGCCGCGGTCCGGTCGGCGCGACGGGGCGCCTGACCCGCAGCTCAGCGTCGGTGGGCGTCACGCAGCGCGCGCATCGCGTCCCCGAGCAACGCCGCACGCTCCTCGCCCAGCACGTCGACCACCTCGGTCCGGATCTGCGCCGCGTAGTACGTCCGTACCCGGCGGCCGACGGCGAGCCCCTCGGGTGTCGCCTCGACCCACACCACCCGCCGGTCCGTCGGGCAGGAGACCCGCCGGACGCTGCCACCGGCGACCAGCCGGTCGACCATCCGGGTCAGACCGCCGCCGGTCATCGAGCTCTCCCGTGCCAGCGTTCCCGAGGCCAGCCGATGGCCCGGACTCCGCAGCAGTCGCAGCAGGACCTCGAGCTCGCCGGCAGCCACCCCGAACTCGGCGTCTGAGCCCGCCTGCAGGCGCCGGCTGGCGGCGGCGTGACCCTCCAGGACCAGACCCCACAGGGTGACCAGGTCGTCGTCGGTGTCCAACGCCTCCACCCAACCAACCTTAAGACTGGCGGTACAACTAGTGATCGCACAACTAGTGATCACACAGCTGTTGACGGAGCAAGTAATGTCGCGGTGGACGTACGTCCGCGATGCCGCGGACGCCAGTTCAACCCGGTTCAGTTCGAGCCGGTCAGCCCGACACCGGAGGTCGCCATGCCCGAGAGCCCCAAGATCGCGATCATCTACTACTCCGCGACCGGCGTCGTCCGCCGCCTCGCCACCGAGATCAGCGCCGGCGCCGAGGCCGCCGGCGCCGAGGTCCGCGTCCGCAAGGTGCACGAGCTCGCCCCGGAGCAGGCGATCACCGGCAACGAGGCGTGGGCGGCGAACCGTGACGCGACCGCCGACGTGCCCGAGGCGACGGCGGAGGACGTGCTGTGGGCCGACGCGGTGATCTTCGGGTCCCCGACCCGGTACGGCAACGTGTCCAGCCAGCTCAAGCAGTTCATCGACAGCCTCGGCCCGCAGTGGGGCGCGGGGCTGCTCGCGGACAAGGTCTATTCCGGGTTCACCGCCAGCTCCACGACGCACGGCGGCCAGGAGTCGACGCTGCTCGCGCTGTACAACTCGGTCCACCACTTCGGCGGGTTCATCGTCACCCCGGGCTACACCGACCCGGTGAAGTTCGCCGACGGCAACCCCTACGGCACGTCCGCCTACGGCGACACGGTGTCGGACCAGGTCGCCGAGTCCGCCCGGTACCAGGGCGCCCGGATCAGCAAGGTCACCGCGGCGTTCGTCGCCGGTCGCGCCGGCTGATCGGCCCTGCTGCGCCGATCGCCCTGACCGGCTTCCGGCCCGACGCGCGCCCGTTACCGTGCGGAAGCGCGTCGGTGTCGGCGCCGGACAGGGGGCCCGCGTGGCAGGTCGGATCATTGTCGCTCGGCACGGGCAGACCGAGTGGAGCGAGAACGGCCGGCACACCGGCGTCACCGATATCCCGCTCACCGCGGTCGGGGAGGAGCAGGCCCGTCTGCTGGGCGCCGGCCTGCGCAGCTGGCAGTTCCAGGCCGTCTACACCAGCCCTCGCCGGCGGGCCCAGGACACCGCGCAGCTGGCCGGCCTGCGGCCGGTCGACGGGTCGGATCCCATCGTGCTGCCGGACCTGGCCGAGTGGGACTACGGCGAGTACGAGGGCCTGCGGACCAGCGAGATCAACGCCGAACGCGCCAGTCACGGGCTGCCGCGGTGGTGGAAGTGGACGGACGGCTGCCCGGGCGGGGAGACCGCAGAGCAGGTCGCCGAGCGGGTGGATCGGGTGCTCTCTCACGCCCGGGCCGCACTCGAGGTCGGCGACGTCGCGCTGATCGCGCACGGGCACGTACTCCGGGTGCTGATCGCGCGATGGCTGCGCCAGCCGCCGCAGCTGGGCGCGTCGTTCGCGTATGGCACCGCTCGGGTCGGGCTGCTCGGCCACGAGCACGGGCAGCCGACGATCTCGCTGTGGAACGCCGACCCCGGCGACCCCGCACTGGTCCGCGACCGCATCTGAGCCAGGCCCCGCCGGCGGGAGCCGGGTCAGCCGGCGGGCGTCGGGGCAGCCGGGCGTCGTCGGGTCAGCCGGCGAGCAGACCGGCCAGCAGCCGGTCCACCTGCGGGGCCTCGATGAGGAACCCGTCGTGGCCGAACCGCGACGAGATCACCCGAAGGCCGCCGGACCCGGGGATGCCGTCGGCCAGCACCGCCTGCTCTGCGAGCGGGAACAGGCGGTCGCTGTCGATGCCGGCCACCACGGTTGCCGCGCTCACCGACGCCAGAGCGCGGGCCCGGCCGGCCGGGCCGCCGCCGAACGCGGCTCCGATGTCGAAGTCGAGCATCGTGCGGGACAGCGTCACGTAGCTGCCCGCGTCGAACCGGCGGGCGAGCTTGCCGGCGTGGTGGTCCAGGTAGGACTGCACGGCGTACCTGCCGCCGACCCGCGGGTCCTCCCCGGCCTGCGGCGTGCGCCCGAACCGCTCCGCGAGCTCGTCCGGTGAGCGGTAGGTCAGGTGGGCGATCCGCCGGGCCAGGCCGAGCCCCGCGTGCGGCCCGGCGCCGTCCGGGGCGTCGAAGTAGTCCCCGCCCCGCCAGTTCGGGTCCCCGGTCACGGCGAGCACCTGCGTGGTGATCGACCCGATCGAGTCCGCCCCGGTGAAGGCGGGGCTGGCGAGCAGGAACAGCCGCCGGACCCGGTCGGGGACGTCCACGGCCCACTGCAGGGCCCGCATGCCGCCCATCGAACCGCCGACGACCGCCGCCCACGCGTCGATACCGAGGTGGTCCAGCAGGCATGCCTCGGCGCTGACCAGGTCGGTCATCGCCAGCCGCGGGAACCGGGCGCCCCAGCGGCGCCCGTCCGGAGCATCGGAGGACGGGCCGGTGCTGCCCTGGCAGCCGCCGATCGCGTTCGGCACCACGACGAACCACCGGGCGGGATCCAGGGCGGCGCCCGGGCGCAGCAGTCGGTCCCACCATCCCGCACCGGGGTGGCCCGGACCCGCCGGGCCCGCGACGTGGGAGTCCCCGGTCAGCGCGTGCAGCACCAGCACGGCGTTGCCGCCGTCGGGCGCCAGCGTGCCGAAGGTCTCGTAGGCGATCCGCCCGCCGGGCAGGCTCTGGCCCGAGGCCAGCGCAAGTGGACCCGGCAGGTCGAGGAAGTGCCGGCCGCCGACGGGGTCGCCGGGCCGCCACGCGCCGCTTGCCGGGACGGGTCCGGCCGGTGACGTGCGGTTCGGGGGACCTCGTCGCGGCCTCGGTTGCAGCAGGCCCGTGCCCGCAGTCGAGGCCGCAGCGGTCGCCACCTGAACAGTCGGCAGTGGGGTGGTGGTCAGCGGGTCACCCGTTCCCGGCGGCCTCGACGTCACCCTTGACGGCGCGGAAACCGGTCTCGAGGTCGGCGATCAGGTCGGCGACGCCCTCCAGTCCGACCGAGAGCCGGATCAGGCCCGGGGTGACGCCGGTCGTCAGCTGCTCGTTGCCGGACAGCTGGCTGTGGGTGGTGCTGGCCGGGTGGATGACCAGGCTGCGGACGTCGCCGATGTTCGCCAGGTGGCTGAACAGCTCCAGGCTCTCGACGAACTTCCGGCCCGCGTCCACCCCGCCGCGAAGGTCGAACGCGACGACCGCGCCGGCGCCGCGGGGCAGGTACTTCTGCGCCGCCTCGTACCAGCGGTTCCCGGGCAGGCCGGCGTAGTAGACGGTCTCCACCTCGTCGCGGTCCTGCAGCCACTCGGCCAGGGCCACGGCGTTGGCGGTGTGCCGCTCCATCCGCAGCGACAGCGTCTCGATGCCCTGCAGGATCAGGAAGCTGGTGAACGGGCTGATCGCCGGGCCGAGGTCGCGCAGCCCCTGCACCCGCAGCTTGATTCCGAACGCCCCCGGACCCAGGGCCTCCCAGAACTTCAGGCCGTGGTAGCTCTGGTCCGGCTCGTTGAACCCGGGGAACCGGGCCGGATCGGCGCCGAAGTCGAACGAGCCCCCGTCGACGACGACACCGGCGATCGCGGTGCCATGACCGCCGAGGAACTTCGTCGCCGAGTGCACGACGATGTCTGCCCCGTGCTCGAACGGCCGGACCAGGTAGGGCGTCGGGACGGTGTTGTCGACGATCAGCGGGACGCCCGACTCGTGCGCGATGCCGGCCACCAGCTCGATGTCGAGCACGTTGCTGCGCGGGTTGCCCAGCGTCTCGCCGTAGAAGGCCTTGGTGTTCGGCCGGACCGCGGCGCGCCACTGCTCGGGGTCGTCGGGGTTCTCCACGAACGTCGTGGTGATCCCCAGCTTGGGCAGCGTGTGGTGCAGCAGGTTGTAGGTCCCGCCGTACAGCGACGCGCTCGACACGATGTGGTCACCGGTCCCGGCCAGGTTCAGGATCGCCATCGTCTCCGCCGCCTGGCCGGAGGCGAAGGCGACCGCGCCCACGCCGCCCTCGAGGGCGTTGACGCGCTGCTCCAGCACGTCCTGGGTCGGGTTCATGATCCGGCCGTAGATGTTGCCCGGCTCGGCGAGACCGAACAGGTTCGCCGCGTGCCGGGTGTCGTCGAAGACGAAGGCGGTGGTCTGGTAGATCGGCGTCGCCCGCGCCTTCGTCGTCGGGTCCGGCGATGCTCCGGCGTGTACCTGCCGGGTCTCGAACGACCACGTCGTGCCCGCACCGGGGCCCGCGTCCTGCTGCGCAGCGTCCTGTTGGGCAGCGTCCTGGGTGGGAGCGGTCACCACGGGATCGGGCGACCCTGCGGGTGCCGTGTCGGGGCCGGTCTCGGACATGACGGTCTCCTCGCGGGTCGGCGGTGGACGTGGCGGCGGTGCGCAGTGGCGAACACCGCGCCGCGGTGGACACTTCCGTCCCGCCCGGGGTCGACATTCGCCGACTCGGGTTGGGCCCGACCGCGCGCCGCCCACCAACTGTGGGCCGTGGTCGGCCGCGGCCCCAGCCCGCGTTCCGCATGATGAGACAGGCGTCCGAGATACGGACGGATGGGCCGGACGCGGCGGGCAGGTCGACGAGCTCGGGGCGGAAGATGACCTGGTGCCGACCGACCGGGAGACCCACCGCGCCGGTGTGCCGAACTGGTCGCAGCCACGGCCCGTCGAGGCCGCCGCGGGCTCGGCCGGGTAGTGGGCGCTCTGGACCTGCTGCCGGAGCAGTCGCTGCGCGGGGTCGTCGACCTGCTGGTCCGGGTGGTCGAGGCCGTCGGCGCAGCGGTGATCTTCATCGGTGCGCTGATCGCTGCGGTGCGGTTCGTCGGGACCGGCCTGCGCTCCCGCGATCCCGAGGCGTTCGTCCCGGTGCGGCTGGGCCTGGGCCGGTTCCTCGCGCTGGGTCTGGAGTTCCAGCTCGCCAGCGACGTGCTCCGGACCGCGATCGCCCCCTCGTTCCGGGAGATCGGTCAGCTGGCTGCGGTCGCCGCGATCCGGACCGCGCTCAACTACTTCCTCAGCCGCGAGATCGACGAGGAGCGCGCGCAACTGGCGCGGGCGGCCGCCGGCGGTGCCCCGCAGGCACCGCACCAACCCTCGAAGCCGGCCCCGACGCCACCCGGGTCGCCGCCGGGCCGGGCCGAACCGCCCCCCGCCGAGCGGTGAGCGGATCGTGGACCGCGACGGTCGACACGGCCGCGCTGGCCGTGACCGGACTGGGGGTCGGGCTCGCTGCCTTCGTGCTGGGGCGGACGCGCACGCCGGGCGCCGCGCTCGCGGTCCTGATGGAGGTGCTCACCGCCGCCGGCCTGTTGCGGCTCGCGGCGGCCCCGACCGTCACCCGGGCGCTCGCCGCCGCCGGCGTCCTGGTGGTCCGGCGGCTGGCGGTCCTCGGCATCCGCGGCGGCGATCCGGTCGCCGGGGTGATCAGGCACCTGCGCACGCTGACCGGGCCGCGAGCAGTCGACGGGCGATCTCGTAGGCCGGGGCTCTTGTCGCCCCGTCGACGGTAGGACGACCCCATACCACCCGCCGATGTTCGGCGGGCCGCCCAGCCGCGCGGAAAGTGCCGGCACCTTCACGCTGTGTTCACCGCGTGTGCAGGCTGCGTACTGCTGATCTCCATACGTTCCGGTCCCGTCGGGACCCGCTCAGGGTCCCGCTATCGGAAGGGGTCGCTTGATGCGACGTAGGAGATGGGTCTCGCCGGCTGCCGCGGCGGCAGTGCTGGTGGCCACGGCGTCAGTGGCGGGTGCTGCGACCCTCGGCAACAAGCCACTGGGGGACAACCTCGTCGGGCGGCAGGCCGACGGTTCGGTGCTGGTCCCGGAGAACAAGTACGTGACACCGGCCGGTGCGACGGTCGAGCAGACCGGTCAGCCGATCGACATGGGAGTCTCCCCGGACGGCCGGACCGCCGTCACGCTGACCAAGTCCGGGAACGGGCTGTTCACCGTCGTGGACCTGGTCGGGCACAAGGTGCTGCAGCAGTACACCCCGCCCAAGGGCATCGGCTCGGGCAACATCGGCGTCGGTGGCGTCCTGTGGTCGAAGGACGGCAAGTCCGTCTACGTGACCCAGGTCCGCAACGTGCTGAAGTTCACCGTCGCCGCGGACCGGACGCTGACCGACCCGGTCGTCATCGCCATGCCCGACCCGATGCCGGGCACCACACCGGCCGAACAGGACGGCACCCCGGCCGCGCCGCTGCCCACCGACCTGCAGTGGGCGCCGGACGGCCGGCACATCCTGGTGGTGCTCGACGGGTACAACACCCTCGGCTCGATCGACACCGCGACGAACACCGTCGACGCGCAGGTCCCGGTCGGGATCGCCCCGCGCGACGTCGCCGTCATCGGCACCCACGCGTTCGTGACGAACGAAGGCGGCCGCGTGCCGACCGCGGAGGACTTCACCAACCTCAGCTACGACTCGCCGGTGGTGGCCGAGAAGACCGACGGCCGGGCATCGACCGGCACCGTCTCCGAGATCGACCTGGTCAGCCGGAAGCTGGTGCACACCTACACCGTCGGGCTGGACCCGAGCAGCATGGCCACCCACGGCACCGACCTGCTGGTGACCAACTCCAGCGACGACACCGTCTCGATCATCGACACGGCCAAGAAGCAGGTCGCCCAGACGGTCAACGTCAACCCGCTGCCCGGCCAGCCCTACGGCAGCTCCCCGAACTCGCTGGCGTTCGTCGACCCCACCCACCTGCTGGTCAGCCTGGGCCGGAACAACGCGGTGGCGATCTACGCCTACCGCGACGCCCGCACCCCGGTCGCCTTCTCCGGCCTCGCCCCGACCGGCTGGTACCCGGGGACGGTCACCTGGGACGCACCCCTGAAGCGGGTCGTCGTCGCCAACATGAAGGGCGTCGGCGCCCTCGGCGCGGACCGCACCATCAGCGAGGGTCCGGGCACCCAGCCGGCCACCGGCCACCAGGTCTATGCAGATGTGGGCAGTGTGCAGACCGTCGCCATCCCCACCCCGGACCAGATCAAGACCTACACGCGGCAGGTGTTCACGAACAACCAGTGGAACGGCCTGGCCGAGCGGAACCCGACCGGCACCGCGCAGGCGGCCGCCAAGGCGGTTCCCACCCGCATCGGTGACCCGTCCCCGATCAAGCACGTGTTCGTGATCGTGCGGGAGAACCGGACCTACGACCAGGTCCTCGGCGACGACCCGCGGGGCAACGGCGAGCCCGCCTACGCCCAGTTCGGGGCCAAGGTCACCCCGAACGTCCACGCGCTGGTCAAGCGGTTCCCGCTGATCGACAACGTCTACTCCAACGGCACGAACTCCGCGACCGGCCACACCTGGATGGACGCGGCGTTCGTCAACGACTACCTCGAGCGGTCCTACGCCAACTACGTCCGCAACTACGGGCAGCCGGACGCGCTGGTCTACCCCAAGTCCGGCTTCCTGTGGGACAACGCCCAGCGCCACGGGCTGGACGCCCGCGTCTGGGGGGAGTACGCGGAGTACTTCACCGGTCCCGACGGCCGCCAGTCCCAGGGCACCTGGTCCCAGTGGTACAAGGACTCCCAGATCATGGAGGGCAAGGCCACGGGCCAGCTGCACGCCCCGGTCGGGTACTTCCAGACCAAGACCGACGTCCCGAGCCTGGACCGGATCCTGTCCCGGGACTACCCGAACTTCCAGACCCAGATCCCGGACCAGTACCGGGCGGACATCTTCCTGCGTGACCTCAAGCAGTACGAGGCCAAGGGCTCGATGCCGGCGCTGAACATGCTCTGGGTGATGACCGACCACACCAGTGGGCTGCGCCCGGGCCTGCCGACGCCGGTGGCGGCGGTCGCCGACAACGACCTGGCGACCGGCCGGATCATCGACGGGATCACCCACTCGAAGTTCTGGAAGGACAGCGCGATCTTCGTCATGGAGGACGACAGCCAGAACGGGATCGACCACGTCGACGGGCACCGCAACCCGACCCTGGTGATCAGCCCGTACGCGAAGCCCGGCGCGGTGATCCACACCAACTACACCCAGCTCAACGTCGTCCGGACAGCCGAGCAGATCCTCGGCCTGCCCCCGATGAACCAGCTGGACCTGGCCGCGGACCCGATGTACGACGTGTTCACCAACACACCGGACTTCCGGCCGTTCTCGGCGGTGCCGAACCAGGTGCCGATCGACACCCTGAACCAGGAGCCCTCCCCGGCGACGTCACCGATGGCGGCGGCATGGGTGGCCTGGTCGAAGAAGCAGAACTTCACCAGCGAGGACGAGGTGGCGTTCGCGCCGTTCAACCGGCTCACCTGGTACAGCTCGAACAACTTCACCAAGCCCTACCCGGGTGACAAGACGGTGATGACCCCGGCGCAGGTCGAGGCCAAGTTCGGTGGTCAGGTCACCGCCACCGGCAACCAGGCGACCCGGGCAGGGGCGCCCCACCTGGCGGGAGAAATCGACTGAGCACCACCACGACCGACGGCGGGGTGGGCCATGTGCCCACCCCGTCGCCCGGCCATGGGGGTTGGACGATCGACACCCACACGCCGGCCGCCCTCCAGATCTCCGGCGTGCACAAGACCTTCGGTCCGCTGGTGGCGGTCGACGGCATCGATCTGGCCGTCCGGCCGGGTGAGGTGCACGGCCTGCTCGGCCCGAACGGTGCGGGCAAGACCACCCTGCTGTCCATGGTCTTCGGGCTCACCGTCCCGGACAGCGGCTCGATCGATGTGAGCGGTGCTCCGGTCGGCTCTGCGGCTGCGGCCCGGACGACCGCCGGGTTCCTGGAGCCGGCGTTCTGGCCCTACCTGTCCGGGCGGGCGAACCTGCAGGCGCTCGGCCGGCTGGACGGCGGTGCCCCGAAAGACCGTATCGAGGCCGAGCTGCGCCGGGTCGGGTTGACCGGCCGGGCCGACACCCGGGTGGGTGGGTGGTCCCTCGGGATGCGTCAGCGACTGGCGATCGCGTCGGCCATGCTGCGCGACCCACGGCTGATGGTGCTGGACGAACCGACCAACGGCCTGGACCCGGAGTCCCTGCAGCGGTTCCGCGACATCGTGCGTGGGTTGGCCGCCGACGGGGTGGCGGTCCTGCTCAGCTCGCACGCGATCGCCGAGGTCGCCGCGCTGGCCGACCGGGTGACGATCGTCGCCGCCGGCCGCGTCGCGTTCACCGGGTCGGTGGACGAGCTGGTGTCCAGCGCACCGGATCCGCAGCACCTGCTGCACACCAGCGACGACCCCGCCGCACACGCGGTGGCCGCGCGGTTCCCCGGCGTCCGGGTGGACGTGGCTGCCGGGAGTCACCTGGTGGTGACCGCGGGCCAGCAGCAGCTTGACCGGCTCGTGCTGGAGTTGGCCCGGGCGGGGATCGCCGTGCGCCACCTCGACATCGCGGTCGACCCGCTGGAGTCGCTGTTCTTCCGGCTGACCGAGCGGACCGCGCCATGAGCGCGGTCGCCGCCACCGATGTCGGGCGCGCACGTACCCAGCGACGGCCGGGTGCCGGCGCCGTCTGGCGCGTCGAGCTCGGCAAGCTGTCGGCCCAGCCGCTCGTGCGAGCGGTGCTCGCCGGCACCGTCCTCGGCCCGTTCGCCTTCGCCGGCGGACTGTCGTTGCAGGACACGGTCCCCGCGGACACGCTGTTCGGCCGCTGGTCGTTGACGACCGGTTTCGCGATCCCGCTGCTGCTGCTGGGCTTTGCCACCTCCTGGGTGGTCCCGCTGCTGACCTGCCTGGTGGCCGGGACGATCTTCGCCGCGGAGGACGGGCACGGGACCTGGCCGGTGGTGCTCACCCGGTCCGTCAGCCGCTCGGCGGTGTTCGCCGGCAAGGTCCTTGCCGCGGCCACCTACACCGTGCTCACCGTCGGGCTGCTCGCGCTGAGCAGTCTGGCCGCCGGCGTCCTCGTCGTCGGCCGGGCGCCGCTGGTCGGGCTCGACGGGGCGGCGATCGGGCCCGGGCGGGCGGCTGGACTGGTCCTCGCCAGCTGGGCGCTGACCTTGTTGCCGGCGCTGGGATTCACCGCGATGGGTGTCTTCTTCTCCGTCCTGGGCAGACGGTCCACGGTCGGCGTCGGAGCGCCGGTGGTGATCGGCCTGCTCATGCAGCTCAGTTCGCTGGTCGGTGCGGTCGCCGGCATCCGGTTCGCGCTGCTGGGCAGCGCATTCGACAGCTGGCACGGTCTGGTCCGCGCCGATCCCTACGGCGGCCCGGCCGTCCAGGGCGCACTGGTCAGCATCGCCTACACGGTGGTGCTGCTCGCGGTCGCCCTCGAGGTGTTCCGGCACCGCGATGTGTCCGGGGCCCGACGGTGAGGCCGGTGCGCCGTTGGGCCGCCGCCGTCGCGGCTGGAGCGGTGCTCTGCACCGCTGGCTGTGGGCAGGGCGCGCTGAGCCGGGACCGCCTGCAGACCGCCGTCACCGCCACGTTCACCAACCTCTACGACCTGCGGCAGCAGCAACTGGGCAAGCCGATGCTCGGGGCGGCGCTGCAGACGACCGCGCGGTGCGACAAGGGCGGACCGACCGTCGCGGACACCGGGCCGGGGGACACCTGGAGCTGCCTGGTGGTCTGGCAGGCCGACGGACCGGGGACACCGATCGGTGCCACCTACGAGATCCGGCTGCAGGCCAACGGCTGCTACACCGCGGACGGCCCGCCCTCGGTGGTCGGCCAACGGCAGGCACCGGTCGCGGACGGCTCGCTTCAGGTCAACCCGATCGGCTCCTTCGACGGCTGCTTCGACACGACCTGACGGACCCGTCGCCGCCGGACCCCGTTTCGCTCCGGGGACCGCCGGGTGGCACCGTGTGCCCTCGGACCAGCGGGTCCGGAGAGCGGGTCCGGAGCGGGTCCGGAGCGGGTCCGGCCACGCGGGTCCGCGCGAGGAAAGGACGGCACGTGCTCATCGCCAAGCAGGAGATCCTCTCCCTGATCGCCGACCGGGGCGCCACCGACAAGCTCGCCGAGGCGGAGAACGACCTGCCCGACCCGGTGGACACCGACCTGCACGCAAGGCTGCTCACCGACCTCGGGCTGGAGCCACACAACTTCGGCAGCGGCGTCGAGCTCGGTGAGGTCGCCGACGAAGAGCCCGGGGGCCCCGGGGTCGTCGGTCGCTGAGGCGGGGTCGTCGGTCGCTGAGCGCCGGGATCAGTCCGGCAGGCGGACGATGAAGCACGCGCCACCGTCGAGGCTGCGCGCGACCCTGAGCGACCCGTGGTGCGCGGCGACGATGCTGTGGGCGATCGCCAGGCCCAGTCCGGTGCTGCCGTGCTCCCGGGACCGGGAGGTGTCCCCGCGGGTGAAGCGCTCGAACAGGTCGGCGTGCCGGTCGTTCGGGATCCCGGGTCCGTCGTCGGCCACGCTGATCTCGACGCCCGCGGGGACGGCGCGCAGCGAGGTCGTGACCGTGGTGTCCGCCGGGGTGTGGGCGAAGGCGTTCGTCAGCAGGTTGGCCAGGACCTGGCGCAGGCGGTCCGGGTCGCCCTGCGTGGTCAGCGGTTCGTCGGGCAGGTCCAGCTGCCAGCGGTGGGTCGAACCGGCGCTGCGCGCGTCGGTGACCGCCTCGAGCACCAGGCGGGTGAGGTCGACGGGCTCGTGGGCCAGGGGCCGGCCCGCATCGAGCCGGGCCAGCAGGAGCAGGTCGGCGACGAGTGCGCCCATGCGCTCGGCGGCGGCGGTGATCCGGGTCAGCGCCGCACCGACCGGCGCGGGCAGCGGCTGAACCGGGCTCTGCCGGGCCGCGTACTCGGCGTTGACGCGGACGATCGCCAGCGGGGTCCGCAGCTCGTGGCTGGCGTCGGCGACGAACTGCCGCAGTCGGGCCTCGGTGCCGTCCCGGACCGCGAGGGCGGCGCGGATGTGGTCGAGCATGTGGTCCAGCGCGACGCTGACCTGGTCGACCTCACTCGTCGGGCGGGGCGGGGCGATCCTGGCGGGCAGAACGGCGTCCGGACTGGTCAGCGGCAGTTCCGACACGTCCAGCGCGGTGTCGGCGACCCGGCGCAACGGGCGCAGGGTTCGCCGGACCACGACCGCGGTCGCCAGCCCACCGGCGACCACGACTACGGCGAACAGCGCCGCCTCGACGGCGGCCAGTTCGGCCAGGGTTGCGGTGACCGGCGCCAGCGGCAGGCCGGTGACCTGGATGTCCCCGTCGCGGCCGGCGACCGCGCGGAGGCGGTAGTCCCCGAGGCCGGTCAGGGCCGCACTGGTGACCGGGCCCCCCGGGGGCAGTTCCCGCAACAGCCTGGTGTCGCTGGCGGTCAGGGTCAGCCGGCGGTTGGACCCGTCCTCACCGACGACCGCCGCGTCGGTGACCCGGCCGCCGGCCAGCCGGACGCCGAGCGTTCCGACCGACTGACCGGGGACGGCGTTGTCGGCGTCGCCGTCGAACCCGCCCGGCGTCAGAGGCCCCTTCTTCAGGCTGCTGGAGAACCGCCCGCCGGCGGTCGCGAGCTGGTCGTCGAGCCGGCCGAGCAGGAATGTGCGCAGGAAGAGCCCGGTGGCGACCCCGAGCACCGCACACGCCACGAGCAGGACCGCGACGAGCCCGACCGTGAGCCGGCCGCGCAGGGTCTGGTCCGGGCGCCACCACCGCGGAGCGACCCGGTGCCCCGTTACGTCGGGGAGCGTCACGTCGGGGAGCGTCGCGTCGGGGGGCGTCGCGTCGGGGGGCGTCACGTAGGCGGGCGCAGGACGTAGCCCACCCCGCGAACCGTGTGGATCAGCGGCTCGCGGCCGGCGTCGATCTTCTTGCGCAGGTAGCTGACGTAGAGCTCGACGATGTGCGCCTGGCCGCCGAAGTCGTAGTTCCAGACCCGGTCCAGGATCTGGGCCTTGGACAGGACGCGCCGGGGGTTGCGCATCAGGAACCGCAGCAGCTCGAACTCCGTGGCGGTCAGCTCGATGCGGTCCCCGCCCCGGCGGACCTCGTGCGCGTCCTCGTCCAGGGTCAGGTCGGCCACCGCGAGATCGGTGGACGCGGCACCGCGCGTGCTGCCGGCGCGACGGAGCAGCCCGCGCAGGCGCGCGATCACCTCCTCGAGGCTGAACGGCTTGGTCACGTAGTCGTCGCCGCCGGCGGTGATCCCCGCGATCCGGTCCTCCACCCCGTCCCGGGCCGTCAGGAACAGCACGCAGACGGTCGCGTCGGCAGCGCGGACCTGACGCAGCACGTCCAGGCCGTCGATGTCCGGCAGCATCAGGTCCAGCACGACCGCGTCCGGCCGGAACGCGCGCGCGGCGCGCACGGCCTCCCGTCCGGTGTGCGCGGTCTGCACCGCCCACCCCTCCATCCGCAGCACGCTGCCGAGCACCTCGGCAAGGCTCCGCTCGTCGTCGACGACGAGGACCCGCGGCGGGTCGCCGTCCACTCGGACCGGGGGTGGCACCGGCTGGCCGGTGGGGTCGGCAGGGCCGCTGGGGTGAGCAGGGCCGCTGGGGTCCGGTGGGGGCATCGGCATCCGATCAGGATGACGGCCTCGGGCGCACCTCGACCTCTGCGTTGCTTCTGCGGCGGCTCTGATGCCGGCTCCAGGCCCGGCGCAGCCACCCCGGTCTGTCCGCGCGGCCGCTCACGAGCCCGTTGACTGCGCCTGCGGCGTGGCATAACCCCCTGCCGCGACACCACCGCCGGACCCGCTGCCGCCGCCGGCCGCGCTGCTGGCCGTGTCGCTGGGTGTGCTGCTGGGTGTGCTGCTGGGCGTGGACCGGCTGCTGTCCGTCGAGGGCGCCCGGTGGGCGGCAGGGTGGGCGGTGGAAGTCCGTGCGCTCGCCCACGCCGGAGGCCGCGCAGGGGCGACCGGGCCCGGTGTTTGCGGCCTGGTACCGGCCGCCGGCGGGGTCGGCGACGGCGCGGCCGGCATGCCGCCGTCCGTGCGACCGAGCGCGCCGGCCGTGGTCGCATGCCCGATGGCGAGGGCCAACGCGACGGCGACCGACCCGGCCCCGCCGGCCAGGGCGACACCGACGGTGATCGCGGAGCTTCGGTCGAGCCCGAGCCGTCGTCGATCGCGACCGGCGGACGATGGCGGGTGACGCGGTGATGTCGGCACGCAGCCCACGGTCGTCGGTACCTGCCCGGCTCGCCAGCGCCACGGCCTCTGTATCGCCTCAGTGCCGGGTCGGGCCCTACCCCACCCGGGAGCGCCACCGTCCCGGTCTTCAGAGCGGGTTCACAGCCTGCGGAGAGCTTCGCCTCAGCAGACGGGGTAACTCTTGGTTCACGAGTGCACGACCGGGCGGCCAGCGCCCCGGAGAGCAGCAACGGGCCGCCAGCCCAGCAGACGAGAGGATCACCGATGCCAGTCACCACGACTTCCCGCGCCCTCGGTCGCCGGCGCACCCGATCGGTCACCGTGATGATCGCCGCCGCCGGCCTGACCGGGGCCATCGTCGTCGCCGGATCGGTTGCCAGCGCCGCCGGCTCGTCCGGTCCGGCCGCCGCCCCCCGAGGTACCCCTGCCAACGGCGGCGCCGCATCTGCGTCGACCGACGGCGGCACCGCGTCCACCGACAGCGGCGGCATCTCGGCCGGCAGCGGTGGCGTGTCCGCCGGCGGCAGCGGTCCCACGCAGGCGGTCTCGGCCGGCTCGTGAGCACCGCTCTGCAGGTGGGACCGGGTATCGCCGAGTGGCAGGTGTGGACGACGACGGCCCGGGTCGTCGTCACCGACGAGCAGACGCTGCCGGCTGCGCGCGCGGCCGTGATCGCGCACCTGGCCGAGGTCGACGCGGCCGCGAGTCGCTTCCGCGCCGACTCAGAGGTCGCCCGGATCGCCCGGTCGACCGCCGCCACCCACCTGATCAGTCCCCTGCTCGCCGACCTGGTCCGCGTCGCGCTCGACGCCGCGGACGCCAGCGGCGGTGACGTCGATCCGACACTCGGGGCGGTGCTCACGGACCTCGGATACGGCACGGACCTCGGATACGGCACGGACCTCGGATACGGCACGGACCTCGGCTCCGGCACGGACGTTGGCTCCGGGGCCAGGTTGAGCATGCGGCGGCGGACCCGGTGGACCGACATCGACCTGTCCGGCCGCCGACTGACCATGCCGGTGGGGACCCTGCTGGACCTGGGCGCAACTGCCAAGGCGCGGGCCGCCGACACCTGCGCGACCCTGCTCGCGGACCGCTTCGGCGGCGGCGCGCTGGTCAGCCTGGGCGGTGACCTCCGGGTCGCCGGGCCCGGGCCGGGCGACGGCTGGACCGTGCTCGTGCAGGACGGCCCGGCCGAGCCGGCGAGCACCGTCCGGCTGACCGGCGCGCAGGCGGTCGCCACCTCCTCGACGCTGCACCGCACCTGGCGTCGCGGCGGCGAGCTGATGCACCACGTCCTCGACCCCGTCTCGTTCCGGCCGGCCGACCCGGTCTGGCGCAGCGTGACCGTCGCGACCGGGACGTGTGTGGCCGCCAACACCCTGACCACCGCCGCGCTCGTGCGTGGCCGTCGGGCTCCGGAGATGGTGCGCCGGGCGGGGGTCGCCGCCCGGATGGTCGCCGCCGACGGCTCCGTACAGCGGTTCGGCGGGTGGCCGGAATGACCGGGGGGCCCGAATGACGAACGCGCTGTGGTATCTCGGCCGCGGCACCGGGACGAGCGCGCTGGTGCTGTTCACCTGCGTCGTGGTGCTGGGCATCGTCGTCCGGTCCGGCCGGCCGCTGCCGGGACTACCCCGGTTCGCCGTCGCCGCCGTGCACCGCACCACCAGCCTGACGGCCCTCGGCCTGCTCGTGGTGCACGTGGCCACCCTGATGTTCGACCCCTACGCGCAGCTGCGGCTGGTGGACACGGTGGTGCCGTTCATCGGTGCCTTCAAGCCCGTCTGGCAGGGATTGGGCACGCTGGCCGCCGACCTCGTCGTGCTGCTGCTCGCCTCCAGCCTGCTCCGGCACCGGCTCGGGCTGCGCACCTGGCGGGTCCTGCACTGGAGCGCCTACCTGTGCTGGCCCTCCGCGGTCGGCCACGCGGTCGGCAACGGTACCGACGGCACGAGCGGCTGGATGCTGTGGCTGGTTGCGGGGTGCGTCGCCGCCGTGGCCGCGGCGGTCGTCTGGCGGCTGGGCAGCCGCCGGTTCGAACCCGACACGGCGCCCGTCCCGGTTGCGGCCCCGTCCGGGCTGGCGGGCTTGCGGTGACCGGCGTCGCAACCCGCGCGCCCCGGCTGTTCGGTGCCGCGGCCGGCAACCTCGCCGACCACCTGGCCGCGGTCGGCCCGCTGCCCGAGCTCGACGGTGCGGGCGTCGGCCGGCTGGTGACCGACTCCGGGTTGACCGGCCGGGGCGGGGCCGGGTTCCCCACCGGTCGGAAGCTGGCCGCGGTTGCCGCCGGCGGCCGGGCCGTCGTGGTCGCCAACGGCGCCGAGGGGGAACCGGCCAGCAGCAAGGACCGCGCCCTGCTGACCCGGGCCCCCCACCTTGTGCTCGACGGGCTGACCCTGGCCGCTCGTGCCACCGGCGCCACCGAAGCCCACCTCTACGCGCCGGCCGACCTACTGGCCCGGTTCGTGGCGCCGGCGCTGCGGGAGCGGCGCGACCGGCCGAGGGTCGCGCTGGTCCCGTCCGCGGACACCTTCATCTCCGGTCAGGAGAGCGCGGTGGTCGCCGCGGTGGAGGGACGCCCGGCACTGCCGTCGACCACTCCACCGGCGGTGTTCACCCGGGGGGTCGGCGGCCGGCCGACGCTGGTGCAGAACGTGGAGACCCTGGCGCATCTGGCGCTGATCGCCCGGTACGGCGCGGACTGGTTCCGGTCGGTCGGCACCGACACCGAGCCCGGAACCCGGCTGGTGACCCTGTCCGGCGCGGTCCGCGTGCCCGGGGTCTACGAGGCCGCCGCGGGTGCGCCGTTGGGCGCCGTGCTGGGGCTGGCGGGTGGCGTCAGCGAACCGGTGCAGGCTGTGCTGGTCGGCGGGTACCACGGCGGCTGGGTTCCGCTGACCCGCGAGACGGCCGAGCTGCCGATGACCCGCGCCGCGCTGGCCCCGTACGCCGCCGCACCCGGGGCTGGCGTGCTGATCGCGCTGCCGGCCCGCCGCTGCGGCCTGCAGGCGGCGACTGAGATCACCGCCTACCTCGCCGGCCAGAACGCCGGCCAGTGCGGGCCCTGCCGCAACGGGCTGCCGGCCCTGGCCGCCCAGCTGCAGGCGCTCTCCATCGGCGATGCCGGCCCGGGAGCGGTCCAGGAGCTGCGCCGGGTGGCCGGGATCGTCGACGGCCGCGGCGCCTGCCACCACCCCAGCGGGACCGTGCGCCTGGTGTGGAGCACCCTGCTGGCGTTCGCCGACGACATCGACCACCACGCGCACGGCTGGTGCGCGGCCGACGAGCAGCCCCGGAGACCACGATGAGCAACCGGCTCCACGTCGACTGGACCCGCTGCGACGCCCGGGGGCTGTGCTGGGAACTCGTCCCGGAGCTGCTCGTGCCCGACGACTGGGGCTACCCGCTGTCCCGCACGGCGGAGCGCGCACCGGCGGTCCCGGCCAGGATCGAGGCGCACGCCCGCCGGGCGGTCGCGGAGTGTCCGCGTCTGGCACTGCGGCTGCTCGCGGACCCCGGCCGCTGATCAGCGCAGGCGCACCGCGAAGAAGTCCCGGCTCGTGGGGGTGAAGTAGCGGTCGGCGGCCCGGCGGAAGTCGACGAGCTTGTGCGGCTGCGCCATCGTCGGGTCCCCGGTCGGGGTGTACCACATGAACGACATCCACTCCGGGTTGATGTCCATCTCCATCGCCCGGACGGCTCCCGCGTCGTGCAGCACGTCGGCCAGTGACTGCGCGGTCAGGGCGGGGCCCATCGCCACCAGGATGTCGCCGCGGGCGTTGACGCCGACCCCGGACCGCCAGACGGCATATCCGCCACCGAGGGTCAGGCCCCAGTTCGTGCGGAGGTTCTGGTCCAGGTTCGGTGCCACCTCGCCGCCGTCGATGAGCATCTGCAGGTTCTGCCGGACCGCGGTGACCTGCGGCGTCATCGACACCTCGGTGCCCCAGCTGCCGACGTCGGCGTGTCCGTCGCGGTAGATGACCAGCGAGGCGGACCCGGGGAGCAGCGCTCCGGCACTCTGTCCGTTCTCGTAGAAGCCGCCGCGGGCCTCGTTGGTCTTGAAGCCGCCGTTGAAGGTCGCGACAAGGCTCGACCGCGCGGCGGGCGGGACGAGGTCCGGCTGGCTCCACCGGCTGAGGTTCCCGGGATCCTCGTACCCGGGGTGCAGCTCCCACCGGGTCACCTGGTTGTCCAGGACCGCCACGCCGGTCAGGTAGGAGGAGTGGACGCTGTCCGCGCGCAGGTGGGCGACCTGGACCACCGGGCGGCCCCGCGCGGCCACCACCGTGCTGAACACTCCCTCGCCCGGCAGCGCCGGCGTGACCAGCGGGCGCAGCGGCGGGTGGGCGGTCGGCAGCGGCGTCGCCGGGCGCGCCGCCGCACCTCTCGTCCCGGGAGCGGCCGGCGGTGCCGAGGGGGTCGCCGCGGCCGCGAGCCCGCGCAGTTGCGCGGGGTCCGGGGTCCCGCCGACCCGCGGCGGGTTGGCCTGGTACTGCGCCTTCTCCAAAGTTCCGACGACGATCCCGAGGTGGTGGTCCCGAGCCCACTCGGCCGTCTTCGCCGCGGTGCTGTCCGTCCCCGGTGCGGTCAGCGCTGCGCCCAGGGAGAACGCCACCCAGACGGCCAACGCGATCGCCGCTACGCCGATCACCCGCAGCACGCGGGAGCGCACCGGGTGACGGCTGGCAGGTGATCGCCGGGCGGGTCGCGGTGCACGGCCAGGTTGCGGTGCACGGCCAGGTTGCGGTGCACGGCCAGGTTGCGGTGCACGGCCAGGTTGCGGTGTGCGGACCATCGGAGTCCCCCCAGGGATGTGACTATTGGCTCAATAGTAAAGATTCAGCACAGCTCGCGCCGGACCAGGACGGCAACAGCGCTTGTGGGCAGTGCTCTGGATCGGCAGCGCGCGACATCGACAGCGCGGACGGGCCGGACGGCGAGCGGCTACGGCGTCAGTCCCGGCTGTCGGCGTCTGCCGTCGCGGCCCGGACGGTCCGGCGCGATCCGTTCGACCTACCCGACCGCCTGGCGCGCAGGAGCTCCACGACGACGGGAAGGAGGGACACGACGACGATCAGCAGCAGGATCAGCTCGAGGTTGTTCCGGACGAAGGCGATGCCGCCGAGCAGGTAGCCCAGGACCAGCACCCCGCAGGACCACAGCACGCCGCCGACCACGTTGTAGGCGACGAAGGTCCGGTAGTGCATCCGGGAAATTCCGGCGAGGACCGGGGCGAACGTGCGGACGACGGGGACGAAGCGGGCGAGGACGATGGTCCGGGCGCCGTACCGGTCGAAGAACGCCTGCGAGCGGTCGACGTGGCTCTGCCGGAAGAACCGGGACTGCCGGCCGGTGAAGACCCGTGGTCCGAGCCGGGCGCCGATGAGGTAGCCGACCTGGTCCCCGACGATGGCGGCGATGGGGGCCACCACCAACAGCAGCCACAGCGGCGCGAACGGATTGGTGCGCGCGGCGAACAGGCCCGCGGTGAACAGCAGCGAGTCACCGGGCAGGAAGAACCCGATCAGCAGCCCGGTCTCGGCGAACAGCACCAGGGCCATCCCGAGGACCCCGACGGTCAGCAGCAGGGTGGACGGGTCCAGGAAACCCAGGGTCGCGGCATTCATCGGGCTGCAGTCTCCTTGTCGACCCGCGTCGGCGGGGCAGATGTGGCGGGGCAGATGTCGGCGGGGCAGATGTCAGGACAGATGTCGGTGCGGCGGTCGCGGGACGTGCCGGGGCTCCGGTGGCGCTCACCGCGGACCGGAGCGAGCACGGCCGGACAGCACCCGGTCCAGGCGCTCGGTGTGCAGGCGCTCGGCGGTGTCGGTGCCCAGTGGTTCGAGGGTGCCGACGACGCCGTGGAGCAGGTGGTCGGCCAGCGCCGGGTTGCGGGCGAGCAGCGGGCCGTGCAGGTAGGTGCCGACGATGCGGCCCGAGACCGCGCCGTCGGTCCGGGACGGGCCGTTCCCGATCCCGACCCGGACCGTCCCCAGCGGCTGGGCGGACCCGCGCAGGACGGCGTCGCCGCGGTGGTTCTCATACCCCGTCAGCGCGGGAACCCCGGGCAGCGCCGACGGATCGACGACGATCTCCCCGACAGCTCGCTCGGGGAGCCGACCGCACTCGACGTCGAGCAGCTCCAGCGCTGGACGGGCCACCCCTGCGCTGTCGGTGAAGCTCTGCCCGAGCAGCTGCAGACCCGCGCACACCCCGAGGACGGTGGCCCCGCGGGCGGCGGCGCGGCGCAACCCGCCGTCGGCACGCAACAGCAGGGCCGCCAGGGTCTGATTGGTGTCCTCCCCGCCGCCGAGGCAGTAGACGTCCGCCGTGACCGGGACGGCGGTGCCCGGGTGCACCGTGATGATCCGAGCCCCGATGCCGCGCCGCCGGGCGCGGGATGCGAGGACCAGTGCGTTGCCGGTGTCCCCGTATGTGCCGAGCAGGCGGGGGTAGACGGACACGATCGTGAGGTGGCTCTCAGTGCCCACGGGCGAACTCCTGACGGGCCTGGCTGAACGCGGAATAGGTGCCGATCAGGTCGACGTCGCCCGGCGGCAGCCGGCCCACCGCCGAGGCGATGGCCGGGGAGATGGTGAGCACGTCGACCTCGTCGACCTCGAGCCGCACCGCGGCGTCCAGGGCGCGGTCGCCGCAGACCACGACCGGCCGACCCCGCAACGAGGTGTAGCTGACATCCCACAGCCACGACGGATCGCGTCCGTCGACCCCGTTGGCGTTGACGGCGACGGCGACCGACGCGCCACCGGCCGCGGAGACGGCGAGCGCCTGTGCCCACCCCGCCGGGTTCTTGGCCAGCAGCAGCCGCACCCGGTGATCACCGGAACGGTGCACGCTGTACCGGCCGGCGATCGCGTCGACCTGCGCAAAGGATCCGGCCGCCGTCGCGACGTCGACACCCAGCGCAGCGGCCGCCGCGATGGCCGTGGTCGCGTTGTCCTGGTTCACCTGACCCGGCAGCGCCAGCTGCAGCCGGATCGGGTTGCCCGACGGCGGTTGGACGGTCCCCTCGGCGACCGACCAGTCCGGGGTCGGCCGGTGCAGTCCGCACTGGCAGGACCACTCCGGCTCCTCCCGGACCAACAGCGATCCACAGTGCGGGCAGACCGTCGAGTCGTCGGTCCAGCCGGCGTGGCCGGACACCCACACCTGGCGCTGGGCACCGCCGGCGGCCCAGACGACGTTGGGGTCGTCGGCGTTGGCGACGACCAGCCCCACCCCGGACAGCGCCGCGCGCCACCGCCGCGCCAGACCGGTGACCTCGTGGTGCCGGTCGAGCTGGTCACGACTGAGGTTGAGCAGGACGACCACCTCCGGGTGGGTCTGCTCTACGCACCAGGGCAGCCACGCCTCGTCGCACTCCAGCACCACACTCCACGCGCGGGACCGGGCGAGGGCCGACAGGATGCCGGGCGGTGTGTTGGCGCCGGTGGCGTTGGTGGCGACGGGGCCGCCGGTGCCCAGCGCGCGCGCCAGCATCAGCGTCGTCGTCGTCTTGCCGTTGGTCCCCGAGACCAGCACCACCTGCCGCCCGCCGGCCAGTCGCCGGGCGGCGCCCGGCCACTGGCTGAGCAACCGGCCGCCGATGACCGCACCGTCACCGCGCCCCAGCGCCCGAGAGACGGCCCCGGCGCCCCGGCTCAGGGTGGACGCGGCGACCCGCAGCACGGTCGGGGGCACCTTGTCCAGGGCTGCTCGGGGTACCGGTGCCGCACCCGGGCGGTCGCGCACCGCAGAGGTGCTCACGTCGCCATCGCCGGGGCGTCACGGCGGACCGGAAGGTCCGCCGGAGCGTCACGTCGGACCGGGTTGCCGCGGACCGGTAGGTCCGCCGGAGCTCCCGCGCGGGCGTAGACGGCGGCGCACCGGTCCAGCACCGACGCCCAGTCCAGCCCCGCGGTCGTGGTCGCGTTGTGATGCCGGATCCGCTGGAGCACCTCCGGGGCGGACAGCAGCCCCGAGGTGGCCTCGGCCATCTCCTGATCCGAGTCCACCAGCAGCCCCTCGACACCGTCCCGGACGAAATCCCCAACGCCGCCGGCGCGCATCGCGACAACCGGCACACCGGCGCTGCGCGCCTCCAGCGCCGCGATCCCGAACGACTCCAGGGTCGCAGGAGCCAGGAAGACGTGCGCGGAGCCGAGGTGGGCGGCGATCTGTTCCCGGTCCAGCCGCCCGGTCAACTGGACCCAGTCGGCCATCCCGCGCTGGCGGAGGCGCCGCTGCAGCACCTGGCTCTGGGGCCCGTCCCCGACCACCACGGCCCGGATGGGCACAGCCGGGTCCATCCGACGGCGGATGCCGGCCAGGATGTCGACGAGCGGCAGCGCACGCTTGCGGGGGCTGAGCCGCATGACCGACACCAGCGTCAGCAGCTGGCCGGCCGGCCGGGCCCGGGGGGTCCAGGCCGCGACGTCGACGCCGTTCGGCAGCACCTCGACGTCGCGCCGCACCACCGCGGCGAGCGCGTCGGCGGCGACTGCGCTGACCGCTGTCCACAGCGCGTCCGGCCCGAGGGCGCGGGCGGCCCCCGCCATCGCGGACGCCAGCAGCGGGGAGGTGGGCAGGACCGAGTGCATCGTCGCCACCACCGGGACGCCCAGCACCCGCGCCCGGCGGATCGCCGACCAGGCCAGCGGGGAGACGACGGAGCAGTGGCAGTGCACCACGTCCGCCCCGGCGAGGGCGCGCGCGGCGGGGGTCGACAGGTTGCCGCCGGCCAGGCGCACGGTCGGCACGGTGTCCGCGTCTGCGTGGGTTGCTGTCCTGGTCGGCGCGGGCCGGTCGGTTGCCGCCCGGCGTGTCGCCGGTCCGGCCGCCGCGGACTTGGTGATCACGACGGTGTCGTGGCCGAGCAGTCGCTGCCGGGTGGCCAGGTCGTGCACGTGCATCTCGATGCCACCGAGCCGGGGCAGGTACCCGTCGGTGACGTGGACGATCCTCATGGCCGACCTCCGGCGGTGGCGAGCGGGCGGGTCAGGGACGCGCGTCGCGCGAGCCCCCATGCGCTGGCGACGATCAACCCGACGGGGATCTCCAGGCCGAACGTGTAGAGGCGGTACAGGACCGCGACGCCGGCCGCGACCACGGGGTCGACGCCGGCCAGCACGAGGGAGCCGGCCACCCCGAGCTCGGCGACGCCGACCGACCCCGGCGTCAGCGGCACCGCGGTCAACAGCCGCTCCAGGCAGACCACGGCGACCACGGTGGCGACCGACTGGGGGGAGCCGAGCGCCCGCAGGCAGAGGTCGAGCAGGACGAACAGCAGGACGGTGTAGCCGATCATCCCGGCGCTGAGCGCGGGCCAGGAGCGGCGGGCGATCCGCAGGCTCGACCGGCGGACCGACGTGATCGTCGCGGTCACCCGTTCGCGGACGTCGAGCTCGCCGGTCCGGTTCCGGCGTCGCACCGACGCGCTCACCCGGCCGGCCAGCCCGGCCACCCACGTCGCCGCGCGCTCGGACCACAGCACGGCGAAGAAGACAGCCAGCACGGCCAGGACCGGCGCCAGGGCGGCACCGAGGACGACCGGGTGCGCCGAGCCGGGCCGGGTCATCCACCAGGCGATCCCCAGCAGCCCGAGCAGGCCGCGGGAGGTCACGTTCCAGACGTTGCTGACCGTGAAGAACGCCCCGATCGCGGTCGGCCGGAAGCCCCACGACCGGACCATCTTGCCGGTCAGGCCCATGCTGACCGCTCCACCGAGCGGAACGGCGTTGGCCACCGCGCTGCCGGCGAGGTTCAGCGCGAGGGCCCGGCGCGCGGACAGCCCCGGCAGGGAGGCCGACAGCACGAGGGTGTGCGCGAGCAGCCCGGCGATCCAGACCACGGACAGCAGCACCAGCCACCAGACGGGCACGGCGGCGAGCAACGACCAGATGTCGCGCCAGGTGGTGCGCAGCAGTCCGGGGACGGCCACGACGAGGCCCGCGGACGCCGCGGCCACCGCGACCTGCGCAGCGATCCGCCGGACGGGCCGCCGGGTTCGGGCCGCGACGCCGGCGGCGTGCTGGGCGGGCACCTCGGTGGTCATAGGCGAACATTGCACCGCATCCGCTGAGAGGCCGCTGAGGGCTCTCGCGGACGTCCTGCGCCGAGCGGCGGATGAGGGCCTGCCAGCATCGGCCGATGGACCGGTTCACGGTGGTGTCGTTCCACGCCCACCCCGACGACGAGGCGCTGCTGACGGCGGGCACGCTGGCCCGGGCGGCGGCCGACGGCCACCGGGTCGTGCTCGCGGTCGCCACCGACGGCGCGCGGGGGGCGGCCTCGACCGCCGTGGCGGACTCCGGCCCGCTGGCGGCCCGCCGCCTGCGCGAGCTGGACCGGGCCGCGGCGGCGATCGGGGCCGCGCGGGTCGTCCACCTCGGGTTCGCCGACTCCGGGTGGCGGGACAGCGCCGTGGACTCGCCCGGCGTCTTCAGTCGGCTCGACCCCGCGGCGGCCGCCGGGCCGCTGATCCGCCTGCTCGACGCCGAGCGGGCAGACGTCCTCACCACCTACGACCCGGCCGGGGGTTACGGCCATCCGGACCACGTCCAGGTCCACCGGGTCGGTGCCGTCGCGGCCCGGGCCGCCGGGACGCCCTCGGTGCTGGAGGCCACCGTCGACCGGGCCCTGATCGACCGCGCCGTCCGGGTGGCCGGGCTCGTCCCGGGCCTGCTCGACGGGGTGGACCGCAGCGCGTTCGCCGCCGCATTCACCCCGAGAGCACAGATCACGCACCGCATCGACGTCCGCCCGCAGCTCGCCGCGAAGCGTGCCGCGCTGGCCGCGCACGCCAGTCAGGCGAGCACCGACGAGGGGATCCGGACCTTGCGGCTGCTGCTGGGGCTGCCCGGGTGGCTGTTCGCCCTCGTCATGGGGCACGAGTGGTTCACCGACCGGACCGCCGGACCTGGGCGCTGCGACGATGTGTTCGCCGGTGTCCGCGGGCGGGTCCGGTGACAGCTGGCGGGTCCGGCGACACGGGGCTGGGGTCCGCATGCGCCTGTTGATCGCCGAGGACGAGGCTGCGCTCGCCGAGACGCTGCGCCGGGGCCTGGGCCAGGCCGGGTTCGCCGTCGACGTGGTCCACGACGGCGCCGAGGCGCTGTGGCGGGCGTCGTCGACGGCTTACGACGTGATCGTGCTGGACATCATGCTGCCGCGGATGCACGGCTACGAGGTGCTGCGGACGCTGCGCGAGCGGGCGGTGTGGACGCCGATCATCATGCTGACCGCCAAGGACGGCGAGTACGACCAGACCGACGCCTTCGACCTCGGTGCCGACGACTACCTCACCAAGCCGTTCAGCTTCCTCGTGTTGGTCGCCCGGCTGAGAGCGCTGATCCGGCGCGGGTCCCCGGAACGGCCGACGGTGCTGACCGCCGGTGACCTGACCCTGGACCCGGGGCGCCGGCGGGTCGAGCGGGCGGGTACCGAGATCCTGCTCACCCGCCGCGAGTTCGGGGTCCTGGAGTACCTGATGCACCACCGTGACGAGGTCGTCGCCAAGACCACGATCCTGGAGAACGTCTGGGACGTCGCGTTCGAGGGCGACGTCAACGTCGTCGAGGTCTACATCCGCTACCTGCGCAAGAAGATCGACGAACCGTTCGGTCGGCAGAGCATCGAGACGGTCCGCGGCATGGGCTACCGGATCTCGCGGGAGGATCCACCGGCCGCGTCGTGAGCCGGTTCGCGCACCGGGCCGGGAGCGACGTCACCCGGCCCGGGGAAGCGGACGGTCACCCGGGCCCCACCGAGCGGTGAGGTGTCGATGGCGACCGTGCCGCCGTGGGCGCGGACGATCTCGCGGACGATGGCCAGCCCGAGCCCGCTTCCGCCGCTGCCACGGTCCCGGCTGTCCTCGAGGCGGATGAAGCGGTCGAAGACCCGCCCCCGGTCGGCGACCGGGACGCCGGGCCCGTCGTCCTCGACAACGAGCCAGCAGCCCGTCTCGTCGGACCCGCAGCCCAGGGACACCAGCGACCGGGCGTGCCGGACGGCGTTGTCGCACAGGTTGCGCACCAGTTGGCCGATCCGTGCCTCGTCCCCGCGGACCCGGGCCGGGCCGGGCGCGGAACGGACGCGGATCCTGCCGGATACCCGGAGGCGGGCGGCCTCCTCGGCCACCAGGTCGTCCATGTCGACGTCCTCGGACCGCAGCCGCAGCCCCTCGTCGTCCGCGCGGGCCAGCAGCAGCAGGTCGTCGACGAGTCTGCCCATCCGCGAGGTCTCCAGCGTCATCGTCTCCCGTAGCTCCGGCCAGGCGTCCCCGGGAGCCTCGGCGCCGGCGACCTCCAGCGCGGCGACCAGGGTGGTGAGGGGACTGCGCAGTTCGTGACTGGCATCGGCCACGAACTGGCGCTGGACGGTGTGCGAGCGCTGCAGCCGGTCCAACATCCGGTTCATCGTCACCGCCAGGCGGGCGATCTCGTCACGGGACCGGGGGACCGGGACGCGCTCGTCGAGCCGGGCACCACCGATTCCCGCCACCCGGGTGCGGATCCGTTCCACCGGAGCGAGTGCGCGACCCACCAGCCTTCCGGTCGCAACCGCGACCAGGGCCAGCAGCACCGGCGCACTGACGACGAGCAGCCCGAGGACGGTCCGCACCGACTGGCGGGCGGGCTCGATCGAGGAGGCCACCACGACGGTGTACGGGCGTCCGCCGTACTGCACGCCCTCGGCCAGGAACAGCGAGGGTGTGTCGAGCTCCAGCAACTGGGTGCGCTCGACCTCGCTGCGGGACACCTCGCCCGGCGCCGGACGCAGGCCCGACAGTGGCGTGGTCGCGCTGCGGGCACTGGAACTGGCCACCACCCGGTCGGTGCCGTCGACGACCTGCACGACCTGGCCGACGGGGGCGTTCACCACCAGATCCCGTCGGACGCCGTCGGGCCCGCTCGCCCCCAGCGTCCGGGCGACCGCCCCGGCGCGCGCCAGCGCCGATGCGTCGACGCTGGCCACCAGGGTCCGATTGAGCAGGTACAGCAGCAGTGACCCGCCCACCACCAGGCCGACCGCGACGACAGAAACCGCTGCGAGCACCGCTCTGCCGCGGACCCCGGACCACGCACGCCGTCGGTCCGGGCCGCGACTGCTCACCGGGCCATGGTCCTGCGGCTGCCTTCCCGACCCTCAGGCCAGCAGCTGCGAGACGCCGACGGCGGTGAGTCTCTTGCGCCGGAGTCCGGTCAGGATCGCCGGCAGCGCCTCGACGGTGACCCGGTGGCCGAGGTGCAGGCTGACGACCGACCCGGCGGTCGCGCCGTCCAGGACCGCCGCGGTGACCGTCGAGGCCGAGGGATCCTGCCAGTCCAGGCCGTCCACGTCGTAGGACAGGCACCTCTGGTAACCGGCCCGCCCGGCCGCCGCGCGGATCCGCGCGGTCGTGTGCTGCGTGCCGGACGCACGGAACCACCGCTGCGGCGAGCCGGTCACCTTCTCCAGCTCGGCGCGGCAGCCCTCGATCTCCCGTTCGGCCGTGGTCGCCGACAACTGCTTCATCTCCAGGTGGTTCATCGTGTGGTTGCCCAGCTCGTGACCGGACGCCAGGAAGGCCCGTGCGGTGGCGGGCTGCTGCTGCAGCCACGTCCCCACCGCGAGGACGGTGACCGTGACCCCCGCCCGGTCCACCAGGGCCAGCAGCTCGCGCGCCAGCGCGCCGTCGCCGGCGCCGTGGAAGGTCAGGGCGATCGCGTTCCCGGTGCGGGGGCCGTTCCCCACCTCCACGGCAGGCTGGCCGGGTGCCGGGGTGGCCGTCGCCGCTGTCGGGGTCGCGGTCGTCGCGGTCGGCGTTTCGGTCGCGGCCGGCGTTTCGGTCGGGCTCGGCGTTCCGGCCGGGACGGGTCGGCTGGTCGCGTCGACCGTGGGAGGGGCCGAGGGCGTCCCGGCTCCGGGGCCGGCGGCACTGCCCGACCCCGACCCCGGGCTGCAGGCGCCCGCGCCAAGCACCGCTGCGAGGCCGAGCAGTCCGCGGCGGCCCAGCCGGGACGCTGAGGCCGACGGCCCCCGGTCGGTCGACTTCCGTTTCGTCACCGGCACAGCTCTACACGCGCCAGGGGGCAGTGGCGGCCCCGGGCCTCCCGTGCTCAGCGTCCTCTCAGCAACGGTCGCGGGTTCCGGGCGGCCGGGGAATCCACCCGGTCCGATGCGCCCAACCCTCGGCCCCGTCCAGTGCGTCGTCGAACCACGGCTCCTTCGCGAGCGCGTAGTCGTCGGTGCGGCGGTGTTCGGCCGCCAGCCGCAGCTTCACCGTCTCGTAGTCGGTGCGCGCCGCGACGTCCGCGCGCAGCCAGTCCCGGAACAGCAGCGCGTACCGCCACCCGGCCGACCCGACCTCGCGGACGTGCAGGTGGACGACCGGGCCCGGGTCGCAGCCGCCGTAGAAGCGCTTGCGCCACCGTGCCGGGTCCGGGTCGCCCGGCTTCGGGGTGTCGGCGTCGACGCCGGCGACGCGGACGAACCCACCGGCGGACAGCGCGGGTTCGAGCTCGTCGGCGACCGTCAGGGACGGGACGGCCAGCTGCAGGTCGATGACGGGCTTCGCGCGCAGTCCGGGCACTGCCGTCGAGCCGATGTGCGCCACGGCCAGCTCGCCGGAGCGGGGGTGCTCGCGGCACAACCAGCGGATCCGGGCACCGAGCCGGGCGGCCTGTGCTGCCCGGCCGGGGTCGTGCGGGACCAGCGCGACGTCGTCGGGCCGGCGGGAACGCCGATGCGCGGCAAGGTTCGCCGCGTAGGGCACCAGCCGGTCGGTCCACAGGCGGTCGACCTCAGCCAGCAGGCCGGCCGTGGCGCCGGTGTTGTCCAGCCAGACGTCGGCGGCGGCCCGCCGGGCCTCGTCGTCGGCCTGACTGGCGAGCCGGGCGGTCGCGTCGGCCTCGGTCATCCCGCGCTCGGTGACCAGCCGGCGGATGCGTTCCCCGGCGTCCGCGTGCACGACCGCGACCAGGTGGTACTGCGGGCCCATCCCCAGTTCGACCAGCAGCGGGACATCGTGCACCAGCACCGACCCGCTCGGTGCCGCGGCCACGGCGGCGGCGAACCGCTGCCGGACGGCCGGGTGGACGATGCCGTTGAGCCGCTCCCGGGCCGCTGGGTCCTGGAAGACGACCCGCCCCAGCGCGGACCGGTCCAGCGACCCGTCGGCGCGCAGCAGCTCGTGTCCGAAGGCGTCGGCGACCGCGGCCAGGCCCGGCGTGCCCGGCTCGACGACGTCCCGGGCGAGCGCGTCGGCGTCGACGACCTCGGCGCCCAGCGACCCCAGGCGCGTCGCCGCCGTCGACTTCCCGGCCCCGATCCCACCGGTCAGGCCGACGAGCAGTGCCACCGGACTCCTCCCTCACCAGCGCGTCTTCGTGGGGTTTTCTCAGGTGGCGCGGAATCTGTGCGTGTTCCGGGTCGTTGGGGCCCCTGACGGCACCAGACCCGGAGGGGGTCGCATCATGGCCCGGACCACACAGACTCGCACCACCACTGTCTACGACACCGATGAGATCGGCTTCGACGCAACCGACGCGCCCGAGGTCCAGGAGTCGCGCGTCGGCTCGCTGGACAAGGTCCCCGAGCGGGACCTGGTCGGCCGCTACCTGGACGACATCGCCCGGCACACGCTGCTGGACGCCGCGCTCGAGGTCGAGCTCGCCAAGGCGATCGAGGCGGGGCTGTTCGCCCGGCGGCTGCTGGACGAGGGTGACCCGCGGTTCGCCGGCACCGAGGCGCAGGTCGAACTCGAGACACTCGCCCGCGGCGGCCAGGCCGCCAAGGAGCGCTTCATCACCGCCAACCTCCGCCTGGTCGTCTCGATCGCGCGCCGCTACCGCTACACCGGCCTGCCGATGCTGGACCTGATCCAGGAGGGCAACCTCGGTCTGGTCCGTGCGGTCGAGAAGTTCGACTATGCAAAGGGTTTCAAGTTCTCCACGTACGCGACCTGGTGGGTCCGCCAGGCCGTCACCCGGGGTGTCGCCGAGACCGGCCGGCTGGTCCGGCTGCCCGTGCACGTGCACGACGAAGCCGCCCGGGTCCGCCGGACGCGCAGCAAGCTCGAGGTCGACCTTGGCCGGGAGCCCACCGACGAGGAGGTGGGCCTGGAACTGGAGACGGCCCCGGACCGCGTCGCGTGGCTGACCAAGCTCGACCGGGACCCCGTGAGCATGGACGTCCACGTCGGGTCGGACGAGGAGACCGCCTTCGGTGACCTGGTCGCCGACGACGACGCCGAGGACCCGGAGGAGGTCGTGGCGGACCGCTTCTTCCGCGAGCAGCTCAGCCGGGCGATCAATGCTCTGGAGCCGCGGGAGTCGGCAATCATCCGGGCCAGGTACGGCCTGGACGACGGCCGCTACAAGACGCTCACCGAGATCGCGAGTGCGCAGTCCTTGTCCCGGGAGCGGGTGCGTCAGCTGGAGAAGTCGGCTCTCGCCCAGCTGCGCGAGGTGGGCGCCCTCTCCCAGGTCGCCTGACCACCGACGCCGAGCCCGGCCCCGCCGCCGCGGGGCCGGGCTTCGTCGTCTCAGCCCACGTCGGCGCGACCACTCCCGGCGCGGGTGGCTGCCGGACGGTGGGGAATGGGGCCGGGTCCCCGGGTGGCGCGGGAACTCAGCCGAACCGGCCGGCGATGTAGTCCTCGGTCGCCTTCTCGGTCGGGTTGGTGAAGATCTTGGTCGTCTGGTCGATCTCGATCAGCCTTCCCGGCTTGCCGACCGCCGCCAGGTTGAAGAACCCGGTCCGGTCCGAGACACGCGAGGCCTGCTGCATGTTGTGCGTCACGATGACGATCGTGTAGTTCTCCTTCAGCTGCCGGATCAGGTCCTCGATCGCCAGCGTCGAGATCGGGTCCAGTGCCGAGCACGGCTCGTCCATCAACAGCACGTCGGGCTCCACGGCGATCGCGCGGGCGATGCACAGCCGCTGCTGCTGGCCGCCGGACAGCCCCGAGCCGGGCCGGGCGAGCCGGTCCTTGACCTCGTTCCACAGGTTCGACCGCCGCAGTGCCGCCTCGACGATTCCGTCGAGTTCCGCCTTGTGGATCCGCTTGTTGTTCAGCTTCATGCCGGCGGCCACATTGTCGTAGATCGACATCGTCGGGAACGGGTTGGGGCGCTGGAAGACCATGCCGATCTGGCGACGGACCTCGACCGGGTCCACCCCGGAGCCGTAGAGGTCGTTGCCGTCGAGCATGACCGATCCCTCGACATGTGCACCGGGGATGACCTCGTGCATCCGGTTCAGCGTCCGGAGGAACGTCGACTTGCCACATCCGGACGGGCCGATCAGCGCGGTCACCGAGCGGGGTTCGATGCGCGCGGTGACGTCCTCGACGGCCATGAACGTGCCGTAGAAGATGCTCAGGTCCTTGACGTCGATGTCCTTCGACATGCTGTCGGTCCTCCTGGTGCCGGTCGGGTCATGGGGCAGATCGGTGCGCGGCGCCGGGTCGGGTGCAGGGACGCCGGCGGCCCCAGGTGCAGACGGGTGGTCAGGCCTTCTTCGGGCTGAAGATCCTGGAGACGATGCGCGCGACCAGGTTCAACGCCATCACGATCAGGATGAGGACGAGCGCCGCCGTCCATGCCCGGTCGATACCGGCCTGTGGTGGGACCCCCGGCTGGGTGAACTGTGAGTAGATGAACACCGGCAGCGTGCTCATCCGGTTGGCCAGTGCGTCGGTGTTCGTGCTGGTCGCGAAACCGGCGGTGATGAGCAGTGGCGCCGTCTCGCCGATCACCCGCGCGATGGCCAGGGTCACACCGGTGACGATCCCGGCCAACGCCGTCGGCACGACGACCTTGACGATGGTCGCCCACTTCGGCACGCCCAGGGCGTAGGCGGCCTCACGCAACTCGTTGGGCACCAGCGCCAGCATCTCCTGTGTCGAGCGGACCACGACCGGGATCATCAGGACGGACAGCGCGACCGCCCCGGCCAGCCCGCTGCGGTATCCCGGGTCGTTGGTGAGCAGCGCAAACAGCGCGAACGCAAACAGGCCGGCGACGATCGACGGGATGCCCGTCATGACGTCGACCAGGAACGTGATCGCCTTCGCCAGCCGGCCGGTGCCGTACTCGACGAGGTAGACGCTGGTGAACAGGCCGATCGGAACGCTGATCAGGGTGGCGATCAGCGTGACGATCAGCGTCCCGAGGATGGCGTGGTAGGCCCCGCCGCCCGCGCCGACCACACCGCGCATCGAGTTGGTGAAGAACGTCCCGTCGAACCGCGCGGCGCCCCGGCTGACGACGATGACGAGCAGCGAGACCAGGGGCACCATGGCAACACCGAACGCGGCGGTCACCGCGGTGGTCGCCAGTCGGTCCGTGGCCTTGCGGCCGCCCTCGACAGCGAGGGAGATCGCGGTGCTCGCCGCGACGAAGACGAGCAGGGACAGCACGACAGCCGCGATGATTCCGCCGCCGAGCGCTCGGGCGATCGCCGTGCCGACGACGATCGAGCCGACCAAGGCTGCCCACGTGAACCAGCGGGGCAGTGCACGCCCCTCGCCGAGCCGACCGCGCGCGCGGGCGGTGGCAGCCGACGTCGTGGATGCCGCGGTCATGCCCGGGCCCCCGAGAACTCCTTGCGCCGGTTGACGACGGCGCGGGCGGCGAAGTTGACCACGAAGGTGATGACGAACAGCACGAGGCCGGAAAGGATCAACGAGTTGGTGGTCACGCCGGTCGCCTCCGGGAAGTTCAGCGCGATGTTCGCCGCGATCGTCGACGGGTTGGTGGAGCCGATCAGGTCCGCTGTGATGATCCCCCCAGAGGTGGAGAGCACCAGCGCGACGGCCAACGTCTCTCCCAGCGCGCGGCCCAGCCCGAGCATCGCGGCGCTGACGATCCCGGACCGCCCGTGCGGCAGGACCGCGATCCGAATCATCTCCCAGCGTGTCGCGCCGAGGGCGAGCGCGGCCTCCTCCTGCAACCGCGGTGCCTGCAGGAACACCTCCCGGCTGATGGCGGTGATGATCGGCAGGATCATCACCGCCAGCACCAGGCCGGCCGTCAGGATCGTGCGGCCGGTGACCGAGGCCGCACCGAACAGCGGCAGGAACCCGAGGTTGTCCGACAGCCAGTGGTAGAGCGGGACCAGCTTCGGGGCCAGCCAGAAGATCCCCCACAGACCGAACACGACACTGGGGATCGCCGCGAGCAGGTCGACCAGGTAGCCGAGGCCCTGGGCGAGCCGGCGCGGGCAGTAGTGGGAGATGAACAGCGCGATCCCCACGGCAAGCGGCACGGCGACCACCAGGGCTATCAGGGCGGCGAGCAGGGTGCCGTAGACCAGCGGGCCCAGGTAGCGGGTCAGTCCCCGCCCACCGGGTATCGCCGACGCCGGGGCGGTGAGGGCGGGTATCGACTGGGCGATCAGGAAGACCGCCACCCCGGCCAGGATCACCAGGATCAGGACCCCCGCGCCGGTCGAGAGACCGGCGAACGCGCGGTCGCCCCGGCGCCGGACCGCTTTCGGTGGGGGTGTCGTCAGTGCTGTCACTGGGTCTCCGTCGGTCGATGCGCCGCGCACACCTGTGGGCCCGGCTGAGAGCAGCTGCTGCCGTCCTGCGACGACGACGTGGTGTCCGGCGGACGAGGCGAGCGCCAGTGGCCACCGGCACCGGCGATGCCGGCACCAGCGATGCCGTCGTCACCTCACCGCACGTCGTACCGTCCGGACGTTACTGCGACGAGTGTGCGGTGCCGGTGGCCCGCGTCCCGCCGGGTGGACACGAGGACCGGCCCCTCGTGGGCGCCGGTCCTCGTGTCCAGGTCGCGGGGGTGGGGGGCGAGGTCAGCCGCCGGTGGTGATCGAATCGATCGAGGTCTTGGCCTGCGCCGCCAGGGAGGCCGGCAGCGGGGCCGAACCGGCGTTCTTGGCGGCGGCCTGCTGACCCTCCGAGCTGACCGCGTAGTTCAGGAATCCCTTGACCAGGTTTCCCTTCGTCGCGTCGCTGTACTTGGTGCAGGCGACGTCGTACGAGACCAGCATGACCGGGTAAGCGCCCGCGGCCGTCGTCTTCCGGTCGATGGCGATGGCCAGGTCACCCGTGGGTCGGCCGCTCATCGGCTTCGAGGCAGCCAGGGCCTTGGCCGCGCCATCGGCGCTCGGGGTGACGAAAGCCGAGCCAACCTTGATCTGGGCCTTCCCGAGGGCACCGGCCTGACTTTCGTCCGCATACCCGATCGAGCCGGCGCCGGCCTTGACCGCGGCGACCATTCCGGACGTCTGGGCGGCGGCCTCACCGCTCTTGACCGGCCAGCTCTGGGCCGGCTTGGCGGTCCACACTGCCGGGGCCGCACTGCTCAGGTACTCGGTGAAGTTCTGGGTGGTGCCCGAGTCGTCGGAGCGATGCACGGGGCTGATCGCGGTGCTGGGCAGCTTTGCACCGGGGTTGTCGGCCGCGATCTTGGGGTCGTTCCACGTCTTGATCATTCCGAAGAAGATCCCGGCCGCGGTCGCGGGCGACAGCTTCAGATCGCTGACACCGGGAAGGTTGTAGACGATCGCGATCGGGGAGACATAGGTCGGGATGTCGATTGCGGAGCCCCCGGCGCACCGCGTCTTGCCCGTGGCGAGCTCGGTGTCCTTCAGGTAGGCGTCCGAGCCGGCGAAGTCGGCGCCACCGGCAAGGAACTGCTTGCGGCCGGCACCGGACCCCTGCGCGTCATAGGTGACATTCGCGTTCGGGTTTGCGGCGCCGAACCCGGCGATCCAGGCGGTGATGGCCGCCTGCTGGGCGCTGGAACCGACGCCGGCGATCGTGCCGCTCAACGGGCCCCCTGCTGTTCCGCCGCCGCCGGTGCTGGGGCTGGTGGTTGCACCGCTGGTCACGGCGGCGCTGGTGGCGGGGTCGCTGGTGGTGGGGCCGCTGGTGGGGGCCGCACTGGCGGTGCTCCCACCGGCCGGGGGGGTCTCATTCGACGCGCCGCAGGCGCTCAGGCCGAGGGAGAGCACGACTGCCGAGGGGACCGCGTACCGGCCGAGGGTGCTGCGCTTCACGTGTGAACCTTCCTGGTCGGGGAGCCGGCCAGCCGGGCAGCGGGTTCGTTCCCACGCCCGCGGCATGGCCGGGATGACTCGGACGCTAGGCACGGCAGGTGTCCCGATACGGCCCAGCGGGTGAACCGGAAGTGAACGGGAGACTGCGGGTCGGCAACGGTCGGCACGATGTAACGCCGGGTCAGCCGACCGTGACGGAACGCTCGTCAGGTGTAGATCGGGAAGCCGTCTCGGCGAGCCACCGCATGGCGTGCCAGCCGCTGGCGGCGGGGACCGTGCGGTACCCGTGCGGGCCGAAGGCGAACCAGTCGTGCAGGTCCAGGTCGAAGTGCACCCAGCGCGACTCGGGCGCGTGCCGACGCCCCCCGTGGGACCCGGCGGCGGCCGCCGGGATCATCGCCATGGCGTGCCAGCGACCGTCGACCCGCACGTGCAGCAGGTCACCGCGCCGACGGACCGGCATGCCGGACACCAGACCCGCGACCGCCGCGCGCGCGTACTCGTACTCCTGCAGCAGCCGCCAACCGAGTCCGGCCTCCTGCTCCACCCACGCGGTCGCGGCGGCGGGTCGGGTCGTGCCCGACGGTTCCGATGTTGCCGGTGTGTCCGTGCGGACCATCGCCGGTGCGGTCATGTCGGCCAGGCTGCCGGGTCGCGCTGGCCGGTAGCCGTCGCGGGAAGGAATGCCGGTCGAACAGCTGCCGAACAACGGATGGACGACCCCGGGCCGGTCCGTCGGTCCAGTCCCCGGGAGGTCGTGCAGTGACAGGGGTCGTGCAGTGACGGGGTAGGTGGTGACGGTCACCCGGGGACGGGGTACCGGTCCACCTGCGGGCGGCGCGACGGTCCGGTCAGCACGACGAACTCGGCCGGGGAGAGCCGTCGCGGGTCCGCTCCGCGGCCAGACAACCGGTGCAGCAGCGCGTCGAGAACCGGTCGGTGCGTGCACACCAGCACCGGCGGGTTCCCCGGCATCCTGGCCGAGAGCAGCTCGTCGACCAGGGCATGGGCGGCGGCGGGGTCCGCCGCAAAGCCCTCCTCCGACAGCGCAGGGACCGGCGCGGCCGAACGGCCCGTGGCGCGGTTGAACGGGGCGACGGTCTGCCGGCAGCGCGCCGACGGGCTGGTCAGCACCCGCCCCGGTGCCAGGGCCGCCAGCAGCGGGACCAGCGCAAGGGCCTGCCGCTCACCGTCGGTGGACAGCGGCCGCAGCGGATCCTCGGCCGCCCATCCCTTTCGCGCCACGGCCTTGCCGTGACGGAGCAGCACGACCGGCGGCACCGCGACGATCCCGTCCGCCGGATCGGGCCGCCCGGCCAGCCCGGACAGCATCCGCCGGTCCCATCGGTGCGTGGCGGTCGCCGCCGCTTCGGTGAGCTCGAACCAGCGGAGCTCGTCGACCTCGTCGTCGGGCTCGTGGGCGACCACCCCGGACACCGTGGCGGCCCAGTAGTGCACGAGCTTGGGATGGGTCCCGCCGACCCGGTACCTCGCCGGGTCCAGGCGCCGTCCCAACGCGGCGGTCACCCCGGTCTCCTCGGCGACCTCGCGGACGGCGGCGGTCATCGGGTGCTCGCCCTCGCCCAGCTTTCCCTTCGGGACGCTCCAGTCCTCCAGCCGCGGCCGGTGCACCAGCAGAGCCTCGACGCCGGTCGGACCGGGCCGCAGGACCACGGCGCCGGCCGCGACGATCTCGACCCGGGAGTCACCGGCTGCGCCCGCTGTCACGTCCTCCGCGTCGTCGCGCCCGTCCTTCGGGGGATCGGCGGGCGGGGTGTCCCGGCCGGCCCTGGCCCGGCTCAGGAGTTCGGGGAGTTGCCGTAGGCACCCAGCGCGCTCGCGGCCGCGTCGACCGCCTCGGTCAGTGCCGTTCGCGGCCGCGGCCGGGTGTCGATCACGTACTGCTGCAGGTCGCGCAGCGGCTTGCCGTCGGCGTCGACCGCGTGCCGGTCCCACCCTCCGTCCGCACGCAGGTGCCAGCTCGACGTCGCCTCGTCGAAGCACAGGTCGAGCAGTCGCTCCAGCTCGCCCCGGTGGGTCCTGGACCGCAACCGGACAAGAGCCTCGACGCGGCGGTCCAGGTTGCGGTGCATCAGGTCCGCGGAACCGATCCAGACCTCCGGATCCCCGCCGTTGGCGAAGCTGAACACCCGGCTGTGTTCCAGGAAACGGCCGAGGATGCTGCGGACCCGGATGGTCGCGCTCAGCCCGGGCACCCCCGGCTTCAGCGCGCAGATCCCCCGGGTCAGCACGTCGACCGGCACCCCGGCGCGGCTGGCGCGGTACAGCGCGTCGATGCACGCCTCGTCCACCAGGCTGTTGACCTTGATCCGGATCCGGGCGGGGCGCCCGGCCCGGTGGTGCTCGACCTCGGCGTCGATCCGCTCGATCAGTCCCGAGCGCACCGAGTGCGGCGCGACCAGCAGCTTGCGGTAGGACGTCTGCAGGGAGTACCCGGACAGGTTGTTGAACAGGTGCGTCAGGTCTTGGCCGACCTCCGGGTCGGCGGTGAGCAGGCCGAGGTCCTCATACATCCTGGCCGTCTTCGGGTTGTAGTTCCCGGTCCCGATGTGCGCGTAGCGGCGGATCCCGTCGGCCTCCTCGCGGACGACCAGGCAGAGCTTGCAATGGGTCTTCAGCCCCACCAGTCCGTAGACGACGTGCACGCCGGACTGCTCGAGCTTGCGGGCCCAGCTGATGTTGGCCTGCTCGTCGAACCGAGCCTTGATCTCGACGATCGCCAGCACCTGCTTGCCGGCCTCGGCCGCGTCGATGAGCGCGTCGATGATCGGGCTGTCCCCGGAGGTGCGGTAGAGGGTCTGCTTGATGGCCAGCACCTGCGGGTCGGCCGCCGCCTGCTCGACGAACCGCTGCACCGAGGTGCCGAACGACTCGTAGGGGTGGTGCAGCAGCACGTCGCGGTGGCGGATGGCGGCGAACATGTCGGCCGGGGTGGCCGTCTCGACCTCGGCCAGGGTCGGGTTGGTGACCGGGATGAACGCCGGGTACTTCAGGTCGGCCCGGTCGATGTTCGCGATCGCGTGCATGCCGGTCAGGTCCAGCGGCCCGGTCAGCCGGAAGACCTCCGGCGGGGAGATCCGCAGCTCGCCGACCAGCAGTTCCAGGACGTGCCGGTCGATGGAGGTCTCCACCTCCAGGCGCACCGGTGGGCCGAACCGACGGCGGAGCAGCTCCTTCTCGATCGCGGCCAGGATGTTCTCCGCGTCGTCCTCCTCGACCTCGAGGTCCTCGTTGCGGGTGACCCGGAACATGTGGTGTTGGCGGATCTCCATCCCGGGGAACAGCTGGTCCAGGTGGGCCGCGATGACGTCCTCCAGCGGCACGAACCGGTCGTCGTGGGCGCGGACGAACCGGGGCAGCGACGGCGGCACCTTGACGCGGGCGAAGTGCTCGACACCGGTGTGCGGGTTGGCGACCACGACCGCGAGGTTCAGTGACAGCCCAGAGATGTACGGGAACGGGTGGGCCGGGTCGACCGCCAGCGGGGTGAGGACCGGGAAGATGCGGTCCCGGAACAGCCGGTGCATGTCCGCGCGCTCGGGCTCGTCCAGCTGCTCCCAGCGCACGATCTCGATGCCGTGTTCGGCCAGGGAGGGGAGCACTTCCTTGTGCAGGCAGGTGTTCTGCCGCTCCTGGATCTCCCGCGCGACCGACCAGATGTTCTCAAGGGTCTCCCGCGGCATCAGTCCGCTGACCGACCGGACGGCGACCCCCGCGGTGATCCGGCGCTTGAGCCCGGCCACCCGGACCATGAAGAACTCGTCGAGGTTGGAGGTGAAGATCGCGAGGAACCGGGCCCGTTCCAGCAGCGGGATCGTCGGGTCCTCGGCGAGCTCCAGGACGCGGGTGTTGAACTTCAGCCAGCTCAGCTCCCGGTCGTTGAACCGGTCCTCCGGCAGCGGTTCCCGGCCGCTCGCCCCAGTGCCGGCTGTCCCGTTCAGGGGTCCCGGGCCGGGCGCATCCTGGCCGGTCGGCCCGGCTGCGGGGTGATGCGGGTCGACGACGGCTGCGGTGGTGACGACTGCGGTGGTGGCGGCTGGGCTGCGCGCCGGAGTCCGGCGGGCCGGCGTGCGGCGGGGCCGGGCGCCGGTGCCGCCTCCCGGCCCGGTGCTCGCGGCGCCCGGGTCCACCGGGGTCGGTGCCGCGATTGTCGCGTCGTCCAGGGCGGGCGTCAGGATCTGCTCTCCGGCGTCGGCCATGAGGTGATCCTCGCATCGGACGTCGGCCCGGAACGCGTCGCCAGGGCGACCGCCGGGTGGACATCCGTTCCGCCGCGCGGGCCCAGCCGCGGGAGGGCCAGCCGCGGGAGGGCCAGCCGCTCGTCGGCCGTGGACGCGGTCAGGCGTACAGGACGTCGAGTGTGTCGTCGACGAAGCCGAGCCGCCGGTACAGCCGGACCGCCGGGGAGTCTGCCTCGACATAGAGCTCGACCCCGCCCGCGCCACGATCGGCCAGCGACCGGAGTCCGGCGACGGCGAGCGCGGTTCCCAGGCCCGGCCGGCGCGCTGCCGGATCGGCGCCGAGGACGTAGATCTCGCCGACCAGCGACCCGCCGGGGCTTTGCGGTCCGGTCAGCTTCGTCCAGTTCGACCCCAGCAGTCGCTCCGCTCCGGCCGCTGCCGGATGCCCGGTCGCGTCCGCGCCGTCGGCCCACGCGAGCAGGAACCCGGCCGGGTCGAACCAGTCCGCGTCCAGGCGCGCCTGCAGGTCGGTCCGGGTCCAGCGGCCCTGCTCCGGATGCCCGGCGAAGGCAGCGGCGTTGACCCGCAGCCACGCGTCGTCGTCGGTGCCGGGCCGGAAGCGGGCCAGCCGCACCCCCGGCGGCAGCGGAACGTCCGGCAGCGGCGTCCCCTCGGGCCGAAGCATCCGCGCCAGGCGGCGGGTCGCGGACAGGCCGGCAGACCGGGCGAGTGCCCTTGCCGCGGGAAGGTCGCCGTGCGCCCAGAAGCCGACCGGTGTGTCCGGTCCGAGGGCCGCCCGCGCCGCCGACACCAACGTGGCTCCGACCCCGGCCCGACGCTCGGCCGGTGCGACGACGACCTCGGCCGTCGCGGGCCGCTCGCCGGTGTCGATGCCGACATACCCGGCCACCTCCCCGGCCGCGGTGGTGACGACGACGTGCAGCCGGGGCGCGACCGGTCCGGCGAGGGCGAGCAGGCCGGCTTCGTTCAGCGGTGCGACGCCGTCGGCCGCGGCGGCCTGAGCGGCGACCCGGCGGACGGCTGCGGCCTCGCGCGTCTCCAGTACCGGGACGGCCGCGGGGACCGGCGGGACAGATTCGCTCATGAGGCCTGCCCCCCCTCGCCCCGGTCCCCGTCGCCAGGGTCCCCGTCGCCACGGTCCAGGTCGGCCCGCTGCCCGCCGTCGGGCGTGCCACCGCGGGGAGCGGCATCGTCGGGCCGGCTTGCGGCCCCCGTGACCCTGGCGTCCCGTGGGAAGTCCGGCCGATCGGACTCCGCGGGTCGGCCCGATTCACGGACGGGCTCGTGGCCGACGACGAACCGGTAGCCGACGTTTCGGACGGTGCCGATCAGGTGCTCCTGCTCGGGCCCGAGCTTCGCCCGCAACCGGCGGACGTGGACGTCGACGGTCCGGGTCCCGCCGAAGAAGTCGAAGCCCCACACCTCCTGCAGGAGGTGGGCGCGGGTGAAGACCCGGGTCGGGTGCTGCGCGAGGAACTTCAGCAGCTCGAATTCCTTGAACGTCAGGTCCATCGGTCGGCTGCGGATGCGCGCTGTGTAGCTGGCGTCGTCGATCACCAGGTCCCCGGACCGGATCTCGGTCGACCGCTCCGCCGGGACCAGCTGGGCCATCCGGCCGGCCGCCAACCGCAGTCGCGCCTCTACCTCGGCCGGTCCCGCGCTGTCCAGGATCACGTCGTCGACGCCCCACTCGGTGGTCACGGCCGTCAACCCGCCCTCGGTCACCACCAGCAGTACGGGCGCGCCGATCGCGGAGGACCGGAGCAACCGGCACAGCGTCCGGGCGTGCACGAGCTCCCGGCGTCCGTCGACGAGCACCAGGTCGGCCGGCGGCCCGTCGTGGACCGGGGGCAGCTCCGCGGGTGCGGCGCGCAGGTTGTGCAGCAGTAGGCCGAGCGCGGGCAGGACGTCGATCGCCGGTTGCGGGCTGCTGGACAGCATCAGCAGGGTGCTCACGACGTGTCCTCCCGGTCGGCAGGCAGGACGTGTCCGGAGCCTGCACGAAGAATTCACCGGGCGACCACTTCGTCAGCCGTCCCGGGCAGCGTATCGGGACCCTTGTGCGGCCCCCGCCCCGAACAGGCCGGGTCTGGCAGCATGCCGGGCGTGTCGGTCCCGCAGGTCAGCGGCACGCCGCGGGACCCCGCCGCCCGCCCGAGTGGGGCCAGCGAGCCCGGGGCCCGAGCCGACCGCCAGGCCCGTGCCGGTGTCGCGACGCTGCAGGTGGTGACCGGCGTGCTGGTCGCGGTAGCAGTCGCGGTCGGCGGGATCGGCGTCCTGGTGGCCGTCGTCGCCGTCCAGGTGACGTGGGTGGTCGTCGCCGGCCGGCTGCTCGGCGTCGCTTACTCCGGGCGGACCCTGATCGGGCTGAGCGCGCTGCTCGCGACGGTCGGCACCGTCTGGCAGGTGCCGTCGGCCCGCGGCGGGCCGGCGGACGCCGACGCCGGCGCCTCGCCCGAGGCCCTCGGCGTGCTGGCCGGGCTGCTCGGGCTGGTCGTGGTCGCCGCCCTCTTCGTGCAGCTTGCCCGCCGGGACGGTCGCGACGATCTGACGCTGCGGCTGGCCGGGACGGTGCTGGTCGCGGTGCTCGGCATTGTGCCGGCGGCACTGCTCTCCGTGACGGGGTCCGCGGCCGGGCGGGCCGCCCTGGTGGTGATGGCGATCGCCGTGCTGGTCGCCGGCGCGGCGACCGGTCTCGGCGCCGGAGCTCTGGGATCCGGCGGTCTGGGGTCCGGGGATCCCGGTCCGGTGGAACCCGGATCGGTGGATCCCGGATCGGTGGATCCCGGCCGGGCGAACTTCGGCCGCGGGGTACGCAGTGGGCTGCGCCGTCTCGAGCGTGCCCCTGTCGCGGTGCGCTCTCTCGTCGTCGGCAGCAGTGGCGCGGTGGTCTGTGCGATCGCGGGGGCGGTCGCGGTGACGGTGCCCGCGACCGAGAGGATCGGGGTCCGCGGCACCGGATCGACTGCGCTGGCCGGCGCGGTCGCGGCGTACGCCGTGCTCGGTGTCCTCTGCTACCTGACCTCGCTCGCCGCCGGGACGGTCGCGCGGGCCACCCCCAGCACCCGCACGGGCGGGCTGGTCGCAGCCGTCCTGGCCGTCGCGTTGGCGACCCCGCTCGTGCTGGTCGCGACCCGCCTGGTCCGGTGAGGTCGGGATGCGGCGCGACGGTGCCCTTGTCACTGACACTGGGAGCCGTGCACCGCAGACCTGTCGGGGGAACGCCGTGATCCGCCCGGGACGAGGCGGGCGCTCCCGGCCGGCGGACAGCGCGCCAGATGACAGCGCGCGGGTTGACAGCGCGCGGGCGGACAGCGCGCGGGCGGACAGCGCGCTAGGTGACAGCGCGCGGGGTGACAGCGGAGCTTGGTGGGCCGGGGACGCGCCGACCGGCGAGACCGCCCCTCCCGGCCCCACCACCGACGCGACGGGCGCTGGCACGGCTGGCGGGGCCTCCTCTGGCGCTGTTGCCGCCACCCAGGTCGGCGAGCCCGGCACCGCGTCGTTGCCGCCGCTGCCCCCGTCGACTCGCGAGCGGCGACCGCGCGAACCGTGGATCCCGGAGCCGCCACCGTTCCGGACCCTGTCCGGTCCGGACATCGCCGGGATCGTCCTGCTCGGTGCGTTGGGCATCGGCGTGCTCGTCGTGCTGGGGCTGTTCGTCCTGAACCGGTTCGACCAGCGGGACCCGGTCGTCGCGGCGACCCCCGCGGCGAACTCGTCCCCGGCGCCGTCCGCGGCAGTCACCCCGCCCTCGTCGCCGGGGCAGCCGTCGGCCGGGCCGACCACCGACGGGACGGCTACCGACGGGACGGCTACCGGACCCGGGCGGATCCGCGGTGCCCACTACCGGGGCCAGCTCAACCCGGTGACGCCCGCGGGGGTCGACGCCTCCTGCACCTCCCGCCCGACGCAGAACGCCGACGGCGGGACCACCCGATATGACGCCGGGCTGGTGCTGGACGGTAATCCGGAGACGGCGTGGCGGTGTCCCGGCCCGGCGGTCGGCGAGCGCCTGACCATCCGCTTCGACCAGCCGACGGCGGTGGCGGAACTCGCGATCGTCAACGGGTACGCGAAGGGGCGCCTGGGGTCCGGCGGCGACCAGTACCGGAAGAACCGGCGGGTCGAGCGGGTGCGGTACATCTTCGACGGCGACCGTTGGGTCGATCAGCAGCTGGACCCGACCGACCGTTCGACGCAGACGATCAGGATCCCGGCCACGACCACCGGCCGGATCATCGTGGAGATCCGGGAGGTGTCGCCCGGGGAGCGTGACGCGACCGCGATCAGTGAGCTCACCTTCGCCGGTCCCCAGCAAGGCTGACCGCGGGGCTGACCCGGCCGGGACGGCACGCCGGGAGGGATACCTAGGATCGCCGCCGTGAACTCCGTCGACGCCATCGAGTTCTTCTTCACCGGGCTGCTCGTCGTCGTCTCGGTCGGCATCGGCGCCATGGTCGTGGTGGTCCTGCACCGGCTGTTCCGGGGCCAGTCGTGATCGAACTCGATCCCGACCTCGATCCGCGGTGTCTGCCGTTGGCGTGGCTGTTCGGCCGCTGGGAGGGCGCTGGTGTCGGCGAACGCGCCGACGGGGGCGGTTCCTACCGGTTCGGCCAGGAGCTCGTCGTCGGCCACGACGGCCGCCCTTTCCTGTCGTACGAGTCGAGCAGCTGGGTGCTGGACGACGCCGGTCGCGTCACCGAGGCAGGCTCCCGAGAGACCGGGTACCTCCGGCCGGTCGAGCCGGCACCCGTCGGTGTGCGGGTCGGCACGGGCCCCGACGACGCACCGGACACCGACCCGGAGGGCGATCCGGACGCCGACCCGGCACCCGAGGCGCACGACACCGAGCTGCTGCTGGCGCACGCAGACGGGCTGGTCGAGCTCTGGGTCGGTCGCCGGGACGGGGCGCGGCTGGAGCTGGCGACCGACGCTGTCGTCCGGGTGCCGGGGGCGCCCGGCCGGGCCGCCGGGCACCGGTTGTACGGCCTCGTCGAAGGCGACCTGCTCTGGGCCTGGGACGCCGGCGTCGGCAGCCGGCTGACGTCGGTGATGTCGGCCCGGTTGAAGAAGGTCGGACCTGCTCCCGTAGCCCTCGTCCCGCCCGGCCTCGCCGACCCGGCGCCGGCTGCTCCCGAGGCCTGAGCCCGCCGGCGCGGCGTGTCGAGATCTACGCTCGCGGGCATGACCGAACCGCCCGCCGCGACTGGGCCCGCCCCCGCCGGAACGGCGGCCGTGTCCGCTCCCGCCGCAACGGCCGCCAGCCCGCTGTTGTCGCGTCCGGGCGCGGTCCCGGCTGAGGGGCCGGACACCGGCGTCGCAGGTCACTACGGGGACCCGTTCCGCGAGCAGCGCTCACTGGCCGGCGGAACCGGGGCGGTCGACACCAGCCACCTGGGAGTCGTCCGGCTGACCGGGTCCGACCGGCGCAAGCTGCTGCACTCCCTGTCCACACAGGACTTCCGCGGCGTAGTCGACGGCGGGTCCACCGAGCTGGCCATCCTGTCCCCGCACGGTCACGTCGAGCACCACGCGCACGCCGGGGACGACGGCACGGCGATCCACCTGGTGACCGACGCGGGCCGTGCGCCGGCACTGGCCGACTTCCTGGACCGGATGGTCTTCTCGTTCGATGTCGAGGTCGCCGACGTGACCGCCGAGCGCGCCGCGGTGTGGCGCCCCGGAACCGGGGACGCCCCGGCCGGGGTCCCGGTGGTGCTGACCCCGCGGGGTCGCTTCGAGCTGGTGGACCGCGCCACGCTCGCCGAGGTTCTGGCGGGTGAGGGCCTGGCCGGTGTGGAGGCATACGAGGCCTTGCGCATCGCCGCCGGTGAGCCGCGGCTGGACCTGGACGTCGACCACCGGACGATCCCCAACGAGCTGGGCTGGATCGGCACCGCGGTCGCATTGGACAAGGGCTGCTATCGCGGTCAGGAGACGGTCGCGCGGGTGCACACTCTCGGGCGGCCGCCGCGCAGGTTGACCGTGCTGTGGCTGGACGGCTCACCGAACGTGCTGCCCGCGCACGGCGACCCGGTGCTGCTCGACGGCCGGGTGGTGGGTGCCATCGGCTCCGCGGCCCGCCACTTCGAGAACGGGCCGGTGGCGCTGGCGCTGGTCAAGCGGTCGGTGCCGGTCGAGGCCACCCTGACGGTCGGCTCGGCCGCGGAGGTCCCCGCCACCCAGGAGTCCGTCGTCGATCCGGAGATCGGCCTGCACGCCCGCCCGCGCCTCGGCTGACCGTCCGCGGCCTGTCGGACGCGAGCCGCCCGCTCGGCCAGGGTCGTCGACAGTGCGCTGCATTCGACAGTGGGCTGCATTCGACAGAGCGGTGGTCGTCAAGCAGGTCGACACCAACGCCGTCGGCGACGTCCGCGTCATTCAGGCCGCGCTGCCGTTGGACCACGAGTCCGAGAACCCGGTCGTCGTGAACACCTTGACCGATCTCACCGGCAACGGTGCGGGTCATACGGTCGCGGAGGGCGCCGAGGTCATCGTGCGCCTGGCAACCATCGGCAAGGACGGTGCAAGCCCTGATGGCCGCCAGGCTTAGCCCCACCCACGTCGACTCACTGCAGCGGGTCCTTGCGGCGACGGATGGGCCGCTCCTGCTGGCCAATGCCTTCTGCGGGCAGCTCGCGCCTCGAACTCGACGCGCACCGGGCCGCCGAACCCAAACGGCTCCGCTCTCCGGCGGCTCATCGTCGTCGCCCGGATCCGCACCATCGGACGCCGAGTCACTCGCCTGCCTGCCCGCCCGCCTGCCCGCCTGCCCGCCGGCTCGGCCACCGAGCTGCTCATCGCCCACCGACACCTCACCCGCCTACCCGCAGCCGACTGACCCAGCCCTCCGACCCCGCCAGGAACGGCGCGGCGTTCACCGGCGAACTACAACGCCGGAGAACTTCGCGCCCCGAGGCGACCGCGACGCCCGACCCGCTGACCAGCACAAAGGTGAACGCTCGATCCGTCCCGATGAAAGGTTGACGGTAGGCTGACAGCGCTCGCCTGCGTGCACACCCGACCAAGGGACACCGAGATGACCGACACCGTCCGCGGGGTCGCCGAGCCGTCGGTTGCGGCACCGAGCAGCTATCGGTTGATGGCGCGCGCGTTCGCCGCGTTGCGGATCTTCACTGGGCTGGTGTTCTTGACCAACGCCTTGGCGAAGGCATTCGACATAGGCAATGCAGATTGGGGCTTCTTCTCGTTTAGCCTCATCACTCGAGGGTCGGCAAGATCCATCGCCGCCGACGCCTCGGGCCGGACCCAGATCGGCCCACTGGGAGCCTTCTACCGCGATGTCGTGCTGCCGAACTGGGGATTCTTCGGGATCTTTCTCACCGTCGTCGAGCTGGCCGTGGGTCTCGGTTTGATCTTTGGAGTGGCGACCCGGTTGGCCGCGGTCGGCGGCCTGTTGCTCATAGCACCCATCTGGGTGATGCTCTGGCACACCGGTCTCTACCTTTGGGAGTACCCAGCCGAGGATCTGCTGCCACTGACTTTGCTGGCCATCGTTCCGGCCGGTCGAGTGGGCGGGCTCGACAGCCGGCTCGCCCCCCGGTTCGGACACCGCTGGCCCTTCTAACCGAACTGCTATTCGGCGCGTGAGACCCGTTGTTCCCGGAGATCACCACCGACGCCGGCGGACGTCCACCGAGGTACCCGGTCACCGGTCGTCACCGGTCGGACGCGGTTCGCCCGTTCACGGTCATTGGTCGGTACGGCGCGGGCCCCGCGGCCGTACCGGCGTTCGGGTGGCGGAGACATCTGGCCACGGCGCATGCGACGGCCAGTGCCTCGTGCACGCCGTTGTCAACGCCCTTCTCGAAGTCGTCGCCGTCGGTGGCCATCGTGTTGGTGATGTGGGCCAGGCACACGACGGCGCGGGAGCGCGCGGCTGCGTAGGCGTAGAGGGCGGCGGCTTCCATCTCGACACAGGAGATCCCGGCAGCAGCCGCCTCGGCCAGGGCAGCGGCGGTCTCCCTGTACGGCGCGTCGGTGGTCCAGGAGAACCCGGTCACGACCGGAACGGTGAGCGTGTCGAACGCACCACGCAGTCGCCGTTGCAGGTCGGAGTCCAGGACGCTCCACCTGGCCGGGGGAACGTAGTGCCTGCTGGTGCCCTCGTCACGCAGTGCACGGTCGATAAGAACGAAGCACGGCGCCAAGCCGGTCGGCGTGATCTCCCCTGCCGAGGTGATGCTGATGACCAGCTCGGCACCCGAGGCGGCGAGCTGCTCCGCGACCAGCACCGCGAATGGCGCACCCACGGCCATCCCGACGAAGCCAAGCTGCACGCCGTCGATCGTCGTCACCCACATGTCGGTGTGGTAGCACGCCCACCCCAAGTGCTTCACCGCGCGACCGGTCCCCGCAAGGTGACGAACAATGTCGCCATCAGGGTCGAGCACCACGACACGCGGGACCGCAACGTCAGGGAGGCGTCGTTGACGGCGGCCCTCCCGCAGCAGGTTCTCCGGTCGGAACACCGACGGGTCGGTGTAACCGGAGATTCCGCCGAGCGGGAGATTTACCGCCTCAGAAGCCGCCCGAACTGACGCTCCGGTGCCCCTGCCCCCACCCCGGCTCGGCGCACCCGCTCCGTCGCTCACCCCCACATCTCACCACTGCTCCACGCAGCGTTCGCCCGGACCGGTGCCCCCTGACCCGGCCGGGGGCAGGTGGCGAGAGCTGTCAGTCCTGCAATACCCAGCTGACCGGTCCGCCCGCTTAGAGCGGCCGCGTTTCAGATCTTTGGGCAGCGCACCGATGCTTCACGTCATCGATGATCCGCCTCCGGGTCGGTTTCGCACCGGAACTGTCAGACCGGGCTCGAACGAGCGCCTGATTTCGAACACGAGCTTCGGTACGCCCAGACGCCACGCCACCGGAATTGCCCCGAGCCGCCGGCCGTTGGTAGACGGCATGCGCCAGCCGGCGGGGCGCGGGCCCGCGCGCGGTGAGTGGACAGCGCGGTTGGGGGTGGGGTTGGCCCGTACATCGGCTTGGCGAGGATGTGGTGGGTGGCCTCGGCGGTCACCAGGCCAGCAGCCGGGCAGGCACGCCGGCGCGGCGGGGCATCGGGTCGGCGATGGCGAGATACGAGCTGAGCAGGCAGCCAGCGACGAGCATGCGCACGTGCACCGCGGCGTGCAGCAGCGGGTGCTGCCCGACAGCCCCGCCCCGCGAGGGCCGACATCTCGGGCAGAGCCGAACGGCGTTGGAGAACGGCTCAGAGCTGGAGCGCCCCAGCGATGCGCCTTGCTAGATCGACAGGCAGTGACCTAGCTTGAGCGCACCTTCAGGCCACCTCCGCTAGCACAGGTGGCAGAGATTCGTCCCGTCACAAACGAGGAGCCGTCATGGCAAGGTCGCGGGTCTCATGTCGGTACGTCGTCCTTGGCGCCGCGCTACTTGCGGTAGGACTCGCGTTTGTCGGGGTCCAGGTGCCCGGCGCTGCGGCGACGGTTCGGGTGGGGGGGTCACCCGTCTCGGCCGGGACGTACCGCAACCCGGTCCTGCCGGTGAACGCTGCCGATCCCTCCGTCGTGAAGGGGCTCGACGGCTACTACTACCTGTATGCGACGACGACGCGGCTGCCGGGCAGTGACCGGCAGCACTACTTCCCGGTCTGGCGTTCAACGGACCTGACGTCGTGGTCGTACGTCACCGATGCGATGACAGCCAAACCGGACTGGGCGGCCGACGACTCGCTGTGGGCGCCCGACGTCCACTACCTGAACGGCAAGTACTACCTCTACTACACCGCGGCGCACGTGAAGGCGCTGCCGGCGTACGGCACCCCGGGGACGACTCCGGCGCACCCGGTCTCAGCGATCGGTGTGGCCACTTCCTCGACGCCGTGGGGTCCGTTCCAAGACGCGGGGCCGTCTGCGGGCGGCGGCTACGTGCACGGGCCGGTCGTACCCCCGCGGTACGGGTTCGGCTGCACCGACCGCGCCAATCCGGCTTGCTACAACTGGGTGTTCGACTCGTTCGTCTACCAGGGCCCGGACGGCAGGCGGTGGATCTATGACGGCAGCTACTTCGGGGGCAACGTCCTGCACGAGCTGACCCCGGACGGCCTGCACCTGGTGCCGGGGACCGGCACACAGTTCGGGCACAACATCAAGTACGAGGCCAGCTACGTGGTCCCGCACACCGTCGACGGCACGCGGTACTACTACATGCTCAACTCCTCCTCGGACTGCTGCGTCGGCGCTGACAGCCCGTACAGCGTCGTCGCCAACCGTTCCACGAACCCCAACGGCCAGTTCTCCGATCAGCTGGGCAACTCGATGGAGTTGTCGTACGGCCCGGTGAAGGAGCCGTCCCCGGACCAGTCGCCGTTCGACAACCCCACCTACTGGAACCTCGGCGGCGACGCCGGGGGATACCCGGTGCTGAAGCAGAACGGCAACGGGATCAACGGCCCCGGAGGGCAGGCGGTTGCCACCGACCTGTCCGGGCAGGACTGGCTGGCCTATCACGGCGTCGAGCAGGCTGATCCGTGGATCGCGAACTCGCCCGAGGGTGGGCTGCGGCGCCAGCTCTACATCGACCCGTTGGACTGGACGGCGGACGGATGGCCGACGGTCAACGACGGCGCCGGTCCGGGTCGGTCCGGGCGCGCCCCGGTGACGGTGCCCCTGCTCGGGGACAACGGCAACACGGCAACGTCGGGTGCACCGCAGTACCGGCCGAACGCACGGGTCGACTGGCGTCGGTGGAGCGGCACCTCCCATGCCGAACGGTCGGCCGTCAACGGCGGCTACGAACGACTCTCCCCGGACGCTGTGGTTTTCAGCAGCCAGCGGGTCGCCGCGAGCCGGCCGCTGCGTGCCGAGTGCGACGTGCGCGCCGCGGGCTCGGCGCGCGGCCGGTACGGCTGCGGTTTCTCCGGTCACGACACGGCCATCGGGGCGGTCATCGACGCCCGCACGCGCACCTTGACCGTCGGCCGGTACGTCGGCAACTCCCTGGTCGGTTCCGCGAAGAGCGCGCAGCTCCCACCGTCGTTCGACACTCGGGACTGGGCACACCTCGTCGTGGAACTCGACCCGGGCGGCCACCTCTCGGCCTCGTTGCAGAACCAGGATCGCCAGCCGCTGGCCGATGCCGCCGCGAACATCGGCTCCGTCCCGGACCGGCTCGGCCTGGCCCTCGCGACGCAGGGGACGTCCGCGGATTTCGACAATGTCTCAGTCGCCTTCCAGCAGACCCATGTCGCTCCGTCACCGACGCCGCCTTCGACAGGCACCCTGGACACCGCACGCTCCGACGACTTCGGCGGCGCGGTCAGCCCGCGGTGGTCGTGGCTGCGCGAGGACCCCGCCCGGCACGGCTTCTCCCCAGGGGGCGCACTGAGCCTGACCAGCAACGGCAACCTCGACGAGTGGCAGCGTCTCAATGCCGACGCGAAGAATCCGCCCGATCTGCCGCCGACCAAGAATCTCCTGCTTCAGGGGGCACCCGGCGGTGACTACGCAGTCGAGACCCGCATGCACTTCGACCCGCAGACCCCGAACCTTGCCGCCGGATTGATGATCTACAGCGACGACGACACCAACGTCTCGGCGGGTATCGCCTGGAACGGGACGTCGACAATGGTCACCACCATTCGTAACGAGCTGCACTCCGTCTCCCCGACCACCCCGTCGTGCCCGCTCGCGGCCCCGATGACCGGGGCCAACGTCGCGGTGACCGCCTACTCGACACGCGCCTGCCCGGCGACCGCCGAGCACACCTCGCAGGAGTTCCCCGTCAACCAGCGGGCGTGGTCAGCCAATGGCGAGGGCCCGACCCCCACCTTCGCCGGCGGCAACCAGGACCCCTCCCGCGTCACCGTGACCGTCCGCATCTACCGCCACGGCGACGTCTACACCCCCTGGTACACGGTCAACGGCTCGACCTGGTACCGGGCCAACGCCTGGACACTCGAACCGAGCTCACCGGCATTCCCGCTACGCATCGGGCTGTTCGCACAGAACAACCAACAGGTGGCTGCGGCCGGGGCCCAGGCCTGGTTCGACTACGTCCACGTGTACCGCTGAAGGGTGACCTCCGGCGAGGACATCGGCGTCAGGGGCCCGGTCGTCGGGAGAGGCAGCGTTCAGAAGAAGTCGACGGTGTGCGGGGCGGGTCCGGCGAGCAGGCGACCCAAGGTCGCGACGTCCTGTCCGGTGGCGCCGGCGAGCAATCCCGCGTGGGCGGCGGTCGCCGGGTCCAGGTAGCCGGTCACCAGTGAGGTCAGCGTCGCGATGTCGACCCCGATCGGAGCGGCACCGTCGGTGGCCGGGTCCCGGTCGACGGCCGGCACCCCGTCACGGTCAACCGCAGCGGGCCGCCGTTTCCGGCCAGCACCGGGTCCACGACATCGAGCAGTACCGAGCCGTCGACGTCGGCCGGCCAGCCGCGGGAGAGCAGCGCTCGCTCGACGTCCAACAGCCTGCTCATCAGCGTGAACTCCTCGGCCGGGGCGATCTCGCGTTCGCCGGCCAGCCGCGGCAGCGATCCCGGCGGCAGGCAGGCTTCGGCGGTCCTCGCCCCCGGGTGGTCGCTACCGACCAGGCGCCACAGCGCGGCCTCGGTCCCCACATCGTCGGCGGCCAGGTCGGCCACGGACACCGAGAACCACTCGACCGGGTCGACCGGCGTCGCGTGCTGCAGGAGCAGGTAACCGCGCACGGTTCCTACAGCATCGACCGCCACCCAGGCGTAGGTCGAGGCCGAGGCGATACCGGCGAACCGGGCGGCGTGCCGCGGTTCGTGGTCCAGCAGGCCATTGCCGCGGCGGGCCCGGCGGATGAGGACCTGCTCGATGCCCGGGACGTCGTCAAGGGTCGTCGGCCGGATGGTGACCCCCGGATCGCGGCGTCCCCCGGGCGGCTGGGTCCGGGCCAGCTCACGCGTCGGGATCCGGTCCCGGCGCCGGACCGAGGACAGGCCGAAGCCGAGGGACCGGTAGAAGCGGTGGTTCAGCGGGTACAGGCTGGCGACCACGTCGCCCTGGGCGCGGACTGTCCGCAGCAGCTCGGTGACGATCGCCGTCCCCAACCCGCTCCCGCGATGCTCCGGGGCGACCGCCACGCCGGCAACCCCGGCGCAGGAGAGTCGGCCGCCGCCGAACCACTGGCCGAACCGCCAGGCCGCGGCGTGCGCGACGACCCGGCCGTCGGCGTCGGCCACCAGGCGCCGCGCGTCGTCGACCAGGTACGGTCGCCGCGCCGGGTCGAACGGGGCCGGCGAGACAGTGAACGCCTGGGCCGACAGCAGGGCCAGCGCTTCGTGGTCGTCGGGGGTCGCGGTCCGCAGCGGCACAGTCCGCAGGGGCGCAGTCACGCCTGAACGCTACCGACCGGACTCAGGCGGCCGAGACCATCAGCAGGGTCACCGTCTGCGGCTTCCGGCGCCGGACGCGCACCCCGATCCGGGCGAGCACCGATCCGGGCAGCACGACGTCGCCGGCCGGCCCGGCGGGATCAGCCCCCGGTGGCACGTCGCCCCCGGTGGGCCCGGACGCGCCCGGGCCGGACGGGCCCGGGCCGGACCAGGTGACCCGGTACCCGCGATCCGGGTCCAGCCCCGGCACGCGCACCGTCAGCGGCAACCGGCGGTGGGAGTCACCGAGTTCCACGATCGCGACGAGAGCACCGCTCCGGTCGGCGGCGACTACCCCGTGCACCTGGACCACCGGGTCCGGGTCGTCGCGGCGGAAGGTCCGGCCGGAGTGCAGAAGGAAGCGGTGCTCGCGGTAGTAGGCGATCCACGCGGCGAGCCGGTCCAGGGACCCCGGGTCGGCAGCGGTGATGTCCCACTCGATGCCGAACGACCCGAACAGCGCGGTCGCCGCGCGGAAGTCCAGGTCGAACGCGCGCCCGGTCTGATGGTTGACCGGCGCGGACACGTGCGCCCCGAGGTACTCCGGGGCCACCAGCTGCGTCGTCCAGCGCTGGATTTGCTGCCGGGCCAGCGCATCGGTCATGTCCGACACCCAGATCCGCTGGGTCCGCGCGAGGACGGCCAGGTCGACGCGCCCGCCGCCGGACGCGCACGACTCCCACTCGACACCCGGGTGCCGGGCACGCAACTGGTCCAGCAGCGCGTAGAAACCCAACGTCTGCAGGTGGACGGCGGGCGCGCCCCCGGCGGCAGCCGTCCCGGCCTCGAGCAGGTCGCGGTTGTGGTCCCACTTGACGTAGCCGATGTCGTGGGCAGACAGCACCGCGGACACCTGCTCCAGCACGTGGTTGCGCACCTCGTCGCGGGACAGGTCGAGCACCAGCTGTCCCCGCTCCAGCAGCGGCACCCGATCCCCGGTGGACAGCACCCAGTCCGGGTGCGCGCGGTAGAGGTCGCTGTCCGGGTTGACCATCTCCGGCTCGAACCACAGCCCGAACACCATGCCGAGAGCGGTGACGTGCTCCACGAGCGCGTCCAGGCCGTTCGGCCACGCGTCCGGCGACACCGTCCAGTCCCCGAGTCCGGCGGTGTCGTCGCGCCGCGATCCGAACCAGCCGTCGTCCAGCACGTACCGCTCGACGCCGATCCCGGCGGCGAGATCGGCCAGCTGCTGCAGGCGGGTGAGGTCGTGGTCGAAGTACACGGCCTCCCAGACGTTGAGGTTGACCGGCGCCGGCTCGGCCGGGTGCGCCGGCAGCGACCGGAGCCAACCGTGGAACGCCGCCGCCACCCCGTCCAGGCCGTCGTCGACCGCGACCAGATGTACCCACGGGGTCGCGTACTCCTGCCCCGTGTCGAGCGCGACCTCGCCGGGCAGCAACAGTTCACCGCCCCACAGCGTCGAGCCGGTCTCCGCTGTCCGCTCGAAGCCGAGAGCGGTGTTCCCGCTCCACGCGACGTGCGCCGCCCACACCTCACCACTGCCGAAGTCGAAGCCGGCCGTCCCCGCGTGCAGCACGGTCGCCGCGTCCAGGCCGGTCTTGCCGCGGCGGTTCTCCCGCAGCCACAGCCCGTCCGCGACCGGGTGCCGCTGGGGGGTCCGCTCGTGCAGGTGGCCGCCGGTGGAGTCCAGCAGCTCGGCGACCCGCTCGGGCACGGCGAACGCCACCTCGAGGGCGTCGACCAGGTACCGGCCGGGAGCGTCGTTGGTCAGGGTGTGCCGTGCCCGCAGGCCCCCGCCGGACAGCGACTCGACCTCCGTCCGGAGCGAGAGCCCGGCAACCTCATCGCGGGCGGTGACCAGCAGCCGGTCGGTCTGCACCGAGACCGACTCCGGAACGAACGCCGTCGACCAGTCCCGCCCCGCCCCGTCGGCGCCGAACCGGGCGCCACGCAGACCGGGCCGGGAGTACCGACCCGAGGACATCTCCGGCAGCAACGGGGTACCGCCGTCGCGCAGCACGGTCCGACCGACCGCCGCCGGCCCGGCGGGGGAGCCGGCGGCGGCCGCGGCGACCGCACCCGCGCCGGCGCTCCCACCGGCACCGTCGACCGCGGCCCCCGGTCCGCTCCACGCCACCGCCGGCAGCCCGCCCGGGCCGGCCCCGGGGACGAGGACCAGCGTGGTCCGGCCCGGCAGCCGGGTGGGGTCCGGGAACACGATGGGATCGGCGGCCACGGGCACGGGCACCTCCAGGTCGGGACGGGGTCCGATCATCTTGTCCGGCTCGGGCACCGGGCCGGGGACGGGATGAGGGCGACGGGATCAGGGCGACGGGATCAGGGCGACGGGGTCGGTCGGGGTCGCGTCGTCCGGCCGCCCTCGGTGGTGGGATGGCGGCGTGCGCGTCGGCGGGAGGGTGCACACGTCCGGCCGCCGTCGCCGCGGCCCACGTGCGGCGGCCGCCGTCCTCGCTGGACTGGTGGCCGTGCCGGCCGTGGTGCTCGGCGGCTGCTGGGCCTGGGTCGACGCCTCGACGGCACGGCAGAGGTTCGCCGTGGCCGACGTCCCCGCCCGCGCGGTCGCCATCGTCTTCGGGGCGGCGGTCCGCTCCGACCACACCCCGTCGCAGTACCTCGCGGCTCGCCTGGACGTCGCGCGCGAGCTGTGGGCGGCCGGGAAGGTCCGGGTCATCCTGGTGTCCGGGGACAACCGGGCCCGCAACTACGACGAGCCGACGGCCATGCGCGACTACCTCGTCGGTGCGGGGGTGCCGGCAGCGGTCGTCGTCCGCGACTTCGCGGGCTTCGACAGCTATGCCACCTGTGTGCGCGCGCTGGACGTCTTCGGGGTCACCGGGGCGATCGTGGTCAGCCAGGAGTACCACCTGCCCCGGGTCGTTCGGATCTGCCGCAGTGTGGGCATCGACGCGGTCGGGGCGGGCAGTCGCGTCGGGGCCGGGACACCGACGTGGACGGCAGGAGTACGACGAGAGGTGGTGGCAGACGTGAAGGCTGTGTGGGACGTGGTAACCCGCCCGGCGCCGCAGTTCGACGGTCCGCGCGAGTCGTCGGTGACCGACGCGCTAACCCGCGCGGGCGCCCGGTGACCGCCGATCCGGTGACCGCTGATCTGGTGAGCGCTGATCCGATCCTGGCCGAGGTGGTCCGGTCCGGGTTCGTCGAGTCGGTGCACCGCGGCCGAGTGGTCGCGATCGCCACCGACGGCTCGGTCGCCTTCGCCGCCGGGGACGTCGACGCGCCGTTCTTCGGTCGGTCGTCGGTCAAGCCGCTGCAGGCCACGGGGATGGTGCGAGCCGGGCTGCCGCTGACCGGGGAGCTGCTGGCTCTCGGCGCGGCCAGCCACTCCGGCGAGCCGTTCCATGTCGAGGGCGCGCGGCGGATCCTCACCGGCGCCGGCCTGGACGAGACCGCGCTGGGCTGCCCGCCGGACCTGCCTCTGGACGAGGCCGCGCGCATCGACTGGATCCGCGACGGCCACGGACGCGAGCGCATCGCGATGAACTGCTCCGGCAAGCACTCGGCGATGCTCGCTACCTGCGTCGCGGCCGGCTGGCCGACCGCGGGCTACCTCGACCCGGGCCACCCCCTCCAGCAGGCCCTGGCCGCGACGGTCGCCGAGCTCGCCGGCGGGGTTCCGGTCACCGGCGTCGACGGATGCGGCGCCCCGATCTTCGGCACATCGCTGCTGGGCCTCGCCACCGCCGGCCGGGCGCTGGTCACCGGCGGCGCGGGCGCGGCGGGAGCGGCAGTCGCGGCGGCCTACCGCGAGTTCCCCGAGTGGACGTCCGGCACCCGGCGTCCCGAGGCCGCGCTGATGCGGGCGGTCCCCGGGCTGATGGTGAAGGCCGGCGCGGAGGGCGTCCAGCTCGCCGTCACCGGGGACGGTGCCGCAGTCGCGGTGAAGGTCGACGACGGTGCCGGCCGGGCGTCGGTCCCCGTCCTCGTCGCCGCGTTGCGTCGGCTGGGCGCGACACTGCCGGACGAGCTCGGTCCGGTGGTGGACGCGCCGGTGCTCGGCGGTGGCCGGCCGGTGGGCGCGATCCGGGTCCCCGACGGCGCCCTGTGACCCGGCTTGCCGGGTGCCCCGGGCGGAGGCCCGCGCGTGCGGGAACGGGCGGCCCGCTTGTCGGTCCCGTACGCGGCCACGCAGACTCGGATGAGGCGGCACGCGCTGTGCGACGCCGGGAGGGATGACCGAATGACGCTGCTCGACGAGGTCCGCCGGCTGCTGGCCGAGGACGCCCGCCGTCGGGTCACCGACCCGAAGCCGCTGTACGCCACGGCGGGCGCGGTCGACGCCGCCGTCGACTTCCTGCGCAGGGCACCGGACCGGCTGGAGACCGCTGCGGAGCGGGCGCGTGCCGAGTGGACGCCGGAGCGCTTCGGCGAGGTGTTCGCCGACCTCGTTGACGACGCCCGGGACACCGCAGACGACGCGGTGCGCCGCCTGCAGGAGGAACGCTCGAAGATCAGCAGTCCCGCAGGTCTCGCGGCGTCCGCCCGCAACGCGACCGAGCAGGTGCTCGACGAGGCCCGGAAGGCGCCGGGACGCCTCGTGGTGTCCGTGGCCGAGAGCGCCGGCGCGGTCTTCGAGACCTACGACGAACTGGCCGAGCGCGGCCGCGTGGCTCTGGCCAAGCTGCGCGGCGACGCGGTCCCGGGGGAGACCGCGACCTCCGGGCGACCAGGCGAGCAACCGCCGGTGTTCCGCCGTCCGGTTCCGCCGCCGGGACCGGGCCGACCGGCGCCGGGAAGCGACATCGGGCACGACGCTGCCGAACCGCCGCCCGGTCCGCCGGCGCCGATGAACGCGGTCGGGACACCGAGGGTTTTCGTCGCCCCTGATGTCTCCGGCACACCGGGAGCTGTTGGGCCCCCAGAGGTTGTCGTGCCACCGGACGTTGTCGTGCCACCGGCTGCCATCATCGAGCCCGCACCGGTCGTGCCACCGGCTGCCATCATCGAGCCCGCACCGGTCAAGCGGCCGGCGCCCCGCCGCCCACCGGCCGGCAAGCGGGCCGTACCTCCGGCCGACCCGGCTCCTGCCGCGACGACGTCCCCGCCGCCCGGCGCGGCGCGGCGCTTACCCGCAACCAGGACGGGCCTTCCGCCCGAGCCCCCAGAAACGGGCGTGGCACCGCCGAACGCGGCGCGGCGTGCTGCCAAGCGGACGCCTCCGCCGGGGCCCCCCGCGGGCTGAGTTCAGGCGGCCGCTCGAGCCGACGCCGGCCGGCCTGCACCTACGCTGGCGGGCGTGTTCGGACTCGTGCTCCTGATTCAGACCTACATCGGCATCGCGCTGTCGGTCGCTGCCTTCGCCTTGGAGCTGTTCGCGTTCGTGGACGCCGCCCGGGCGAGGTCGGCCGCGTTCCCGGTTGTCGGGCGGCTGAGCAAGCCGGTCTGGTTGGTGATCCTCGGCGTCGCGATGGCGTTGGCGGTCCTCTCCTTCGGCAACCCGGTCGGCCTGGTGTCGCTGATCGGCGCGGCGGCGGCGATCTTCTACCTCGTCGACACCCGCCCCAAGGTGCGCCAGGTGGGCAGCGGCACGTCCGGTCGGGACGGCCCGTACACCGGCTGGTGAGTCCTGGGCGGGCGTCAGGAGTCGACGCAAGGTCGTCAGGACTGGACGACGACGGCGCTCGTCACCGGTCGCCCGACGCATGCAGCGGATGGCGGGCGACGGTCACGTTGTCGGCCTGCGCGACCGGGCGCACCACGAGCAGGTCCACGTCGACGTGGGCCGGCAGTGTTGCGGCGAACGTGACACAGGACGCGACGTCGTCCGCGGTCAGCGGCTGGTCCACACCGGCGTACACCCGGTCCGCCGCCGCGCGGTCCCCGCGGTACCGATTGAGCGAGAACTCGTCCGTGGCGACCATCCCCGGCGCGATCTCGGTGACCCGGACCGGGCGGCCGTTCAGCTCCAGGCGCATCGACCGGGTCAGCGACGATAGGGCGGCCTTCACCCCGCAGTAGCCGCCGCCACCGGCGTAGGCGCCGTGCCCCGCGGTCGACCCGATGTTGATGACGTGCCCGCCACCGCCGGACTCCAGCGCAGGCAGCAGCGCACGGATCATCCGCTGGGCGCCGAGAACGTTGACGTCGTACATCCGGGACCACTCGCCGGCATCGGCGAGCGCAACCGGGTCGACGCCGAACGCACCACCCGCGCAGTTGACCAGCAGCGCCACGTCGTCCACGCCCGCGCGCAGCGACTCGACGCTGGCCGCGTCGGTCACGTCGAGCACGACGGCGCGGCCGCCGGTCTGCGCCGCCACCTCGGCGAGCCGGTCGGCGCGCCGTGCCGCGGCGACCACCGCGAAGCCGGCGGCGCCCAGCGCCCGGGAGGTCGCCGCACCGATCCCGCTGCTGGCACCGGTCACCACGGCAATTCCCCTGGCGCCACCCGCCGGGCCGCCCGGGAACCCACTGCCACCCGCCACCCCGCTCACCTCGGACAGTGTGGCCGGCCTCGGACGGAGCTGCCGCCCGACGGCCGTCTGACGCCGCCGGTCGGGACCTGCTCGTTACAGTCGGCCGGGTGCCCACACCCTCCCGCCTCGTCCTGCTCCGCCACGGCGAGAGCGAGTGGAACGCCCGCAACCTGTTCACCGGATGGGTCGACGTCGACCTGTCCGACACCGGGCGGGCCGAGGCCGCGCGGGCGGCCGAGCTGCTGCGCGAGGCCGGCATCGAGCCCGACGTGCTGCACACCTCGGTCCTGCGGCGGGCGATCCGCACCGCGCAGATCACGCTCGGCGGCATCGGCCGCGACTGGCTGCCGGTGCGCCGCAGCTGGCGGCTGAACGAACGGCACTACGGCGCGCTGCAGGGCATGGACAAGAAGGCGACGCTGGCCGAGTTCGGCGAGGAGCAGTTCATGCTCTGGCGCCGGTCCTACGACACCCCGCCGCCGCCGATCGACCCGGGCAGCCAGTTCAGCCAGGCCGATGACCCCCGATACGCGTCGCTGCCCCCGGCGGCCCGGCCGCGGACCGAGTGCCTGGCCGACGTCGTGGCCAGGCTGCTCCCGTACTGGTACGACGCGATCGTGCCGGACCTGCGCGACGGCCGGGTCGTCCTGGTCGCCGCACACGGCAACTCGATGCGCGCGCTGGTCAAGCATCTGGCGGGGCTGTCCGACACCGAGGTCGTCGGGCTGAACATCCCCACCGGCATCCCGCTGCTGTACGAGTTCGACGAACAGATGCGCCCGGTGGAGCCGCTGGGCCGCTACCTGGACCCGGTTGCCGCCGAGGCCGCGGTCGCCGCGGTCGCCAACCAGGGCCGCTGATCAGGGAGCCGAGCCGTTCCCCGGAGTAGGCGCCCCGGGGCGTTCCCGTCGCCGATGCTGGCGGTCGCCGGGCCACTGCCCATCGCCGCGGGCTGGGCGGCCGAGGTGAAGTGGGACGGGGTCCGGCTGCTCTCCGACGTGACGCCGGTCGGCGCCGTGCGCTGCTGGACCCGGACCGGCCGCGAGGTGTCGGCCACCTGGCCGGAGGTCGCCGGCTCCGTGCCCGCGGGGCTGGTCGGGCGTTCCGCGGTCGTCGACGGCGAGGTGGTGGCGCTCGGCGTGGACGGCCGACCCTCGTTCGCGCGCCTCCAGCAGCGGCTGGGGCTGACGGACTCGCGCGACGTCGCCCGGGCTGCGGCGTCGGTGCCGGTCGCGTTCATGGTGTTCGACCTCTTGGCGCTGGACGGCCGCGACCTGCTCGCCGACCCGTGGGAGACAAGGCGCGGGCTGCTCGACCGGGTGCCACTCGGCCCGTGGCAGGTTCCGGCGGCCAGTCCCGACCCGTCGGCGCTGTTCGCGTTCACCCGGGACAACGGGCTGGAGGGCGTCGTCTGCAAGCGGCTCGGGTCGCCCTACCGGCAGGGCGTCCGGTCACCGGACTGGGTGAAGGTCAAGCACATCCGCACCCAGGAGATCGTGGTCGGCGGCTGGCTGCCCGGCGAAGGCGGCCGCAGCGGCGAGCTGGGAGCAGTGCTCGCGGGGATCCCGATGCCGGCGACGGGCCCGGGCAGTGAACCCGGCAGTGGACCGGGCCTCTTGCGCTACGTCGGCCGGGTCGGTACGGGGTTCACGGCGGCGGCCAGGCGTGACCTGCTCGATCGGATGGAGCCGCTCACGGTGGCGAGGTCGCCGTTCGCCGACACCCCCGCGGTGGTCGCACGGTCCGCGACCTGGGTGCGCCCTGAGTTGGTCGGCGAGGTGGGGTTCGCCGAGTGGACCGTCAACCGCCTGCTCCGCCACCCAGCCTGGCGCGGCCTGCGCACCGACAAGTCGGCCGGCGACATCGTCCCGGAGTGAGCAGCGGTCCCGGAGTGAGCAGCGGTCCCGGAGTAAAGCGGGTCCCGGAGTGAACAGCGGTCGCGAGGTAGGCGCGACCGGGGCTCAGATCGGCTCGACGACGTGCCGCGGCGGGAACTGGCCCGTCACCAGAAAGACGACCCGCTCGCCGAGCGACACCGCGTGGTCACCGAACCGCTCGCAGTAGCGGCCAAGCAGCACCGCGTCGATCGTCGCCTCGTTGGACACCGTGTCGTCGTGACGGGCCAGCGCCTGGAACAGCGACCGGTGCATCCGGTCCAACTCGTCGTCGGCCCGTTCCAGCTCCCGGACGGCCTCGGCATCCCGGGTGCGGATCATGTCCGCCGCGCGGTCACCCAGATCCGCCGCGGTCCGGCCCATCTCGGCGATCAGCTCCATCAACGGTCCGGGCAGCACGGGATTGGGCCGCCGGAGCCGGGCTACCTTGGCGACATGCACCGCGAGGTCACCCATCCGCTCCAGGTCGAACACCATCCGCAGACTCGCGACGATCGCACGCAGGTCGGTGGCGACGGGCGCCTGCAGCGCCAGTAGGTCGAAGGAGCGGATCTCCAGACCGTCGCGCAGGTTGTCGATCTCGGTGTCGCTGGCGATCACACTCTCGGCGAGCCCGCCGTCACCGGTCTGCAGGGCCCGGACCGCCTGGCGCATCGCGATCGAACTCAGCCGGCTCATCTCGGCGAGCTCGTCGCCGATGACGTCCAACTGTTCGCGGAATGCGCTGCGCATGGCCGTCCCCCACTGTCGTCCGCTGAGCGTCACAGGCGTTCGCCGTCCGGGGGCCGCCAGCTACGACCCGCCCGGCAGGGGTAAACGTCCAGCCGTGGGGTCCATCATCCTCGACGGCGCACCGGCCGGGCTGCCCGCGGGGTGAACGGGCGGCGACACGGTGGCGAACCGTCGGTGAACACGGCCCCACCCACGGCTGACCGGCCCGGACGGCGGTACGGCAGCGGCATAACCTCTGCGGTGTGAGCAGGGGCGGTGCGGCCACCCGCCGCGGGCTGGCCGTCCGCCGTTCCCGCACCTCGGACACCAGTTCGCCGGAAGTCAGTCCGCCGGAAGCCAGTTCGCCGGAGACCGGCGGGCCGGAGACCGGCGGGGCGTCGCGCGGGAGCGTGGGTGCGCTCGCCACGCAGTGGGCGGCCACCGGGCCCGGCGGTGCCGCCGAGCTACCCGAGGGGACCGCTGCCGTCCTGCACGCTCTCCCGGGGGCCGCGATGGTCGTCGTGCCCGATGGGCAGGTGGTGCTGGCCACCACGGCGGCGGTCGCGATGCGGCTGGTCCGCTACGGCCGACTACAGGTCGACGAGCTGCTGGACCTCGTACGGTCGGTTGCCGGTGACGGCGTGGCGCGCGACGTGACCGTGGAGGCCGGCTGGCGCGGGCGGATCCGGCCCGACGGTGCCGGACGCTCGCTTGCCGCGCGGGCGCGGGTGCTGCCCACCGCCGAGCGCCCGACGGTCCTGCTGTTGATCGAGGACCGCACCGAGTCGCTGCGGGTGGACGCCGCCCGCCAGGACTTCGTCGTCAACGTGAGCCACGAGCTGAAGACCCCGGTCGGGGCGATCTCGCTGCTCGCCGAGGCGATGCAGGCCGCGGCCGACGACCCCACCGCGGTTATCCGGTTCGCCCGCCGCATGCAGTCGGAGTCCGAGCGGCTCGCCAGGCTGGTCGGAGAGATCGTCGAGCTGTCGCGGCTGCAGCTGCACGACCCGGTGGAGGACTCGGCGCCGCTGCAGGTCGCGGGGCTGGTGGCGGCGGCCGTCGACCGGTCGCGGGTCGACGCCGACGCGAAGGACATCGAGATGGTTGCCGCCGTGCCACCGGAACTCACCGTCACCGGCAGCGTCGCCGACCTCACCTCGGCACTGGGCAACCTCGTCGAGAACGCGCTCGCCTACAGCCCGTCGCGGACGCGCGTCACCATCACCGCGGCGAGCGTGCCCGCGACATCGCCCGACGCACCCGCGATGGTCGATGTCGCTGTCGCCGACCAGGGCATCGGTATCCCCGCGGACAAGCTCGACCGCATCTTCGAGCGCTTCTTCCGCCTCGACGAGGCCCGCTCGCGCGTCACCGGCGGCACCGGACTGGGCCTGGCGATCGTCAAGCACATCGCCTCCGGGCACGGCGGCAGCGTCCGGGTCTGGAGCGTGCGCGGCGCGGGCTCGACCTTCACCCTGCAGCTACCCGTCGAGCCGCCGGGGCGTATCCGGGACCACACAGCTGGGGGTGACTGGTGACCCGGGTGCTCATCGTCGAGGACGAAGAGTCCTACAGCGACGCGATGTCGTTCCTGCTGCGCAAGGAGGGCTACGAAGTCACCGTCGCCGACACCGGGGACGGGGGGCTCCGCGAGTTCGACCGGTCCGGAGCGGACCTGGTCCTGCTCGACCTCATGCTGCCCGGGCTGTCCGGCTCGGACGTCTGCCGCGCGATCCGTCGGCGGTCCAGCGTTCCGGTGATCATGGTGACGGCGCGGGACAGCGAGGTCGACAAGGTCGTCGGGCTGGAGATCGGCGCCGACGACTACATCACCAAGCCGTTCGCACCGCGGGAGATGGTCGCCCGGGTGCGAGCGGTGCTCCGCCGAACAGGGGGAAGCGACGAGCTGGAGCCCGCGCGGATCGAGGTCGGCCCGGTCGTCATGGACACCGAGCGCCACAGCGTCAGCCTCGACGGCACGGACGTCCGCCTTCCGCTGAAGGAGTTCGAGCTGCTGGAGATGCTCATGCGCAACTCCGGCCGGGTGCTCACCCGGATGCAGCTGATCGACCGGGTCTGGGGCGCGGACTACGTCGGGGACACCAAGACCCTCGACGTCCATGTCAAGCGGCTGCGCGCCAAGCTCGAACACGACCCGGCCGACCCGCACCTGCTGGTCACCGTCCGCGGACTGGGGTACCGGTTCGCCGGGTGACCGCAGGCCGGGGGCCCGGCCGCCGGCCTGCGGTGTCGCGGGCGGTGTGGCGGGCGGGGGCGGTTCAGTTGCCCTTCGGTACGCCGCCGGTGGCCCCGGGCGAGGCGGTGGGGCGCTGGCTACCGGAGGCGCCGGGCTGGGCGGTCGGCGTCCCCGGCGTCGCGCCCAGCCCCGTCGTCGGTGTCGCGGTCGGCACCGCGGCGCCGGAGGTCGGCACCGACGTCGTGTAGTCGTAGCGCGGCAGGACCGGGACCTGGAGGTCAACGGCAGTCGCCCGGCCGAAGGTCAGGACGACCGGGACGAGCCCGCCGGGGGTGTAGGTGCCCGGGACGAATGCCTGCGGCCCGTCGGTCGTGCCGAACGAGAGCAGCTGCTGGGGGACGAGCGTCCGCGAGGCCAGCGTCAACTGCGCCGGCCTGCCGCCGACGGTGATCGCCGTCAGCGTGTCCGGTGCGGTGCCGTCGTTGGCGATCGCGCCCACCAGCGTGCCGCCGGTCCCGGAGCTCACCACCTGCAGGTTGCGCACCCGCAGCAGCCCACTGTCCGCGTCGACGCCGTCGGCGGGCTGGTAGCTGCGCTGGGTGGCGGCGTTCGTGTTCGTGTAGCACGCCGAGGCGCTGACGAGCAGGCCGAGGGCGACGACCGGGGCGGCCAGTGCGCTGGCCAACCGGGGGCGTCGGTCGGTGCGGCGACCCGGACGGACCGGCTCGGCAGCAGGCATCGGGACCTCGATCTGTTCGGAGTCGGGGTGGGTCGGCGGCAGGCCGACGATATCTGGCCGTTCCCGGGCCGAGCCGGCGGTCCCGCCGGCGGGCCGGTCGTGGCCCCCTCGCGGACGTGCGGTTGACATTCCCACTGTGGGGCAGTTATGCGCGCGCGGTTTGATCAGTCGCTGCCGCGGCTCGCTGACCAGCGCAAACGTCCCTTCGGGGCGGTCTGGACGAAGTCGTGCGGTGCTAGAGTGGGCAACCGACGAAGGGAACCCCGGCTGATGGCTTTCACGGTTGGCGAGACGGTTGTCTACCCGCACCACGGTGCGGCGGTCATCGAGGACATCGTCTTGCGCACGGTCAGGGGCGAGGAGAAGAGCTACCTCGTGCTCCGCGTCGTGGCCCAGGGCGACCTCGTCGTCCAGGTCCCGTCAGACAACGTCGACCTGGTCGGCGTACGCGACGTGGTCGGACAGGAGGGGCTCGAGCGCGTCTTCGACGTGCTCCGGACCCCGCACAGCGAGGAACCGACCAACTGGTCGCGCCGGTACAAGGCAAACCTGGAAAAGCTCGCCTCCGGGGACGTGATCAAGGTCGCCGAGGTCGTGCGGGACCTCTGGCGCCGCGAGCGCGGTCGGGGGCTGTCCGCGGGCGAGAAGCGGATGCTGGCCAAGGCCCGGCAGATTCTCGTCTCCGAGCTCGCGCTCGCCGAGCAGACCAACGAGGACAAGGCCGAGAAGGTCCTCGACGAGGTCCTCGCCTCCTGAGCCTGCCCGTTCCCGACAGCGCCGGCCCCGGCACGATTCCGGGGCCGGACTCGCCGTGCGTGTGGGCGGTCGTGCCGGCCGCCGGCTCCGGGCAACGCCTCGCTGCCGGACTGCCGAAGGCGCTGGTCCGGATCGCTGGCCGGCCGATGCTGCTGTGGGCGTTGGACGCCTTGGCCGCGGCGGGCGTTCGTGGCGCCGTGGTGGCCGGGCCGGTGGATGCATCCGGGTCGGCGGCCCTGGCAACGGTGCTCTCCGGCGAGGCGCCACCGCTCGAGGTCCGGGTCGTCGCCGGGGGCCCGGACCGGACCGCGTCCGTGGCGGCGGCGTTGGCACGGGTGCCGGCGGACGCGGCGGTCGTGCTGGTGCACGACGCGGCACGCCCACTGGTGCCGGTGCCGGTCGTCGAGCGGGTGATCGCCGCGGTGCTGGGCGGCGCAGACGGCGCGGTGCCGGCCCTGCCCGTGGTCGACACCGTCAAGCAGGTCGTCGGGAACGTCGTCCACGCCACCGTCGACCGCGGTGACCTCGTCGCGGTGCAGACCCCGCAGGGCTTCGACCCCGCTGTCCTTCGGGACGCCTACGCCCACTCGGCACCCTTGGCCGCGGCGACCGACGATGCCGGGCTGGTCGAGGCGATGGGCCGCGTGGTGCATGTGGTGGCCGGTGACCCGGAAGGGTTCAAGGTGACCCGGCCGTTGGATCTGCTGCTCGCCGAAGCGGTGCTCGCTCGGCGGACGCGGTGACCGGGCTGGCGGGAGTCCGTACCGGCATCGGCGTGGACACCCACGCCTTCCAGGCGGGGATCCCCTGTCACGTTGCAGGTCTGCTGTGGCCGGACGAGCCGGCCGGGCTGTCCGGCCACTCCGACGGCGATGTGGCGGCCCACGCCTGCTGCGACGCGGTGCTGTCCGCGGCCGGCCTCGGTGACCTCGGGGGTTTGTTCGGCACCGACCGGCCGGAGTGGGCCGGCGCTGCCGGTGTCGAGCTGTTGGCGGAGGCCGCCCGGACGGTTCGCACTGCGGGATGGCAGATCGCGAACGTCGCCGTCCAGGTCGTCGGCAACCGGCCACGACTGGGCACCCGGCGCGCCGAGGCGGAAGCGGCGCTCTCGGATGCGTGCGGTGCGCCGGTCTCGGTCGCCGGTACGACGACGGACGGCCTGGGCTTCCCGGGCCGTGCGGACGGTCTGGCGGCGGTGGCGACCGCACTGCTCGTCCGCGCCGACTGAGCGGCGTTCCGGGGTTCGTGCGACCGGGTGTTCGATCCAGCTGGCGTTCAGTCCGGCCAGGTCACCGTGCTGACCGAACCTCCAGCAACCGTCACGCTCAGCCGTACCGGCCCGTCGGGCCGCAGGTACAGCTCGTAGGTGCCCTCGTGCAGCTCGGGGAAGACGGCAGACCAGGTCCGGTCCGGTCGCTGGTGGACAGCGACGTGCAGCAGGTGGGGCCGGCTGGCTTCGTGGACGTGGGTCGTGCCGTCGCCGTGCCTGTGCGGCTCCTGGTCCGCCGAGGACCAGCCGGCCGGGTCGGCGTACGGGGTCGCCCCGGTCGGGCGGATCTCGATCTCCTCCCCGGACAGCTGACCGGTTGTGGTGACGACGAGAGCACCAATCTCCCCGCCGATGTCGAGCAGGACGGTGCCCTCTCCGACGCCTTCGTGATTCTCGGTCATCGGGACTCCCTGTCCGCTGCTGGTCCCCGCACTACTGTCGGGCCCACTCGTGGGTCGGTGCTCGTTTGTCCGCGGTCGGCCCCGGGCCGGGAGCGGTAGGGCTCCCGGCCCGGCACCGGTCAGACTGCGGCCGTACCTGGCATCACCTTGTAGCCGCTGTTCGGGTTGCCGACGTACGGGAACGTGCTGGGGTAGGCCCCGTTCGTGTTGGTCGTCCCGTCGTTGAGCTGCGCAGCGGCCGCATCGGGCACGAAGGCCGGGTCGACCAGGGGGATCAGTGCCCCGGCCAGCGCCTTCAGCTCGATGGCGACCACGTCGTCGGCGATCCGGCGACCGTTGGGGAACCCCGCGAGGTCCCCGCCGACCAGTCCGAGGTTGCTGGGGTTCCTGGCCGGTGGGACAGCGGTGTTCAGCCGGATCATGTCCGCCTGCACCGGGCCGGTGTAGTTGGAGAATCCGGCGATGACACCCTTGGGCAAGCCGGTCAGGATGATCGCCGCCAGGTCCGCCCGCGGCTTTGTGTAGGCCGCCAGGTTCGGGAACACGCCGGGGTAAAGGACCGGCAGCAACCCTGCCAGCTCCGGGCGCAGGACGCCGTCGGCGAACCGTGAGTCCCCGCTGGGCTGCTGGGAGTTCCAGTAGTCCTTCCTCGCCATCGGCACCAGCAGCTCGTTGAACAGCGGGAACCCAAGGCGGGAGACCTGACGCCACGGTCCCATGGACCTGGTCTGGCCGGTGTTCTGGTCGAACATCCTGCTCTGCTGGCGCGACGCGCTCGCCCACACCCCGATCACCGATCGCGGGTCGTCGACGTTTCTCGGCTGGTAGCCGCCCCGCGTCAGGTACTCGGTCTTCACCTGGACGGCGATCGTGGAGACGTTCAAGCCCTGCAGGCCGTTCACGCCTGGCATGACCCTCTCCTGGAGCAGGTGCAGGTTGTTGAACGGGCGCAGACCGGCGAGGTCGAAGATGCTGCCGAGGTCGACGTGGAAGGGGTCGGCCCGCGGTCCGGCGAACACCTTGCCGACGCCGGGCATCTCGTGGATGCCCTGTGCGGCGAGCTTCGGGTAGTCCGGGATGCTGCGGACACCGACGTTGACCGGCGGGGTCGGCAGATTGGTGGCAAGGGTCTTGCGGTACCCGTCGCGGTAGACGACGGTCACGCTGTAGTACTGCGGCCGGTTCCACGTCGTGTCTGCGATGTCGGTGATCGGCCCGGTGTTGTAGAGGAACGTGTTCTTGTTCCGGATCTTCGTGGTGAACCGGAACTCCAGCGACACGTCGGGCTTGGCGTCGGTCCCGTTGCTGACGTGGATCGTGTACAGGACGTCGTCGCCGAACTCGTAGAAGTTGGGGCCGCCGTCAGGCTTCTGGAACGGGTTGAAGTTGGCGATGACGGTGACGGTGTCCGGACGGTCGGGACTGACGAACGCGTAGACGTCGGTGTTGTCCGCGACCGGGTCCTTGGAGATCTCCGGCGCTTCGCGGTGTGAGGACATCAGCGGCCTTTCAGGTTCGGTCGAGCAGGGGTGCTGCCGGGAGAGGAGGCGGCGCAGCGAGAGCAGGCGTCACCGGGAGAGCGGGAATCGCAGGTGCAACGGGGGTCACCGGCGAAGCCGGTTCACCGGTGGTGGCGAGTCGGTGTGGACTCAGGGTCGCGCGGCGGCGTGTGCGAGAGCGGCGACGAACGCGGGGTCGTGCACGACGACGGATCGGTCACCGACCAGGACAGAGATGTCACCGGAGTGGACGTCGTCGATGTAGGCCACGATTGGCCCACGCTCGGCGGCGCCGGCCGGGAGTTCGGTGGAGCCGGTCGACGTGGCCGCGGCCGCCGTCGCCGGGTCGAACGCGACGGCGGCGCCGACGGCCGCCGCACCGACGCTGCTGCGGAGCAGGAAGCTCCGTCGGGTGGTCTGGGACATGTACTCACCTCTTCCTGCCGCACGCGCGGCATTCGCGCCGTAGCGCGTGGACGAGGCGACCGGGTCGGGCGCCTCCATCCCGTCGCGATCTTCGGCACCGCACCCGCCCGGGCTTGCCGGGGATCGGCGCCGTCCCGGGGATGTTCGGCCGCCCGGACGTGACGCCCGGGGTCGGGGGCCGGGGGCCGTCGAAGCTCAGCGCAGCCAGCTCGCCGGCTGATCGGGCACGGCTGCGGCTGCCGGCCAGGTCACCACCACCTGCAGGCCGCCCGCCGCGCCCTTGGTGGGGTCGGCGTCGGACAGCTCGACCGAGCCGCCCTGCGCCTCCAGCACGCGCGCGACGATGGCCAGGCCGAGGCCCGAGCCGCCGGTCCAGCGGGTCCGTGCGGTGTCCAGCCGGGTGAAGCGGTCGAAGACCCGTGCCCGGTCGGCGGGCTCGATTCCCGGCCCGTCGTCGCAGACGACCAGGGTGACGTTGCCCGGCCGGGCCGGTCCACCGGTCGCCGGCTCGGCGCCGGACACGACGGCCCCGATCTCGACCCGCGCCCGGGCGTGCCGCACCGCGTTGTCCACGAGGTTGCGGACCACCGTGTGCACGCCCCGGTGGTCTGCCGCCACCGGCGCGGACAGCGGACCGGCAACGTCCCGGAATCGGACGGGTCGCACCACCAGGTCGACGCCCGCTGTCCGGGGGGTCTCCCGGACGACCTCGCGCAGCACCGAGTCCAGATCCGTCGACGGGGTGTCCCCGGTAGGCGGTTCCTCCAACCGCGCCAGGTCGAGCAGGTCAGATGTCAGCCGCTCCAGACGTCCGACCTCGTCGAGCAGGTCGACGAGGAGCTCGTCGCGACCGGCGGGATCCGGGTGGCGGGCCTCGACCTCCAGGTGCACCCGCAGCGAGGCGAGCGGGCTGCGCAGTTCGTGGGCCGCGTCCGCGACGAAGGCCCGCTGCCGTGCCGATGACGCCGACAGCCGCACCAACATGCCGTTGAGCGTGACCGCGAGGGCGCGGATCTCGTCGTCCGCGGCCGGCAGGGGCAGCCGACTGTCGTCGCCGGCGGCGGTGATGCGGGCCGCGCTGCGGCGCAGGACGGACACCGGCCGCAGGGCGGAGCCGGTGACGAACCAGCACGCCGCGGCGAACACGGCGGTCGCCACCAGCGAGCCGACAGCTGCGGTGCCCGCCAGGACGTGGGTCGTCTGGTCGACCTGCTCCACGGGGACTGCGACCACGACGGTCGCCACCCCGGTGACGGTATCGGCGGCCACGCCGACGATCCGGACCGGTTGGGACTCGCCCAACCGGGACGCCGGAAGGGTGAGCGCCTGGCCCGCCCGCAGTGTCGGCAGCCGTCCCGACGCGACGAGCGAAGTCAACCGGTCCCCGTCGGCGGAGGAGGCGACAACCCGGCCCGTCGCGTCCACGACCTGGACGGCGGCCGTGCCGGCCGACGCGGGAATCGGGGTCGGCAGACGGTCGGCGCGGACCAGCGCGGCGATCTCGCCGGCGTGCGCGCGCGCACCGTCCTCGGCGCCGCGGTAGAGCACGAAGGTCACCAGGTGGACCCCGATCACCCCCGCCAGGATCAGGAATGCCGCGACGGCCGCAGTGGCCAGGGCGGTGATCCGCGCGCGGACCGAGCGCCGACGCCACCAGTTCCGGTTCCGGGCGCGGGCACCGGACACCGCCCGGGCGCCCGCCTCAGCCGCCATCTGCCGCGATCCGGTAGCCGACCCCGCGGACCGTCTGGACCGCCGATCGACCGAAGGGCGTGTCGACCTTTCGCCGCAGGTATCCGGCGTAGACCTCGACGACGTTGCTGGCGGCGACCGCGTCCACCGGCCCGTCCCACACGTGGGTCAGCAGGTCGGTCTTGGACACGACCTCACCCCGGTGCCGCAGCAGGTACTCGAGCAGGGCGAACTCCCGCGGCGTCAGCTCGACCGGTTCACCGCCGCGGTGCACCGCCCGGGTCGACGGGTCCAGCGTCAGGTCGCCCGCGCTGAGCACACTGGGCCGGGGCGGCCGGCCCCGGCGGACCAGTGCCCGGAGCCGGGCCAGCAGGACGACGTAGGAGAACGGCTTGGCCAGGAAGTCGTCGGCGCCGTAGTCCAGGGCGTCGGCCTGGTCGAACTCGCCGTCCTTGGCCGAGAGGACCAGCACCGGCGTCCACACCTGCGCCGCCCGCAGGGCCGTACACACCTGGTACCCCGACATGCCGGGCAGCATCAGGTCCAGCACTATCGCGTCGTGGTCGCCGGTCCGGGCCAGCGCGAACCCGCGGCTGCCGTCGAAGGCCACGTCGACGGCGCACCCCTCCGCGCGCAGCCCACGGGCCAGCGCCTGCGCCATCCGTCGCTCGTCCTCGACCACCAGGATCCGCACCGTCCCAGGGTGCCCCGTCCATCGGTCGATGGGTCCATCGGTCGATGCGTCTCCCGGGTCGACCGGCGCCGCGGCCAGGGCTCTCACGGTCCTCTCACGCCCGGTCGACCACAGTGGTCCGATGAGTACACGTGCATTCCGTCGCAACGCACCGAACCCCGCCGACGGCCGGCGGCGCGAACTGAGACGCAGTCCCGTCAGCCGGCGCTGGGCCGTGCCCGCAGCCGCCGTGCTGGGCGTAGGGGTGGTCACCGCCGGAACCGTCGTCGCCCCGCAGATCGCCGGCGCGGTGAGTGGATCGCTGCCCGCCCGCACTCCGGAGCAGCTGCTGGCCGCGGTCGGCTCCGCCGGTGCGCGGCCGCTGTCCGGCACGGTCGTGGAGACCGCGGACCTCGGCCTGCCGGCGCTGCCGGGATCCGGGTCGGCCACCTCGCTCACCTCGTTGATCAGCGGGTCGCACACCGTGCGCGTGTGGTACCGGTCGGCGACGGAGCAGCGGCTGGCAGTCCTCGGTGACCTGGCCGAGACCGACCTGGTTCGTCGCGGGGACCAGGCATGGATCTGGACGAGCTCCGCCAACACCGCGCAGCACTTGCTGTTGCCGGCCGGTTCGCCGGCCCCCGGTTCGGCCGCCCCCGGTTCGCCTGACCCCAGGTCGACGGGCGCCGAGCTGACCCCGGCCGCCGCAGCCGCCCGCGCGGTCGCCGCGGTCACCCCGACCACCGAGCTCTCGGTCGACCCCACGGTGCGGGTCGCCGGCCGGCAGGCCTACCAGCTGGTCCTGCGTCCGCGCGACGCGGGAAGCCTGGTCGACCGGGTGACGATCGCCGTCGACGCCGCCACCTCGGTGCCGCTGCGCGTCGAGATCTACGCGGTCGGGCGAAGCACGGCCAGCTTCTCCACCGCCTTCACCAGCGTGAACGTCGCCACCCCGGACGCGTCCGTCTTCGCCTTCGACCCGCCCGCCGGCGCGAAGGTGACGACGCGGGACCTGCGCACCGCCGGCACGGGTACGGGCAAGCCGGTGGCCGAGGCCGGGGGCGCTGCTCGGCATCCGGGGGGCGTCACGCCGGTGGTGACCGGCCGCGGCTGGTCCTCGGTGGTCTCAGTCACCGGCGTCGACGTGTCGTCCGCGCTGTCCAACGGCTCCGGCGCGGCCGCGCTGCGGGCGGCCACCCCGGTGTCCGGCTCGTTCGGCACCGGTCGGGTCCTGTCGACCCGGCTGTTCTCCGTGCTGCTGCTGGACAACGGCCGGGTGCTCGTCGGCGCGGTCCCCCCGGCGACGCTCGAGCGCGCCGCCGCACGGTGACCGCACTGACCGCCGAGCCGGCCGGATCGAGTGCGCCGCCGGCGCATCCGCCGGCCGGCACGGGTGCCGTACCGGCTCCGTCCGGGGCTGTCGCCGCCGGTTCCGCGGACGGCGCAGAGACGGTCGTGCAGGCCCTCGGCCTCACCAAGCGGTTCGCCGGTGGACAGGTCGCCGTCGACGGGCTGGACCTGTCGGTGCCCCGGGGGGCTGTGTTCGGTTTCCTCGGGCCCAACGGCTCGGGCAAGACCACGACGATCCGGATGCTGCTCGGACTGGTCGCGCCGACCGCCGGAACGGCGCGGCTGTTCGGCGCCGACGTCCGAACCGCGGGCCAGGCGGTGCTGCCCCGCGTCGGCGCCCTGGTCGAGGGGCCGGCCTTCCACCCGTACCTGTCCGGCGCCGCGAACCTGCGCCGGCTCGACGCCGCCGATCTCACGGTCGCGCGCCGGGGGGCGGCCCGGCGGGTCGACGCAGCGCTGGACCGGGTGGGCCTGGCCGCAGCGGCCGGGAAGCGTTACCGCAGCTACTCCCTCGGGATGCGCCAGCGCCTGGGACTGGCGGGCGCCCTGCTGCGGCCGCGGGACCTGTTCGTGCTGGACGAACCGACCAACGGACTGGATCCCCAGGGCACCCGTGAGGTGCGGACACTGGTCCGCGAGGTGTCCGCAGAGGGGGCGACCGTCGTCGTCTCGTCCCACCTGCTCTCCGAGATCGAACAGATCTGCACCCATCTGGGGGTGATGAGCCGTGGCCGACTCGTGTTCGCCGGGCCCAAGGCAGACCTGTGGGCAGCGGCGGGGGTACGGGTCCGGGTGCAGACCCCGGACACCGGCCGGGCGGCACAGGTGATGATCGGGTCCGGGACCGCGCAGCCGGTCGTCGACCAGGACATGGTCAGCGCCGAGCTGCGCGGCGCGGTACCGGAGGAGCTGACGTCGGCGATGGTGGGGGCCGGGGTCCGCGTCCGTCAGCTGGTCGTGGACCGACCGGTGCTGGAGGACCTGTTCGTGTCGCTGACGGGAGAGGGCTTCGATGTCGAGCAGTGACCGGCCCGGCCGGGCGGCCACCAGCCCGAGTGCGGGCGGCTTCCGGTGAGCGCCGCGGCGGGCACCGTCCTGCCGGCGGTCGGGAACGGGGACCGCCCGCGCGCCGGGGCAACGGGTCGGTTCCTGGCCTCCGAGCTGCGGTTGGTCCTGCAGCGGCGCCGCAACCTGGTGCTGCTCGCGGTGCTCGCGTGCGCACCGATCGCCCTCGGCATCGCCGTCGACGTCTCGCCGCCCTCGGGCGGCGACGGCCCGAACTTCCTGTCCCAGGTGACGCAGAACGGCCTGTTCCTGGTCTTCACCTCGTTGACCGTGACCCTGCCACTGTTCCTACCGCTGACGGTCGCGATCGCCGCCGGTGACGCGGTGGCCGGGGAGGCCTCGTCCGGAACACTGCGCAGCCTGCTCGTCGTCCCGGTCGGCCGGACCCGGCTGCTCGCCGTCAAGTACGTCGGGATCCTCGTTTACGCGGCCCTGTGCACGTTGACGGTGGCGGTCGTGGGTCTGGTCGTGGGCCTCATCCTGTTCCCGCACGGCGCGGTGACCCTGTTGTCCGGTGACAGCGTCGCCTACTCCTCGGCGTTGGGCCGCGCCGCGCTCGTCGCGGTGTATGTCGTCGTGTCGCTGACCGGGGTGGCCGCGATCGGGCTCTTCGTCTCGACGCTCACCGAGGTGCCGATGGCGGCCATGGCCGCGGTCGCCGTGCTGACCGTGGTGAGCCAGATCGTTGACGCCGTGCCCCAGGTCGCGGTCATCCACCCGTACCTGTTCACCCATCCGTGGTTCGCGTTCGGTGAGCTGCTGCGCCAGCCGGTCGGCAGCGGTCCGCTCCTGCGGGGTGCCGCCACCCAGCTGGGGTACGTCGTGGTCTTCTGCGCGGCGGCGTGGGCCCGGCTGACGACGAAGGACATCTCCAGCTGACGGCCGAGGTGACTCCGCCTGTCCGGCACCGGTGTCGCGTGGCCCCCGGCGCGCGGCCGTGACCGAGTCGACCCCGGAACCGGGGATCGCCAGCCGTCGGCCGGGATCCGGCCGTCTGCTCATCGTCGTGGCGGGGATCGGACTGGCCGGTGCCCTCGCCTGGTGGGGCCGTGGGTGGCTGACCGCTGCTGTCGGCACGGTGGGGCAGGCCTCGCCGGTGTGGCTGCTGCTCGCCGTGGCGGCCAAAGCGGTGTCGATGACCGGTCTGGCCGGCGGCCAGCGGCGGATCATCGCCCGCGGATCGGCCCACCGGCTCGGGCTGAGGTCCGTGCTCGCGACGGCGTACGCCGGCAACACCATCTCCACCGCACTGCCCCTGGCCGGTGCGGGAATGAGTGCAGCTTTCACCTACCGCCGCTACGTCACCAGCGGTGTCCCCTCGGCGCAAGCGGCCACCGGGCTGGCCGTCTCCTGGGCGGTCGCCTCCGCCACGCTGACCGCCGTGCTCTCCGCCGCCGCCGTGGGCACGGGTCGGCTCGGCCTGCTGTTCACCGGGCTGCTCGGCGGCCTGGCCAGCGTGGCGGTCGTGACGGGCCTGCTGCTCGCGCTGCAGTCCGTGCGCGGCCGGAGCTGGGCGGCGGCCGTCGCCACACCCGTGCTCGGCGTCGTCCAGCGTGTCACCCACCGCTTCACGCACCGGGCCGCCGGCGACCCGGCACAGCTCGTCCGGGCCGCGCTGGTGGAGCTGACCGCCACCCGCCTGCGCCCCCGCGACATCGCCCTCGGCGCCGGTGCTGCCCTGCTCCTGTGGGGCGGGGACATCGCGTGCATCGGGTTCGCGCTGGCCGCGGTCGGCGGGTCGCTGTCACCGCCGCTGCTGATCCTGGCCTGGTCGGCCGGGGTGGCAGCCACCACGTTCAGCGTGACCCCCGGCGGGCTCGGGCTGGTCGAGGCCGCGCTCGGAGCCGCCCTGATCGCGGCGGGGATCCCGGCCACGACGGCGTTGGCCGCGGTGCTGCTCTACCGACTCGTCAGCTTCTGGTTGGTGGCCGCGGTCGGCGCCCTCATTCTGGCGGCGGACAGACACCGCCCGGCGTGAGGCGGATCCGCCTGGCTGTCGGGGTCTGCGGGCCGCGGACGCTCAAGGCGCCGGGGCACGGCATCGGCGGAGCGTGTGTGATGCACCGGTGACCAACGAGCCTCCCGTCGACCGGAACGCGCCGTCCGACCGGAACGCGCCGTCCGACCGCCGCGACGAGGTCCGGCGACGTGTCCTGTCGGCCGGGTTCGTCCGGGTCGACGAGCTCGCCCGCGCGCTCGATGTCAGCCTGATGACGATCCACCGGGACCTCGACGCGCTGCAGACCGCCGGGTGGCTCACCAAGATCCGGGGCGGCGCGACCGCGAATCCGTCGGCGCTGCGTGACGCCGGGGTCGAGGAGCGGCGGGCCGCGCTGCCGGCGGAGAAGCGGGCGATGGCCGCCGTCGCGGCGCGGCAGCTGTCGCAGGGCCAGACGATCTTCCTTGACGACAGCACGACCGTGCTCAGCCTCGTCCCGCATCTGGTCGAGCACGTGCCGGTCACCGTGGCGACCAACTTCCTGCCCGCGATCGCCGCGCTGCGGGGCGCTCCCGGCGTCGAGCTGGTCCTGTTGGGCGGGGAGTACCTGGACCGCCAGGACGCCTGTTTCGGGCTGCAGACGACCGAGGCGATCGGCCATCTGCAGGCCGATCTGCTGTTCATGTCGACCACGGCGCTGACCGGCGGCCGCTGCCTGCACCGGTCGGAGGCGACGGTCGCGGTCCGGCGCGCCTACCTGGCCGCCTCGACGCGCCGGGTGCTGTTGGTCGACCACGCCAAGTTCGGGCGCCCCTCGCCGCACGTGCTGTGCGGCGTCGAGGAGTTCGACCTGGTGATCACCGACGACGCGATCGACGCCGAGGCGCTGGCCGACCTGCGCGCGCGGGCACGGCAGGTTCAGATCGCGACCGTCGACCGCTGAGGTCCGCGACTGTCCGCGCCGCCGCCGGCACGCGCGAGTGCTCAGCTCAGATATCACGATTCGGTAGTCACCGTCCGAAATGTCACACCACGCCGGTTGCATCGCCGCAGGTGAGACACATTTGTGCACCACCCCTTGTGAACTTCGCAGATCGAGTGTTAACTCTCCCATCTGGCGACACCGGTCGCCTCCCCTTCACCGAGGAAGGTCGTGTGCTGGTGTCCGCTGACACTCCGGCTCCCGCCGCAACCTGCGGGATCGACGTCGGCACCCAGGGCGTCCGCGCGGTGGTCGTCTCCGCGGCCGGGGACCTGCTCGGTTCCGGTGCGGCACCGATCGCACGGGACCACTGCGACGGCGTGCTGCACACCCAGCTGCCCGAGGACTGGTGGGCCGCGGTGGTCGCCGCGGTCCGGGACGCAGTCCACCAGGCCGGCCGCAACATCGAGATTGGTGCTCTCGCCCTTGACGCCACGTCGGGGACCGTGCTGGTGGAGGCGTCGGACGGCAGCGATCGCGGGCCGGCCCTGATGTACGACGACAGCCGCGCTGCCGGGCAGTCGCGCCGGGCACAGTCGGCCGGCCAGCAGCTGTGGGACTCACTCGGCTACCGCATGCAGCCGTCGTGGGCCCTGCCGAAGGTCCTCTGGCTTATCGAGAACGTTGCTCTTGGAGCCGGTGACCGTGTCGTGCACCAGGCGGACCACCTGGTCCGGCGCTTGACGGGGGCGCCGGTCGCGACCGACACCTCGCACGCACTGAAGACCGGCGTCGACCTGCGGTCGGCCGCCTGGCCGGGGGACGTCTTCGGCGAGCTCGGCATCCCGCTGTCGCTGCTGCCGCAGGTCGTACTGCCCGGCACGGAGATCGGCTCCGTGGGCGCTGAGGCGGCTCGCTCCACCGGCCTGCGGGTCGGGACGCTCGTCCGAGCGGGGATGACCGACGGGTGCGCGGCACAGATCGCCTCCCGGGCGCTGCGGAACGGAAGTTGGAGCAGCGCTCTAGGAACAACGCTGGTCATCAAGGGCTCGACCCCGGACCTCGTGCACGACAGTTCCGGTGCGGTGTACTGCCACCGCAACCCCGACGGCGGATGGCTGCCCGGTGGGGCCTCATCCGTCGGTGCGGGCGCGATCCGGCAGGGTTTCCCCGACGCGGACACGGCGACGCTGGCGAGGCTGACCGAAGAGGCCGCGCGGCTGGTGCCGGTGGCGGACCTGGTGTACCCGCTCACCGGCAGCGGCGAGCGGTTCCCGTTCGTGGCCCCGGCGGCCCAGGGTTTCGGACTGGACGACCTCGTCGACGACGGTGCTCGCTTCGGGGCCGTGTGCCAGGGGATCGCTTACGTCGAGCGGCTCGCGTACGACGTGCTGGGCGTACTCGGCGCACAGGTGTCGGGTCCGGTATCGCTGACCGGCGGCGCGGCCGAGAACGCCTGGTGGAACCAGCTGCGGGCCGACGTGCTCGGCCGGCCGACACTGGTGCCGACGTCCGGGCAGGCGGCGATGGGCATGGCCGTACTTGCGGCGGCGCCGCCCGGGCGGCTGGCCGAGACCGCGGAGTCGATGGTCGCGGTGAGCGCGACCTTCCAACCGGATCCCGCGCGCGGACAGTCACTGATGCCCGGTTACCGGCGCCTGGTGGGCGCGCTCGCCGACCGCGGGTGGCTCGATCCCGACCTCGCGTCTGCGGTCCTGTCCCGGTCCGACTCCGCCGACGCGAGAGGAGATGCCCGGTGAGCGCGGTCGTCGAGCCCTCCCTCGGGCGCCGGGTGGCGGTGGCCGCCCCGTCGACCACGGTCGTGCTGGTCCGACACGGCCAGACGGTGTGGCATGCGGACAACAGGTACGCCGGTGCCGGGAACGACATCGACCTCACCGCGACCGGCCGGGTCCAGGTCCGGCAACTGGCCGCGTGGGCCGCTCGGCGACGCCCCGACGCCGTGGTCTGCTCGCCCGTGCGCCGCGCGGTGGAGACGGCCCGGCCGTCGGCGGACGTCACCGGCAAGCCGCTGCAGATGCTGGAGGACCTGCGCGAGGTGGGCTTCGGGATGGCCGAGGGCCACACGCTCGACGAGCTGCATGCACGGGACCCGGAGATGGTGCGCCGGTTCCGCGACGACCCGGTCCGCCATCCGTTCCCGGGAGCGGAGTCGCCACTGGCGGCGGCGGCCCGGTGTGCCGCGGTCCTGCGAGAGCTGGCCACCGCACGCCCGGGCGGGACGATCCTGGTCGTCGCGCACAACACCGTGCTGCGGCTGGGGATGTGCTCGCTGCTCGACCTCCCCGTCCGCCGCTACCGGCAACTGTTCCCCCGCCTGGACAACGCGGCCGTCAGCGAGATCCGGCTGCCGGTCGACCCGGCTGAACCGGCATCGCTGCTCTCGCTCAACGACCGGCTCGACGCGCTACCTCTCGACGCGCCCCCTTTCGACGGTCGTGCCGTCGACGCTCACTGACGCGTCGGCTGCCCCGACCGGTCCCGCCCAGCGCGGGACCGGTGCCACACATCCACCGAAGGAGTACGGATGACCAACCCCCGCACGCGCGGCAGGCTCGCCCTGTCCGCACTCGCCTGCTCGATGACCCTGCTGGCCGGCGCCTGCGCCACCAACTCGACCTCGGGTGGCAGTTCCCCGACCGGCAGCGCCGGTGCCAGCGGGTCCAGTGGCGGCGGCAGCGGCGGCGAGAACGCCAAGATCGCCTTCTTGATGCCGGACGAGGCGTCCACGCGTTACGAGCAGCACGACCGGCCGGGCTTCGAGGCCAAGGTCAAGGAACTGTGCGCCTCGTGCACGGTGCTCTACAACAACGCCAACGCCGACGCCTCCAAGCAGCAGCAGCAGTTCAACTCGGCCCTGACCCAGGGAGCAAAGGTGATCGTGCTCGACCCGGTGGACTCGGCGGCCGCCGCGTCGCTGGTGCAGTCCGCGCACTCCCGTGGGGTCAAGGTGATCGCCTACGACCGCCCGATCCCCACGACGCCCGCGGACTTCTACGTGTCCTACGACAACGAGCGGATCGGATCACTGATCTCGAAGTCTCTGGTGGACGACCTGAAGGCGAAGGGTGTGTCCCCCGCGTCCGGCGGGATCCTCGAGGTCAACGGCTCACCCACGGACGCGGCGGCCGGCCTCATCAAGAAGGGCATCCACGAGGGTCTGGCCTCCGGCGGATACAAGACGCTCGCCGAGTTCGACACCCCGGACTGGACCCCGTCGAAGGCCCAGGATTGGGTGGCCGGACAGGTCTCCCGGTTCGGCAAGCAGATCGTCGGCGTGGTCGCCGCCAATGACGGCACCGGCGGCGGTGCGATCGCGGCGTTCAAGGCGGCCGGGGTCAATCCCGTCCCGCCGACCACGGGCAACGACGCGACAACCGCGGGGCTGCAGCTGATCATCTCCGGTGACCAGTACAACACCATCTCCAAGCCCAGCGAGATCGTCGCCGGCGCAGCCGCGGAGGCCGCGATCGCCTTCACCAAGGGCACCACCCCGGCGTCGAAGACCATGCTGTTCAACACCCCGAGTCAGCTGTTCACCCCGGTTGTGGTCACCCAGAAGAACGTCAAGGCCGAGATCGTCGACAAGAAGATCAACACTGCAGCCGAACTGTGCACCGGCGCATACGCGGCCGGATGCGCAAAGCTCGGCCTGAGCTGATCCGCGGCTCGGCCGGCGGACCGGTACCCGGTCCGCCGGCCGGCCCGGTTCGCTGCGGGTCCTGACTTCGTTCACCCCGACTCCCGAAGGGTCGTCAATGTCTCCTGCGACGTCCGTGGCGACGGCAACCCACGCCGGCCCGCCGGCGGAACCCGTGCTCACCTTGCGCGGCATCTCCAAGACGTTCGGTTCGGTCAACGCCCTGACGTCCATCGACCTCGACGTCGGTGCCGGGGAGGTGATCGCGATCGTCGGGGACAACGGCGCCGGCAAGTCGACGCTGGTGAAGGTTCTGGCCGGTGTCCACCGGCCGGATTCCGGCGAGATCATGATCGGTTCCCGGCCGGTGGCGATCACCGACCCGGCAGCGGCGATCTCACTCGGCATCGCGACGGTGTTCCAGGACCTCGCGCTGTGCGAGAACCTCAACGTCGTCGAGAACCTGTTCCTCGGCCGCGAGCTCGGGCCGGCCCGGCTGGACGAGGTCGCGATGGAGGTCCGGGCCTGGGAGCTGCTGCGCCAGCTCTCCGCGCGGATCCCGACCGTGCGGATCCCTGTCGCGTCGCTGTCCGGTGGGCAGCGTCAGACGGTCGCGATCGCGCGGTCGCTGCTGGGCGAGCCCCGCCTGATCATCCTTGACGAGCCGACGGCCGCCCTGGGTGTCGCGCAGACCGCCGAGGTGCTGGACCTGATCGAGCGGCTCCGGGAACGAGGACTGGCCGTCGTGATGATCAGCCACAACATGGAGGACGTCCGCGCGGTGGCCGACCGCGTGGTCGTCCTGCGCCTCGGCCGCAACAACGGCGTCTTCGACGTCGCAACCGTGTCCGCACAGGACATCGTCGCGGCGATCACCGGCGCGACGGACAACGCCGTGACGCGCCGGACGGTCCGTCGCGCGACGCACGCGGACCAGAGCACCGCCCACCCGGAGGGTGTGACCCGGGTGACCGAGCACCCGGAGGGTGTGACCCGTGTGACCGAGCACCAGGAAGGTGGGACCCCATGACCGACGTCGAACAGCGGCCAGTCGAGTCCGTCGCGTTGGACCGGCAGGACGAACGACTGCAGCAGGACAGCGGTCTGCGAGGAGCGGTGTCGTCCTCGGTGCGCCGGATCCGGTCCGGTGACCTCGGTGCGTTGCCCGTCGTCGTCGGCCTGCTGGTCATCGCCGTCGTCTTCCAGGCGCTCAACCCGATCTTCCTGTCCAGCGACAACCTGGTGAACCTGACGCTGGAGTCCTGCTCGGTCGGGGTGATCGCGCTCGGGATCGTGTGCGTACTGCTGGTGGGGGAGATCGACCTGTCCGTCGGGTCCGTGAGCGGTCTGTCCGGGGCGATCCTCGCGGTGTCGGTGGTCAACCGTGGCTGGCCGGTCTGGGCCGGCATCGTCCTGGCCGTCGCGACCGGCGTGGTCATCGGGCTGGTCTACTCCCAGCTGTTCAACCGATTCGGCATGCCCAGCTTCGTCGCGACGCTGGCCGGTCTGCTGGGGTTCCTCGGGCTGCAGCTGAGGGTGCTCGGGTCGGAGGGGTCGATCAACATCCCGTTCGACTCCGGCCTGGTGCGGTTCGCCCAGCTCTCCTTCCTGCCCCGGCCGCTGGCCTACGTGGTCATGGCACTGGTCGCGCTCGCCTTCTTCGCCACCGGCTGGGAGATCGCCCGCGCGCGGCAAAAGGCCGGCCTGTCGGGCAGATCCGTGCAGACACTGGTCCTGCGCTCGGTCGTCGTGCTCGTGCTGTTGGAGTTCGCCGCCTGGTACCTGAACAAGACCCGCGGTGTCGGATGGATGTTCGTCTTCTTCGCCTTCCTCGTCGTCGCGATGAACTACGCGCTGACCCGCACCAAGTGGGGTCGCTCGGTGTTCGCGGTCGGTGGCAACGCCGAGGCGGCCCGCCGTACCGGGATCAACGTCAAGCGCGTCTACCTGTCGGTGTTCGTGCTCTGCTCGCTGTTCGCCTCCGTCGGGGGGATCCTCGCCGCGGCACGACTCGGGTCGGCGAACCAGAGCAGCGGTACGGGCGATGTCAACCTGAACGCGATCGCGGCCGCCGTGATCGGCGGAACCAGCCTCTTCGGCGGTCGCGGCAGCGCCTACTCGGCGCTGCTCGGCATCTTCGTCATCTCGGCGATCTCCAGTGGGCTGACCTTGCTCAACCTGTCCTCCTCGATCCGGTTCATGATCACCGGAGCGGTGCTCGCGCTCGCGGTCGCCGTCGACTCCCTCGCCCGCAAGTCCCGCGCCTCCCACGGGCGCGCCTGATGGCCGCGGCAGGGGACGGGACGCCGATCAGGGTCCTGTGCGCCGGTGACCTGTTCATCCGGGCGGCAGCTTTCGCCGACGCCGCCCGCGAGGCACTCGGTCCCGACATCGATGCGACGTTGCACGAGACCCGCTGGCCCGACGAGCCGTTCCGCGCCGTCGACGGCGTCCGCGAGGCGGCGGGGGACCCGACGGAGCTGGCCGCCGCGGCCCGCGACGTCTCGGTGCTGTTCACCCACCTGGCCCCGGTCACCCGCGAGGTGTTCCAGGCAGCACCGGGCCTGCGGGTCGTCGGCAGCGTCCGCGGCGGGCCGGTGAACATCGACCTCGCTGCGGCGACCGAGCACGGCGTGCCGGTGGTCTACCTGCCCGGGCGCAACCTCGGCGCGGTCGCGGAGTTCACCATCGGGGTGATGCTGACGCTGGCCCGGAACGTGTCGGCGGCCTCGCGCGACCTGGCCGCGGGTCGCTGGGACGCCCGCTGGTTCCGCAACGAACTCACCGGCCCGGAGCTGCGCGCGTCCACCGTCGGCCTCGTCGGACTGGGCGCGGTCGGGTTGCGGGTCGCGGAGCTGCTGCGGGCGTTCGGCAGCACGGTCCTGGCCCACGACCCGTTCGCCGACCCGACGGCAGCGGCGCAGCGCGGCGTGCGTCTGGTCGGGCTCGACGAACTGCTCGCCGCCAGCGACCTCGTCAGCGTCCACGCCCGGGTCACCGATCAGACCCGCGGGATGTTCGACGCGGCCGCGTTCGCGGCGATGAAGCCGGGCGCCCGGTTCGTCAACACCGCCCGCGGTGAGCTGGTCCAGCGGGCCGCGCTGTTGGCCGCCCTGGAGTCCGGGCACCTGCGCGGCGCCGCCCTGGACGTGTTCGACCCGGAGCCGCCGGACCCGGACGATCCGCTGCTCGCGCGGTCCGACGTCATCCCCACCCCGCACCTGGCCGGGGCATCGCAGCAGGTCGCGTCGGAGTCGGTGACCCGGGTGGCCGCGGAGGTCGCCGGGTTCCTCGCCACCGGCGCCCTCGTGCACTGCGCAAATCCGGACTGGGACCGGACCGGGCCGTCCGCGTGAGCGGTTCCGTCGGCGGCGGTCGGACCTTCCTCGGCATCGATATCGGGACCTCGCTGACCAAGGCCGCGCTGTTCGACGACCGGGGGGACCTGGTCGGGGAGGCCGAGCAGCCGACGACGCTGGCCCACTCGGCCGGTGGCCATGTCGAGCAGGACCTCGACGACGTGGTCGCCAGCGTCGCCGAGGTGGTCCGGACGACACTGGCCGACCTCGGTCCGGGTGAAGCGGCGCCGGAGCTGGTGGCGGTGACGGGGCAGGGCGACGGCTGCTGGTTGGTCGACTCAGCCGGCCGGGCGGTGCGTCCCGCGGTCAGCTGGATGGACGGCCGGGCCGGCGCGCTGACCGGCCGCTGGGAACGCGGCGGGGTCGCCGACGCCTACTACCGCGTCGACGGGAACATGCTGTTCCCCGGATCGATGGCGGGCGTCCTGGCCACCCTCGACTCCGACGAGCCACAGGTGCTGGACCGGGCGAGCACCGCTCACCACTGCGTCGGTGCGGTCTTCCAACGGCTGACCGGGATGCGCGCGACCGACCCCTCCGATGTCGCGCTGCCGTTCGACGAGGCCGCCGGCGGGTACTCCGACCGGGCGCTGTCGCTCACCGGCCTGACCGGTCGACGCGGCCTGCTGCCCGACGTCGTCCGGCCCGTCCCGGTGGCTCGGCTGTCCGGCGCGGGAGCCCGGGTGACCGGGCTGGTCGAGGGCACCCCGGTCAGCGCCGGCCCCTACGACCTGCCGGCCTGCGCGATCGGGGCCGGGGTCGGCGAGGTAGGCGATGGCGTGCTGACCGTGGGGACGACCCTGGCCTGCCAGGTGCTGGTGGACCACGTCGACACCTCCGGCACCCCGACCGGCAACCACCTGGCGATGCCGGTACCGGGCCGCTGGCTGCGGGCCCTGCCGGCGATGGTCGGAACCGCCTCCCTGGACTGGGTCCTGGACCTGGTCGGGATGCGCCACGCGGCTGTCGGGGAGGCGCTGCGCTCGACCTCGCCCGGGGCCGGGGGAGTCGAGGTGCTGCCCTACTTCGCGCCGTCCGGTGAGCGGGCGCCGTTCGTCGACGCCCGGGCCCGCGGGCAGCTCACCGGCCTGTCGCTGACCACCGGGCGCGCCGACCTCGCGCGCGGCGTCTGCGAGGGCGTCGCCTTCGCCGCTCGGGACTGTTTCGACCGCGCCGGGCTCACCGGTCAGTTGTCCGTCTGCGGCGGGGGCACCCGGTCACCGGAGTGGATGCAGGTGTTCGCCGACGTGCTGGGTCGCCCGCTCCGGCTCGCCCGGGCCGCAGGGATCGGTGCCCGCGGAGCGGTGCTCACCCATCTGCAGGTCGCCGGGCAGGACCCCGACATCGCGGCGTGGACCGGCAGCGACCGGTTCGTCGAGCCCGATCCCGCCCGCAGCCGGACCTACGAGGAGTTGTTCGCCCGCTACGTCGCCCACCAGCAGAGCGCCCGGCAGCTCTGGCAGGACGTGGGCTGAGCGGGGCTCACTACCTGGGGCCTCACTACCCTGAGCGCGTGGGCCTGCAGCTGTACGACACCGCGACCGGGGAGGTCCGCCCGTTCGTCCCGCGCACCCCGGGGGAGGTAGGGGTCTACCTGTGCGGCGCGACGGTGCAGTCCCCGCCCCACATCGGCCACATCCGGTCCGGGGTGGCGTTCGACGTCCTCCGCCGGTGGCTCGAGCGGACCTCGCACGTCACGTTCATCCGGAACGTCACCGACATCGACGACAAGATCCTGGCCCGGGCCGACGCCTCGGGACAGCCGTGGTGGTCGGTCGCCTACACCAACGAGCGGGCGTTCGGCGAAGCCTATGCGGCGCTGAACGTGCTCCCGCCGACCTACGAACCACGGGCCACCGGGCACATCCCGGAGATGGTGGAGCTGATCGCCGAGCTGGTCGACAGCGGGCACGCCTACCCGGCCGGGGACGGTTCCGGTGACGTCTACTTCGACGTCGCTTCCTGGCCGCAGTACGGCTCGTTGAGTCACCAGCGGCTGGCCGACATGGAGCCGGCGGCCGACGCCGATCCCCGCGGCAAGCGGGACCCACGCGACTTCGCCCTGTGGAAGGGCACCAAGCCGGGCGAGCCGGTTACTGCCAGCTGGCCGACACCCTGGGGCCGCGGGCGGCCGGGCTGGCACCTGGAGTGCTCGGCGATGGCCCGCAAGTACCTCGGCTCCGCATTCGACATCCACGCCGGCGGGCTGGACCTGCGCTTCCCCCACCACGAGAACGAGCAGGCCCAGTCCCGCGCGGCCGAGGACGAGTTCGCGGCGTACTGGCTGCACAACGGCTGGGTCACGATGAGCGGCGAGAAGATGAGCAAGTCCCTCGGCAACGGGCTGCTCGTGTCGGAGATGGTGCAGCAGGTCCGCGCGGTCGAGTTGCGCTACTACCTGGGTGCGGCGCACTACCGCAGCGCGATCGAGTTCTCCGACCGCGCCCTGTCCGATGCGGGCGCGGCCTACCGCCGCATCGAGCACTTCCTCGGGCGTGCGACGGCTGCTCTCGCCGGCGACGGCGGCGCGATCCCGGTGCGTGTCGGTGAGGTCCCTCCGGCTTTCGCGGCCGCGATGGACGACGACCTCGCCGTCCCGGCGGCCCTGGGGGTGCTGCACGAGACGGTGCGCGAGGGCAACCGGGTCCTGGACGGGGGCGGCGACCCGGGCGCGGACCTTGGCGGCTACCCGCACCGCGATCCGGACAGGCGGCGTCTGGACGACCTGCTGGCACAGGTGAACGGGATGCTCGACGTACTCGGCCTGCTGTTCGTCGACTCCCCGGCGGACCCGGCCTCGGACGTCGCCGAACGGGCGCTGGCCGCGCTCGACGCGCTCGTCCGGTCCGCTCTCGAGGAACGGGCACAGGCACGCGCGGCGAAGCAGTGGGCGGCCGCCGACGCCGCGCGTGACCGGCTCGCCGCCGCGGGCGTGGTCGTCACCGACACCGCCGCCGGCCCGCGGTGGGAGCTGCCGCTGTCCGGCCCGTCGCCGGCCAGCGACATCGACGCCGAGGTCACCGACTCGACCGGTGCCGACTCGACCCATGCCGACCCAACTGGTCCCGACGGAAGGAGTGCCGGTGCCTGACGCCCGGCCGCGGTCCGCCGCGATCCGCAAGATCCCCAAGAAGGGCACCTCTGTCGGCTCCGGCGGCCAGCGCCGACGCCAGCTCGAGGGCCGCGGGCCCACCCCGCCGGCGGAGGCACGCGAACACCACCCGGCCGCCAAGCGGGCCGCTGCACCGTCCCGCGCCACCGCCGCGGGGCGCGGCGGCACCAACGCCGCGGGGCGCGGCGGCGCGGGCGGCCGCCAGGGCGGCACCCGGTCCGGACAGCGCAAGCCCCCCGGCCGGGTCCCCGGGCGGCGCGGCAACCGCGACGCGGTCGAGCTGGTCACCGGACGCAACGCGGTCGGGGAGGCGCTGGCCGCGGGCATCGCGGCAAGCACGCTGTACATCGCCGAGCGGATCGACTCCGACGACCGCGTGCGGACGATCCTGCGGACCGCCGCCGACCGGTCGATCCCAGTCCTCGAGGCGCCGCGCCCTGAGCTGGATCGGCTCACCGACGGCGCCGTGCACCAGGGCGTGGCCCTGGCCATCGCGCCGTACAGCTACGCCGCGCCGGCCGACCTGCTCGACACGGCGACGGCGACGCCGCTGATCGTCGCGCTCGACGGCGTGACCGACCCGCACAACCTCGGCGCGGTCATCCGGTCCGCCGCCGCCTTCGGTGCCGCGGGTGTCGTGGTCCCCGAACGACGTGCCGCCGGGGTGTCGGCCGGGGCATGGAAGGCATCAGCCGGTGCGGTCGCGCGGGTCCCCGTGGCACGCGCCGGCAACCTCACCCGGGCGCTGTTGGAGTACAAGCGGGCCGGACTGTCCGTGGTCGGGCTCGCCGGGGAGGGCGCGGTCGACCTGTCGGAGCTGTCCTCGCTCGGGTTGGCGACCGGCCCGCTGGTGGTCGTGGTCGGCGCCGAGGGCAAGGGCCTGTCCCGGCTCGTCCGGGAGACGTGTGACGCGACGGTGTCGATCGCAGTCACCGGCCTGGTGGAGTCGCTGAACGCCTCCGTCGCCGCCGGGATCGTCCTGCACGCGGTCGCCTCGGCCCGCCGCGAGGCGACCGCGTGAGCCCCAGGGACATGACCGACGCCCTCGGGACCGACGCCCGCCAGAGCGGATGCGGCTTCACGATCACCCGCCGGATCGAGGCACGCCGAGGGGTCGTCTCCGGGTGTGGACCTACCCCGGGCAGCAGATGCTGTTGACCCGCTTTCTTGCCGAGCTGCCCGAGGACCGGGTGCGCGGGTGGCTCGCCACCGGCACGCACGGGGGCTGGAGCCAGACCCTGGCCCGGATCGACGACGCCGTGCTCGCTCTCGCCGGCTGAGCCGACGGGCGGGTTAGTGCCCGGCCGCGCGCTCCACGCCGGCACCGGTCAGCGAACGGACCTCCATCTCCGCCGCCACCTGGGAGTCCGGGAGCTTGCGGCTGGTCACCGTGCCCAGCCAGCCGAGGAGGAACGCCAGCGGGATCGTCACCAGCCCCGGGTTGTCCAGCGGGAACCAGGAGAAGTCGACGGTCGGGTCGGTGATCATCGAGGCGCTCCGGCCGCTTGCGTCCGCGGGCTTGCCGGACACCACCGGCGAGAAGACGATCAGCAGCAGGCACGAGCCGAGGCCGCCGTAGATGCTCCACAGCGCACCGCGGGTGGTGAACCGCCGCCAGAACAGCGAGTAGACGATGGTCGGCAGGTTGGCCGACGCGGCCACCGCGAACGCCGGGCGACGAGGAACGCGACGTTCTGCCCGTTGGCCAGGATCCCGCCGACGATCGCGACGACCCCGATGACCACTGCCGTCAGCCGGGCCACACGGACCTCGGCCTCCGGGCGGACGTTGCCGCGCTTGATCACGTTGGCGTACACGTCGTGGGCGAAACTCGCGCTGGCGGTGATCGTCAACCCGGCGACGACGGCCAGGATTGTCGCGAACGCGACGGCCGCGATGAGGCCGAGCAGCACCGTCCCGCCGAGCTCGTAGGCCAACAGCGGCGCCGCGGAGTTGGCCCGGCCCGGCGCCGCAAGGATCCGCTGGGGGCCGACCAGGGCTGCCGCACCGTAGCCGAGCACCAGCGTGAACAGGTAGAAGACGCCGATGATCCAGATGGCCCAGACGACGGACCGCCGGGCCTCCCTGGCCGTCGGCACCGTGTAGAAGCGCATGAGGATGTGCGGCAGCCCGGCGGTGCCGAACACCAGGGCCAGGGCGAGAGACAGGAAATCCAGCTTCGACGTCCTGGTCGCGCCGTACTGCCTGCCCGGCTCCAGCAGCGACGTCCCGCCCGCTCCCGCACGGTCCACCGCCGCGCCGAGCAGCGAGGACAGGTTGAACCGGTACTCGGCGAGCACCCACACGGTCATGGTCGCGGCCCCGAGGACCAGCAGTGTGGCCTTGATGATCTGCACCCACGTGGTGCCCTTCATGCCGCCGATCAGCACGTAGGCGATCATCACGGCGCCGACCCCGGCGATCACCAGTCCCTGTTGGGCTCGTCCGCTCACCCCGAGCAGCAGCGCGACAAGCCCGTCGGCGCCGGCCATCTGGGCCAGCAGGTAGAAGAAGCTGACCACCAGGGTCGAGGTTGCGGCGGCCGTCCGCACGGGCCGCTGGCGCAGGCGGAAGCTCAGCACGTCGGCCATCGTGAACCGCCCGGTGTTGCGCAGCAGCTCCGCGACGAGCAGCAGTGCCACCAGCCAGGCCACGAGGAAGCCGATCGAGTAGAGGAACCCGTCGTAGCCGTTGAGCGCGATCGCCCCGGCGATGCCGAGGAAGCTCGCGGCGGACAGGTAGTCCCCGGAGATCGCGATGCCGTTCTGCGGCCCGGAGAAGGCTCGGCCGCCGTCGTAGAAGTCCGCGGCGGTCCGGTTGTTGCGGCTGGCACGCAGCACGATGACCAGCGTCGCCACGACGAAGGCGGCGAAGATCGCGATGTTGACAGCGGGGTTGCCGACAGTCATCGGGGGATCCCATCCGTGCGAGCGGCGCTCTCGGCGTCGACCCGGTCGCGGATCCGGGAGCCGACCGGGTCCAGGTTCCGGTCGGCAAAACGCACGTAGACGGTGGTGATGACGAACGTGGTGACGAACTGCGCGAGCCCGAGCAGCAGCCCGAGGTTGACGCGGCCGAACACCGGCGTGGACATGAACCCGTGCGCGTAGTCCGCGAGCAGGACGTAGGCCAGGTACCAGGCCAGGAACCCGATCGTCAGCGGGACGACGAACCGGGCCCGACGGCGGTGCAGGTCCGCGAACTCCGGAGAGTCCCGGACCGCGATCCAGTCGGTCCCGGTGGCGGCCGGCGGCGTGGAGGGAAGGCGCACCAGATGGCCCTTGCCGGCGAGCTCGCGCGGCGAGTCCCCGCACCAGGACAGCGCTATGGCGAGCGGTCAGTCGCCGGTGAGCGCGCGCAGGACAGCGTCCTCGGCGGAGAACACCTCCACCTGCGGGCGGTAGTGCCGGCCTAGGAACGGGAACACCTCGACCGGGTCACGGTCGCGGGTCGCCTCGACCAGCCACCGGACGACGGCCGGCACCGCGTCGGCGTAGGTGGTCACCGGCGCGTAGCCGAGCTCCCGCTCCGCCAGAGCGGTGCTCGCGACGAACGGCGCCGGCGTGGACCAGGGCGTCTCGCCGACCCCGTCCGGGCCGCTGCCGGTGAGCAGGACCTCGGTCCAGCTGGCATCGAGAGCGGCGGCCACGAAGCGGCCGATCTCCAGGGTGGTCGGGCAGTCCGGGTCGGCAGCGTTGACGACGCGCCGACCCGGGTGGGCTGTCCCGAGAGCAATGATCTCGGCCAGGTTGGCCGCCGCCGTGGGCTGGAATCGGCTGGCGCCGCGGTGGTCCAGCAGTACCGCACGACGGCCGGCCAACGCCCGGCTGACGAAGAACCACTCGCGCGGATGGACCGATCCGAGGCCGTGGATCGCCCCCGGCCGACTGACCGTCACCGGGACACGCGCGCGTGCGAGCACCTCCTGCTCGACAGCGACCTTCCGGTCGGCGTAACCCATGTCACCGGCGCCCACCGTCGGCTGGTCCTCCCCGATCGGTACCGGGAACTGGGGGAACCCGGTCTCGGCAGCGGATTCCAGGGATCGGCCAGCGGCGTCGGCGTAGACGGCGAGGGTGGACACGACGTGCAGCGCACCCACCCGGTCCCCGAGATCCACGAGCTGCCGGGCGTGCGCCGTGGTCATGCATACGGCGTCGACCAGCAGGTCCACCTCGTCGGCGGCCGAGCCCACGGCCGCGTCGTCGTCCCGGTCCAACACGACGGTCCGGGCACCCTCGGGCACGGTCGCTGTCGGCTCGGTCCGGCCCCGCGACGCCAACCGGACCTCCCATCCGTCGGGGAGCAGGCGTGCCGCGACCGCCAGTCCGACCTGTCCGGTCCCACCGAGCACCAGTGCCGTCGCCACGGTGTCAGCCTCGCACCGTCAGCGGGTCAGGTCCTCCAGCGTCAGCCGGAACTCCTGGGTGGACTCCAGGTCGTCGTACCGGTCGTTGGCGGCCTCGCCGGCCGGCCGGGGCCGTCGGCCCAGAACCGCCTGCTCGTCCGGCTTGCTCGGCAGCACGTTGTCGATGTAGGAGTCCAGTGCGGTCCTGATCCCGACATCGTGACCCGCGGCCTCGGACAGGTACCACCGGTGCAGCAGGACCTCGTGGAAGATCTCGGCAGGCTCCAGCTTGCCCCGCAGTCCGCGGGGGACCGCGCGGACCACCGGCTCGAAGACGTCGGTCACCCACTCGTGGGCCACGATCTCCTCGTCCTCGTTCTGCTGGTCGGTGTATGCCCGGTAGGCGTCGAGATCATTGAGCAGCCGGCGGGCCTGGTTCTCCTCCACGTCGAGTCCGGTGAGCCGTAACAGCCGCCGGGTGTGGTGACCGGGGTCGACGACCTTCGGCTCGATCCGCACCGTGCGCCCGTCGACATCGGTGACTATGTCGAGCTCGGCGACGTCGAAGCCCAGCTCGTTCAGCCGTCGCATCCGGGCGTCGATCCGATACATCTGGCCGCCGTCGAACTCCTCGGCGTCGGTGAGCTCAGCCCACAGCGAGGTGTATCGGGACACGACGAGATCAGCGATCGCGAGCGGGTCGATCGACTCGTCGAGCAGGCCACCGCTGTCCAGGTCGAGCAGTTCGCCGAAGATGTTGGTGCGCGCCAGGTCGATGTCGTAGTCGCGCTGGCCGCGGGACAGCGACTCGTGGATGGTGCCGGTCTCCGCGTCCACCAGGTAGGCCGCGAACGCGCCCGCGTCCCGGCGGAACAGCACGTTGGACAGGGAGCAGTCGCCCCAGTAGAAACCGGCCAGGTGCAACCGGACCAGCAGGGCAACGAGGGCGTCGACGAGCCGGACGGTGGTGTCGTGGCGCAGCGTGCGGCTGAACAACGCGCGATAGGGCATCGCGAACTGCAGGTGCCGGGTCAGCAGGACCGCCTCGAGGTGCTCGCCGTCGCCAGCTGTGCGCCCGGCGATCACCCCGGCGGCCTCGACCGCGGGCACGCCGATCCGCTCGAGGTCGCGCAGCATCCGGTACTCCCGGATGGCCAGGTGCTCGGACACCTCCTTGACCGCGTACACGTGCTTGGAGATCCGCACGAACCGGACGATGTGCCGGCTGATCCCCTGCGGGAGGGCGACCAGGCGTTCCGGTGGCCAGTCCTCCAACGGGACGTCCCACGGCAGGCCCAGAAGCTCGCGCTCGGCGGGAACCGCCAGGATGCGCATCGGCATGCCCGCGACCCTCCCACCGTCCGGTCACCGCCGAAGCTCCCCGGCCCGGCAAACCCTATCGGCGCCGGGGCCGGGTCGGGAACGACCGCAGGGCCGGACCCCCGAGGAGGGGATCCGGCCCTGCGGCCCGTCGAACAGTCGAACTCAGGTGAGCCGCTCGCCGGTGGACTTGCTGAAGATGTGCGCCCTCGCCGCGTCGACCGCCAGGACGATCTTCTGCCCGCGCTGGATGCCGAACCGGCCGCTGTGCCGGGCGGTCAGCTGCGCCGGCGTGCCCTCGGTGTCGGAGCTGGCGTAGATGTAGCCCTCCGCGCCGAGCTCCTCCACGACCTCGACCGTGACGGGGAGCCCGTCGCGCTGGTCGTCGCTGAGCGACAGGGCCTCCGGCCGCAGACCGAGCGTGACGGCCGTGTCGGTTCCTGCCTTGGCCAGCACCGAACGTTCGACCGGCAGCGTGTACGAGCCGATCGCGATCCCCTCCGGCGTCAGCCGGCCGTCGATCAGGTTCATGGCCGGCGACCCGATGAACCCGGCGACGAACACGTTCGTCGGGTGGTCGTAGAGGTTGAGTGGACTGTCGACCTGCTGGAGCAGGCCGTCCTTGAGGACCGCGACGCGGTCGCCCATCGTCATCGCCTCGGTCTGGTCGTGGGTGACGTAGACCGTGGTGATGCCCAGGCGGCGCTGCAGCGACGCGATCTGGGTGCGGGTGGACACCCGCAGCTTGGCGTCGAGGTTGGACAGCGGCTCATCCATGAGGAAGACTCGAGGCTCCCGGACGATCGCGCGGCCCATGGCCACCCGCTGGCGCTGCCCACCGGACAGTTTGGCCGGCTTGCGGGTCAGGTACTCCTCCAGGCCGAGCAGCTTGGCGGCCTCGCCCACCCGACGCGACCGCTCGTCCTTGCTGACGCCGGCCATCTTCAGGGCGAAGCCCATGTTGTCCGCGACGGTCATGTGCGGGTACAGCGCGTAGTTCTGGAACACCATCGCGATGTCCCGCTCCTTGGGGGGCAGGTTGGTGACGTCGCGGTCACCGATCCTGATCGAGCCGGCGTCGACCTCCTCCAGCCCCGCGAGCATCCGCAGGGAGGTGGTCTTGCCACAGCCGGACGGCCCCACGAGGACGAGGAACTCGCCGTCGGCGACCTCCAGGTCGAGCTTGTCGACCGCGGCGCGGTCGGTGCCCGGGTAGATCCGCGTCGCCTTGTCGTAGGTGACGGTTGCCATCGTTGCACTTCCTCTCACCGGCAGGAACGTGCCGGACGATCCGAGTGAGGGTCGGCACCGATGTTCGCACCTCGTCGACCCGAAGTCACGGCAGCTCTGTCACATCCGGGTCACAGAATGGACATCTGCTGGTCACCTTCGAGATCTCCCGCCACGGGCGCCATCCGCGGACGGCACCGGTGACGAACCACCCGGGCGGCGCGCCGGCACAGGTTGTGGGCGAGATGTTGCACAACGCGCTCGCGTGGTGACTGCGAGAGGATGTGGCGGTGGGCAACGTGTGGTCTGTGCTCGGGTCGTCGGTCGGCGCCGTCGGGCGGTTGATCCGTCGTCCGGTGGTATTGACAGTGGTGGCCGTGATGCTCGCCGTGCTCGGGGCCTCGACCATCGCCTACGCCGTGACGCGCCCGGACCCCAACCGGCCGCCCGTTGCTGCGGGGATACAGGACGCCAGTGCCGGCGTACCCGCGCCCGTCCTGCCGCAGGCGCCGGGGTCCCCCGGCGCGGCGGCCACTCCGATCGCTCCCGCCGGCGCCACGTCGTCCGCTGGGACGAGCCGGCGCCCCGGAGCCGTTCCGCCGCCGCTGCCGGCCGCCGAGGTCGTTCCGTTGCTGTCTGCCGGGAGCCCCAAGCCGGCGGATACGACGTCCGGGTCGCCGGCACCGGCCAGACCGACCACCACGCCCGCCCCCCGGGTGACGCCGACGCCGGCCCGGGCCACTGCGACGCCGGCCCGGGCCACTGCGACGCCGGCCCGGGCCACTGCGCAGCGGACGTTGCCCATCCCGCTGAGCACGTCGGCACCGGTGCGGGTGGTCATCCAACGCCTCGGCGTCGACCGCAAGCCGATAGAGCTCGGGCTGACGAAGGCGGGTGAGCTGGAGGTACCCGGCACGGCCGAGGACCTGGGCTGGTACACCGGCGGCCCCACCCCCGGTGCGATGGGCGCGGCCGTGATCGCGGGCCACGTCAGCTACAACAAGCCCGGCGTCTTCTACCGGCTGGCGACCCTGCAACGCGGAGATGTCGTCGAGGTCACCCGCAAGGACGGCAGCACGGCGGTGTTCACCGTCAGCGGAACCCGCACCTACCCCAAGGACAAGTTCCCGACGGCCGACGTCTACGGCTTCGTCGACCGGGCGGCGCTGCGGCTGATCACCTGCGGCGGTGACTACAACGCGAACACCCGCCACTTCGAGGACAACATCGTGGTCTATGCCGACATGACCTCTGTCAAGGGACCGAGATGAGGTCCGTCGTCGACTGAGCCGGCACGGCGTCGGGCGGCCCCCCGGCGGGACTGTTGCCGCGCGCGCCGTACCGGCTGGCCAGCACCGACACCCCGGCCAGGCCGAGCCCGAGGACGCCGATGGCGACGAACCCGTAACGCGGCGGCCCGGCGTCCACCACCAGTCCGATGATCGGCGCGCCGAGGGCGTTGCCGACCGTCAGGGCGGACCCGTGGATGCCCATGACCAGGCCACGGACGTCGGCAGGGGTCCGCCGGGTCAGTTCCTCCGCGGTCAGGGAGATCAGCGGGGCACAGAACAGCCCGGTCGGGATGACCAGCAGCGCGAGCGTCCACCAGTTCTGCGCGAACACCACCGGCAGGCACAGCACGGCCAGCAGCGCCAGCATCGCCGGCGGCGACACCCGCCGGCCGCTGGCGCCGTAGACGAAACCGCCCACCAGCGACGCCAGGCACCAGATCGCGAACACCAGCCCGAGCAGGGGGACGGCGTCGAAGCCGCGCATCACCGCCGTCAGGCCGGTATCGGTGCCGACCACGGTGAACGTCGTGGCGAAGGTGACGAGCAGCACCGCGGCGACCGGTGCTCGCAGCCAGCTGCGAACCGGAACCTTCCGCGCGAACGGCCGGGCCCGTGAGCCCGCGGACGCCGCGACGCCCTCCTCTCCGTGAACGGGGGGGTCCAGCACGATCATCGCGACGCCGGAGCCGATGATCAGCACGGCAGCGGACAGCAGGGTGACCGTCGAGCCCGTCGCGGTGAGCAGGACGATGCCCAACGCCGGGCCGATCGCAAAGGACAGCTCGACGCTCATCGAGTCCAGGGAGAAGCCGGCCTGCCGCTCCGCCGGCGGCACCATCGCGGCCAGCGCCTGCCGGGTGAGGGAGAAGATCGGGATGGCCAGCAGGCCACCTACCACGGCCGCCGGCAGCAGCGCCGCGTAGGGCAGCGCCGGGGCGGCCAGCCAGAACGCTCCGTCGACGGCGGTGGTCAGCAGCAGCACCGGGCGCAGCCCGAGCCGGTCGATCGCCCGGCCGAGCAGCGGCGCGCCGACTGCGCCACCGACAGCGAAAGCTGCGGCCAGCAGGCCGGAGGCCGCGAAACCGCGCCCCAGGTCCAGGACTACGTGCAGGGTCAGGACGACCGGGGCCGCGGTGATCGGGATGCGGGCGAGGATCGCGAGCACGAGCAGGGCACGGACACCAGGGCGGGCGAGGACGCGGCGGTACGGGGTGAGGCTCACAGGAGAAGAGGATTCCGTTCGGGAACGACAGCAGCCCGGGGTTTCGCCGCGGCCCTGCGGCTCCCCCGGGGAAGGACAGCCACGGTCCAACCACGAGCCCGTCCCGGCTGTTCCCGCTGCGGCTGGTCCCCGGGCCGCGCCGAGCGGTCAGCCAGGAGCAGGCCGAACCGCCGAACCGCCGATCGCGTAAAGGGTCCCGCCGGTCGTCCCGATGTACAGGCTGCCGTCGCCGCCGATCGCCGGGTAGCCGTCGATGGGGGATCCGGTCGGCAGGTGGAACAGCCGGGTGCCGTCCCGGCCGTAGCCGTAGACGTTGCCCTCGGTCGTCCCCCAGTAGAAGTTGCCGCGGGCGTCGGATGCAGCCGAGGTCCAGATCTTCTCCTTCCCCGCCCCGAGCGGCGCGATCGTGTGGCGGACGCCGCCCGTCCGGGAGTCCACGACATACAGCCGGCCCATGTTGTCGCCGAAGTACGCCGTGCCGCCGGGGGACACGGCGTTGGACACCTCTACCTGCGCCGTCGAGGTGAATGTCCAGACGACCGATCCGGAGCTTCCGGTGTCGTGCACCGCCACCAGGCTGTTGCCCGACGCGGTTTAGACGGTGCCGTCCGGTCCGACCGTCGGGCTCGCGTAGTCGACGTCGTGGCCGACCCGGATGGACCAGAGGGTGGAGTGGGCGGCTCCGGCGGCCGTCAGCGCGGTCAGGTGGCCCGCCATGTCGGCGACGTAGACCCGGTCCAGCCCGGCAACCGCAGGAGAGAGGACCTGGCCGGCGAACGACTGTTTCCACAGCAGCCGACCCGTCAGGCTTAGGGCGAACAGCGCGTCCCCGGGCCCCGGCCACAGCACTGTGCCGCCGCTGATCACGGCCGCGCTCGTCGAAAGGTCGCTGCCGAACGGTGCACCGCCGTCGAACCGCCACCTGCTCGCGCCGGTCGCGGGGTCCAAGGCGTAGAGGATGCCGGAGTTCGTCGCGACCAGCACCGACCCGTCGCTGCCGATGACCGGACCGGGCGTCAGCCTCCCGCCCAGGTCCCGCTTCCACCGCACGGCCGGACTCTGCGGGCCCACCGCGTCCGACGCCGACGAGTGGCGTGCATCGCGTCCGGCCGCCGGCCACGCGCTCGGCAGGCGAGGCAGCGTCCCGACGCCGGGGATGCCGGCGGGGGCCCGAGCCGCGGTGCTCAGGTGCGCCCGTGGCGTCCCCCGGCCGCCGCCGCACCCTGCCAGCAGGGTCGCGGCGACGGCGGTCACGACGATGCCCAGCCCCCGCCTGAACCGAGCACACACCATCCCGCGACGGTATGGACGCGGCGTCCCGCGCGGGCCGGGTCAGTCCTTTCGATCCACGCAAGGCGTGGGGGAGGGGTCAGGCCCCGATGGCGACCTGTGCCGGGTCGAAGGCCACGTACCCGCTGAAGTCCCGGCCGACGCGGTCGATCGCGGTGGACTTGGGGCTGGGGTAGCTCCAGGCGCCGTCGGAGGTGGTGCCCTCCGCGGTCTTGAGGTCCCAGTACTGCGACACGCCCTTCCACGGGCAGGTGTAAGGCGTGGCGCTGGCCACCAACACGCCCTCGGCCAGGCTCGACGGCGGGAAGTAGCTGTTGCCCTCGATGCTGACGACGTCCGCGGCCGCGGCCTCCGCGACAACGGTGCCGTTGACTTCTGCCTTCATGGCTCCTCCTGGACAGCTCGGAATGGACGAGACGTGCAGCGCGACCGGCCCGCCCCCTGTTCCCCTGGCGCTGCTTCGGCCGGGCGGGTCGGCAGCCGCTCCGATGGGCCGCCACGGGTGTCGGTCGGCGGCTCGGTTGACGCCGCCGCCGGCGCGCAACATGCTGCGCCGGTGGACGATCCCTACCGCCTGCAGCGGTTCGTCTGCCCGCAGGTTGCCGGTCTCGGGACCAGCGGGATGTCCCGGACCTACGCGGTCTCCGGCCTGGCCGAGGCGCGGGCCTACCTCGCTCATCCGGTCTCGGGCCACGGCTGCTGGAGTGCACGCGGTTGGTCGCCGGGTTGCCGGCGACGAGCGCCGAGAGGGTGTTCGGCGGGATCGACGCGCAGAAGCTGCGGTCGTCGATGACCCTGTTCGCGCGGGCCGCACCCGAGGAGCCGGTATTCGCCGAGGTGATCGCCCGGTGGTTCGACGGCGCAGCGGACGCGGCCACGACCAGCCGCCGCTGACGCACCGGGCCCGCGGCGGTACCGTGTCCGGGCCTGCACGGTCCTCTGCTCACGTCGGCGCCGGGGTCCGCCTGTCGGCACCGCCGGCGTGGCGCAATTGGTAGCGCACCCGACTTGTAATCGGGCGGTTAGGGGTTCAAGTCCCCTCGCCGGCTCGCGCTTCTTCCAGCATGATCTATAGGTACCGTCGACGACGTCTTGGCCGGCGCGTCCGGGCGGGGCCTACGTCCCGCCCCTCGGCGCAGCGGTCGAGCCGCGGACGATCACCTCGGTCGGCAGCAGCGGGCTGCTGTCGGCCGGTGGACGGCCCCCATCGATCCAGTCCAGGAGCAGGTCCGCGGCGGCCCGCCCCTTCCGGCGATGGGGCTGTCGCACGGTCGTGAGGTCGGCGGTGGCAGGGGCGACGTCGTCGAACCCGACTATCGACAGGTCTGTGGGTAGCTGCAGCCCGCGCCGGTGGCACGCTGCCTGGGCCCCCTCGGCGAGCAGATCGGCGAGGGCGACGACAGCGGTGAGATCGGGTGCGTGGTCCAGCAGCGTGTGCGCGGCCTGCTCGCCGTCGGGGATCGAGCTGGTACGACACTGCACGACCGGTACGCCGTCCCACGGCAGGCCGACGCGGGACATCGCGTCGCGCGCGCCCTGGAGTCGCCCGGTCGCGACACTGGCTGTCGACGACTCGACCACCGCGGGACCGGCGAGGCCGGGGACGCCGGAGGCGGACAGTCGTGAGCTGACGAAGCCGATCCGACGGTGCCCGAGGCCGAGCAGATGCGACACCACGGCGTCGCCGGCGGCCCGCTCGTCGATCCCGACGAAGCCGTGCGGCCCCAGACCGGCGGCGTCCGTACCGTGCGGGGAGTCGATGACGACTGTCGGCAGGTGACGCTTGCGGACCGCTGCGACGAGCGGGTCGTCGCCGGCGAGCGAGTAGAGCACCAGTCCGTCGACTGCCGCATGACGCACGGCGGGGCCGTCGGAGGTCCCGGTCTCCGGATAGGCCGGGACGATGACGAGCGCGAGCTGCGCACGGTCCGCCGACCCACTGATCCCCTGGAGCACGGCCACCGCCGCCGGGTCGTCGAACGCGTAGGCGAGGCGTTCGCGCATGACGACGCCGACGGCGCTGGCCCGTAGGCCACGCAGGTTCCGCGCCGAGGGGTCACCGCCGCCGTAGCCCAGCTCCTCGGCGGCGCGCAGGACACGCTCCCGCAGGACCGGCGAGACGACGTCGGGACGGTTGTAGGTGTTCGACACGGTCGCGGGGGAGACGCCCGCGGCACGCGCCACCGACACGACGCCGGGTCGGCGGCGACCGGCCGGCATCGGGTGCACGCCGCTGGCCGTTGACACAGCGTCAGGGTATTTGTACGGTTCGGTACCTCGCTCTAAAACGTTACAACGACGTACGTCCGCGGTGTCGATCGACGTGCCGCGCTTCCGGAGGAGTAGAGCCATGAGCTGGTCATCCCGTTCCGCCCGCGTCGCCCTGACCGCCACCGCAGTGCTGACCGGGACCCTGCTCGCCGTCCCCGCGGCCGCGTCGGCGAAACCGCCGGATCCCGCGCGGGCCGCACCCCTCGAGTCGGGCCCGGGGGCCGGGGCGGGCGCAGCCGTGCCGTTCGTCGAGCAGCAGGCCGAGGACGCCAGGACCAACGGCACGGTGCTCGGACCTGACCGCGCCTACGGGACACTGGCCGCGGAGTCGATGGGCCGTCGGTCGGTGCGACTGCAGGGTCGCGGGAAGTACGTCGAGTTCACCCTCAGCCGGCCCGCGAACGCGGTCAATGTCCGGTACTCCATCCCCGACTCCGCCGACGGCGCGGGGCTCGATGCGACGCTGGGTGTTCGCGTGAACGGTGCCGCGTCCGGTTCGCTACCCGTGACATCGCGGTACTCCTGGTACTACGGCCAATACCCGTGGACCAACAACCCCGCCGACGGCGGCCGTCGGCAGTTGTTCGACGACAGCCGCATCATGTTCGGCCGGACGTTCCCGGCCGGCACCAGGGTCAGGTTGGAGGTCGGCGCGCACGACACCGCGCCCTGGTACGTGCTCGACGTCGCCGACTTCGAGCAGGTCGCGGGCCCGGCGAAGGCTCCTGCCCGCGCCCTGTCGGTGCTCCGGTTCGGCGCAGATCCGACCGGCCGCGCTGACTCCAGCGACGCCATCCAGCGGGCCATCGACGCCGGCCGGACGGAGAACCGTCCGGTCTGGATCCCGACCGGCACCTTCACCGTGACCCGGCACCTGATGGTCGACCGCGTCACCGTCACCGGCGCGGGTCCGTGGTACAGCGTGCTGCACGGAGCCGGGGTAGGCGTCTACGGCGGGTACAACCCGAAGGCCAGCTCCGGAGTCCACCTCTCGGACTTCGCGATCTTCGGTGAGGTCACCGAACGCAACGACTCCGCCCAGCTCAACGGCATCGGTGGGGCATTGAACGACTCGACCGTGGACAACCTCTGGATTCAGCACACCAAGGTCGGCGCGTGGCTGGACGGTCCGTCCGACGGCCTGACCATGTCCAACCTTCGGATCCTGGACCAGACCGCGGACGGCGTGAACTTCCACGACGGGGTCACCAACTCCAAGGTGGTCGACTCCTACATCCGCAACACCGGCGACGACGGATTGGCAATGTGGTCGGAGAACCACCCCGACGCCCACAACAGCTTCACGGGGAACACGGTGGTGCTGCCCATCCTGGCGAACACGATCGCCATCTACGGCGGCAGCGACAACGCCGTCAACGACAACCTGGTGGCGGACACGGTCACCGAGGGCGGCGGCATCCAGATCGCCAACCGGTTCAATGCGGTTCCGCTCGCGGGTCTCACCACAGTTTCCGGTAACCGGTTGGTCCGCACCGGCAGCCTCGGCCTGTTCAGCCACATCGGCTGGGGAGCGCTCTGGTTCTGGGCAGGGGACTCGCCGATCACCGGCCGGGTCGATGTCACCCGTAACCTCATCGAGGACAGTTCCTACGAGGCCGTCCAGTTCTACGGCCAGCCCGTGAACAACGTCCACTTCGTGAACAACACCATCCGGACCGCGGGCACGTTCGGAGTGCAGTTCAACACCTCGGGCTCGGCCACCTCCTCGGGCACCATCGCGACCGGGCTGCGCGCCGGTGGCCGGTACGACTGCGATTCCGGCTTCGTCGGCACCCTCACCGGTCACAACACCGGTTGGTTGGACAGCCACTGTGGCTACCCGGCTCCCGGTCCGCTCGTCGTCAGTGCAACGGATCTGGCGTTCACGACCGACGCGCTCGGGCACGCCAGCGACCCGCAGACGGTCACCGTCACCAACCCGACCGGGCGACCCGCGCACATCGCCTCCGTCACCACCACCGGGGCCTTCACCCTGACCACGACCTGCGGCTCGACCCTCGCCGCGCGGAGCAGCTGCACCGTGACCCTCCGCTTCGTCCCGACCGCGCGTGGTGCGCGCTACGGCGCCCTGACCGTGAGCGATGGGACTCCCGCGGGGCGCTACCAGGTTTACGTCACCGGTTCGGTCGTACAGAGCAGCGTCGGAAACCTCGCCGCCGGACGACCGATGACCGCCAGCACCGCCATCGACGGGTACCCGGCGACGGCGGCGTCGGACTCGAACACCGACACCTACTGGGAGAGTGCCCCCGACGCCTTCCCGCAGACGCTCACGGTCGATCTCGGCGAGGCGAAGCCGGTGTCGCGGGTCACCCTGAAGCTCAACGGCGGATGGGGCGGGCGCACCGAGCGGGTCGAGGTCCAGGGCAGCTCCGACGGCACCGCGTTCACCAGCCTGGTGCCCGCATCCGACGTTGCGTTCGACCCGGGAGCCAACAACAACACGGTCAACATCGCCGTCCCGGCGACGACGCAGCGCTACCTGCGGATCGTGGTGTCCGCCAACACCGGTGCTCCGGCGGCCCAGATCGCCGAGTTCGAGGTCTACTCCTGACGGTGCCGCTCGCTCGGGCAGTCGCCCATGGTTGCAATGTCCGGTTGGCCGCCTGCATGCTGCAGGCGGCCGCCGGTGGGACGAGAGTCTGCACGGGGCCACCCCCGGTTCCCGTGAGGGAGGGATTCGACCGATGACGGTTGGACAGGACAAGGGCACATCCGGCGACGGCGACGCACTGGCGCAGGCGGCGCAGGGCGGCCAGCTGCCTGGCACCGACGACAGCGACGAGGCATTCGAGGGCGTGAGCGACAGCAACCGGCCGGACTCGGCAGGCGACGACGCCGCGGCCAGCGGAGGCGACGCGGGCAGCGGAGGCGACGCGGGCAGGGACGGGGACAACACGCCCGCCGACGAGTTCGGCGGCCACCTGCTCGGCGGCGACGTCGACGAGCAGGGGTGACGTGACGGGACTGTCCGGCGCGACCGTCGTGGTGACCGGTGCCGCGGGTGGCATCGGTCGTGCTGTGACGGCATACCTGGCGGCACAGGGGGCCCGGGTGTTCGACCTCGACCTGCGGAAGCCGGCGCAGACGTCCGGCACGTTCGTGCAGGTCGACGTGCTCGACGAGGGGAGCGTCGACGCCGCCGTCGCCCAGGTCCGGGCTCAGGCTGACCACATCGACGGCCTGGTCGCCGCCGCCGGCCTGGCCGAGCCGGACACGGGCGCCGAGCAGATGGAGCTCGCCGTCTGGGACCGGACCCTCGGGGTCAACCTGCGCGGGGTCTTCCTGACGTGTCAGCGCTTCGGCCGGGTAATGCTCGAGCAGGGCGCGGGCCGGATCGTGACCATCGCGTCGATGTCGGGCCAGCACGTGGTCAACGTCCCGCAGCGACAGGTCGCCTACAACGCGTCGAAGGCCGGCGTGGTGGCGATGACCAAGTCGATGGCTTACGAGTGGGCGGGCCGCGGCGTCCGGGTCAATGCGGTCTCACCGGGCTATGTGGATACCGAGTTGCTGTCGAACCGGCCGGATCTGCACGCGCGGTGGCGCGAGCTGACGCCCGTAGGCCGGTTCGCCTCTCCGGGCGAAGTCGCGGCCGCGGCGGGCTGGCTGCTCAGTGACGAAGCCGCGTTCTGCTGTGGTACCGAGCTGCTCATGGACGGCGGGTACGCGTTGACCTGAGCGCCCGTTGCCAGTGCATCGGGCCGGTGCGTCGGGCCGGTGCGTCAGCCCAGCCAATTGCCCGTCGGATCATCGTGGTCGGCCGGCTCGGGATCGTCGGCGGACTCCTCCGCTCCTGTCCAGGACGGCGTCGGGGCCGAACGCTGGACACTGCCGGGTTGGGAGGTCGGCCCGGTGACCGGCGAACAGACTCCCTGGGCATCGACCCGGAACTGGTGTTCCACGCCCGGATGTTCGCTCTGTGGCTGCATCTCAGCTCCTGCCCTGCGGTGGCGAGTCACGGCCCCTCGCCGTCAGTGACTCACCTCGTCCGACAGGTGTCAAGGAGTCGGGCCAACCAAGATCGCCGGTTGCCCGAGTCAGCCGGTCAGAGCTTGCACAGCCGCCGGTCGTTGGCGACCCGGACCAGTCCGGACGCGAACCGGGCCGTGACCCAGGCGTCGCCCTCGGTGGACACGACGACCCCGAGGCCGTGCCGATCGTGGTGGACGCGGTCCTCCAGGGCGTACTCCTCGGCGGGCGCGCCGGGCGGCTGCGCCTGGAACGGGCTCCCGGCGAAGTACCGCCGGCTCGGCTTGGAGGAAGTGGCCATTCACCCAGTGTGCAGCGCCACCGCAGTGGTGCGGGGACGCGGGCCCAGGTGGCCGTGCTGCCGTCGTCCGCCGGGCAGTCCGGGTGAGTGGCGGCGCCGCGCTCGTCCTCAAGCTCTGGTCGCGGCTTGCCTCCCTAGGTTGGGCGCTGCAACATATAGCGGTCGTGCCGGTGGCACAGACGTCCCCAATGTGGAGGAAACATGCGCAACCGTGCCCGTGGACTCGTGCTCGCCGGAGGGGTCGCCGCATGCCTGGCGATCGCCGGCTGCGGCGGCTCGAGTTCGACCTCATCCGGCGCCACCAACTCGCCCGCGGTGACCACCCCGACGGACTCGACGTCGTCGGCGCCCGCAGTGACCACGGAATCGACGCCGTCGACAGACACGTCTGCCAGCCCGTCGGCCCCGGCCGGTGGCGGCGCCACCGCTGGGGGCGGCAAGGTCGGGATCCTGCTGCCCGACACCCAGTCCTCGAACCGCTGGGTGACGTCGGACCCGATCGCGCTGAAGGCCCAGTGCGCGAAGTTCAAGCTCAGCTGTGACATCCAGAACGCGAACAACGACCCCGCGAAGATGGTCACCATCGCCCAGTCGATGATCGACGGCGGCGCCAAGGTCCTGTTGGTCACCCCGCTGGACTCGGCGTCGGCGGGCAAGATCGAGACCGCCGCGAAGTCCAAGGGCGTCATCACCATCGACTACGACCGCCTGACCGCCGGTGGCAGCGCCAGCCTGTACGTGTCGTTCGACAACCTCAAGGTCGGGCAGCTGCAGGGGCAGTCGTTGCTGCAGTGCCCCGAGGTCAAGGGTGCGAGCAGCGTCCAGTACGTCGATGTGAATGGCTCCAAGACCGACAACAACGCCACGCTGTTCAAGCAGGGCTATGACTCGGTGCTGTCCAAGGCGCCGGGCTGGAAGAAGCTGGACGACCAGTGGATCGCCAACTGGGACAACCAGCAGGCGGGCGTCACCTTCTCCTCGATGCTGCAGAGCAACCCGACCCTGAAGGCCGTGATGGTCGCCAACGACGGGATGGCGAACTCGGTCATCACCTCGCTCGCAAAGCAGAAGCTGGCCGGCAAGGTTGCGGTCTCCGGTCAGGACGCGACGGTCCAGGGCTTGCAGCACGTCCTCGACGGCACCCAGTGCTTCACGATCTACAAGCCGTCCACAGGTGAGGCCGACCCGGCCATCGCCGCCGCCGCCGACTTCCTGGCCGGTAACGCCCCGAAGACGACGACGACCATCAAGGACCCGACCAACGGTCGTGAGGTTCCTGCCATCCTCGCCACTCCGATCGCCATCACCAAGGCGAACATCAACCTGCCGATCGCGTCGGGTTACGCCCCGAAGGCCCAGGTCTGCAGCGGCACCTACGCCGCCAAGTGCGCGGCCGCCGGCGTCAAGTGACGCCTGAGTCCGTCACTTCCCGGGTCGGGTGACCCACCCGTCCCGCCCACCGGAGCACCGCTCCGGTGGGCGGGACGGTTCGCGGCCGGCAGGACGACACGTGAGGATCGAGATGGCAGACGGACCAACCCTGCGACTGCGGGGGATCAACAAGAGTTTCGGCGCGGTGCAGGTGCTGCGCGACGTCGACTTCGAGGCCTATCCGGGCCAGGTCACCGCTCTTGTCGGCGACAACGGTGCCGGCAAGTCGACGCTGATCAAGTGCATCGGTGGCACCTACACCATCGACTCCGGTGAGTACGAGTTCAACGGCAAGCCGGTGCACGTCGCCGCACCGAGGGACTCGGCGGCACTGGGGATCGAGATCGTGTACCAGGACCTCGCCCTCTGCGAGAACCTTGACATCGTACAGAACATGTTCCTGGGCAGGGAACGGCTGCACAACGGCCTGCTGGACGAAGGGTCGATGGAGCTCGCGGCGCAGGAGACGCTCGCCTCCCTGCGCGTCCGGACCGTGAAGTCCGTTCGCCAGCGCGTGTCCAGCCTGTCCGGCGGCCAGCGCCAGACCGTGGCGATTGCCAAGTCCGTTCTGTGGAACTCCAAGCTGGTCATCCTCGACGAGCCGACGGCTGCTCTCGGAGTGGCGCAGACCGAGCAGGTGCTCGAACTCGTCCGGCGCCTGGCCGATCAGGGCGTCGCCGTCGTGCTGGTCTCGCACAACATGCTGGACGTCCTGCGGGTGGCGGACCGGATCAGTGCGCTCTACCTGGGGCAGATGGCCGCGACGGTGCGGCGCACCGACACCACCCAGACGCAGATCGTCGAGCTGATCACGACCGGCCGAAGCGGGTCGGTCGGCCTCGGCGGCGAACTGGTCGGGGCCCCTGTCGGTGCGAGCGCGGCCGACGAGAGCGGGGGGCTGGCATGAGCACGGGTACCACCACTCCGGTGGAGGCCTCCGACGCGAGTTCACCGGGGACGACGACCACCGAACTCGCGCCGACCGCGCCCCCGACCGGCGGCCTCGGTGACCACCTACGCAGCTACCTGGCCCGTGCGCGCAGTGGGGAGGCTGGTTCGCTGCCGGCGGTCCTCGGCCTGATCGTGCTGGTGATCGTGTTCTCCGTCGCCCACCACCCGTTCTTCTCCCTCGGGAACCTGGCCAACCTGGTCACCCAGGCCGCGCCGATCATGCTGCTGGCGATGGGTCTGGTCTTCGTCCTGCTGCTCGGTGAGATCGACCTGTCGGCCGGTACCGCCTCCGGGGTCTGCGGTGCCGTCGCGGCGCTGATCATCTTCAAGGGATTCCCGACGGTGGTCGGGGTGCTGGCAGCGGTCGCCGCCGGTGTCGCCATCGGCTTCCTCATCGGCTACATACGCGCGAAGATCAGGGTGCCGTCGTTCGTCGTCACGCTGGCGCTGTTCCTGGCACTGCAGGGCGTCGTCCTCGCGATCGTCATTGCCGCCAAGACCCAGGGCAACATCCCGGTGAACAGCCACGCGATCAACGCGCTGGAGAACTCGCCGATGCCCAACTGGGCCGGCTGGCTGACGCTTGCGGTCCTGGTGGTCGGTTTCGCCGCCATCAAGCTGGCCGAGTCCATCGGGCGCCGGCGGCGCGGGCTCGTCACCGAGCCGGTCACGTTGTTCGCGATCAAGGTCCTGGCCCTCGCCGTGGTGGGTGCCGTGCTGGTCGCGCTGCTGAACCGCAACCGCGCGCTGAACCAGGGTGGTGCGGGGTTCGAGGTCGTCAACGGCAAGATCGTCAAGGTTCAGGCGGCCGTACTGAGCGGGGTGCCGTGGGTCGTGCCGTTCCTGCTGGTGGTCTTCGTGATCCTGGCGTTCGTGCTGCGGAGGACCAAGTACGGCCGACACGTGTACGCCGTCGGTGGGTCCGACGAGGCCGCCCGCCGGGCCGGCATCAACGTCGACGCGATCCGCATCTCGGTCTTCGTCATCTGCTCCGGCATGGCGGCACTGTCCGGCATCGTCCTGGCCTCGCAGATCGGGGTGAACTCCGCCCAAGGCGGCGGGAACACCCTGCTGCTGGCTGTCGGTGCGGCCGTGATCGGGGGCACCAGCCTGTTCGGTGGCAAGGGGCGGGTCGTCGATGCAGTGATCGGCGCCGTCGTCGTCACCGTCATCCAGAACGGGATGTCCGACATCGTCCAGGGCGACAACAGCGCCGCCGTCCAGTTGATCGTCACCGGCATCGTGCTGCTGCTCGCGGCAACCGTCGACGCGATCTCCCGACGACGGGCTGGAGCGGCCGGGCTCAGCTGAGCCCGGCCGCAGTCAGCTGCACGATGGCGCGAGGGGGGCAGTGACCGCTGGCGCAAGTGTCGCCAAGCGGCAGTCCGACGTCCGGGGACACAATCTCGCACTGGTGTTGCACCAGGTGCACCTGCGTGGCGAGATCTCCCGGGCGGCGCTGACCGAACTGACCGGACTGAACCGGTCGACGATCGGCACGCTCGTCGGCGACCTGCGGGATCTCGGTCTCGTGCTGGACTCCCGGCCGACGGGCGGGACGAAGGTCGGCCGGCCCTCCCACCTGGTCACCGCTCGCGCGGACGGGCCGTTCACGATCGCGGTCGCGATCGACGTGGGCCGAGTCGTCGTCGCGCTCGTCGGCCTCGGCGGGGCGATCCGGGGCCGGACCGAGGTCGGACTCGGGTCGGACATCCGTCCCGACCGGGCCGTGGAGGTCATCGACGCCCTGGCGAGTCGGCTCGAACGGGGACTTCCCCGCGGTGCCCGGCCGCTGGGGGTGGGCGTCTCGCTGCCGGGGACCGTGCAGTCCTCCGACGGGCTGGTCGGGTCCGCGCCCAACTTCGGGTGGGTCGACGTCCCGATGGCCGAGATGTTGGCCGACCGGATGACCCGTCGCCATCCCGGTCTCGGGGTCCGGGTGGGCAACGATGCCGATCTCGGCGCCCGGGCAGAGCACCTGCGGGGCGCCGGACGGCAGGTCGACGACCTCGTGTACCTCTGCGGGACGGTCGGTGTCGGCGCGGGCATCATCGTCGGCGGTGTCCCGTTGCCGACCGCCCGGGGCCACGGGGGAGAGCTCGGCCACATGGTCGTCCAGCTGGACGGTCCCCGCTGCCGCTGTGGCGGCCGCGGGTGCTTCGAGGCTCTGGTGGGCGGCGAGGCTCTCTGCGCGCTCGCGGGATCGGCGTACCGCGACGGTGTCGACCCCGCGGCACGGGTCCTGACCGACGCCCGGGCCGGTCAGCCCGACGCGCTGGGTGCCGTCCGGGTGGTCGCGGAGCGGATCGGGACCGGCCTGGCCACGATCGTGCGCATCCTCGATCCCCGGATGATCGTCGTCGGTGGACGGCCCGGGCAGATCTACCAGCTGTGCCGCGACGACGCCGAGCGGGCGATGTCCCGACACCTCATCGCCGCCGACTCGCAGGTGTCGATCGCCTCACCCGGGCTCGGTGGTGACTCCAGCCTGTTCGGGGCGGCCGAACTCGCCTTCGACGCGCTGGTCGACCGAACCCTGCAGGCAGGCTGGCTCGGTTCGGGTTCGGGTTCGGGCCGGTGACCGGTCAGCGACCGCCCACCGGCTCCGCCGGTCAGCGACTCAGGACGCCGACCCGACCGCCCGCACCGGAGGCCCAGCAGGCCCCGTCGGCTGCGCACTGCACCGTGTCGAACGAGCCGGTGTCGAACGAGGTCCACGTCAGTCCGGCGTTGGTGGACACGTCGGACCCGGTGGGCCCCACGGCGACCAGCGATGCGACGGTCCCCGGAAGGAAGGCGACCCCGGAGCGGTAGCCGTGCGGCATGCCCGGGGACGACAGCCACCGGCGGGAGTCGATCGACACGGCGGCGATCCGACCGCGGCCGGTGGGCGCGGTGAAGTCCCCGCCGACCGCCACGACGGCGGTGCCCGAGGTCACCGACGCACCGGGCACCTGGCCTGAGAACGGGCGCACCGCGAGGGAGAACGGCCGAACCGCCAGGGAGAAGATGCCGGCCGCGGCGCCGCTGGCCACCGGTGTGGCAGACACCGACCAGGTGTTTCCGGCGTCGGTGGAGTGGTAGACCCGCGAGGTCGCGCCGCCGCCGGAGGCGATCCACGCCTCGCGGCGCCCGGACGTCACCAGGCAGGTGCCGGACGCGGCGAATGCGAACTCCCCGGGCAGCGCCGCCGGCATCCCGGCGCTGGACTGGACCGCCCAGTGCCTGCCGCCGTCGGTGGTCCGCACGATGCGGAACTTCCCGTCCGGCGGGTCGGAGAGCGCGATGCCCTCCAACGGGCTGAAGAACGCCATGCAGTCGTAGAACGCTGCCGGGTCACGGTTGACGAAACCGAGCGTCCAGGTCGCGCCGCCGTCGACGGTCCGGTAGATGCGGGAGTCCGTGCCCGTGCCGATGGTCAGGGCGACCGCGCGGCGCGCGTCGAGCGCCTCGACGTCGCGGAACTGGATGCCGGCCGGCAGTCCACGCGGCGACACGTCGGCCCATGACCTCCCGCCGTCGACCGTGCGCAGCACCGTGCCCGCGGTGCCGGCGAGCCAGGCGACCCGCGAACTCACCGCGGCAAGACCGCGGAACTGGCGGTCGCGGGCGGCCGCCGGTGAGACGTCCCGCCAGCTGGGCTGCCGGAACGCCTGCGGACTGGCCAGGGCCGGGAACGCGGTGCCGGCGGTCGCCGTCGTGGCCGTGGCCGCGGGCGGTGCCGCGGAAGCGGGCGCGGGCGGTGCCGCGGAAGCGGGCGCGGTCTGGGCGGCCGCGGTGGCGGCGAGGCCGGCCAACGCGACGACGGGAACCATCCAGCGACGTGATCTCATCGGGCAGACGATAGGGACCCCGCGCCGCGGCTGATCACCGCGGCGGCCGCTCTTGCGCCGGCGGTGACCGCCGAGTCGAGATCGGCGGCGGCGGCGAGCGCCGCGGCCATCGCCCCCACGAACGCGTCGCCGGCACCCGTGGTGTCCACGACATCGTCGACCGGCGTCGCCGGCACGTGGCGCGGACCCCGGTCGTCGGCCAGTACCGCTCCAGCCGGACCGAGGGTGACGACCACCGACCGGCACGCCGACGCGAGTTCCACGGCGGTGGCCTGGGCCAGACCGACGGAGCCCAGCGGGTGCCCGACGAGCGCTGCCGCCTCCCCCTCGTTGACCACCAGTGGGTCACACAGTCGCAGGACCGGCTCGCTGACCGGCCGGTACGGCGCAAGGTTGTAGACGAAGCGGATGCCGGCCGCGGCCGCGGCCGCAGCGGCTCGGTCGACGACGGCGGCGGGGATCTCCGCCTGGGTCACCACGACACCTTCCGCGACGCGCCGGGAGCGGCAGGAGGCGATCGCCTCAGCCGCGTCGGCGGGCCGGAGCAGAGCATTGCTCCCGGGTTCCACGACGATGGCGTTCTCGCCGTCCGGGGTCACTGTCACGAATGCCGACCCCGACGGTGACCGGGCAGCGACGATCACGCCGGAGGTGTCGACGCCTGCTCTCGTCAGGTCGGCCAGCGCATCGCGTCCGTCTGCGTCGTCGCCCACGCAGCCGACCAAGCGCGTCACAGCTCCGGCTCGTACGGCGGCGACGGCCTGGTTCGCTCCCTTGCCCCCGGTCCTGGTTGCCATCCCGGTCGCCAGCACCGTGCTGCCGGCAGCGGGCCGGGTGGTCACCCGGAGGATGCGGTCGCGGTTCACCGAGCCGATGACCAGGACGCCACCCGGCGCCGGCTGCCTCACCTGGTCCCGGAACCGGTGCTGGACCGGGCGAAGAACTCGGTGGTGGGGTGGACGCGACGGTGCATACGAACCTCCGGTCAGGACGGGAGTCGCTGACCCCCGGCGATGGGTCAGAGAGCGGCGATCCGGTCGAGGAAGTGGGTGGTGAAACGCTCGACGTCCACCGCCGTCGCGACCGAGCAGTTGGGTGCGGGGCTCGCGACGCCGTCGGCTCGGGCGGTGTCGAGGAAGTCCGCGACGGTGACGCCGCGTGCGACGTCACCGACGGCCTCGACGGCGACCACCGCGGGCGACCAGGTGACGAGCTCGGGATGGGCGACCACCGCGACGGCGAGCGGATCGTGCATCGCGCAGGTCCCGGCGTCCTCGCCCCTGCCCCATCCGGCCGACGCGAGGTGCTCGATCCAGGCAACGGTGCTCCGCCCGGCGAACTCCCCGAACGGACGGCCACCGGCAGCCATGCGCTCCGCGTCGTCGCGACCGAGTCGCACCTGCAGGGTGACGTCGAGACCGACCAGCCGAAGCGGTGCTCCGCTGTCCAGCACGATCGCCGCGGCGTCCGGGTCGACCCAGATGTTGAACTCGCCGGGCATGTCCAAGCGGTTGGTGTGCTGTAGGTAGACACCGCCCATGACGACGATCTCTTGGACGGACCCGGCCAGGCGCGGCTCGAGCCGCATCGCGAGGGCGACGTTGGTCAGTGGCCCGATCGCCACGATCGTCACCTGTCCCGGCGCGGCCATCACGGCCTCGACGATCGCTGGTGCCGCGGCCCCGGCCTGCGGCGATCGCTGGGGCAGCCCGCCGCGCGCCGCCGCAGCAGCCGCCCGGGACGTCGTGGGATGCAGGGGTCTGCGCAAGGGGGTGAGAGCACCTTTCACAACCGGCACGTCCGTCCGGCCGAGTCGGTCGAGCAGCTCCAGGGTCAGGGCTGTCGCCGTCTCCACGTCGGTGTTCCCGTTGACGGTGGTGACCAGCTCGACGGACAGGTCCGGCTCGGCCAGGGCCAGGGCCAACGCGAAGCCGTCGTCGATGTCGGACCCTGGCGCACCCATCGCCAGATCCGTGTCCAGAATGATCCGTCGCGCCATGTGACTCCCTTGTCAACTCGTGTTGCACGGCAGCGTGGCACCTCGCCGGCAATGACGCAACCGACCCGGGGTGCCGAACTGACGTGACACGGAACCGTGCGGCAGGTGACGGCGAGCCCGTCGGTCAGGTCCGACGGTCGGGGGGGCACCCGCACGACTCCCGGCGGACCAGGTCGACCTGGACGACGTCGTCACCTGGCGTCGCCGCCGAGTCGTCCGATCCGAGCAGGCGGCCGACCGCGAGCCGGGCGACGATCTCCAGTGGCTGCTGGACGACGGTCAGGGACGGCACGCTGTACCGCGCGAACGCGGTGCCGTCGAAGCACACGAGCGCCACGTCGCCCGGGACGTCGAGGCCGAGGTCGCGGCACGCCCGCAGGGCGCCGAGTGCCTGGACGTCGGTGGACACGAACAGGGCGGTCGGCCGGGGGCGACGGGAGAGCAGGAGTCTGGTCGCCTCGTGACCGCCGGCGAGACTGAACGGCCCGGCGGCGACGAGGCTGCGGGCGGTGGGCAGCCCCGCGGCGCGCAGTGAGGCCGCCCAGCCGTCCACGCGCTGGGCGGCCGACGCCACCGACGGGGGCCCGGCGACGCAACCGACCCGGCGGTGCCCGTGGGCGATGAGGTGGTCGACGCCGAGGCCGGCGCCACCGGCGTGGTCGGCGACGACTGTCGACACCCCGGTCGAGGCGGCCACCCGGTCGAGTACGACGACCGGGATCCCCGCTGCGGTGACGATCGCCAGCTCCGGGCGCGACTGCACGGAGACCACGATGACGCCGTCCACCTGCCGGTCGACGAACGTCCTCAGGTAGGTCGCCTCCCGACCGACGTCGCCGAGCGCGTTCCCGACCAGCAGCACGTGCCCGCGCTCGAAGGCGACGTCCTCGATCGCGCGCGAGAGCTCGGTGAAGAACGGGTTCCCGTCGTCCGGGACGAGCAAGCCCATCGACCTGGTCCGTTGACCGCGCAGCGCCCGCGCGGCCGTGTTGGGCCGGTAGCCCAGCCTGTCGATCGCTGCCTGGACCCGGTCGCGGGTGACCGGAGCCACCGGGCGCGGACCACCGTTGACCACGTAGCTGACGACCGCAGGTGACACGCCGGCGAGGCGGGCGACCTCGGCCCGGGCAACTGGCACGGCGCTCCTCCGTCATCCGGTGCGGTCTGGCGGCAGACGCTACCGATCGCCACCCGGCCGGGACGTCGAGTGCTCGATCCGGTGGGCACGGTGCGTCGAACAGGCTGTCCGACCGGGAATCGCCTGCCCGGCGGGCGGCGCTGCACCGGGTGACGACATCCCCGACCAGGAAGCAGGTGTGCCCGATGGCGACCTCCCCGACCGTGCGCATGAACGACGGCCGCGAGATCCCCCAGCTGGGGTTCGGGGTCTTCCAGATCCCGCCGGAGGAGACGGTCGAGCCGGTCACCGTCGCGCTGGAGGCGGGATACCGCCACATCGACACCGCGCAGGGCTACGGCAACGAGGAGGGCGTCGGCAAGGCGATCGCTGACTCCGGAATCGCGCGCGAGGACGTCTTCCTCACCACCAAGCTCGCCAACTCCGCGCACGGCCGCGTCGAGGCGGTTGCGGCGTTCGACCAGAGCCTGGCGAAGCTGGGGCTGGACTACGTCGACCTGTTCCTCATCCACTGGCCGGTCCCACAACTCGACCGGTACGTGGAGACCTGGCAGGCGCTGGAGCAGCTGCGCGCGTCCGGTCGTGCCCGGTCGATCGGGGTGTCCAACTTCACCGAGCGGCACCTGAACCGCCTGCGCGCCGAGACCGACGTCGTACCGGTGCTCAACCAGATCGAGCTGCACCCGCGCTTCCCGCAGGAGGCGATGCGCGCGTTCGACGCCGAGCACCAGATCCTCACCGAGGCGTGGGCGCCGATCGGCCAGGGCGGGGACCTGCTGGACAACCCGGAACTGGTCACGCTGGCCGGGGAGCTCGGCAAGAGTCCGGCACAGGTCGTGCTGCGCTGGCACGTCCAGCTGGGCAACGTCGTCATCCCGAAGTCGGTGACCCCGGAGCGGATCCGCGCGAACATCGACGTCTTCGACTTCGAGTTGAGCGAGACCCAGATGGGAACCGTCAGCGGCCTGGACACCGACACCCGGATCGGACCGGACCCGGAGCACATGAACAGCCGCTGACCCTGGCCGGCACCGGGCCTGGGATGCGGGACGTGGCCTGCTGCAGCACGGTGGAGACTGCCGGATACGGCGGCCCGCGCATCTCGCGCGGCCCGGTTCACCGACGTCGACAGCGAAGGCAGGTCAGCGGTGAAGGCAGTGACGTGGCAGGGCAAGCGGAAGGTCGCGGTCCAGGAGGTCCCCGATCCCAGGATCGAACTGCCCACCGATGCGATAGTCCGCATCACCTCGACGGCGATCTGCGGGTCCGACCTGCACCTGTACGAGGTGCTGGGCCCGTACATGAGCTCCGGTGACGTCCTCGGGCACGAGCCGATGGGGATCGTGGAGGAGGTCGGCTCCGCGGCCGGTGACCTGAAGGTCGGCGACCGGGTGGTCGTGCCGTTCAACATCTCGTGCGGTCACTGCTTCATGTGCCAGCGGCAGCTGTTCTCCCAGTGCGAGACCACGCAGGTCCGTGACCAGGGCACCGGCGCGGCGCTGTTCGGTTTCAGTGCTCTCTACGGCTCGGTGCCCGGCGGTCAGGCGGAGTACCTACGGGTCCCCCAGGCCCAGTTCGGTCCCATCGTGGTGCCGCGGGGGCTGCCCGACCAGCGGTTCCTGTACATGTCCGACGTCCTCCCGACGGCCTGGCAGGCAGTGCAGTACGCCGACGTCCCCGCCGGGGGGACGCTGGCCGTGCTCGGCCTGGGCCCGATCGGGCAGGCCGCCGTGCGGATTGCCCACCACCTCGGCGTCGCGCGGATCATCGGGGTCGACCTGGTGCCCGAGCGGTTGGCGGCGGCCGCCGCGCACGGGGCCGAGCCGATGGACATCAGCAGCGTCGACAACCCGGCGCAGGCGCTCATCGACGCGGTCGACGGGCGCGGCCCCGACGCGGTCATCGACGCCGTCGGGATGGAGTCCCACGACTCGCCCGGGGCCAAGGCCGCGCAGACCGCGGCCGGCCTGCTGCCGGACGCGATCGCCCGGAAGTTCACCGAGAAGGCCGGGGTCGACCGGACCGGCACGCTGACCACGGCGCTGAAGGCGGTGCGCCGCGGCGGGACCGTCTCGGTGTCCGGGGTGTACGGCGGCGAGCAGGACCCGCTGCCGATGATGGAGATGTTCGACCGCCAGGTGCAGCTGCGGATGGGCCAGGCGAACGTTCGGCGGTGGATCCCCGACATCCTGCCGCTGCTGCTGGACGACGCCGACCCGCTGGATGCCGACGGGTTGGCCACCCACGTGCTGCCGTTGGCGGAGGCGGCGCACGGCTACGAGATCTTCCAGAAGAAGCAGGACAACTGCATCAAGGTCGTCCTGCAGCCGTGACCGAACTCGTCGGCGAGACCCTCGTCGGCGAGCCGATCGTCGGTGAGCCGATCGTCGGCGAGGGGACGGCGGAGGCCGACTGGGCCCGCTGGCCGGGTCTGGCCGGGCTCGCGCCGTTGGACCTCGCCGGTGCCGGCTGCCCGCTGATCGTCGCGCCGCACCCGGACGACGAGGTCCTGGGCGCGGGCGGGTTGCTGGCCCGGCTCGGTGGTGAGCTGGTCGCGGTCACCGATGGGGAGGCGTCCCATCCGGGGTCCACGGTGCTGGCGGCGGGCCGGCTCGCCGGGCTCCGGCGGGCCGAGACCGCCGAGGCGCTGGCTGCGCTGGGCCGGCCGGGGACGGTCGTCCACCACCTTGCGCAGCCCGACGGTGCCGTGGACGAACCGCTGCTGACCGGACAGCTGGCCGAGCTGCTGCGCCCGGGCCGATGGTGTGTGGCGACGTGGCGCGGGGACGGCCACCCCGACCACGAGGCCGTCGGTCGGGCCGCGGCGGCCGCCTGTGCTGCGACGGGAGCCCGGCTGGTGGAGTACCCGGTCTGGGCGTGGCACTGGAGCGGCCCCGGCGACGGGCGCCTCCCGTTCGACCGCGCCCGGCGCCTGGACCTCGACGACGCGACTCAGGCGGCGAAGCGGATCGCGATCGACTGCTTCACCACCCAGGTGCGACCGCTCGGGCCGGACCCGGCCGACGCCGCCGTGCTCCCGCCGACCGTGCTCGCCCGCTTCACCCGAGCGTTCGAGGTGTACCTGACGTGAGTACCCCGGCCGACTACTTCGAGCACATGTACGCCGGGGCGCCCGACCCGTGGCGGCTGGCGGACCGGTGGTACGAGCAGCGGAAGTACGCGCTCACCGTCGCGAGCCTGACCCGGCCCCGTTACCGGTCGGCCTTCGAGCCCGGCTGCTCGGTCGGCACCCTGACCGCGCTGCTCGCGCCCCGGTGCGACGCGCTGCTCTCCGTGGACCGGGTGCCGGCCGCGATCGACCAGGCCAGGGCCCGGGTCGGTCCGCGGCCCGGGGTGCGGCTGGCCGTGATGGCCGTGCCCGACGAGTGGCCGGACGGCCGGTTCGATCTCGTCGTGCTGTCCGAGCTGGGGTACTACCTCGACCCTGCCGGGCTCGACCGGCTGGTCACGGCGGCGACGGCCGCCCTGGAGCCGGGCGGCGAGCTGGTGACGGTCCACTGGCGGCACCGGGTCGCCGAGCACTCCCTCACCGGGGACGAGGTCGCCCGGCGCGTCGCCGCGCAGCCGGGGCTGCACCGCCTGGCCGCTCACCTCGAGGACGACTTCGTCCTCGAGGTCTGGGCGCGGGTCCCGCCCGAGCCGACGAGCGTCGCCGCCCGCGAGGGGCTGTGCTGACCACCGTCCGGCCGGTTGTCCGGCACGTCGGGGTCGTCGTCCCCGCCCACGACGAGCAGGAGTCCCTGCCGGCTTGCCTGGCCGCGCTGCGGGTCGCGGCCCGGGTGGCGCGCGTGGCGGCCGGGGTCACGGTCGAGCTGCTCGTCGTGCTGGACGACTGCCGGGACGCCACCGCGGGGGTGGCCGCGCGTGCCGGCGTGCGGACCGTCGAGACCGCCGCCCGAAACGTGGGCGTGGCCCGTGCGGCGGGAATGGCCGCGGTCCTTGCGCGGGCACCCGCGCCCGGAACGACCTGGTTGGCGACCACCGACGCCGACAGCGCCGTCGGCCCGGGCTGGATCGCCGGTCAGCTGGCCCTGGCGGGCGCCGGTGCCGACGTCGTGGTCGGCACGGTCGAGGTCCGTGACTGGTCGGCGTGGCCCCCGGGCGTCGCCATCGCCTATGCCGCCGGCTACGGCGTGCGGGAGAGCACCGATCTGCGCGACGGCAGGGGCTCGGCCGGCGGGGAGCACCCGCACGTGCACGGCGCCAACCTCGGGATCGCCGCGCTCGCCTACGGGCGACTCGGCGGGTTTGCCCCGCTCGCGGTCGGCGAGGACCATCGGCTCGTCGACCAGGCGGTGGCCGCCGGGATGCGCGTCGCCCGGACCCGGCACCTGCCGGTCGCGACCAGTGCGCGGCGGTACGCCCGGGCACCGCACGGTTTCAGCTCGCACCTGGCCGCCCTCGCGGAGGACGCGGCGTGCAACCGCTGACCGGGCACCCGGTCACCGCCTGGTGGGCGGACCGGGTGGCGACCCGCGGGAAGACCGGGACCGACCTGTCCGACCCGGGCCGCGCGGGGGAAGCGCTGCGGGACGCGCTCACCGACGGGTTGCTCGACCTGCCGCTGCCGGGCGGCGGTGCGACGCAGCAGCGCTGGTCCGCGCTGGCGGCGCTGGCGGCGGCGGACGTGACGCTGGCCAAGCTCGCCGAGGCGCACGCCGATGCGGTCGCGATCCTCGCCGAGCTGTCCGGCAGGCCCGCCGGGCGTGAGCTGTGGGCGGTGTGGGCGGCGGTGACGCCCGCCCTGCGGGCCGACGCCACCCCGGAGGGCGGGTGGTCGCTGACCGGCCGCAAGCCCTGGGCGTCGGGCAGCACCTGCTGCACCCGGGCGCTGGTGACCGCGGTGGCCGACGACGGTGAACGGCTGTTCGCCGTGGACGTCGCCCACCCCGGCATCGAGGCCGAGGCCGGGTCCTGGCCGGCGGTCGCGATGACCGGGACCGCGAGCCTGACGCTGCTGCTGGACCGGGTGCCGGGCGAGGCGGTGGGTGGACCGGGCGCCTACGTCGACCGGCTCGGGTTCGCCCACGGCGGGGCCGGCATCGCGGCGTGCTGGTACGGCGGCGCCGTCGGCATCGCCGGGCCGTTGCTGACCCGGGTCCGTGACGCTCCCCCGGACCCGCACCGCAATGCCCACCTCGGCGGCGTGCACGCCAGCCTCACCGCGGCCCGCTGCGCGCTGGACGATGTTGCCCGCCGCATCGACGACGAGCCGGGCGCACAGCTGGTGGCATCCGCGGCGACGGTCCGGGCGGTCACCGAGAGCACGGCCGCGGTCGTCGTCGACCGGGTGGGCCGGGCGTTGGGCCCGACGCCACTCGCGACCGATCGGGCGCATGCCCGCCGCGTCGCCGACCTGACGCTGTTCGTCCGGCAGAGCCACGCCGAGCGCGACCTCGCCGAGCTGGGCCTGGCGGTCGCCGCGGGCGGTGCCGCCCAGGCCCGGTGGTGAGGCCGGTCAGCTCTTCGCGAGCACCTTCAGGGTCGCCCGGGCGCCGTCGTCGTGCAGGGACGTCAGTGCCAGCTGGTAGGCCGCGACGAAACGCTCGTCGTCGACGAGGTCGCCGAACAGCTCGCGGTCCCGGACGAACGCCAGCGGGTCGTCGGCTTGCCGGAGCGCGGTGGCGGTGAGCCGCTCGGCGAGCCGGTCGACCACCTCGATCGGCTCGCCGGCCTCGTCCACACCCTCCGCGTAGCGGGCCCAACTGGCCACGATCGCCGCCGAGCGCGCGATCTCACCACCGGTCCCGAGCTGCGCCCGGATGACCGGCAACAGCCACTTGGGGATGCGGTCACTGCTCTCCGCGCACAGCCGTGCGACGGTGTCGCGGACCTCGCCGTTGGAGAAGCGGGCGATCAGCGTGTGCTGGTACTCGTCGAGGTCGATGCCCGGTACGGGCATCAGCGTCGGGGTGGCTTCACGCTGCATGTAGGCCAGCAGGAAGTCGGCGAACAGCGGGTCCTGCCCGACCTCGTGCACGAGACGGAAGCCTGCCAGGTAGCCGAAGTAGCAGAGTCCCTGGTGGCTGGCGTTGAGCAGCCGCAGCTTCATCAGCTCGTACGGCTCCACGTCGTCGACGACCTGCACCCCGACCTGCTCGTACGGCGGTCGGCCGTCGCCGAACGAATCCTCCAGCACCCACTGGGTGAACGGCTCGCAGACCACCGGCCACCCGTCGGTGACACCGAACCGGCGCTCGATCTCCGCCCGGTCCTCGTCGGTCGTCTGCGGGGTGATCCGGTCGACCATCGAGTTGGGGAAGGACACCTGCGCGGCCACCCAGTCCCCGAGCTCGGCGTCCCGGAGTCGGGCGAACGCGGTGAACATCCGCCGCGCGACGTCGCCGTTGCCCTGGATGTTGTCGCAACTCATCACCGTGAACGGCGCGATCCCGCGCTCCCGCCGGCGCACGAGCGCCTCCACGACGAGCGCGAAGCTGGTCCGTGGGGTGGTCGGGTCGGTCAGGTCGTGCACCACGTCCGGGCTCGCGGCGTCGAACTCGCCGGTGACGTGGTGGAAGTTGTACCCGCCCTCGGTGATCGTGAGCGACACGATCCGCGTGCTCGGCGCGGCCATCCGCTCGACGACGGCCTCCGGGTCGTCAGGGGCCAGCAGGTACTCGACGATCGAGCCGACGACCCGCGGTTCCCAGGTGCCGTCGGAGTCCTTGGTGACCAGCGTATACAGGCAGTCCTGCGCGGCCATCACCTCGGCCATCCGGCGGTCGGACGGCAGCACCCCGACACCGCAGATGCCCCACTCCAGTGCGCGGCCCTCGTTCATCAGCCGGTCCAGGTACATCGCCTGGTGCGCACGGTGGAATCCCCCGACGCCGAGGTGGACGATCCCGACGGACACGGCGCTGCGGTCGTAGGTCGGCGTCGGGACGGCCAGGGCTGGCAGCGCTTCGGCGGTGAGCTGGGGCATGGACGGTCCCTCTCCTGCAGAGCCCTGCGGACCTCCGCCGGGGCGAGGCGGTAAAGGTAGCTCGCCGCCGCGCCGATTCCGAGCCCTGATCGTGACATCGTGACCGCTTGCCAGCCCCCGGCCCGCCCCATAGCCTTCGAGCCAACACGGTCGGGCGCACTCGGGTCGATCCGGTCACCAAAGGGGGTGAGAGGTGTACGCCGTCGAGCGCCAGCGCTGGATCGTCGACCGGGCGAATGCCGACGGCCGGGTCGAGGTCGCCGAGCTCGCCCGCGTGCTGGACGTCGCACTGGAGACCGTCCGGCGCGACCTGGGGGTGCTGGAGAGCCGGGGCCTGCTGCAGCGCGTGCACGGCGGCGCCGTCCCGACCGACCGCCTCGGCAGCGAGGTCGTGCTGTCCAGCCGCGACCGGTACAACCGCAGCGACAAGCAGGACATCGCCCAGTCCACACTGGCTTTGCTGGCCGACGCGGCGGTGGTCTACCTCGACGAGGGGTCGACGATCCGGGTGCTGGCCGACGCCTGGCGCCCGGCCGAAGCGGTCACGGTAGTGACCAACGCCCTGGAGACTGCGACACTGCTCGCTCCGCGAGCACATGTCACCGTCCTGCTGCTCGGCGGTCGGGTCCGCCCGATGACGACCGCGACGGTCGAGCACTGGGCGACGGGGATGCTCGCCGACATCACCCTCGACGTCGCGGTGATGGGCACCAACGGCGCGACCGGCGCACGTGGGCTGACGTGTCCGGACGCCCAGGTCAGTGCGGTCAAGACGGCGGCGATCCGTTCTGCGCGGCGCTCCGTCGTGCTGGCCGACCACAGCAAGTTCGCCGTCGACTCGCTGTTCACCTTCGCGCGGTGGGACGACGTCGAGGTGCTCGTCACCGACCGGAGCACGCCGGCCGAACAGCTCGACGTGATCCGCGCTCTCGGTGTCGAGGTGGTTCGCGCCGGCCTCGTCGGTGAATGCCCGGCACGCCCGGTCCGGGCGTCCGTTCCGAACAATCCCCTGCACATCGGGTGACACTCTCCGTGGCACCCGGAAATCTCTCGAGGAGGAGACCGATGGTCCAACGAACAGGACGACGGAAGCTGGCCGTAGTCGGCGCCGCGGCCCTGGCGGTCACCGCGGCCGCGTGCGGTGGCGCCGGTGGTGGAGCCGCTGGTGGCGGCGGCGGTGGTGGTGGCGGCGGGACTGCCCAGAGCATCAACGTCCTCATGGTGAACAACCCGCAGATGCTGGACATCCAGAAGCTGACGGCCGACAACTTCACCAAGCAGAGCGGGATCAAGGTCAACTACACGGTCCTGCCGGAGAACGACGTCCGGGACAAGATCAGCCAGGAGTTCTCCAGCCAGGCCGGCCAGTACGACATCGCGACGATCAGCAACTACGAGGTGCCGTTCTACGCCAAGAACAAGTGGCTCGCCGACTTGAGCTCGCACATCAGCAGTGACGCCGGGTTCGACCAGGGGGACATCCTCAAGCCGATGACCGAGTCGCTGACCGTCGACGGCAAGGTCTACGCCGAGCCGTTCTACGGCGAGTCCTCGTTCCTGATGTACCGCAAGGACGTGCTGGCGGCCAAGAAGATCACCATGCCGGCCAAGCCCACCTGGCAGCAGGTCGCCGACATCGCCGCGAAGGTCGACGGTGCCCAGCCGGGGATGAAGGGCATCTGTCTTCGCGGTCTGCCGGGCTGGGGCGAGGTGATGGCCCCGCTGACCACCGTGGTCAACACCTTCGGCGGCACCTGGTTCAACAAGGACTGGACCGCCCAGGTCAACGGCCCGGGCTTCACCGAGGCGACGAAGTTCTACGTCGACCTGGTCCGGGCCCACGGTGAGTCCGGTGCTCCGCAGGCCGGTTTCGCCGAGTGCCTGAACAACCTCGAGCAGAGCAAGGTCGCCATGTGGTACGACGCGACGTCGGCGGCCGGGTCGCTGGAGGCCAAGGAGTCGCCGGTGGCCGGCAAGCTCGGCTACGCGCCGGCCCCGGTCGTGAAGACCGCCAGCTCGGGCTGGCTGTACACGTGGGCCTGGGGGGTCCAGAACGCGAGCAAGAAGCAGGACGCCGCCTGGAAGTTCATCTCCTGGGCGTCGGGCAAGGACTACGAGAAGCTCGTCGGTACCCAGCTCGGCTACGCGAGGGTCCCGGCCGGGAAGCGAGCCTCGACCTACACCAACCCCGACTACCTGAAGGTTGCGGCCGCATTCGCCAAGCCGACCCAGGAGGCCATCACCGCGGCGGACCCGCTCAACCCCGGGGTGCAGCCGCGGCCGACCATCGGCATCCAGTTCGTGGACATCCCGGAGTTCTCCGACCTCGGCACCCAGGTCTCGCAGGGCATCAGCTCCGCGATCGCGGGCAAGACGTCGGTGGACAAGGCGTTGGCCGACGGCCAGAAGCTCGCCACGACGACAGGTGAGAAGTACAAGGGCAAGTGACGTGGAGCTGGGGGCGGGCCGGCTGGCCGGCACGCCCCCGGCGCTCACGAACCTCTGACTTTGGCACCAGGTGAGGAGCTGACGATGCACCCGAGGACCACCCGATGAGCGTCGCCGCGACGGGCCGGACGGCTCGGCGGACGACGTCGAACGCGCCACGGCCGGCGCTGCGGGCAGCCGGTGACTGGGCAAGGCGGGCACCGCTGATGCCCGCGCTGGTGTTCATGATCATCGTGACGCAGCTGCCGTTCGTCGCGACACTGATCATCTCGTTCCTGGACTGGAACGCCCTGGACCCGGGCAGTCGCCGCTTCACCGGTGTCGCCAACTACGTCGCGGTCGCCCAGGACAACGGCCTGCGGACATCGGTCCTGAACACGATTCTGCTGACCGTGACCGTCGTGTTCGTCAGCGTCGCGCTCGGGATGGTCATCGCCCTGCTGCTCGACCGCAGCTTCCGCGGCCGCGGCATCGTCCGCACCCTGATGATCGCGCCGTTCCTGGTCGTCCCGGTGGCTGCCGCTCTCGTCTGGAAGCACGCGCTGTTCAACCCGGAATACGGGTTGCTGAACGGGCTGCTCACCGACATCTGGCGGCTGTTCGGATCGGCCAATCCGCCGCAGCTGGACTGGATCACCACCGCCCCGCGGATCGCGGTCGACGTGACGCTGATCTGGCAGTGGACGCCGTTCATGATGCTGATCCTGCTGGCCGGTCTGCAGAGCCGGTCCTCCGAGGCGATCGAGGCGTCGCGGGTCGACGGCGCATCGGCCTGGCAGGCGTTCCGCTTCCTCACGCTGCCGCACATGCGCCAGTACATCGAGCTCGGAGCACTGCTCGGCTCGATCTACATCGTCCAGAACTTCGACGCGGTGTTCACGGTGACCGCCGGCGGCCTCGGCACGGCCAACCTCCCCTACACCGTCTATCAGACCTTCTTCGCTGCCCACGACTACGGGCGGGCCTCCGCGGCCGGCGTCGTCGTCGTCATCGGGTCGATCATCATCGCGACGTTCGCGCTGCGCGTCGTGTCGTCGCTGTTCAAGCAGGAGGTCACCCGATGAGTGCCCTGACCGCGCCCGCCGGTCCGACCGCCACCGCGGCGCCGTCGCGGGTGGCCGTCCGCCGCCACCGCGGCCCCGGCTACAGCAAGTGGGCTCCACTGTTCACCGGCTTCGCGTGGCTGTTCGGGATCCTGTTCTTCGTCCCCGTCGCGTGGATGGTGCTCACCTCGTTCCACAGCGAGCAGAACGCCGCCACGAACCCGCCGTCGTTCGCGGCACCGCTGACCCTGGACGGCTACCGGGAGTTCTTCGGAGCGTCGACAGGGACGAGTCCGTGGCCGCCGCTGATCAACTCCGCGACCGCGAGCATCGTGTCCACCTTGCTCGTGCTGGTCCTTGCGGTCCCGGCGGCCTACGCGCTGTCGATCCGGCCCGTCCGCAAGTGGACCGACGTGATGTTCTTCTTCCTGTCTACGAAGATGCTGCCCGTCGTTGCGGGGGTACTGCCGGTCTACCTGTTCGCGCAGTGGAGCGGTCTGCTGGACAACATCTGGCTGCTGGTCATCCTCTACACGTCGGCAAACCTGCCGATCGCGGTGTGGATGATGCGCTCGTTCCTCGCCGAGGTGCCGGTGGAGATGCTCGAGGCCGCCCAGATCGACGGCGCGGGACTGATCCGCACCTTGGTCCAGGTGGTGGCGCCCGTGGCGGCGCCCGGGCTGGCGGCGACGTCGCTGATCTGCTTCATCTTCAGCTGGAACGAGCTGCTGTTCGCCCGGGTCCTGACCGGGGTGGTGGCGGGTACGGCGCCGGTCTTCCTGACCAGCTTCGTCACCAGCCAGGGCCTGTTCCTGGCCCAGGTCTGCGCGGCCGCGACGGTCGTGTCGCTGCCGGTGCTGATCGCCGGGTTCGCCGCGCAGGACAAGCTGGTGCAGGGCCTGTCCCTCGGCGCGGTCAAGTAGTTCGGGTGAGTTGACCGCGGCTCAGCCGGGCTCCGGCCCGGTGGCCGCCGGGCGGGTCGGGTCGGTGGACCACGCCGACCACGATCCGCCGAACAACGCTGCCTCGATGCCGAGACTGGCGAGAGCGGCGATCTCGTGTGCGGCGGTGACGCCGGAACCGCAGTAGACGCCGATGCGGGTTCCGGTCCCGGCCCCCATTCGGGCGAACCGGTCGCCGAGCGCGGTCGGCTCGAGGAACCGGCCGTCGGGTGTGAGGGTGTCGGTCGTCGGCGCGCTGACCGACCCCGGGATGTGCCCGGCGCGGGGGTCCACCGGCTCGACCTCGCCGCGATACCGCGCCCCGGCCCGCGCGTCCAGCAGCAGGCCGTCGCGGGCCAGCCGCGCGGCGCCGTCGGCGTCCAGCACCGGTATCCCCCCGCCGGTGAGGGTCACGTCTCCGGGAGTGGGAACCCGACCCGGACCGGCCTCCAGGACGCCGCCGGTGTCCGTCCAGGCGGCCAGCCCGCCGTCGAGCAGCCGGACGTCGGGGACACCGGCCCACCGCAGCAGCCACCAGGCCCGTGCGGCAGCGGTCCCGCCGGTCGCGTCGTAGGCGACGACGCGACTGCCTGCGTCCACGCCCCACCGCCGGGCCGCGGCCTGCAGGTCGGCCAGCTCGGGCAGCGGGTGGCGACCGCCGGTCGACGTCGGTGGCGCCGCGAGCTCGGTGTCGAGGTCGACGTACACCGCCCCGGGCAGGTGCCCGGCGCGGTGGTGGTCCCGGCCGTGCGGATCTCCGAGTGCCCAGCGCACGTCGAGCAGCACGGGCGCGGCCGGCCCGGCGAGCTCGCGCCGGAGCGCACCGGCGTCGAGGAGCACACGGGCGCGGAGATCCTCGGGCGCGTTGGTCACCGCGTGACGGTAGCGCCGGCCCCGGCGAGCCGATCGGCCACGGCGGTCAGCACCTGCGAGCAGCCGGCGTCGAGCTTCAGCGTCGCCAGCTCGTCGCCCCGGGTCCAGCCGCGGTTGACGATCACGACCGGCCGTCCCGTCCTCGCCGCGTGCCGGACGAACCGCAGTCCGCTCATCACCGTCAACGACGACCCGGCGACGAGCAGGACCTCGGCCGCGTCGACCGTCGCGTAGGCGCGGGCGACCCGCGGCTTGGGCACGTTCTCACCGAAGAAGACGATGTCCGGCTTGAGCACGCCCCCGCAGACCAGACACTCGGCGACCCGGAAACCCTCGGTCGACGCGACGACCGCGTCGGCGTCCGGGGCGATCTCCGCGTCCGCCACCTCGGTGACCTCGGCGAACCCCGGGTTGAGCGCGGTCAGGCGCATCGCCAGCTCGGCGCGGGAGCTGACGTCCCCGCAGGACAGGCACACGACCGAGGCGTAGGTGCCGTGCAGGTCCACGACGTTGCGGCTCCCGGCCCGGGTGTGCAACCGGTCGACGTTCTGGGTGATCACACCGCGCAGCACCCCGGCGTCCTCCAGCCGGGCCAGCGCGGTGTGCCCGGCGTTGGGGACGACATCATCGACGCGCCGCCACCCGACGTGGTTGCGCGCCCAGTAGTGCCGCCGCATCGCCGGGTCGGACACGAACTGCTGGAACCTCATCGGGTTGCGTGGCGGGGAGCCCGGGCCGCGGTAGTCCGGGATCCCGGAGTCCGTGCTCATTCCCGCCCCGGTGAGCGCCGTGACCGAGCGGCTGCGCAGGGCCCGGACGACATCGTCGATTCCGACGTGCTCCGCAACGGCCACCCCCCGACGCTAGATCCGACCACGCATCGGGGGTTGACTGGGCGGATGCCTGTCCAGGGAACGTATGCACCCAGTCCGGAGAAGTGGGTCCGCGAGCAGGTCGAGGAGTACGAGAGCTCCGGTGGGACGCGCGGCACCGTCATGCGCGGGATGCCGGTCGTCGTGCTGACCACCAAGGGAGCCAGTTCCGGCCTGGTCCGCAAGACGCCGCTGATGCGGGTCGAGCACGAGGGTCACTACGCGGTCGTGGCCAGCCTGGGCGGTGCGCCGCAGCACCCGGTGTGGTACCGCAACGTGGTCGCCGACCCGCACGTCGAGTTGCAGGACGGCCCGGTCCGGCAGGACATGACCGCACGGGAGGTCACCGGTCAGGAGAAGGCGCAGTGGTGGGCCCGGGCCGTCGAGGCCTATCCGCCGTACGCGGAGTACCAGGCGAAGACGGACCGGGAGATCCCCGTTCTCGTCCTCGAGCCCGATCCGGCGCGGCCGCCGGTGCCCGCCCGGGTCAGCGGTTGAGCTGGTAGACCACCGAGCCGAGCATGTTCAGGACCGACACGACAACGCCGCCGATGGCGAGTCCGCGTCCGCGGTTGGGTCCGGTCGCGCCGGTCTTCCGCACTGCCGGCCCTGGTCCCGAGGACCGTATGACGCATCGTCGGTGTCGACGTGCACCACGGTGACGCCTGGGGAGGACGGCCTGTCCATCTCGGCGAGCGCCGGGCCGGCCTCGGCCAGGCCGATCGTCCGGGCGACGAGAGCGGCCGGGTCCAGAGCGCCGCTCTCGACCTCTGCCAGCAGGGCCGGGTAGTCCGCCGCCGCCATCCCATGGCTGCCGAGGATCTCCAGCTCGCGGCCGATCAGCGCACCGGCCGGCAGCGGGGGAGCGGCCTCGTCGCCGAGTAGCAGGCCCACCTGCACGTGGCGGCCGCGGGCGCGCAGGCATGCCACCGACGCGGCGAAGGTCGCGCGGCTGCCGAACGCGTCGAGCGACAGGTGGGCGCCGCCGTCGGTGGCCTGGCGGATCGCACGTGCAGTAGCGCGCGCAGCAGCCGGCGCCGAGCCGGGGTCGAGGGTCAGCTCGGCCCCGAGCTGCCCGGCGGCGGTCCGCGCCGCCGGGCTGACGTCCACGGCGACGACCCGCGCGCCGCGGGCGACGGCGACCTGCACTGCGGACAGGCCGACGCCGCCGCACCCGTGGACCGCGACCCACTGGCCGGCGCGGACCCGGCCGAGCCCGACCACGGCCCGGTGCGCGGTGGCGAACCGGCAGCCCAGCGCGGCCGCCGCGGCCATCGGCACGGTGTCCGGCAACCGGACCAGGTTGACGTCGGCGTGCCGGACCGCGACCAGGTCCGCGAACGAGCCGGGCAGGTCGAACCCGGGCTGGGTCTGGCGTTCGCAGACGTTGCCGTGGCCCTCCAGGCAGGCCGGGCAGGTTCCGCAGGCACAGACGAAGGGCACCGTCACCCGGTCACCGACCGCCCAGTCCCGGACGTGGGCTCCGACCGCGGCGACCGTTCCGGCGTACTCGTGCCCGCCGACGTGCGGCAGGCGGACGCTGTCGTCGTGCCCGACCCAGGCGTGCCAGTCCGACCGGCACAGCCCCGTCGCCCCGACCGAGATCACCGCTCCGTCGGCCGGGCAGTCCGGGTCCGGGACGTCGCGCACGGTGGGGACCTCGCCGAAGGCGTCGTACACCAGTGCGCGCATCAGGCCATCATCCGGCCGGCGTCGGTCACGGCCCGGGGCAGCGGGTCACCAGATCGCCGCGACGACGATCACCGAGATCGCCAGCTGAGCGCAGGCGGAGACCACCGTCGCCGGGTGGAAGCGGTCTGACACGATGATCTCCCGCAGCGACCCGGGGGTCAGCAGGTCCAGCACCACCACGGCGACCGCCTGCAGCAGCACCCCGACCGCCCCGAACAGGACGGTGGCCTCCAGGTTGGTGCCGAACCCGTTGGTCGCGTTGGTCCAGATCGCGGCGAACACCACCAGGCCCAGGCCGAGGAAGCCGGCACCGAGGACGATCGCGGCGTTGAGCGAGCGGTCGGTGAAGATCTGCCTGGCCAGGTTGCCCGGCGTCAGCAGGTCGAGCACGAGGAAGCCGAGCAGCAGCAGCGCCAGGCCGACACCGGTGTAGGCGACGGCGTACCCGGCGTCGGCGATCACCGGGTCACCGCTCCGCGGTTGCGGCTCATGGGAGCGTCAGGATTTCAACCACTGCTGGACCTCCTCGGGTCTGGACCGCGGGGCGTCGATGTAGTGCGGGACGAAACGGGCGTCGGTGTCGGTGACCAGCGAGGTCGATTCCCGGATGCCGATCCCGGCCGCGGCGCCGCCCACGATCCAGCTGCCGACGACCGGGTGGTTGCCGTCGAAGGTCGGCAGCGGCGTGTACTGCTGGTAGATCATCGCCTGCCCGGTGGTGTGACCCGGAGCAGTGCTCACCTCGCCGGCGTCGGTGTGCACGCGGATCCCGGCGCCCTCCCAGCCGAAGACCGGTTTGGCGACCCATTCCGTGAGCTCCTGCGGTCCGCCGATGTGGGTCGTCAGCAGGTTCTCGTCACCCGGGTCCAGCTGCCACATCGTCGCGAGCAGGGTCTTGCTGCCCAGCAGGATCTTCCAGAGCGGCTCGATCCACTGCGTGGCCCGCGGCTGGTCGTAGAGCATCGGCCCGAACCGTTGGTCGAGCATCCACTCCCACGGGTACATCTTGAAACAGGTGTCGATCACCTGGTCCTCGCCGTCGACGAACCGTCGCCCCTCGGCCCACCAGCCGATGTCCTCCATGACGATCCCGAGGTCGGTGAAGCCGGCCTCGGCGGCAGTGTCGCGCAGGTAGGCGACGGTCGCCCAGTCCTCGCCGGGTTCGGCCTGGCCGACCGCGAAGTGGACGCGGGCGCCGGGCGGGCGGCGGACGACACGCGGCCACGCGGCGACAAGACGTTCGTGCAGCGTCGTGAACTGGTCCCGGTCCGGGTGCAGGTCCTCCAGCCAGTACCACTGGGTGACGGCTGCCTCGACCAGGCCGGCCGGGGTGTCCGCGTTGTACTCCAGCAGTTTGGCCGGACCCGTGCCGTCCCACGCGAGGTCGAACCTGCCGTAGAGGCTCGGCTGGCCGGCGCGCAGGCTGTCCCGGATCAGCTCGGTTGCGGCGATCGGCAGGCCGAGGGTGCCCATCGCCGCGGTGTCCTCGACCATCACCTCGGCAGCAGCGAGGGCCATCCGGTGCAGCCGCTCGGTGACGGTCTCCAGGTACTCGACCTCGGCCGAGGTCAGGACGTAGGCGGCGGTCTCGTCCCAGTACGGCTTGGGCGTGCCGCTCTCGTTGCGGTCCACGGCGTAGGTCAGGCCCTGCTCCTCGACCGTGGACAGCCAGTTGTCGCGAGGGACGGAGGCGACCCGCTCCATCAGCCGCCGATGCTCTTGGAGCCGCCGACGCTCTTGGAGCCGCCGCCGCCGCCGAAGCCGCCGCGGCTGACGGTGCCGCCCTTGGCGTCCAAGCCGCCGCGGCTGACCGACCCAGTGGCCGGCTGCCGGAAGCTGCCGCCGGACACGAGGCCGCCGACCGCCGGGAACAGGACGCCGCGGGGGAAGAAGTACCAGCCGAAGCCGCTGCGGTTGGTGGTGCAGCTCTGGTCGTCCACGCGCTTCTCGGTGGCCTGGTCCACGCACGCCGCGCGGTGATCGGGCCCGCTGCTGCCGCAGGCGGCAAGCCCCATCGTGGTCAGCGCGGCGGCCATCGAGATCGAGACGGCACGGGACCTGCGGTGGCGGGTTGGCGCGGCCTGGACGGTCACGTCGTCTCCTGTTCGGACCGGGGGTGGCTGGTGTCCGATTGTCGGTCATCACCGGGCCGTCAGGTGGTCGGGTTCGTCACGTGGTCAGGGTGCGGACGGGGGATCCGCCCAGCCACGCGGTGACGTCCTCGACGGCCTCGCCGTAGAGGACCGCGTAGGCCTGGGTGGAGACGTAGCCGAGGTGCGGGGTGAGGACGGTGTTCGGCGCCGTCCGCAGGGGGTGGCCGGGCGGCAGCGGTTCGGTGTCGTAGACGTCGAGTCCCGCGCCCGCGATCCGCCGCTGATGCAGCGCGGTCACCAGCGCGGCCTCGTCGACGATCGGCCCGCGGCTGGTGTTGACCAGGTAGCCGGCGGGACCGAGCAGGTCCAGTTCGCGGGCGCCGACGATGGCGCGGGTCCGGTCGGACAACCGGGTGGTGACGGCCAGGACGTCGGCGCCGGTGAACAGCTCGTCGAAACCGACCCGGGTCGCATCGGCCTGCCGGGCCGCCTGGTCGGTGAGGTTGGCGCTCCAGGCGATCACCGGCATGTCGAAGGCGGCGGCGTAGCGGGCCAGGCGGCGGCCGATTCGGCCGAGCCCGAGCAGGCCCAGCGTCGAGCCGGCGAGCTCCGGGCCGATGTCGTGCTGCCAGCCGCCGACGCGGATCGCGCCGTCCTGGGCGGCCAGGCGGCGGGTCGTGGCCAGGATGAGTGCCCAGGTGAGCTCGGGGGTGGCCGAACCGGCCATGCCGGTGCCGCAGACGGTGACGCCGTTGCGGGTGGCCGCCGCCACGTCGACGGCCGCGTTCCCCATCCCGGTGGTGACGAGCAGCCGCAGCCGCGGGAGCCGGTCGAGCACCGTCGCGGGCAGCGGGGTGCGCTCGCGCATCACGATCACCGCGTCGAACGGCTGCAGGCGGCGGACGGTCTCCTCGTCCCCCTCGGTGTGGTCGTGGAAGAAGTCGACCTCCGCGCGGCCGTCGAGAACCGACCAGTCGGTCGCCGGACCCGCGGCGCGCTGGTAGTCGTCCAGGACGGCGAGGCGCAGGGTCACCGCCCCACCGTAGAAACCGCGCCGGCGTCTGTTCGCGCCCACGCCTCGAGGTCAGCCTGCCGTCAGAACGGCGGCGGCTCGTTGGCGTGCGTCGGAGGTGGCTGGGCCGATTCCCGAGTCGGGCTCGGGACCTCGAACACCGGCGGCTCGTTCTCGTCGAGCACCCGGGGCGCCGCCCGCGCGACCAGCGGGTTCCCGATGCGGCAGTGGACGCCTCGCCGGGTCCGTCGGTGGCGGTCCTCCGGGCGCAGGTCGTGTTCCGCGGTGACCCGGGTGACGCCGCGCGGGGTCGTCCAGGCGGTGGTCCCGTCGGAGCCGCGGACGACCCTCCACCCGACGTCCTTGAGGGTGTGGCACCGGCCGCACGCGCAGTGCAGGTTCGCCGCGCTGGTGGCACCGCCGCGGACCCAGTCCAGCGCGTGGTCGAGATCGCAACCCACCGAGGGCTGGTCGCAGCCCGGCCGGGTGCATCGGGCGTCCCGGGCGACGACGAACGCGCGCAGCTCGGCGGGTGGCCGGTAGCGCTCTCGGCCCAGGTCGAGCAGCGCACCGCTGACCGGGTCGGTGAGCAGGCGTCGCCAGATCCCGTCCGCGGCGATCCGCCGGGCCTGCGCCGCGGTGATCGGGCCGGACAGCCGACCCGCGCCCAGTGCCGCCGGGGCGTCGTCGAGTCCGAGCAGCGTCTCGGCGGACACCGTCACCGAGACGGCCGCGCGCCCGCGGGTGCCGCCTCGCCGGCGGGGCCGGGTGCCGGGAGCCGCGCCGGCCAGGTCGGTGAACACCTGGACGAGGGCATCGGCTTCGCGCTGGTCCAGCGTCCGGTCGTCGGCCGCCTGCCCCGGCGCCGCGCTGGCGAGGTCGCGCAGGCCGCGGGCGACGACCGCGGCGCCCTCGGCCGGGAGCAGCGCCCAGAGGGCGGCCATGCCGTCCGGCTCGGAGCTGACGCGGACCCGACGGGTGGAGAACCCGTACTCGTGCGCGGCTTCCGCGGCCGGCGGGTCGACGTCGAGCACCGCTCGGGTGACCAACCGGGTGAAAGCACTGACGGAGGTCCCCGGTGCCGCCGGGAGCACCCGGCGCTCCACCTCGGTGGCCAGTTCGTCCGGGAGCACGGCCGTCGCGTCGGCGAGAACCCGGGCGTGGGACCAGCGCAGCTCGCCACGGCGCATCGCGTCCATCGACGGGGGCAGCCGACCGGTCAGCTCGCGCGCCACCGCGGCCCGCAGCCGCACCGTCGCCTCCGCGACGCCGAGGATGAACGCCACCTCGGCGACCACCTTCGGGGCGCCCTCCTCCTCGTGGACCAACGCGGCCAGCAGCTCGTTCCGCACGGCGTCGACCCAGATGGCCAGCGACTCGGCGTCGGCCAGCGCAGCCAACCGGTCCGCGACCGTCATCGGACGCCCACTGTCCCGAGCACCGTCGACCGCTGCGAGGCGGTCGGCGACCTCGGCCGGCGGCGCGGTCATGGCGAACATGTGTTCGATTGTTGCGGGCTGGTCCGACAGGATGGTGGAGAACGCGGGGCCGCCGGCGGAGCGGGGAGGATGGCCGGGAGGGAGGCACGTGATGGCGAGGCTGGACAGGTCGCTCGACCGCTCGGTACGCGACCGGCTGCAGCTGCCGCGCGGCGAGCGTCCCCTGGCGTGGGCGCACGCCGACAAGGCGGGGACGCCCATGCCAGCGGACGGGGCGCCCGCGGACGGGGCGCCCGCGGATGGCGACCGGAACGACGCCGACCCGGACGCGGGCACCGGCGACGTCTGGGTCGGCACCCGCGCCGCGCTGTACATCCCCGCCGAGGGAACGACCTATCGGCGGATCCCGTGGGTCGGCATCGACCGCGCCGACTGGAACGACACGACGCAGGACCTGCGCGTCGTCGAGCTGGCTGCGTTCGGCGACGTCATGCCCCGGTCGATCGGGCGCCTGCGCGCGGCCGACCGGCTGCTGCAGCTGGTCCGCGAGCGGGTGACGGCGACCGTGGTGGCGGTCCGCACCGTCCCGCTGCGGGACGGGCGGGGAGTCCGGGTGGTCGCCCGGCGCGACCCCGACGGCCACGGCGACCTCACCTGGACCGCGGTCCTCGACCCCGGCCTGGACCCAGCTGACCCGGCCGTCGTCGAGGGTGCCCAGCAGGCGCTGGCCGGCGTCCGGGCCGAGGTCGGGCTCGACGCCTGAGCGTCGGGTCAGGTCGCGTGCGGCCCGGATTCGCCGGGAGACAGGCGGTCCGGAGGGGCTGCTAGCGTTGTCCACGGTCGCCGGGCAGGACTTGGTGACGGTCCCGCATAGCTCAATTGGCAGAGCACCCGACTGTTAATCGGGCGGTTACTGGTTCGAGTCCAGTTGCGGGAGCCATCGGGGTGAGAATTCCTCATGACCGACGCGCTCCCGATCCCTCCCGGCGCCAACTCCGCGCGGGGCACTCCCGGCTCCGGTGCTGACCGGCGTCTCGCGGTGGCCCTCACGTTCGACTTCGACGCCGAGTCGGCCTGGCTCTCGATGGGGCAGGACACGCCGTCCGCCCTGTCCCGCGGTGCCTACGGGGCGAACGAGGGCGTGCCGCGGCTGCTCGCCCTGCTGGAGAGGTACCGGCTGCCGGCAACGTTCTTCATCCCCGGGGACTCCGCCGACCGACACCCGGAGCAGACCAAGGCGATCGCCGCGGCCGGTCACGAGATCGGCCACCACGGCTACCTGCACGAGCCGCCGCCCGGCCTGACACTGGCGGAGGAGCGGACAATGCTCGGGCGCGGGTTCGACGCGCTGGAGCGGCAGACCGGGCGGCGCCCGCGCGGCTACCGGTCACCGGCGTGGGAACTGTCGCACAACACGTTCGGGTTGTTGGCCGAGTTCGGCATCGAGTACGACGCGAGCCAGCTGGGCGCGGACCGGCCGTACTGGGTGGCCGACAAGGGCGAGCGGACCGACATCGTCGAGGTCCCCGGCGCCTGGGAGCTGTGCGACTCGTCGATGTTCATGTTCGTGCCGGGGGAGCTGACCGGCCTCGCGTCGCCGTCGCAGGCGCTGGAGATCTGGCAGGGCGACTTCGACGGGATGCTCGCGGAGGACAACGACGCCGCGTTCGTGCTGACGGCGCACCCGCAGATCATCGGCCGGCACCACCGGCTGCAGGTGCTCGAGCGGCTCATCCGGCACGTGCTCGCGGCCGACGGCGTCTGGTTCGCGCAGATGGGGGAGATCGCCGACGACTTCCGCGCCCGCGAGGCGGCCGCCGGACCCGTCTGACCGCTGCCGGTCTCCTCAGGCCGCGACGGCCCGGCCCTCGTACGTCGCGGCGAGGGCCTTCGGCTCGCCGTCGGCGTAGTAGGTGTCCAGGTCGGTGATGCGCATGCCGCCGTGGGCGAGCAACGCGGGGATGTCGCGGTCGAGGGTGCAGCCGCCCACGAGACGCCGCTGCAGCGGGTTCATCCGCGCCTGCCAGCGGCGGACGTTCTGATCGGGCGCCAGCCCGTGCTCGACGAAGTGCAGGTGCCCGCCCGGTCGCAGCACCCGGCGCACCTCGGCCACGGCCGCGACCGGGTCGGGGATGGTGCACAGGCTCCACGTGCAGAGGGCCGCGTCCACCGACGCGTCGGGCAGCGGCAGCCGCTGGGCGTCGGGCGCCACGACCTCGACCGGGACGGCAGAGGCGGCGATCCGCGCGTGCGCCCGGCGGATGCTCGACCCGGCCGGCTCGACGGCGAGCAGGCGGGTGACGCCCACCGGCACCGACGGCAGGTTGTGACCGCTGCCGAAACCGAGCTCGACGACCTCCCCGGCCAGACCGGCGGTCACCCGGGCCCGGATCGTGCGGAGCTGTTGGGTGTCCATCGCGGTGTCCAGCAGCTTCGGCAGGACGTGCTCGCCGTACCAGCCCATCAGCTCTCGTCGAACGCCGCGTCGAGAACGTCCAGCGCCTCGTCGAGCAGGTGATCCGGGATGGTCAGCGGGGGTAGGAACCGCAGCACGTTTCCCCAGGTGCCGCAGGTGAGCACGATGACGCCCTGGGCGTGCGCCGTGGCCGCAACGGCCTTGGCGAGGGCGGGGTCCGGAACATGCGTGCCCGGTTCGACCAGCTCGATCGCGAGCATTGCTCCGCGGCCGCGGACGTCGCCGACCCGGTTGTCGCGCTCGGCGAGAGCGGTGAGCCGGTGCAGCATCGTCGCGCCGATCTCCTGTGCGCGTTGAAGGAGCCCGTCCTCGCGCAGGGTCGCCAGCGCCGCGAGAGCAGCCGCGCATGCCAGCGGGTTGCCGCCGTACGTTCCGCCGAGGCCACCGGCCTGCGGGGAGTCCATGATCTCGGCCCGGCCGGTCACCGCGGACAGCGGCAGGCCGCCGGCGATCCCCTTGGCGGTGACGATCAGGTCCGGCACCAGGTCCTCGTGGGAGCACGCGAACAGCGCTCCGGTCCGGCCGAAGCCGCTCTGCACCTCGTCGGCGATGAACACGATGCCGTTCGCGGTGGCCCAGTTTCGCAGTGCGGGCAGGAACCCCGGCGCCGGCACGATGAAGCCGCCTTCGCCTTGGATCGGCTCGATGAGGACAGCGGCGACGTTGCCGGCGCCGACCTGGGTCTGGATCTGCTCGATGGCGCGCGCGGCGGCGCCGAGCCCGTCGACGGGCTTGCCGTCCAGGTCGAACCCGTCGCGGAACGGGTAGGACACCGGCGCCCGGTAGACCTCGGGCGCGAACGGGCCGAAGCCGAACTTGTAGGGCATGTTCTTCGCGGTCAGGGCCATCGTGAGGTTGGTGCGGCCGTGGTAGGCGTGGTCGAAGACGACGACCGCCGACCGGCCGGTGTACTGCCGGGCGATCTTGACCGCGTTCTCGACCGCCTCGGCGCCGGAGTTGAACAGCGCGGAACGCTTCTCGTGGTCGCCCGGCGTGATGTCGTTCAGCGCCTCGGCGACCGCGACGTAGGACTCGTAGGGCGTGACCATGAAGCAGGTGTGGGTGAAGTGGGCGACCTGCTCGGTGACGGCCTCGACGACGCGCGGGGCGCTGTTGCCGACCGTGGTGACCGCGATGCCGGAGCCGAGGTCGATGAACGAGTTGCCGTCGACGTCGACCACCACCCCGCCGCCCGCGGCCGCCGCGTAGACCGGCATCGTGCTGCCGACCGAGGCGGACACCGCGGCTGATCGGCGGCGGGCGAGCTCCCGGGACCGCGGCCCGGGGACGTCGGTGACCAGCCGGCGGACCTGCGGCAGCGTCTCACCGCCCGTCGTCTGAGCGGTGGGCGTGCTCGTCACGGCGACCTCCTGCTGCGGCTGGGCCAGCTGCTCGCGCGCGGCCTTCGCGGAACGATAGAGCGGCAGCCGGGGCCAGCACTCGTCCCCGCCCGGGAGTGCTGGAAGGATGCGACCCGTCGTCGGGCCGGATCGTGGCTGGGTCGGGTGGCGACGCCGGGGCGGTAGCTCAGCTGGTCAGAGCATGGGACTCATAATCCCTGGGTCGTGGGTTCGAGCCCCACCCGCCCCACGCGTCATGCAGGGCGGCACGTCGCCGACCCTGACAATTCGCAATACTGGTCGCCGAGGGGCGAGCCCTTCAACGGAGCCCCTCGGACAGGCGGCCCGGGTAGCGGCAAGGCGGTTCACAGGCGAACCCGTGCCGCGGTTCATGAGGATGCGCCTCGGACTAGCGCCCGGCTCGATGTGCTCCGCCGCCGCGACACCGGTACCGCCTCAGCTGGGCCGGCTGTACGCAACGCCGAGGTGCACGACGCGCACTCGCATCCCGTCTTGCGCCAGCGCGGCTGCCTGGGCAGCGAGCGCCGCCTCGACGGCTTGGCGGTCGAGGCGCGCCAGCACCCGGCGGCGAGGATCGGCGTGGTCGGTCCAGCTCCCCAGGTCGGGCCAGGCGACTAGGTAGATTGCGTCGTTGGCCGCGGTGTCGCGCATGTAGCGCTCGACGAGCTGATCGCGCATGGCCGTGTACAGCTCGTCGTTCCACGCTCCTTTGACCTCGACTGGCAGCGACAGGCGGCCCGTGCCGGGTCCGACCACAGGCGCGGCGTCGATGAGGAGGTCGGTGCGCTCGCCGATGCCGCTGGGTCGGGTGCGCCGGATCTGCACCTCGCGATTGACGATCACGCCGTGATCGACCAGGGCGCGCTCGAGCTCGTTGGCCAGGTAGTCCGAGATTTCATCCTCGGACTTCGGCCGCCCGGCGTGAGTGTCCCAGAGGTAATGCGACTCGGGCGTCGCGCCGGTCAGCCGCGTCTGGACGCCGTCCATCGCGACTGCAACTGCGTCAGCGAGGGCGGCTGCGTCGTACACCAGGACCGCGCGACGGTCGGCGGCGAGCCGGAGAAGCTGCGACAGCGGCGTCGGGGACCACTGGTTGCGCCGCAGCGCCGCTTCGGCGGTGGCCAGGGTGCGCGCGAGCCACCGGTCGTTCGGCAGCGCGGCCACGATCGCGCGGACTGCGTCGATGGCTTCCGTGGACCCTTCATCTCGCAGTCGGCCCAAGAGGTTGTCCCGCCACTGCCCGATCTGCTCGCGAGGCCCGACGAAGTGGGCACCCTCGAACTGCGGGTCGGACTCCGGCGGAAAGCTCGCGCGTAGCCACAGGTAGATGTCGGCGACGACCGCCGCCGGCACGCGGTCAAACCGCTCGTCGCCGCGGACTGTCAGCGCATGCCCAACCACCTGCTCCGCGAGCGTGTGGTCAGAGTCGAGTGCGGTCTTGACCGCCGGCCAGCTCCGCTCGAGGTCACGGTCGATGAGCTGCCCGGCCGCCAACCGATGCCGGTCTAGGTTGGACGGATCCTCCAACCACTCCAGCAGCAAGGGTCGCAGAAGGTCGAAGTCGTGCGTGGCTAGTGAGGTGACGATTTCTTCGCGCGGCTCTGCTTCCGCGGACCGGGCCAGCGACAGGTAGCTAGCCGCGACGGTGTCGTCCCACAGGTAGCTGGCTTCATTCGAGGCCAAGGGCCGCTTCCCGTTCGCGACAGATGCCCCCACGCGAGTCAGCAGGGCGGCGCGTGCCGTCTCACGCGCCTCGGGACCGGCAAGCTCAAGCAACCGCAACTTGTCGTCCCAGGTCGCCCCGTTCACCGACGCCGTCGACCAACTGGCGAGGACCGGCGCCCACTCGATCCACGCAGTCGTAGGTAGCCGCTGGAGGCGTTCGGGCGCGACTCGGAGCAACAGGACCATCGCCCGGTATCCCGCCTCCGCCGGGAAGTAGTAAATCTCAGGCTTGTGAAGCCACTGCTGCGGCTGGCACGGGTACGAGCGCAGGTACCGTTCGGCGGCCTCGACAAGGCGTTCGCGCAACTCCTCTGTCAGCGTCGGCCACCGCGGCATGCCCACGACGTCCGGATCGAACTCGGCGCCAAAGTAGCTTGAGCCGGGCGCGACTGTCAGCACCCGCGTGCTGTACCAGAAGCCCACCGCCTCCCCCTTGTCGAACCGTGCCAGGAGCTCCTCGATGTGCTCGTTGGCGTCGTCGCCCGCGTCGGCCCTCGCGGGCTTCGGTCTGTGGAACATCTCCCATGACCGGCGCATCTCATCGGCCTCGGGCGAGTCGAGCGCGACCGGGTCCACCCAGGCGTGAACGAGGTCGACGTGCAGGGGATGCCCGGGTGGCATGTCGAGCACAAAGTCCCAGTGATCGGGGGCGCCAACGTCGAACGTCCACTGGAACAGCGAGCGCAGCGCTTCCCGCTTGGCACCGTCAGGTCCGACGTACAGCTCCGCGATCCACGCAAGATCGTCGGCGCGCACGACGGCGAGCGAGTGCGAGCTGTGGCCGGTGAGTCTGTGCAGCACCCTCTCCGGCGGGCCGGACGCGACCACTGCGGCCGCGACGGCGCGTCTAAACGTGGGGTCGGCCAGCGGGTCGTCGCGTTCGTCGTCGCGAAAGTCCTCGAAAAGCAGGCCGTCGTAGTGCTCAGCCCGGGCTAGGACGACGCGGGTGAACGCGTCGACTACAGCACCGTCGACCGGGCGCGTCCCGGCCAGCCGAAGCACGCGATTCGCGAGCGCCCCCAACGCGTGGTCGTCGACCGGCCCGTTGAGGTCGCTCAGCAGCCACTGGAGGCCGGCGTCGATGTCAGCCTCGGTGATGCCGCGGCGGAAGCGGTCGAGAAACATTGCATAGGCGCCGTGGTAGTTGCGCTGACGACGTGGGGTCAGCACGGCGAAGACCTCCGCGTTGGACAACGCGTGCGGCCAAGACGCGAGCAGCGAGATGCCCTTGAGCTCGTCGGTCAGGTCGTCGCCGCGCGTGACGGCGTCGAGCGCGAGCGAGTGCAGCGCCACGGTCCGATGCGAGTCTGGGAGCCGGGTCAGCGGCCAGCCGGCGGCGACACGGTCGTGCATTTCGCCGGTACTGTCGGTGACGATGGCCGCAAGGTCGTCGCGCAGATCAATTGCGGCGCATTCGTTGGCGAGTTCAAGGGCCAAGCGGCGGCGGTCAGGATCGTTGTCGCGCAGGTAGGGGCGTAGCTGGTCAGCGACGTTGCGGTGCCGGAGCGCACGGTAGGAGCGTTCCCACGGCGCTGTGGTCGGCGTGCCGGCAACCGAGAACAGCCCGTCGATTATGGCGGCGCGCAAGGTGTCGCCTGGGAGTTCCACCTCGCCCTGGAACGCCGCCGGGTCCGCCACGGTGAGGAACTCGAATCGCTCCGGTGCGAGTGCGACCGTCCACGCCGCAGCCAGGCGGGTCTGCGGCCAGCACCGGCCGTCTGGTCCGAGGAACAACGGCCGCGCTTGCGTCTCGGACAGGTTGTTGGCGACGACCCAGTCGGCAGCGAGGAAGTCGGCGAAGGTTGCGTGTGCCCAGCCGAGACGCTGCCCGCCGCGGCTGGTGAACAGGCCTGTCCGCGTCGCCTCCCGTACCGCGTTGATGGCGACATCGACCGTCCCGTGCGAAGGCGGTTCGGTCGACCTAGCGAGACGCTCGACGACGATGTCCTCGCCGTCGGCGTCGACCTCGGGGCCGGTCCAAATCGCGGATGCGCCGCCGAATACGGTCGCCGCGGCAATGCGACGGGCGACCGCGACGCGCTGATCGAGCGAGAGGGCGCCGCCGAGGCCTGCGTCGAGGCGGGCGGGATTCTGCTCCTCGCAGAGTGATCGGACCCTGCCGCGTACAACCCGGCGCCCCGCTCGGGCAGCGCCCCCGACTTGCCGAAGCTACGGGCGAGAAATCGTAAGGTCAGAGGCCGAGCGGCGAGCGGCCCGGCGCTGGCCTGTGCAACTTCGTCGAGGAACCGCGGCGGATCGCACCAGGCCGCCGCGATCGCGGACACGTCTACCTGTCGAAGCGGCAGGATTTCGACCACCGCGACCGCGCCGAACAGCTTCTCCAACGACTGCTCCAGTGACGTCGGCCAGTCCGCTGTCCGGCAGGCGATGCGTACGAATAGCCGGTCGTACGGGAGCCGGCGGACACGGTCGGCGACGACCGCGCCGACGTGCGGGACCCGTGCTCGCGCCTCGTCGAGCGAGTCAAGGACTAGACACAGCTGGCCGGAGCCGGCCGACCAAGCGATGATGGACGGGTCGTCGAACACCTCGCGCACCAATCGCTCCTCGGACCCATATGCCGCGAGGTCGAAGGGCAAGACAGGCACCCCAGCGCCGACGAGTCGATCCGTCGCCCCGACCGCTGTCGACTTGCCTGCCCCGGGCTCTCCAAGCAGTACCAGGCAGCGGTGGCCGCCGAGCTCATCGATGCGCAGCACTCCAGGGTTTGCGGACTGCGTGCCGAACCAGTTTGCGTCGGGGTCGCGGAGGAACCCGTCGTCGTCGAGCGTGTAAGCGCCGGCGCGGGTGCACCAGAACCGCTCGACCCTCGCAGGCAACACAACTTTCCGATCACGCATGACCACTCTTAGTTTCGCCGCTCCGGCAGTAGACGGCTGTAGCTCCCCAAGTCGGCGCACGCTCTGTACCGGCGACGACCCGCTGAAGACAAGATAGCCGCGCACTCGGCGGACGTAGGGATGGCGCGACATTACGCCAAGGGCCCGGCTACGACGTCGCGATCGACCTGCGGACCATGAACCTGCTGTTCCGGCTGGCGCAGTAGCCCGGTGGCGCAGGAGGAAGCGCGTCAGCCGGCGAGGAGGGCGGCGTAGCGGTCGAGGTCGACGTTGCCACCGCTGATGACCACGCCGACGTGGCGGCCGCGGAACTGGTCGGGGCGGGCGAGCAGTGCTGCGAGGCCGAGGGTGCCGGTGGGTTCGACGACGAGCTTGAGGTAGGTCGCCAGCAGCCGCATCGATGAGACGAGCTGGGCGTCGGTGGCGGTGAGCACGTCGGTGACGGTCCGGCGGATGACCTCGAACGTGTGCACGCCGAGGTGTTGGGTCTGCGCGCCGTCGGCGATGGTCCGCGGGGTCGGGATCGTCACGATGCTGCCCGACCGGAACGACTGCTGGCCGTCGTTGCCCGCCTCCGGCTCGACGCCGAAGACCTCGCAGCCGGGGGAGAGCTCGGCCGCCGCCAGCGCGCACCCGGACAGCAGGCCCCCGCCGCCCAGCGGCACCAGCAAGGCGTCCAGCGAGCCGACCTCGTCGAACAGCTCCAAACCCGCGGTGCCCTGCCCGGTCAGCACGTGCGGGTGGTCATACGGCGGGATCAGCGTCAGGCCACGCTCGGCCGCGAGCACTGCTCCGATCTGTTCCCGGTCCTCGGTGTACCGGTCGTAGGTCACCACGTGCCCGCCGTACCCGCGGGTGGCGGCCACCTTGGAGGCCGGTGCGTCCAGCGGCATGATGATCGTCGCCGGGATGCCGAGCAGGCTCGCCGACAGCGCGATCGCCTGCGCGTGGTTGCCCGAGGAGTACGTCACCACCCCGGCCCGGCGCTGCTCCGGGGTGAACTGGGCCAGGGCGTTGTAGGCCCCGCGGAACTTGAAGGCGCCCATCCGCTGCAGGTTCTCGCACTTGAACACGACGTCGGCGCCGACGATTTCGTTGACCAGCCGCGACCGCAGGACCGGGGTCCGGTGGGCGACCGGCGCGATCCGGGCAGCGGCCGCAGCGACGTCATCGTAGGTGGGAGCACTGCTCACTGAGTGGTGCTTCCAGCCACGAGCCGGCCGGTCTCGTCGGCGGACTTGCGGATCGCCCCGCGCTCGTCCAGCCACCCGCCCGCAACCCCGACGACGGGCACCTTGGCCACGGTCCGGGCGAGGAAGCCGCCGCGCGGGCGGTGGTCGAGCAGGTCCTGGATGTCGCGGAACGTCCGGGCCAGCCGCCACAGCGTCTTCGCGCCGCGCAGGACGCTCGAACCGCCCCCGCTCTTCTCCTCGGGGCTCTCGTCGTCGGCTTCGGCCAGCTTCTGCTCCGACGTACCGGGGTCCGGGACCACCGCGGGGTCGCGCGCGAGGTCGCGGTCGAAGAGCACCTTCGCCAGCAGGGGCACCCAGTCGGCGGCGGCCGCGATCCCGTTCTCCCGCGCCACGGCGCAGACCGCGATTCCCGACGCCGATGCGCCCAGCCCCGCCTGCAGCGGCACCCGGTCGGCCAGCGCACCGGCGAACCGGGGAGCGGCGGCCGCAAGACCTGCGACCGCGCCGATGCGGCGCACCCACCAGGCGACCCGGTCGGCCACCGGGACCGACGGCCACTCGGCCGACGCGGGCGTCACCGAGCCGAACGCGCGCCGGCTGACCGCGTCCACCGCACGCCCGCGCAACCCCGTCGGTGCGTCGCCGTCGCCGGAGTCGGAGGAGTCGTCGGCCAGCCAGCGCGCCGGGTCGGCGACGACCCGGCCCACCATCCCGGCGTAGACGCCGAGGGTCCGCGCCAGCCGCTCGTCGGTGACCGTCGTCTTCGCCATGTCGCTCCTCGCCTGGCCGAGCTCAGGGGTGGTTGAAGGTGGTCGTGCAGCCGCCGTCGACCGGGACGATCGAGCCGGTCATGAACGAGCTGTCGTCGCTGACCAGGAACACGGCCACCCGCGCCACCTCGTCGGCGGACGCCTGCCGGCCGATCGGCTGCTGCGCGGCCGCCGCCTCCCGGCGCGCGTTCGCCCGCGCCGCCCCTTCGGGACCGAGCGCGGCCCGGGCGCCGCCCATGTCGGTGTCGATGTAGCCGGGGAGGATGGCGTTGATCCGGATGCCGCGTCCGCTGTAGTCCACCGCCAGCTGCCGGGTGAAGTTGACGACCCCGCCCTTGGACGCGCAGTAGGCGGGCGCCATCGGTGCGCCGACGACGCCGTAGGTCGAGGCCACGTTGACGATCCGGCCGGCGCCGGACGCCAGCAGGTGCGGCATCGCGGACCGGACGCACAGGAACTGGCCGGTGAGGTTCACCGCGAGCACCCGGTTCCACACGTCGATCTCCAGCTCGTGCGCGAGCGAGGAGCCGCCGGAGATGCCGGCGTTGTTCACCAGCACGTCGATCCCGCCGAACCGGTCCACCGCGCCGGTCATCAGCGCCTCGACCTGCGCCGGGTCGGCGACGTCGCAGGACAGGAACACCGCCTCCCCACCGGCGGAAGCGATCTCGGCGACGGTCCCGTCCCCGGCCGCGACGTCGGCCACGACGACGCGCGCCCCCTCGGCCGCCAGGGCCAGGGCGGTCGCCGCGCCGATGCCGCCGGCCGCGCCGGTGACGACGGCCACCTTCCCGCTGAGGCTCTGTGTCTGCATGGGGCCGCAGCGTATGGTCCCGCGAGATCCGGCCGCGGGACGTAGCCGTGACCACCGCGGGCCTGTCCGACGCCGACAGCGGGCGGGTGCTGATCGTCGACGGCGCCGGCTCGCTGACGCGCGGCGGGCAGCTCAGAAGCGCCCGCCGCGCGGTCAGCGGCGTACCGGTCGGTCAGTGCTTGGGGCCGCTGCCACCGCTCTTCGTGGGCCCGCTCGTGGGGATCGACGAGGTCAGCGGCTGGCCCTTCGGCTTAGCGTCCTTCTTCTCCTTGCGGACCTCGCGGCCGCCCTTGTTCTTGCTCGCCATGGCTGTCTCCTCCGGTTTCGGAAGGTCGCCCGGCCGACCGGGCGATCAGGTCTCCCGCCGTGCAAGCAGCTCGACCGGGGTCCGATCGTGGCACGGATCGAGCCGGGACTCAGCCCGTTGTTCCCAGGCTCCGGTGGGCAGCGACCTGCGCGGCGGTCAGCGCCTTCGGGTAGACCGCAACCTCGTCGATGTCACCGGCCAGGTTTGAGCTCGCCGGCTGAGCGGGCCAGCCGCGCAGCGTGTCGCCGCCGACCCGCCAGACGCCGTCGAAGTTCTGCGCGATGGTGTTGCTCGACTGCCCGACCCGGACGCCGTCGACGTACAGCACCATCCCGGACGAGGACAGGGTCGCCGCCAGGTGGTGCCACCGGCCGTCGTTCACCGGTGCCGGGCTGGCCAGCGAGCGGACGGCGCCGTCGTACACCCCGAACCGTGCCCGGCCGGTGGAGTCCACGTAGAGGTTGCGGTCGTATCCCGTGCTGTTCCCGGTCACCTGGTTGCCGAAGCCCAGCACCTTCCCGCCGGCGGTCGAGGTGGTGCGGATCCACGCCTCGACGGTAAACGTCGGCGCCGGCCGGCCGAAGCTGGTGGTCGACGCCGTCCCGGCCGCCGTCCCGTCGAAGTGGGTCGCGGTGTCGGTGTCCTTCGCGATCGCGCCGGCGACCGCCCGGGTCACCCCGGTGCCGACGGTGAGGTCGTCGAAACCTGCGCTGTCATACCCGGGTGTTCCCGACGGTTCGTCCAGCCGCCACAGGGATCTCGCGCCGTCGCTGCGGATCCGCTGCTCGTACGGACTGGCCGTCCTGCCCGACACCGTCACCGCGACGTCCGGGCTGGTCGTGGTGTTGCCCAGCGGGTCGGTGGCCCGCACCCGGTAGGTGTGGCTGCTCCCCGGCGTCAGCCCCGTCTGGACCAGTCCCATCGTCGGCAGCTGCCAGAACGGTGCCGAGCTGGACTGGGTGCTGACCGGGGTCGCGCCGCCGTCCCGGATCAACTGGTAGGTCAACGCGAGGTTGTCCATGTCCGAGGTCGCCGACCAGTTGACCCGGGTCCGGCCGGAGTCCTGGGAGAGCACGGTCGGCTTCAGCCCCGTCGCGGCAGGCGCGACCCGGTTCGGCGCCGCGGCACGCACCGCGAACCGGACGAGCCCGGACTGGGCGACGCCGTTGACGCTCGGGAACTCGCCACCGAGGGCGACGTAGTCGGCGTTCCCGGTCAGCGACCAGGCGGACTGGTACTGCTTGGTGTAGGAGCCGATCGCCAGAGTCGGGAACCAGGTCAGCATGGTCGGTGCGGGCCTGCCCGCGAAGCTGGCGTAGTGGTTCACCCTGTTCCCCAACAGCGTGGTCGTCGCGGCGTTGGTGAAGGCGAGCGCCCGGTGGTCGGTGCGGACAACCGTCTCCGGGTAGGCGCGCGCGGTGGTGCAGTCGTGGGCGTGCCCGACGCTGTAGGTCACCGGCCCGGCGGGCAGGACGTCGTAGCTGTCGCCGTGGCAGTCCTCCATCCAGGCCAGCGACCCGGTGCCCGCGTCGGCAGCGAACGTCCCCTCGAAGTTCCCGCCGGGGCCGAACACGTAACCGGTGCCGTACACCCGGGTCCCGTCGGTGCGCAGGCTGGTGATCGAGGCGTCCGGCCCCGCGTCGCGGATGACGGAGTTCGCGGCGAACGGCCGCACGGCGCCAGTCACCGGGTCCAGCGCGCCGAGTCCGTAGGCGGCGGTCCCGGACAGCGTCGTGAACCGGCCGCCGACGACGAGGCGGTTCGCCCCGGGCACCAGGGTCATGGCGGTGACGTCACCGTCGTCCGCCTTCGGCGCCCACGACAGCAGCGCCCCGTTCGAGGCGGCGATCGCGGCGAGCTTCGTCCGGGGGACGTTGTTGACGTTGGTGAAGCTGCCGCCGGCGTACACCGTCGAGTTGGTCGCCGCCAGCGCCCGGACGGTCTGCCCCTACCCGGTCGGAACGCCGAGGACAGCGTCCCGGTGGCGGTGTCGAAGGCGGCGATGCGGTAGCGCGGCTGGCCGTCGACGCGGGTGAAGTCGCCGCCCACGTACACCCGGGTGCCGTCGGGCGAGGCCGTGATGGACAGCCCGCGCGCGTCCAGTCGATGCGCGAACGGCAACAACCTCCCGGTGCGGATGTCGTAGGCGAGCAGGTTACCCCGGGCCGTCTCACCCGTCCCGGCCTTCGCGCCGGCGGGGCGGGCCGAGGTGAACTCACCGGTGGCATAGACGGTGTTACCGACGGTCACCTGAGCCCAGACCGCGCCGTTCACCTGCACCGTAGGTAGCGCGTCGGCGCTCACTGTCGCCGGTGTCCCGCTGGGTGGGGCGGTGTCCGCGGCCGCCGACAGCGCTCCCGGGCCGGCGGGTAGGCCGGTCATGGTCCCCAGCACCACGAGCAGCGCCGCGAGGCCGGCGACTCGGGCGACAACGGGGTGGGAGGGCCGCCGGTGGACGAAGTGGCTGCGCACGCTCATGACACTCCTCGACCGGGCCGCTGATGCGTCACCGACGGTAGCCGTGATCTTCCCCTCCGCCTACTGGGGTGGATCGGCGTCAGTGGTTCGAACAGCCGGCGCGGCCCCTCAGTTGACGGCGGTCGTGGTGAAGTCGCCGGCGCGCAGCGCGACCGGGACCGTCGTCGCGGCGCCGGACAGGTAGACCGACATCCCGACCGTGCCCGCGGCCTGCAGCCCGACCGTGCTGTCCGTGCGCTCCACCTGCCAGGCGGCGGGCTCGGCCGCCGTGGCCGGCCACACCTTGAGCCGCAGCGTCGTCGGGGAGATGCCGACCGCCTGCAGCCGCACCTTGAGCTGCGTGCCCGGGGTGTACTGCAGGCCGGCGACGGTCGCCTCGGACCCGATGAGCGTCTCGGTGGCGGATCCCGCGAGACGGGTCACACCGACCGCGACCGCCCCCGAGGCCAGCAGTCGGACCCGCGCCCGGTACTCGCTGTTGGTGCCGACCCGGCGCCCGGTCAGGTAGACCGACAGCGGCTGATCCGTGGCCCGATCGGTGGTGAACGTCAGCGCGGTCTCGGCCGACGTCGAGGAGACGCCCGGCAGGTAGGCACCGGTCTGGGTTCCCGGGCTGGCCAGGCTCAGCGTCGCCGCGCCGCCGGACACCGACTGGCGGGTCGCTGTCCCACCGGTCCAGGCGCCGCCCTTGTCCGCGGTGCCCAGCCCTGCCGAGACCGTGCGGTCGAACCGGTCGACGGCCAGGAAGGCGGCGTTCGGGTCCGTCGGCGGCGGCGCGGGTGCGGTGACGGTGACGGTGCGGGTGGTGGTGCCGGTGGCGCCGTCGTTGTCGGTGGTGGTGAGGGTGGCGGTGTAGGTGCCGGCGGCGGCGTAGCTGTGGGTGGTCTTGGTGCCGGTGCCGGTGGTGCTGTCGCCGTACTTCCAGGCGTAGCTGGCGATGGTGCCGTCGGGGTCGGTGGATGCGGTGGCGTCGTAGGCGACGCTGAGGCCGGTGGGGGTCGCGGTGAACGAGGCGGTGGGTGCCCTGTTCACCGGCGCGACCGCGATCGCCGCGTCGTGGTGCGCCGCCACCTGGCCCGCGGACAGCACCGTCGGGTAGATCGCCACCTCGTCGATGGTGCCGGCCAGGTAGTTGCTGGTGCCCGACCACGACTTGTCCCCGCCGACCCGCCAGTACCCGGAGTAGGCCTGGGAACCGGTGTTCGGGTTCGTGCCGACGAGGACTCCGTCCAGGTAGAGGGCCATCCCGCCGGAGCCGATGGTCGCGACGACGTTGTGCCATGCGCCGTCGTTGAACCCGGTCCCGGAGCCGACCAGGTTCTGCCGACCGGTCCAGGTGCCGAACATGACCTGGCCGGTGTCGGTCAGCCAGATCTGCCGGTCGTAGCTCGAGCTCAGTCCGGTCTGCTTGTCACCGAAGCCGACCAGCTTGCCGCCCATGACGGACGTGGTCTTGAACGAGGCCTCGATCGAGAAGGTCGTCGGCGCGGGGGTCGGGGTCGACGACGCGCCGCTGGCCGTCGTCGAGCCGTCGAAGGCCGTGGCTGTGTCGGCGTCGGACGCGATGGCGCCGCGCTCACCCCGGGTGGTGCCGGCGCCCAGCGTCAGGTCGTCGTAACCGGCCTGGTCGTAACCGGTCGCGCCGGACGGCTCCCCGAGGCGCCAGTAGGACCTCGCGCCGTCGGCCAGTACCCGCGTGGCGTACGCGCTCCGGGCGGCGCCGGAGACGGTCACGGCGGTGCTGGACGCGCTGGTGACCTTGTTGCCGGACGGGTCGGTGACCACGATCCGGTAGGTGTGCGTGCTGCCCGGGACCAGTCCGGTGTCGGTGAACCCCAGGGTCGGCAGCTTCCAGAAGTCGGCGGCCACCGTCTGGGTCGACACGGGCGCCGCGGCGTTCCCGTCGCGGATGACGCTGTAGGTCAGCGAGCGGTTGTCCATGTCGGACGTGGCCGTCCAGGTGAGCCGGACCGAGCCCGACGACAGGGACACCGGCGACGGGGTCAGAGCCGCGGACTGCGCCGGCGCCACCTTGTTCGGGGCCGCCGCCTTGACCGCGAATCGCACCAGGCCCTGCTGGGCGGTGCCGTTGACCGACGGGAACTCCCCACCGAGTGCCACGTAGTCGGCGGTGCCGGTCGCCGACCATGCCGCCTGGTACTGACCGGTGAAGCTCCCGATCGCCAGCGTCGGGTACCAGGTCAGCGGGGTGGGGGACGGCTTGCCGGAGAAGTCGGCGTAGTTGGGGATCGTGTTGCGGGCCAGCGTGCCCGTTGCGTAGTCGGTGAACGCGGTCGCGCGGTGGTAGGTCCACGGGTCGGTCTGGGGAAACCCGCCGACCGTGTTGCAGGCGTGCTCGTGGCTGACCACATAGGCGACGCCTCCGGTGGCGAAGGTGTCGTAGGAGTCGCCGTGGCAGTCCTCGAGCCACACCAGCTTCCCGCCGGCTGCGGGGTCCGCGGCGAAGGCCCCCTCGACGTTCCCACCGGGACCGTAGACATAGCCGGTGCCCAGGATCAGCTTGCCGTCGGTCTTCAGGCTGGTGATCGACGCCTGCGTCCCGGCGTCCCGGACCGTCGCGTTCGCCGCGAACGGCAGGACGGCACCACTGGTGGCGTCCAGGGCGCCGAGGCCGTAGGCGGCGGTGCCGGAAAGGGTGCTGAACCGCCCGCCGACAACCACCTGCGTCCCGCCCGGGGCGAGGACCATCGCGGTCACGGTGTTGTCGTCGGCCTTCGGCGCCCAGGACAGCGTCGCGCCGTTCGACGCGGCGACCGCACCGAGCCGCGTCCGCGCGACCCCGTTGAGGGCGAAGAAGTTGCCGCCTGCGTAGACGGTGGCGTTGGTCGCCGCGACCGCGAGCACCTCGTTGCTGATGTTGGGCCTGAAGGTGGTGACCAGCGCGGCAGTCGCGGTGTCGAACGCGGCGAGGCGGTTGCGGGTCTGGCTGTCCACCGCGGTGAAGTCACCGCCGACGTACACCCGCGTGCCGTCCGGGGAGGCCGTGATCGCCCGGCCGACGCCGTTCAGGGAGTGGTTGAACCCGGTGACGAGGGCGCCGGTGCGGATGTCGTAGGCGAGCAGGTTGGCCCTGGTGGTCTCGCTCACGCCCGGATTGGCGCCGGCCGGGCGGGCCTTGGTGAAGTTACCGGTTGCATACACGGTGTTACCGACGGTCACCTGCGCCCACACGACGCCGTTGATCTGCACGGTAGGCAGCGGATCGGCACTGACCGTGGCCGGCGTCCCGGCGACCGGGGCGGTGTCCGCCGACGCGCTCCCGACACCCGGAAGCAGTGAGAGTCCAGCCGCGATGACGGCTGTCGCGACCAGGCCCGCCAGACCGGTGGACAGACGTACCGGACGACGGTGCGCGCTCATGACGGCTCCTGGATGCGGCTTGGCCGGTGATTACGGGTGTTGATCACCACGGTTGGCGCCCAGGGTGAGCGCAGTGCGGCTGCAGCACAGTCACCGAGTAACGCTCCGTGGTGATGTCACGCAAGGTAGTTGGCGCCCGGGCGACACGCCAGAGGGTGCCCCATACAATGTGGACGACCCAATCGTCCGCGACCCTGCGTGAGCGGGTCGCCGGTGCCGCGCCGGGTGTCGGACCGCTCTACCCACTGACGCGCCCGCGGAACAGGACGGTCGGCTCACCCGCGAGGTAGGACACCGCGACGTCGACGCGCCGGCGCTCGGTGGTCGGCACGCGGAACACATACGTGCCCGTCCCGGTCGCGCCCGGCCGAACGGTCCCGGCCAGCGGCTTTGCCGGCACGCCGTCGGAGCCGCTGGCCGGGGTGGCCGCCGCCCCGTACGCGGCGGTCACCGAGACCTGGCCGAGGTCGAGTGGCCGCGCGGTGTCGTTGCGGACCGCAAGGGTGATCGCGATCGCCGGCGCCCCGGTCACCTCCCCGGGTCCGCGGCCGGCCGTGGTCACCGAGCGGACACCCGCGATGCTGACCAGCACCCTCCCGGCGGCCGACGACGCGGTCGCGGTCGCGCCCGGTGCGACCGGCGCGGCGGTGGTGACGGCCACCGAGGGCACCGGGGTCAGGCCGGCCGGCGGGGGCGGCGGAACGGCCGGCGGTGGGCCGGATGCCGGCGGCGCCTGCGCTGGGCCGGACGCCGGCGGTGGGCCGGATGCCGGCGGCGCCAGCGGTGGGCCGGAAGCCGGCGGAACGGCCGGCGGTGGGCCGGATGCCGGCGGAACGGCCGGCGGTGGGCCGGATGCCGGCGGCGCGGTCGGGGCGGGTGCGGTCGGGGCCGTTGCGCCGGGACCGGTTCCCGTCGGGCCCGACCCGGGTGGCCTCGTGCGGAGGGGTGGCGGCGTACGGAGCGGCGGCACCGTGCCGGGGGGCGGCGCGGTCGTCACAAATATGCCTGGCTCGGGTGCGACACCGCTCGCCGGCGGTGCGGTTCCCGCCGCGGTCGGGACCGGCGTCGACGGCACCCGGACCGGCGCGGACGCCCCGCTGGCCGGCGCGCTGGTGACCGGCGCGCCGCTGGTTTCCGCCGTGCAGGCGGCGGTCGCGACGGTGAACGCTCCGGCCGCCAGTGCGGCGGCGGACAGGCGGCGGAGGGGAGGCACCCGGCGAGCCTCCCAGGTCGGGCACCACAATGGTCGCGTCGCTGGCGTGCATCGACGGTCGGGAGGCCGAGGGTGGTTCCCCCTGTGCCGACCGTCGTCGTCGCGGTCGCCTTCGCCGCGGCGGCCTACGGGGCCTGGCTCGTCGCCCGCAACCGGCCGGCCGACGTCGCGTTGCTGGTCGCGAGCGGGGTCGTCGAGGCGACTCTGGTGGGGCAGGCCGTGGTCGGAATCGTCGCCCTGGCCGGCACCGATCGGGCGGTGTCGGCGCCGCTCTTCATCGGCTACCTGCTGGTCAGCCTGCTCGTGGTCCCCGCCGGCCTGCTCTGGGGACTCCTCGAGCACAGCAGGTGGGGACCCGCGGTCGTCGCCGTCGCCTGCCTGGTGATCCCGGTCCTCGTGCTGCGGCTGCAGACGGTGTGGTCGACCGGTGCCTGACGCCCCACGGACCCGCTCCGGCCCCGGGCGGCTGCTCGTCGGGGTGTACGCGCTGTTCGCGGTTGCGGCCACCGCCCGGGCGGGCTTCCAGATCGCCGCCAGGTTCGACGAGGCGCGGTTGGCCTACCTGCTGTCCGCGGTGGCCGCCGTCGTCTACATCGTGGCAACCCTCGCGCTGGCGCGCGGCTCCCGGACCTCACGGCGGGTGGCGGCCCTGTCCTGCTCGGTGGAACTCGCCGGTGTCCTCGCGGTCGGGATCGCCAGCGTCGCCGATGCCACGGCCTTCCCCGACGCGACGGTGTGGTCCAGCTTCGGTGCCGGCTACGGCTACGTCCCGCTGGTCCTGCCCGTTCTCGGGCTCGCCTGGCTGCGCCACACCCGGCCCCGACCTCCGCCGCAGCGCTGAGGCTGCCGGCGGAGGCCGCTCGTCCGGTGGCGGTTGTCAGGCTCCCGCGCGGGTGAAGCGCTGGCCGACGACACCCCAGTTGACGATGTTCCACCAGGCCTTGAGGTACTCGGGCCGGCGGTTCTGGTACGTGAGGTAGTAGGCGTGCTCCCAGACGTCGTTGCCCAGCAGCGGCACCTGGCCCTGGGTCAGCGGGGAGTCCTGGTTCGGCGTCGACGTCACGGCAAGCTTGCCGCCGTCGAGGACCAGCCAGACCCAGCCGGAGCCGAACTGGTTGACCCCGGCCGTCTCGAACGTCGTCTTGAACTCGTCGAAGCTACCGAAGGCCGAGTCGATCTCGCTGGCGAGCGGGCCGGTCAGGGTGGTCCCGTCCCCGCCGGGGGCGGTCATCGTCTCCCAGAAGAAGCTGTGGTTGACGTGGCCGCCACCGTTGTTGCGGACGACCTTGGCGATGGCTTCGGGCACCGACGCGAGGTCGGCGACGATGGCTTCGGCCGACTTCGACTCCAGCGGCGTCCCGGCGACCGCGCCGTTGAGCTTGTCGACGTAGGCCTGGTGGTGCTTGTCGTGGTGCAGGTGCATCGTCGTCTCGTCGACGTACGGGGCCAGCGCGTCGTACGCGTAGGGCAGGGGCGGCACGGAGAAGGCCACGGGGAGAACCTTTCATAGCTCTGGGATCGGGTCATCGTCACGCTATCCCCGGGTCCCGGCCACGTCCCGTCCCCCGCCGCGAGTTGTTCCGTCATGCGTTCGGCGGCTTTGGGAGGATCACTGCCGTGACGACGTCCGTGGACCCCCGGACGGATCTGGTGCGCCGCGCGGTGGACGAGGTGCAGCGGGTGATCGTCGGCCAGCACGGGATGGTCGAGCGGCTGATGGTGGCCCTGCTGGCCCGCGGCCACTGCCTGCTCGAAGGCGTGCCCGGGGTGGCGAAGACGCTTGCGGTCCGGTCGTTCGCCACCGTGTGCGGGGGCAGCTTCGCGCGCCTGCAGTTCACCCCCGACCTTGTCCCCAGCGACATCGTCGGCACGCGGATCTACCGTCAGTCGACCGCCGGCTTCGAGGTCGAGCTCGGCCCGGTGTTCGTCCAGTTCGTCCTCGCCGACGAGGTGAACCGGGCGCCGGCCAAGGTCCAGAGCGCGATGCTGGAGTTGATGGCCGAGCACCAGGTGTCCATCGGCGGCGTCTCCTACCCCGTGCCCCGACCGTTCACGGTCGTCGCCACCCAGAACCCGGTGGAGAGCGAGGGGGTGTTCAGCCTCCCGGAGGCCCAGCGGGACCGCTTCCTGCTGAAGGTGGACGTCGGGTTCCCGACGGCGGGCGAGGAGGCGCAGATCCTCGCGCGGATGAGCGTCGACCCGCCGGTCGCCGAGCCGGTGCTGACCCCGGACGACGTGCTCGCCCTGCAGGCCTGCGCGGATCGGGTCTTCGTGCACCCGCTGGTCGCGGACTACGCGGTCCGGCTGGTGGTGGCGACCCGCGAGACCGGCCCGGCACACCTGCGGGCGGTGCCGGCGACCAGTGCCGTCGCGGTCGGGGCGAGCCCGCGCGCGACGTTGGGTCTGGTCGCCGGGGCCCGGGCGTTGGCGCTGATCCGCGGTCGTGACTACGTGCTGCCGGCGGACCTGGCCGAGCTCGCCGGCGACGTGATCGGCCACCGGCTGTTGCTCGGCTTCGACGCGCTCGCCGACGGGGTGGACCCGCGGGCGGTCGTCGCGGACGTGGTGGCCGGAGTGCCGCCGCCGCGACCGGTCTGGCCGGCTGGTGCGGGCGGTTCGGCTCCGGCGCGCGGTTCAGAGCCGGCGGACGCCCCCGCCGGTGCCCGTCCTGCCGGCGGCGGCGACCCGGTGATCAGCCCCCAGTCGGAGCTGCGCTGGGAGGACGGTCCCGATGCGGAGCCGACGGGACGGGGCCGGTGACCCGGGCTCGTCCGTCCGGCGAGCCCGGCCTGGACGAGCTGCTGCCGCCGCAGGCGCTGCGCCGGCTGGAGCTCACCGTCGGCCGCCGCCTGGACGGCTATCTGCACGGCAATCACTCGGGCTTCAACCCGGGGTCGGGGCGGGAGGCGGGGGAGGCGCGCCTCTACCGGCCCGGCGAGGACGACGTCCGGGCGATGGACTGGGCGGTGACGGCCCGCACCACCTCCCCACACGTCCGGGACACCGTGGCCGACCGCGAGCTGTCCAGCTGGTTCCTGCTGGACGCCACGCCGAGCATGACCTTCGGCACGGCACACCTGCAGAAGCGTCACCTGGCGGTCGCGGCCGTGGCCGCGCTCGGCTCGCTCGCCGGTGGTCCCGGTGACCGGGTCGGTGGGTACCTGGTCACCGCCGGACAGGTCCGCCGGTGGCCGGCCCGGACCGGGCGACTGGCCCTGCACGCGATGCTGCGCTCGGTGCTGAGCCTGTCCGCCGACCTGGGCGCGGACCCGTCGGGCGGTTCGCTGCGCCGCCCCGCCGGCGTCCCGTCCCGGACGGATGCTGCCGGTGACCGGCTGGCGGTCGGGCTCGCCGCACTCGACGCCGGCCAGCGTCCCCGCGGCCTGCGGGTTGTGGTCAGCGACTTCCACCCCGCTGCGGGCCGGCCGGTCGACGAGCTCGCGTGGGCGCGGCCGCTGCGGACGATGGCCGTGCGCCACCGGGTGGTCGCGGTCGAAATCGTCGACCCTCGAGAGCTCGAGCTGCCCGCGGTCGGCCGGCTGTGGCTCGTCGACCCGGAGACCGGCCGTCGGCGCGAGGTCGACACCGGCGACGCCCGGGTGCGGGCCGCCTACGCCCAGGCGACCCGGACTCGACGCGCCGCGGTGGCTGCCGCGATCCGTCGCGCCGGTGCCGCGCAGCTGGTCCTGCGGACCGACCGCGACTGGGTGCTCGACACGGCGCGGTTCGTCGCCGGTCTCCGGCGGCCGACGGGCGTGCGGCGACTCCCACCGGGCTCGATGGTGCCGACGTCCGGGCCGCCACCGATGGTGGCCCGGGCGTGAGCTTCGACGCCCCCTGGCGACTGCTGCTGTTGCTGGTGGTCCCGCTGCTCCTCGGTGCCTACCTGCTGGTCCTGCGGTCCCGGCGCCGGGCCGCCGTCCGGTTCGCGGCGCTGCCCATGCTGGAGTCGGTGCTGCCACGCGAGCGCCGATGGCGCCGGCACGCCGCGGCCCTGGCCGCCCTGGTGCCCCTGGTGCTGCTGATCGTCGCGTTCGCCCGCCCGGAGGCGCAGGTGCGCGTGCCCCGGGCCCGGGCCGTCGTCATGGTGGTCATCGACGTCTCCCTGTCCATGCAGGCGACCGATGTCGACCCCAACCGGATCACCGCCGCCCAGAACGCCGCCCGACGGTTCGCCGCGGAGCTGCCCGCCACCTTCGACGTCGGCCTTGTCACCTTTGCCGGGTCGGCCAGCGTCGACCTGGCCCCCACCACCGACCGGGAGCAGTTCGACCGAGCGGTCGCCGGCATCCGGCTGGCGGAGTCGACGGCGATCGGCGAGGCGGTCTACACCGCGCTGGCCGCCGCCCAGGCCGCCGCGGGCGCTGCTCAGGGTGGCCAGGGCGCTGCGGGTGGCCAGGGCGCTCCGGGCGGCCAGGGCGCTGCGGGCGGGCAGGGCGCTGGCCCGGGCGACGTCGCGCCGCGGCGGATCGTGCTGATGTCCGACGGCGGGACGAACCTGGGCCGCCCGACGGCACAGGCGGCGGCGCGAGCACGCGCCGACGGCGTCCCGGTGTCCACCATCGCGTTCGGCACCCCGTCCGGGACGGTGACCCTGCGGGGTCAGACCGTGCCGGTGCCGCCGGACGAGGCCGAGCTGCGGTCGCTGGCCACCGCGACCGGCGGCAGCGCATACGCCGCGCAGAGCGCAGGTGAGCTGCGCCGCGCCTACGCCGACATCGGCCGGTCGGTCGGGTACCGCACCGAGCGGCGCGAGGTCACCGACCGGCTGGTGGGACTCGCGCTGCTCGCCGCCCTGGCCAGCGCCGGGGTGAGTCTGGCCTGGTACTCGCGACTGAGCTGAACCGCCCGCTGCACAGGCCCGTGTCCTGGTCACCGGCGAGGCCGTGATGCTGGGGTGATTGTTGATGCCGCGGTGGCTGGTGGGGCACACTGGTCCGGGTCGCGCCACGGTTGGCGCGACACCACGCGGCATGTCCAGACGTGGGTCTGACGGGACGGACCGGGGCGCTGGGGAAGGCGATTCCCCGACCCGACCCAGGAGACCGGCAAATGACAGCTGCGCAGCAAGCACGCGGTGTGCTCTTCGTGCACTCGGCGTGCTCAGCGGTGTGCCCGCACGTGGAGTGGGCGGCCGCCGGTGTGCTCGGCTCCGCGGTCAACCTCACGTGGACTCCGCAGCCGGCCGAGGCGGGCAGCTACCGCTCCGAGCTGAGCTGGGTGGGCGCGCCGGGGACCGCCGGCCGACTGGCCTCGGCACTGCGGGGGTGGGAGCGGCTCCGGTTCGAGGTCACCGAGGACGCGAGCCCGCTGGCCGAGGGCGCGCGGTACTCCTACACGCCCGAGCTCGGCATCTTCCATGCGATGACCGGAACGCATGGCGACATCGTCGTGCCCGAGGATCGCATCCGCGCCGCCCTGCGGGTCGCCGGCAGCGACATCGCGGTGTCCGCGGACCCGCTGGGGCTCCGCGACGAGCTCGAGGCCCTGCTGGGCACCCCGTGGGACGACGAACTGGAGCCGTTCCGGCACGCGGGCGATGGCGCAGCAGTGCGCTGGCTGCACCGGGTGGGCTGAGCGCGCCGCACGTGGTGACCGGCCCTGCTGCCTGGTGACCGGCGCGGGTCACCAGGCAGCAGCAACGGTCACCCGGCGGTCCTCCGCCGCGGGCCGCCGGCTTTCGGCTGTGGTTGCGCGCTCAGCTGACGAGGTGGCGGCCGAGCAGGGACAGGTCGGCCGGTGCCAGACGGTCGGACGCGGACGCCGCCTGGTGCCAGTAGGGGTACAGCAGCGGCGGGCGGCTGACCTTCTCCAGGCGGTCGATCTCGTCGCCGGTGAGCACCAGGTCGGCGGCGGCGAGGTTGTCGGTCAACTGCTCCGAGGTCCGGGCGCCGATGACCAGCGTGGTGACGGCCGGGCGGGTGAGCAGCCACGCGAGCGCGACCTGGGCGGCTGACACGCCGTGCGCCTGGCCCACCTCGACGAGGACCTCGACAGTGTCGTAGAGCTTGTCCTGGTCGTAGACCGGCGGCTCGGACCACTCCGACATCTGCCGCGAACCGGCGGGCCCCTCGACGCCGCGACGGAACTTCCCGGACAGCAGGCCGCCGGCCAGCGGGCTCCAGACGAGGATGCCCAGGCCCGCGTCCAGCGCCAGGGGGACCAGCTCGTACTCGACGCTGCGCTCCTGCAGCGAGTAGTAGATCTGCTGGCTGACGTAGGCCACGTGGTGGTGGGCGTCCGCGACCCCGAGGGCCTGCGCCAGGCGCCACGCGCTGAAGTTCGAGGCCCCGACGTAGCGGACCTTGCCGGACCGCACGAGGTCGTCGAGGGCGGCGAGGGTCTCGTCGACCGGGGTCAGCCCGTCGATCTCGTGCACCTGGTAGAGGTCGATGTGGTCCGTCTGCAGTCGACGCAGGCTGGCCTCGCAGGCCCGGACCAGGTGGTGGCGGGACAGCCCCGCGTCGTTCGGTCCGTCCCCGACGGCGAATCGCGCCTTGGTCGCGATCAGCGTGCGGTCGTAGCGGCCGTGCAGCACCTCCCCGACGATCTCCTCCGAGGCGCCGGCGGAGTAGACGTCCGCGGTGTCGACGAGGTTCACGCCGGCGTCGAGGCAGGTATCGATCTGCCTGCGGGCCTCGGCGACGTCGGTGTTCCCGACGGAGGCGAAGCCGCCCGATCCGCCGAAGGTCATCGTGCCCATGGTCAGTGCCGAGACACGCAGTCCCGATCGGCCCAGCTGTCGGTATTCCATGTCCGCGACCCTATGGCCGTCAGGCGGAGCGCAAGCACCCGCGGTTGCCGTCAGGCAGAGCGAAACGCGACTGCGAGGTTGGCACCGCCGAAGCCGAAGCTGTTGTTCAGCGCGGCGATCGGGCCGTCCGGGAGCGAGCGCGGCGACCCGACGGCGATGTCGAGGTCGACCTTGTCGTCCAGATCCACCAGGTTCAGCGTCGGCGGGACCTGGCGGGTGTGCAGGGCCATCACGACGGCGATCGCCTCGACCGCACCGGTCGCGCCGAGCAGGTGCCCGGTCATCGACTTGGTCGCACTGACCACCGCACCGGCGGTCGCCGCACCCAGCACGTCGTGGATCGCGAGGGACTCGGCGATGTCCCCCTGGGGGGTCGAGGTCGCGTGGGCGTTGATGTGCCGGACCTCGGCCGGGTCCAGGCGCGCGTCGGCGACCGCGAGCTGCATGGCCCGGCGGGCACCCGCGCCCGTCGGGTCCGGCTGGGCGATGTGGTGGGCGTCGGAGCTGGCGCCGGAGCCGGCCACTTCGGCATACACCCGCACCCCGCGCGCGGCCGCGTGCTCGGCGGTCTCCAGGACGAGGACCCCGGCGCCCTCGCCGAGGACGAAGCCGTCCCGGGCACTGTCGTAGGGCCGCGAAGCGCCGGCCGGATCGTCGTTGCGGGTCGACAGCGCCGTCATCGACGCGAAGGCGGCGATCGGCAGGGGGTGGATCGCGGCCTCGGTGCCACCGGCGACCACCACGTCCGCGCGTCCGGCGCGCAGGATGTCCAGCGCCCACGCCAGCGCCTCGTTGCCCGACGCGCAGGCCGACACCGGTGAGTGCACGCCCGCCTTCGCCCCCAGGTCGATGCTCACCCAGCCGGCCGGGCCGTTCGGCATCAGCATCGGCACCGTGTACGGCGAGACCCGCCGGGCCCCCTTCTGCTTGAGGACGTCGTACTGGTCCATCAGCGTGATCGTCCCGCCGATACCGGTGGCGACGACCACCGCCACCCGCTCCGGGTCGAGCCCGGGCCCGGCGTCACCGTCGACCGGCTCGCCCGCCTTGGTGGTGTAGCCGGCGTCGCGCCAGGCCTCGCGCGCCGCTACCAGGGCGAACTGTTCCGAGCGGTCGAGCTTGCGCGCCTCGACCCGGCTGAGGACGTCGGTGGGCTCGACCGCGGCCCGGCCGGCGATCCGCACCGGCAGCGTCTTGGCCCAGTCCTCGGTCAGCGCGCGGATGCCCGAGCGGCCCGCCAACATGGACGCCCAGGTGTCCGGCGCGGTGCCGCCGACGGGCGTCGTCGCGCCGATGCCGGTGACGACGACGCGGGTTCGGTCGGTGGACCCGGTTCGGTCGGTGGACGCGGTTCGGTCGGTGGAGGAGGTGCCGGTCACGCTCAGGCCGCGGCCCGCTCGATGAACGACACCGCGTCGCCGACCGTCTTCAGGCCGCGGACGTCGTCGTCGGGGATCGAGACGCCGAACTTCTCCTCGGCCGCGACGACGACCTCGACCATCGAGAGCGAGTCGACGTCGAGGTCGTCCACGAAGCTCTTCTCCAGCTGGACGTCCTCGGCGGGGACGCCGGCGATCTCGTTGACGATGTCGGCGAGACCGGTGCGGATCTCCTCGGTGCTGGCCATGCGGGTAACTCCTTCGGGTCGGTGCCGGCTGGGCCGGCTGGGTCTGGCATCTCACCGGCGGTGCCGGCCGGATGGTGCGGCCCGGGTCCTCAGGGAACCCGGACGACGAGCGCGGCGTGCACCAGGCCGGCGCCGAACCCGATGAGCAGGGCCAGGTCGCCGCTGGCCACCTCGCCGAGCTCGCGCAGGCGGTCCAGCGCCAACGGGATGGAGGCGGCGCTGGTGTTCCCCTGGTCGGCGATGTCCCGGCCGATCGCCACCGACTCCGGCAGCCCCAGGGTCTTGATGAGGGCGTCGATGATGCGCATGTTGGCCTGGTGCGGGACGAACGCGTCGAGCTGGTGGGCGGTGATGCCGGCCTTCGCCAGCGCCTCGCGGGCGACCGGGGCCATCGCGTAGGACGCCCAACGGAAAACCTTGGCGCCCTCCTGGACCAGCGCGGGCCACACCGGCTGGTCCGCGTCCCAGGCCGACCGCCAGTCCTGTCGCTGCCGGATCAGGTCGGCGCCGGAGCCGTCCGCACCCCACACGATGGGCCCGATGCCGGCGGTCCCGGCCGGGCCGATCACCACCGATCCTGCGCCGTCGGCGAACAGGAACGCCGTCGACCGGTCGTCCTGGTCGGTCAGGTCGCTCAGTCGCTCGGCGCCGATGACGACGACGTAGGGGCGGTCCCCGCCGACCGAGCCGGCCCGGACCATGTCGCTGGCCATCCCGACCCCGTAGACGAAACCCGCGCACGCGGCGGAGACGTCCATCGCCGACGCGCCGTCCGCCCCGAGCTCGTGGGTGACGATCGCGGCCAGGCTCGGCGTCTGGGACAGGTGGCTGGCGGTCGCCACCAGCACGCAGCCGACCTGGTCACCGGTGATCCCGGCCTCGCTCATCGCCTTGCCCGCGGCCGCGGTCGCCATCACGGTGAGGGTCTCGCTGTCGTCGGCCCAGCGCCGGGTCCGGATCCCCGAGCGGGTGCGGATCCACTCGTCGGTGGAGTCGATGCGCCGGCAGATCTCGGCGTTGTCGATGATGCGGGACGGCCGGTAGGTGCCGAGCCCGACGACGCGCGACCCCGGTGAGCCGGGTGGGGTCGAGAGCTGCGCGGTCATGCGTCCCCTCCGGGTCTGGTGGCAGGTGTTGACCCACCATTCTGCTGCGGCCCCGCGTGCTTCGGCCCCGCGTGCTTCGGCCCCGCGTCCGGCGAATCGGCGCCGGGGTCGGCGCCGGCACGAGGAGCGGAGGGGACAGTGGTGCGCGAGCGGTGTTCGGCGACGAAGGCGGCTGCGGCGTCGAGGTCGCCAGGGGACTTCACCGCGAAGGTCGCCACGGCCGGCAGCTCCCGGCGGGCCAGGCCGGTCAGCGTGCCACCCGGCGCGAGCTCCAGCAGCCCGGTGACGCCGAGCGCGGCAAAGGTCCGCTGGCAGGCGTCCCAACGGACCGGAGCAGCGACCTGGCCGACGATGGTCGACAGCAAGGAGGGACCGTCGACGTAGGCCATCCCGTCGGCGTTCGCCACGACGGGTGCCGAGGGGGCCGCCGGGGCGATCTGCCGGGCCACCTCGGTGAGTGCCACCGCGGCGGTCGCCATCTGCCCGGTGTGGAAGGCGCCGGCCACCGGCAGCGGGCGGACGCGGGCACCGGCCGGCGGGTGCGCGGACAGCTGCTCCAGCAGGTGCAGCGGGCCGGCGGCGACCACCTGCCCGGCGGCGTTGACGTTCGCCGGGGTCAGGCCGAGCTCGACGAGCCGCTCGGAGACGGTCACGGGGTCACCGCCGAGGACGGCGGACATCCCGCCGGGGCTGTCCGCGGCGGCCCGCGCCATCGCCGCGCCACGTAACGCGACGAGCTGGACGGCCTCGTCGTCGGTGACCACCCCGGCCAGCGCCGCGGCGGTGAGCTCCCCGACGGAGTGCCCGGCGAGCACGTCGCCGAGCTGCTCACGCGGCAGCTGTATCCTGGTGGCGAGTGCCGTGGCCGAGAGCAGGCCGAGGGTGACCAGCAGCGGCTGGGCATGGGCCGTGTCCTGGACCGTGCCGGCATCGGCGGTTGTGCCCAAGGTCACCAGGTCCAGCCCGGTGAGCTCCGACCACGCGGCGACCTCCGTCGCCGCGGCCGGGTCGTCCAGCCAGCCGCCGAGCATCCCGGGACGCTGGGCACCTTGACCGGGCGCGACGATGACGAGCACGGGCCCACCTTTCCCGACTCGCATGGTCCGGCCGGCACCGCGCGCACACGATTCCCGCCCGCCGACTCTGTGCTCCCGGACAACCCGCCGACCGGTGGGGGTGGGTTGTCCGGCGTGCTTACCCTGGTGATTCGTCGGCGAGCCGGCCAAGGGTCAGGGCCACCCGCAGCGTGTAGCTGTCGCGGGCCTCGGTGGGGGAGTACCCGGTGACGTCGGTCACCCTGCGGAGCCGGTAGCGGACGGTGTTCGGGTGGATGAACAGCAGCCGCGCGGTGGTCTCCACCGAGCCGCCGTTCTCCAGGAACGCGGCGACGGTCTCCAGGATCGGCGGCCCGGCGGCGACCAGCGGCGCGTACAGCTCGCGGCACAGCTGCTCGGCAGCGGTCGGGTCGCCGGACAGCGCCCGTTCGGGCAGCAGCTCCACGGCCGGCACGGGCCGCGGCGCATCCGGCCACCCGGGAGCCGCCGCCAGGCCGGCCAGGGCGGCGCCGGCCGACGACGTCGCCGACACCAGGTCCGGCACCGTCGCGCCGACCACGACCGGGCCGGGACCGTACTGCCCGGTGACCGCCGCGACCGCCCCCTCGAGGTCGGCCCGCTTGCCCCGCAGACCGAGCACGACCACCAGCCGGTCGCTCTGCACACCGGTCAGCACGTCGGCGCCCGCCGAGTGCGCGGCACGGCGGACCGCCTCCACGACGCTCTCGCTGTCCCCGTCGGGCGGGTGGCCGGCGACGACGACGACCTGGTCGGTGTCGGTCCAGCCCAACGCCGCCGCACGGGACCGGACCGCTTCCGCCCCGTCCGCCCGCAACAGCGCGTCGACGACCAGGGACTCCAGCCGGGCGTCCCACGCGCCGCGTTCCTCGGCGGCGTGGGCGTAGAGCCCGGCCGCCGCGAACGCGATCTCCCGGCTGTACCGGAGCACCGACTCACGGACCGCGGGCACGTCGGCGGGGTCGACGATGTCCTCGACCTGGGACTCGACGAGCTCGACGATGCGGCGCACCAGCTCGACGGTCTGCCCGAGGGAGACGGAGCGGACCAGCTCACGCGGTGCCGTGCCGAACACCTCAGCCGTGGTGCCCGCCCGGCTGTCCGGCGACCGGTACCAGGCGACGAAGGCGGCGATACCCGCCTGGGCCACCAGGCCGAGCCAGGAGCGCTCCTGGGCGGACATCGCGCGATACCAGGGCAGGTCCCGGTCGAGGTCGGCGACCACCTTCTTGGCCAGCGGTCCGATGGCCCGCTCCAGCCGACGGACCGTCGCCGGACGCGGGCCGTCCTGGGCGCCCATGAGCGGCACCCTAGGGCGCCGGGCGTGATGTCGGCGGGGGCTACCCGCCTGCGCTACGGGCGCCCGGTGGTCTGCCCGGCCAGCTGCTGCAGGGCCGACTCGAGCTGTCCCTCCACCCAGCCCTCGACCTTGCGGCGCAGGCTCTCGGTCACGACCGGATCGACCTCGCGGCGGGCGACCTCGACACCTTCGGGGTCAGCCTGCGAAGCGATCAGCAGGTCCACGCCGGCTCGATAGGTGGTGCTGACGAAGACGGCGCCCCAGAGGGCGACCGTCGCGGGACCCCCGAGATCCATCCGCACGTGGAGGAAAAAGCGTCCACTGTCGTCGGCGACGACGCGGAAGCCGTCACGCACGGCGTCCGTCCACCCGAAGTTCGCGGGAGAGCGGATAAATGCCGCGACAACGGGGCTCCCGTCGAGCTTGGCGAGGGCCGCCGAGAAGGCCTCGTCGACGACCGTCGCGACGCGGACGGCATCCCGGTCGAGGTCGCCGCTGCCCACGACGGCGGCATGAGTCGATCGGAGTGCCTCCAGGCTTGCGGTCACCGTCGGCCCCGGAGCGCGGATGTTGGCGAGGAGAACGCCGATCGTGTCGGCGACGCGCTCGTCGACGAACGCGGTGAACGCCTCGGGCCGGCCGGCGTCCGCGGCCTCGAGCGCGTCGAGGTACAAGGCTCGTTGGTCGGCGAACACCACGAGCGGCACCCCGGGCCGGCGGTAGAGGAACACCGATGCCAGCGCACGGGCGACCCGGCCGTTGCCGTCGGCGAACGGATGGACGCCGACGTAGCAGTAGTGCGCGTACGCGGCTTGCACGACCGGATCGGCATCGGCGAACGCGGGTGAGCGGAGCTCTCGCACCAGCCGGGCCATCTCGGCCGGGGTGTCCAACGGCGAGGCGTAGTGGTGGACGCGGCCGGTGGAAGCATTCGTCGGGCTGTTCGGATCGGACTTGTACACGCCTTTCGGCAGCACGCGTAGCTGTGGCCCAACCGGTGTGTAGACCGTGAACTCGTCCTGGCTTCGGCACATGACTGCGTGCAACTCGCGGACCCAGACCTCAGTGATCCCCACCCGCCTGGTGGCGGCGTCGAGCGCGAAGTCGTAGGCCGCGAGTGCGTCGTGGATCGAGCGCAGGACGTTCTCACCGCGCGACGTGGCGATGCTTTCCCACGCTGCCGCCTGGGTGGCGACCGTCCGGGTGAAGCCGCGGTCGGTGGCGTAAAGGCCCTCGATCGCTCCGGTGTCGACGGCCGCTTCCCGCGTCGCGCGGACTACCGCGGCGTCCAGGGCCGCCGGGCCCGCGACTGCCCGGCGCTCTTCGAGCCTGGCTTCCTGACGTCGAAAAATTGTGGCGTCGTAGGGAACCGCCAGCCAGGCCGCGAACGGCGGGAAGGGTTCGTAACCCCCGCGCGCGGCTGTCCCGTCGATCGACACCCGGCGAGCGTCGCACGGTCCGGGGTCATGACGGGGTCGGCAGGTGGGACGGGTCATCCGGTGGGACGGGCGGCGACGCGCGCCGGACGCGGGGCGACCCTGGATGCAGCGCAGGCGGTGGGTGCCACGCCGGAAGACAACCGCCGGCCGGTGCCGTTATCCGGGACCATTGCGTGTTGTACGGACCAACGATTCGAAGGCGGGCGCTCATGGCACAGGACTCCAAGGTCTGGTTCATCACCGGGGCATCGAAGGGGTTCGGGCACCTCTGGGCGGCGGCAGCGCTGGCCCGCGGCGACCGGGTCGCGGCGACCGCGCGCAACACCGATTCGCTGAAGGATCTGGTGGACACATACCGCGACGCGGTGCTCCCGATCCGGCTCGACGTCACCGACAAGCAGGCGGACGCCGACGCGGTCGCGCTGGCCCGGGACACGTTCGGCCGGCTCGACGTCGTGGTGAACAACGCGGGCTACGGCCAGTTCGGCGCGATCGAGGAACTCAGCGAAGCCGAGCTGCGCGCCCAGTTCGAGACGAACTTCTTCGGCGCGTTCTGGGTGACCCAGGCGGCCCTGCCGATCATGCGCGAGCAGCGCAGCGGCCACATCGTCCAGGTGAGCAGCATCGGCGGGGTGGCCGCGTTCGTGAACACCGGCGCTTACCACGCCAGCAAGTGGGCGTTGGAGGGGTTCAGCGACAGCCTCTCGCAGGAGGTCGCCGAGTTCGGAATCAGGGTCACGCTCATCGAACCGGGCGGGTTCACCACCGACTGGTCCGGCCCGTCGGCCAAGCGCGCGACGCCGCTACCCGCCTACGACGGCGTCCGCGTCGCGCAGCAGCAGCGCTCTTCTGCCGCTCACCCCGGCGACCCGGGGGCCACGGCCGCGGCGATCCTGCAGGTCGTGGACGCCGAAGAGCCGCCGTTGCGCGTCCTGTTCGGCCTTGACCCGACCGTCATCACCAAGCGCGTCTACGCGTCGAGGCTGGCTACGTGGGCCGCGTGGGAGCACGTGTCACTGCAGGCACAGGGCGGCTGACCGGGATGGGCCCGGCGGCCCCGGAACGTCAGGACATCGGTCAGGACACCCTTCGCTGTCAGCATTGACGTCCCGCAGGCGGACCTGGACGAGCTGGTGGCGCTCCTCGGCCGGGCCCGGTGGGCCGAGGAGCTGCCCGGGGTCGATCGACGACGTCCGGGCGTTCTGCCGACAACTGCGCGACGACGCCTCCGACCGCCGCTGAGGAGACCCGTGGAACCCGAGACCGTCCCGGACGACCTGCCGACCGTGGTCAGCGAGTTTGCGCTCAGCAACGCCTTCCTCGGCAGGATCGTCGAGGTGTGCATCGTCACCGAGGACCACCGGCGCACGATGGCCGGCCTGGTACGGCTGGGAATCGGGCCGTTCCGAGTGCACACCTTCGACGACGACAGCCTGGCCGCGCCGACCTACCGCGGCGAGGACAGCCCGTTCAGCCTCAAGGTCTGCTTCGCCACGAACAACGAGCTGACCTGGGAGATCATGCAGCCGCTGACGGGACGGACGATCATGCGCGAGTTCCTCGACGCCCACGGCGAGGGCATCCACCACGTCGCGTTCGACTGCGACGGGATGCCGTGGGACCAGCGGCTGGCCAGCTTCACCGCACGCGGCTTTCCGCTGACCCAGTCCGGCCGGTGGCGCGACCAGAACTCCTTCGCGTTCTTCGACACCGAGTCGGCGACCACCACCTGCTTCGAGACCTACCACTTCCCCGACGGATTCCAGTGGCCGGAACCGGACGAGTGGTACCCCGGCCCGCCGCCGCAGCACTCCGGGACGGCCCCGGCCAGCTGACCGTCAGCTGTCGCCGCCGGCCTCGGTCGCGGTGGTCGCGGTCACGTCGGCCAGGGCGTAGCGCTCCAGCGCCTCACGGACGGTTGCCGTCTTCACCTCGCCGCGCTCGGCGAGTTCGGACAGCGCGGCCACCACGATCGACTGCGCGTCCACCCGGAAGTGTCGGCGAAGCGCCGCGCGCGTGTCGGAGCGGCCGAAGCCGTCGGTGCCCAGCGAGCGCCAGTCACCGGGCACCCACGGGGCGATCTGGTCGGGAACGGCGCGCATGTAGTCGCTGACGGCGATGACCGGCCCGACGGTGGGGGCGAGGACCCGGGTGACGTGCGGCACCCGGGCAGTGGTGTCCGGGTGCTCGAGGTTCCACGCATCGCAGTCCAGGGCGTCGCGGCGCAGCTCGTTCCAGCTCGTCGCCGACCACACGTCGGCGGCAACGCCCCACTCCTTCGCCAGCCGCTGCCGGGCCTCCAACGCCCACGGCATCGCCGAGCCGGACGCCAGCAACTGGACCCGCGGGACCGGATCGCCGGAACCGGCGGACTCGAGCTGTTCGGCAGGGGCGTAGAGGTACAGCCCACGCAGCAGCCCGTCGACGTCGAGGCCGTCCGGCTGTGCCGGCTGGGAGATCGGCTCGTTGTAGACGGTGAGGTAGAAGAAGACGTCCTCCCCGTGCGGGTGGTCCTCGGTGGACCCGTACATCCGCTCCAGGCCGGACCGCATCACGTGCGCGACCTCGAAGGCGAACGCCGGGTCGTAGCTGACACAGGCCGGGTTGGTGGAGGCGAGCAGCAGCGAATGACCGTCCTCGTGCTGCAGGCCCTCACCGTTCAGCGTCGTCCGCCCGGCCGTCGCACCGACGAGGAACCCCCGCGTCAGCTGGTCGGCGGCGGCCCACATCGCGTCCCCGGTCCGCTGGAACCCGAACATCGAGTAGAAGATGTAGAAGGGGATCAGCGGCTGCCCATGCGTGGCATAGGCGGTGCCGGCGGCGACGAACGAGGCCATCGAGCCGGACTCGTTGATCCCCTCGTGCAGGATCTGCCCGGACTCGGACTCCCGGTACGCGAGCAGCAGTCTGTCGTCCACCGGGGTGTAGGTCTGCCCCGACGGGCTGTAGATCTTGGCGGTGCTGAACGTGGCGTCCAGCCCGAACGTGCGTGCCTCGTCCGGGATGATCGGGACGAACCGGCGGCCGATCGCCTTGTCCCGCAGCAGGTCCTTGAACAGCCGGACCAGCGCCTGCGTGGTGGCCACCTGCTGCTTGCCGGATCCCTTGAGCAGCGTCGCGTACACCTGCTCTCCGGGCAGGGTCAGCGGCTCGTGGTCGACGACTCGCTCCGGCAGCGCGCCACCGAGAGCGGTGCGGTGCTCTCGCAGATACCGCATCTGCGGTGAGTCCTCGGCCGGCTTCCAGTACGGCGGCCGGTAGGGGTCGGCCTCGAGGACCTCGTCGGAGATCGGGACGTGCAGGATGTCGCGGAACTTCTTCGCGTCGTCCAAGGTCAGTTTCTTCATCTGGTGCGTGGCATTGCGGCCCTCGAAGCTGTTCAGCCGCCAGCCCTTGACCGTGTGCGCGAGCACCACCGTCGGCTGCCCCGTCGGCCGGGTCGCCTCGGCGTAGGCGGCGTAGACCTTGGCGACGTCGTGGCCGCCGCGGGACAGCGCGCGCAACTGGTCGTCGGTGTAATGCGACGCCAACTCGGCGAGATCGGGATCGGTGGCGAACAGGTGCTCTCGCAGGTACGAGCCGGGCTCGACGGAGTAGGTCTGCATTTGCCCGTCCGGCGTCGCGGTCAGCGCCGCGACCAGCTTCGGCCCGGCCGCCGACGTCAGCAACGGGTCCCAGTCCGAGCCCCAGACCACCTTGATGACGCGCCAGCCGGCACCGCGGAAGTGCGACTCCAGCTCCTGCATGATCTTGCCGTTGCCGCGGACGGGGCCGTCCAGGCGCTGCAGGTTGCAGTTGATGACCCAGGTGAGGTTGTCCAGCTGCTCGCGCGCGGCCAGCCCGATGGCGCCGAGGCTCTCCGGCTCGTCCATCTCCCCGTCGCCGAGGAATGCCCACACCCGCTGCTGGCTGGTGTCGGTGAACCCCCGGGCGTGCAGGTAGCGGTTCAGCCGAGCCTGGTAGATGGAGTGGATCGGCCCGAGGCCCATCGAGACCGTGGGGAACTGCCAGAAGTCGCTCATCAGCCGCGGGTGCGGGTAGGACGGCAGCCCGCCGCCGGGGTTGGTCAGCTCCTGGCGGAACCCGTCGAGCTGGGCCTCGGTCAGCCGCCCCTCGACGAAAGCGCGCGCGTACATGCCGGGGGAGGCGTGACCCTGGAAGAACACCTGGTCCCCGCCGCCGGGGTGGTTGCGGCCGCGGAAGAAGTGCTGCAGCCCGACCTCGTAGAGCGTCGCCGCCCCGGCGAAGGTGGCGATGTGCCCGCCGACGCCGACACCCGGCCGGTTGGCCCGGCTGACCAGCACGGCGGCGTTCCACCGGATCGTGTCGGTGATCTGCCGTTCGAGCTCGGCGTCACCGGGGAACGGCGGCTGGGCGTCCAGGCCGATCGTGTTGACGTCGTCGGTGGCCAGCGGCAGTTTCACCGGGGTGGCCGGTGCGGGGTCACCGGAGTCTGTCGACTGCGCGGCGGCGCTGGAGCCGGCGACGACCAGCCCGTGTGCGCGCGCCTGCTCCACCAGGCGGTCCAGGACGAACTCTGCCCGCTCGGTACCGGCCGAGGCGAGCAGACCGTCGAGGCTGTCCAGCCACTCGCCGGTCTCCGCCGGGTCGGCGTCGGGCGTCACGCGTTCCGCCGCGGCCGCGGCCGCGGCCGCGGTGCGCGGTGCGGCGGCGTGCGGTGCTCCGGGTCCGGTCACGGCGATGTCCTTCCTGGCGGCTCGACGGCGCGTCGGGTGGGACGCGGAGCCGGCCGGCGCTGGGCGGTCGGGGCGGTCGCGGGATCGCCGCGACCCGGCCATCCTCCCCCGGGAGCGACGTCCTGGTCCCGGGGAAGCACGGCCGGTTCGGCGGCCCGCTACAGCCGGCGGCGGCGCGCCAGCCGTACCCGGACCGGGAGCTGCACCGGTTCGGCGTCGGGGTCGGGGCCGGCGTGTCGATGGGGGTCAGGGCCGGCGTCGGCGCCGGCCGGCAGGAGGCGGTCCAGCTCGGCAACCACGGCCAGCAGCGCGGCGCGGCGGCCGGCGGGGTCGGCGACGAGCACGTCGGAGTAGGTGCCGATGGCGGTGGCCAGGTCCGCCCGGGTGGTGGTCTCCAGGTGGACCGTCTGCCGGCGCTCGGAGTCGCTGAACAGCGGCGACGCCGGGATGTCCAGGTGCCGCTGTCCGGCGTACCGGTCCGGTTCCGGCTCTCGTTCGGGTTCCGTCTCCTGGCCGGTGGCGGCCGCGAGTGCGTTCCGCGCGGCGCGGCGGTAGGCCCGGACCCAGTCGACGTCCTCGTCGGGCTGGGTCCACAGGGCGGTCAGCGTCCCACCCGGCCGCAGCACGCGGGCGATCTCCGGCAGCGCGCGCGAGGGGTCGAACCAGTGGAAGGCCGAGCCGACGACGACGGCGTCGACCGACGCGTCCGGCAGCGGGATCGCCTCGGCCGTCCCGTCGTGCAGCCTCACCAGGCCCGGCGGCACCTGCCGGGCGAACTCGGCGCGCATGCCGGGGTCGGGCTCGACGGCGTAGACGGTCCCGACGGCGCCACCGGCACCGACGCCGGCTGCCAGCAGCGCGAGCGTCAGCCGGCCGGTGCCGGCGGCGAGGTCCAGGACGCGCAGCCGTGCGGCCGTGCGGCCGTCGGACAGGCCGAGTGCCCAGGCGACGTCGTCCTCGGTGTACCCGGTGCGGGCCCGGTGGTAGTCGGCGGCGGCTGCGCCGAACGAGCGGGCCCGGGCGGACTGATCCGGTGGAACAGGTGTCGGCACCCGCACATCTTCCGACGTCCCCGAGGTGGTCACGGTGTGGCCTGTCCTCGCGGCTGCCAGCCCTCTGCGGTCTCGGTATGCTCCGCAGACGTTCCGTAGCGGGCACGGTGCTCGTGGACAGCGGCTCGGCGAGTCGTGCGACGAGGGGGTGCGTGGTGCTGGTCGGCGGGACTGGCGCGGCGCCGCGCGTCCCCGGGCCCCGTTGGGCCCGGAGGCGGAACCAGTGACCGAAAGCGCATCGGCCGACGACGGCATCGCCCGTCGCCTGGGGTTCGCTGCGGGCCAGGCCGTGCTGGAGATCGGCTGGGATGAGGACGCCGACGAGGCCCTGCGCACCTCGGTCGAGACCCGCACCGGCGCCGAGCTGCTCGATCCGGACAGGCTCGGCCCCGAGCATCAGGACGTGGTGGACGCGGTGCTGCTGTGGTGGCGGGCCGAGGACGGCGACCTGGTCGACGCCCTGGTCGACGCGCTCACCGATCTCACCGACGGCGGCTTCATCTGGCTGCTGACCCCGAAGGTGGGCGGTGCAGGGTATGTGGAGCCCGGGGACATCGGTGAGGCGGCGCCGACGGCGGGGTTGTCCGCGACGACATCAGTGTCGGCCGGTGCGACCTGGTCCGGGACGAAGCTGGTCGCACCGAAGTCACGGGTGCGCCGGTGACCGGCGGGCACATCCCGGTCCCCGACAGCCCGGTGCTGCCGGTCGAGGCGCCGGCGGTAGGTGCCACCGCCCCGGTGTTCGCGCTCTCCGATCAGCACGGGACGCCGTTCGACCTGGCCGCTGAGCTGCCCGACGGTCCGGTGCTCGTCGTGTTCTACCCGTTCGCGTTCAGTGGGACCTGCACCGGGGAGTTGACCGGCCTGCTGGACCTCGACGAGCAACTCCGCGCATATGGGGTACGGGTGGCCGCCGTGTCCTGCGACCAGCTGTTCGCGCTGCGCGCGTTCAGTGACTCCACGGGGCTGGAGTTCCCGCTGCTGTCCGACTTCTGGCCGCACGGTGCGGTGGCGAGCGCCTACGGCGTGTTCGACGTCGAGCGCGGCTGCTCGCTTCGCGGGTCGTTCCTGGTGGGGCAGGACGGGACGGTCGCGTGGTCGGTGATCAACGACATCGGCGAGGCCCGGGACATCCCGGCGCACCTGGAAGCCGCTGCGGAGTTGGCCGGGCGGGCGCCGTGCAGCGTGCGGATGGCCGAGTTCGGGAGGCCCGCCCGGGTCTGACCCGGCTCCGATCGCCGTCGCAATGCGGCACCGCGGGTGGCCAGCGGCTCAGGGCGTGTAGCTCAGCGGTAGAGCACCGGTCTTACAAACCGGCGGTCGTGGGTTCGAGACCCACCGCGCCCACCGATGTTTGCCCTGTCGGCGGCCTGCGGATCGCTGGAGCGAGGCCAGGCACCTCTGGGGCGACATGGCACGATTTGGCAGGTGACCAGCAGACCTGCCGCGGCGCAGCACCTGCGCGACCTCGAGCGACTGCGGCGCGTCCGCGACCGGATCGACCGGGAGTACGCGCAGCCGCTGGACGTCGAGGCGCTCGCCCGGGGCGCGCACATGTCGGCCGGCCACTTCAGCCGCGAGTTCCGGCTCGCCTACGGCGAGTCGCCATACGGGTACCTGATGACGCGGCGCATCGAGCGCGCGATGGCGCTGCTCCGCCGTGGCGATCTCAGCGTCACCGAGGTCTGTTTCGCGGTCGGCTGTTCGTCGCTCGGCACGTTCAGCACTCGTTTCACCGAGTTGGTCGGTGTGCCGCCCAGCACCTATCGGGGCCGGACGGTCCGCGCGACGGCGGGGATGCCGTCGTGCGTCGCTAAACAGGTGACCAGACCGATCAGGAATCGAGAAGCGCGGCTCACGGAGCCGCAACTAGCGTGATCGCCATGGCCATCACCATTCATGGGAGCTTCCTCCCGCACAACGACCCGGACGCCTCCCTGGCGTTCTACCGCGACACCCTCGGCTTCGAGGTGCGCAACGACGTGGGATACAACGGGATGCGCTGGATCACGGTCGGCCCCGCCGACCAGCCCGGGACGTCCATCGTCCTGCACCCGCCGGCCGCCGACCCCGGCATCACCGACGACGAGCGGCGCACCATCGTCGAGATGATGGCCAAGGGCAGCTACGCCGTCATCCTCCTGGCCACCCCCGACCTGGACGGCACCTTCGAGCGGGTGCAGGCCAGCGGCGCCGACATCGTGCAGGAGCCGACCGAGCAGCCGTACGGCATTCGCGACTGCGCCGTCCGCGATCCGGCCGGCAACCTGGTCCGCATCCAGGAGCTGCGCTGAGCCGGTCCGGCTAGCGCAAACCTGACCTGCACATCCCCCGGAGGTGGAGACACGATGAGCATGGCCACTCCGACGGGCACGCACACGCCTGCGCCGCACGTTGCCGACAGCCTCGATCTGATCCGCGTGCACGGCGCGCGCGAGAACAACCTCAAGGACGTCAGCGTCGAGATCCCGAAGCGCCGGCTGACGGTGTTCACCGGCGTCTCCGGCTCGGGCAAGAGCTCTCTGGTGTTCGGCACGATCGCCGCGGAGTCGCAGCGGATGATCAACGAGACCTACAGCGCCTTCGTGCAGGGCTTCATGCCGACGCTGGCACGGCCCGACGTCGACGTACTCGAAGGGCTGACGACCGCGATCATCGTCGACCAGGAGCGGATGGGCGCCAACCCCCGCTCCACGGTCGGCACCGCCACCGACGCCAACGCGATGCTGCGCATCCTGTTCAGCCGGCTCGGGAAGCCGCACATCGGCTCTCCCCAGGCGTTCGCCTTCAACGTCGCCTCCATCTCGGGCGCGGGCGCGGTCACCATCGAGCGCGGCGGCACGACCACGAGGCAGCGGCGGAGCTTTAGCATCACCGGCGGCATGTGCCCACGCTGCGAGGGCCGCGGCGCCGTCAACGACATCGATCTCGCAGCGCTGTACAACGACAGCAAGTCCCTCAATGAGGGGGCGCTCACCATCCCCGGCTACAGCATGGACGGCTGGTACGGCCGGATCCTGCGCGGCTGCGGCTTCTTCGACCCGGACAAGGCGATCCAGAAGTTCACCAAGAAAGAACTGCACGACCTCCTCTACAAGGAGCCGACCAAGATCAAAGTCGACGGTATCAACCTGACCTACGAGGGCCTGATCCCGAAGATCGAAAAGTCGATGCTGTCCAAGGACGTCGACTCGATGCAGCCGCACATTCGCGCCTTCGTCGAGCGCGCTGTCGCCTTCGCCACCTGCCCGGAGTGCGGGGGCAGCCGGCTCAGCGCCGCGGCCCGTTCGTCGAAGATCAGGGGCAAGAACATCGCCGACGTCTGCGCGATGCAGATGAGCGACCTGGCCGGGTGGGTCCGCGGCGTGGACGAGCCGTCCGTGGCACCGCTGCTGGCGACGCTGCAGCAGACCCTCGACTCGTTCGTGGAGATCGGGCTGGGCTACCTCTCCCTCGACCGGCCGACGGGCACGCTGTCGGGCGGCGAGGCACAGCGCGTCAAGATGATCCGCCACCTTGGCTCCTCGCTCACCGACGTCACCTACGTCTTCGACGAGCCCACCGCGGGCCTGCACCCCCATGACATCCAGCAGATGAACGACCTGCTGCTGCGGCTGCGGGACAAGGGCAACACGGTGCTCGTCGTGGAGCACGAACCGGAGACGATCGCGATCGCCGACCACGTCGTCGACCTCGGCCCGGGCGCCGGTACGGCGGGCGGCACCGTCTGCTTCGAGGGCACCGTCGAGGGGCTACGGGCCAGCGGCACCCTCACCGGCCGCCACCTCGACGACCGGGCCGCCGTCAAGGAGGCGGTCCGGACGCCCACCGGCACGCTGGAGATCCGCGGCGCGACGGCGCACAACCTGCAAGACGTCGACGTCGACGTACCGCTCGGGGTGCTCGTCGTCCTCACCGGCGTCGCCGGCTCCGGCAAGAGCTCGCTCGTGCAGGGGTCGCTGGTCCCCAGTTCAGGGGTCGCCGGCGCGGGTGTGGTGTCGATGGACCAGCGGGCGATCCGCGGCTCGCGACGGAGCAACCCGGCGACGTACACCGGACTGCTCGACCCGGTCCGCAAGGCGTTCGCCAAGGCCAACGGCGTGCCGCCGGCGCTGTTCAGCGCCAACTCCGAGGGCGCCTGCCCGAACTGCAACGGCGCCGGCGTCGTCTACACCGATCTGGCGATGATGGCCGGCGTCGCCACCACCTGCGAGGTGTGCGAGGGCAAGCGCTTCCAGGCCGAGGTGCTGGACTTCACCTTCGGCGGCAGGGACATCAGCGAGGTGCTCGCCATGTCGGTCACCGAGGCCGGCGCGTTCTTCGGTGCCGGTGAGGCGAAGACGCCGGCGGCCCACAGGATCCTGACCCACCTGGCCGACGTCGGGCTCGGGTACCTCAGCCTCGGCCAGCCGCTCACCACGCTGTCCGGCGGCGAGCGGCAGCGGCTCAAGCTGGCCACCCACATGGCCGAGAGGGGCGGTGTCTACGTCCTCGACGAGCCGACCACCGGCCTGCACCTCGCCGACGTCGAGCAGCTGCTCGGCCTGCTCGACCGGCTCGTCGACTCCGGCAAGTCGGTCATCGTCATCGAGCACCACCAGGCGGTCATGGCGCACGCCGACTGGATCATCGACCTCGGCCCCGGCGCCGGCCACGACGGCGGCCGGATCGTCTTCGAGGGCACACCCGCCGACCTCGTCGCCGCCCGCTCCACCCTCACCGGCGAGCACCTCGCGGCCTACGTCGGCACCTGACCGGAGCCCTTGGCGTCCGCGTCGAGCACGGTTCCCGTCCTTGGGCGCTCGACGCTGGAGCCGATGACCCGGGCACCCGGCGTTCGGTCAGGACGTGCCCGCCAGGCGCCGGCGTCGGCAGCTCAGATGTTGGGCTTGACGTCGTTGGTGTAGATGCCGGTCAGGGTGGTCTTCAGCTGGTCCATCGACGACTGGACGTCGGCCTTCTGCGTCAGGATGCTGGCGCAGCTCTTGGCCATCTCCTGGTCCCCGCCGGGGAAGAAGACCCGCGCCCGGTCCTGGACCCGGGTCCTGCTCAGCTGGTCGATGGCGACCTTGGTCTGCGGGGTCTTCGCGGTCAGCGCGGCGATGTCGGCGGACTTGCGGACCGGCATGTAGCCGGTCGCGGAGGCGAAGGCCACGGTGTTCTCCGGCGAGGTGAGGAACTTCAGGAACGTCGCAGCGGCAAGCTGGTTCTCCTTGGGGATGGCGCGGGGGATCCCGACGCCGGCGCCCCCGGTCGGGCACACCGGGGACTTGGTGACCGGGCCACCGGGCAGGAACCCGGCTCCGACGTCGAACTTCGCCGCCTGCAGGATGCCGACCAGGCTGCCGGTGGACCCGATCGTCGCGCTCGTGGCCTCGGCGGACAGGTCGTTGGTCGAATCGGTGCTCGCGACGCCGGACCACTGGCCCTTGTAGACGGCGTCCTGCAGGAATTGAAGTGCAGCCACGGACTCCTTGCTGCTGCAGGTGACATCCCAGTCCTTGCTCCAGCCGCCGCCCCAGCCCCACAGGTTGTTCTGGAAGCTCCAGCCCGCGTACCCGGCGAGGGCGGGCAGTTGGAACGGGTGCTGGGCACCGGTCTTCGCGGCGGCCAGCTTCGGTGCCCAGTCGGCGAACTCCATCCAGGTGTCCGGTGCGCGGTCGGGCAGGCCCGCGGCCTTCCAGTGCGCCTTGTTCCAGTAGAACAGCGGGGTCGAACGCGCCCAGGGCAGCGCCCACTGCGAGCCGTTGTACTGGTAGTCCCCGAGCAACTGGTCCCGGTAGTCGGCCGTGTCGATGCCGACCGCCTTGATCAGCGGGTCCAGCGGCGCGATCGAGTTCAGCATGAAATACCGGAACCACCAGACGTCGGAGAACACGACGAGGTCGGGCAGCTTGCCGCCGGTCTGCGCGGTCTGGAACTTCTGCGCGATCTCCTCGTAGTCCTTGCCGGCCGTCACCAGGTTTACCCGGATGGCGGACTGCGAAGCGTGGAACCGGTCGACGATCTGCTGCGAGACATCCTTCGACGCGCCCGGGTTGTTCGACCACCAGGTGATGCTCGCGGCCGGCTTCACCCCGGAGTAGTCCACAGCGGTGGGTGTCGGGGCGGCGGCCGGAGTCGAGCTCGTCGACGGACCACCGCACGCGGCAGCAGCCGCGACGGACAGGCCGGCGGCGGCGACACCGAGGAAGCGGCGGCGGTCCAGGCCGGCGACCGGGGCGGTGCCGGCGCCGAGGCGGGTGAGGTCGGTAGGGCGCATGACGTTTCTCCTTCGGGGACGAGCTGAGTTCGGGTGAGGATTGCGTCGCGGTCAGTCCTTGACCGCTCCCTGGGTGAGGCCGGCGACGACGTAGCGCTGGAGCGCGGCGAACACCAGGAAGACCGGAACGATGACCAGGACGGACCCGGCCATCAGAATCCCGTAGGAGGCAGCACCGCTCTCGCTGTTGGACAGCAGCGTCAGCCCGACGGGCAGCGTCATCATCTTCGGGGCGGTGGTGATCACCAGTGGCCACAGGTAGTCGTTCCACTCGAAGACGATGCTCACCAGCGCGACGGTGGCGATGCTCGGCGTGGAAATCGGTACGACGATCCTGGTGAGCCGGCGCCAGTGCCCGGCACCGTCGATCTCGGCAGCCTCGAGCAGCGAGATGGGCAGCGTCATGAAGTGCTGACGCAGCAGGAAGGTCCCGAAGCCGGTGCCCAGTCCCGGCAGGATGATCCCCCAGTAGGTGTCCGCCCCGCCCAGGCCGGTGATGAGGATGTAGTTCGGCAGCACCGACACCTGGGGCGGCACCATCAGGGTGACCAGGATCAGCCCGAAGACGACCTTCTTCAGCGGGAAGCGCACGAACACCAGCGCGTACGCCGTCATCACCGCCAGCACCACCTTGATGCCGGCTCCCACGACCGTGACGATGGCCGAGTTCAGGAACAGCCGGGGGAACGGGACCGTCCGCGCTGCCTGGACGTAGTTGGTCGTGTCCAGCCGTCTCGGCAGCAGGGACAGATCGGTGGTGACCAGCTGGTCCGGGGTCTTGAACGAGGACAGCAGCATCCAGACCAGCGGAAGCACCACGAGAGCGGTGGTCACTATCAGCGGGACGTAGCCGCCGGCGATGGTGGCCAGCAGGTTCGGCCGGGACAGCGGCCGCGGGCGCGGCGTCTCGGGGACGGCGATCTCGGGACGGTCCAGCAGCGCGGTCACCGGTAGTGCACCCGGCGCTCGACGAACACGAGTTGGCCGACCGTCAGCAGGACCAGCAGCCCGAACAGGATCGTGGACACGGTCGCGGAATAGCCGGCGCGGTTGTAGCCGCCGAACGCCTGCAGGTACGCGTCGTAGATCAGTGTGGTGGTTCCCCGGCCCAGCGGGGTCATGATCCGGATGATGTCGAACGCCTGCAGGGAGTTCAGGATGCTCGTCACGAGCAGGAAGAACGTCGTCGGCGACAGCAGCGGCACGACGATCCACCGGAATGTCCGGGCCCGGCCGGCGCCGTCGATTGCGGCTGCCTCGACCAGGTCGTGCGGGATGGACTGCAACCCGGCCAGGTAGATCACCGCCGCGTAGCCCATGTTCTTCCAGACGTAGACGATCACCACCATGACCAGACTCCACGTCGGGTCGTTGAACCACTGGGGGCTCGCTACGCCGACACCGCGCAGCAACGCCGCGAAGACCCCGGTGGTCGGGTCGAACATGAAGACCCAGATCAGGCCGACCCCGACGCCGGACAGCACGAACGGGGAGAACACCGCGGCGCGGGCGAATCCGGAACCGCGGACCCTGCGGTTCAGCGCCAGCGCGATGAGCAGGCCGAGCACCATCGAGCCGCCGACCGTCGCAGCTGTGAACACCGCGGTCACCCGCAGGATCGCGGCACTGTCCGGAGAGGTGAAGAAGGTCGCGTAGTTGCCGAGGCCCACCCGCACCGCGTCGGGCGCACCGAGGGTCCAGTTCAGCGTGGAGTAGTAGATGTTGCTGAACAACGGCCGATAGGTGAAGGCGATGATCAATGCCAGGTTCGGTGCGGCGAGCGCCAGGAACACCAGGTAGTCGTGGCGCTCCCGCGGGCCCATCCGGCGTCGGCGCCGCGCACGGTCTCCGCTGGCGGCGCGCGGGGTCCCGGGCCGGTCGGCGACACCTGTCGCAGTGCTCACTCGTGCCCGCCCCGTCGTCAGCGGCCGGTGGTTCCCGACCGTCGGCGGACCATGGCAACCCCACGTGTCCGCGCGGTGTCCGGGACGCAGACGGCAGCCCAACGGCGCCGACGCCCCGGGCTGGCCGGCGCGGAGTACCACCGGGTAGCGCGGGATATCACCGGGTGCATTACCGCCGACCCCTGCGCGCGGCCCCGACGGGCATCGTCGGCGTGTCGTGGCTGATGCTCTCCAGCGCATAGCTCACCAGCGGGTTAACGTCAGCCGCGTGACGCTGGAGCTGACCCGCCCGGAGGACTACCTGACCCGGATCGGCAGCCTCATCCGGGACTCCCGCAAGCACCGTGGGTGGACCCAGACCCAGCTCGCCGGCGCGCTCAGCACGAGCCAGAGTGCGGTGCACCGCATCGAGCAGGGCCGGCAGAACATCAGCCTGGAGATGCTCGCCCGGATCAGCGAGGCGCTGGACTCCGAGATCGTCTCCCTCGGCCAGCCGGGGCCGATGCACCTACGGGTAGTCGGCGGCCGACGGCTGTCCGGCGAGATCATCGTGAAGTCGAGCAAGAACGCAGCCGTCGGGCTGCTCTGCGCCTGCCTGCTCAACCGGGGGACCACGACCCTGCGCCGGGTCGCCCGGATCGAGGAGGTCAACCGGATCCTGGAGGTGCTGCGCTCGATCGGCGTCCGCACCCGGTGGCTCAACTCCGACAACGACCTCGAGCTCGTTCCGCCCGCGGTGCTCGACCTGGCCCGGATGGACGTCGCCGCGGCCCGCCGGACGCGGTCGATCATCATGCTGCTCGGGCCCCTGCTGCACCGGGAGAGCACTTTCGCGCTGCCCTACGCCGGCGGCTGCGACCTGGGCACCCGCACGGTCGAACCCCACATGAGCGCGCTGCGCCGGTTCGGCCTCGACGTCGTCGCGACCGGCGGCCAGTACCACGCCAGCGTCGACCCGACGGTCGCCCCGACCCGGCCGGTCGTGCTGACCGAGCGCGGGGACACGGTGACGGAGAACGTGCTGATGGCCGCCGCCCGGCGGCCGGACGTCACCGTGATCCGCAACGCCAGCCCCAACTACATGGTCCAGGACCTCTGCTTCTTCCTGCAGTTGCTGGGCGTGCAGATCGAGGGCATCGGGACGACGACGCTGACGGTCCGCGGCGTTGCCGACATCGCCGTGGACGTCGACTACTCCCCGGCGGAGGACCCGGTCGAGGCGATGAGCCTGGTGACCGCCGCGATCGTCACCGGATCGGAGATCACCGTGCGGCGGGCGCCGGTGGAGTTCCTGGAGATCGAGCTGTCGCTGCTGGAGGAGATGGGACTGGGCCTGGACCGGTCCGCGGAGTACCCGGCGGCGAACGGGCGCACCCGGCTGGTCGACCTCACGGTCCGGCCCAGCCGCCTGAAGGCGCCGTTGGACAAGATCCACCCGATGCCGTTTCCCGGCCTGAACATCGACAACCTGCCGTTCTTTGCGGCGATTGCGGCGACCGCGCACGGCACGACCGTCATCAACGACTGGGTCTATGACAACCGGGCCATCCACCTGACGGAGCTGACCAAACTCGGCGCGAAGGTCCGGCTGCTGGACCCGCACCGGATCCAGGTCGACGGGCCGACCCGCTGGTCCGGCGCCGAGGTCGTGTGTCCGCCCGCACTGCGTCCGGCCGTCGTGGTGCTGCTGGCGATGCTCGCCGCCAAGGGCACCTCCGTGCTGCGCAACGTCTACGTCATCGACCGCGGCTACGAACAGCTCGCCCAGCGGCTCAACGACCTCGGCGCGCGCATCGAGACCTTCCGCGACCGCGACCGCGACCGCGACATCTGACCGAGGTCACCCATCCCGGTCAGCGCTCGGCCAGCTGAGCCCACCCCACCCCGGGCCTCACGCGCCCCGGCATCGCTTCCGCTGGCGGGGCTGGTCGGCGCCCCGTCGACGGCCAGCCGCAACGGGGCGGCGACCTGCTCGTCGTAGACGGCCCGGTGCCCGGTCCAGTACTCCCGGCTGTTGTTCGCCTCCAGCCCGTCATAGAACGAGACGACATCCGGACCGAACCCGGCAAAGGCCATGGGCACATCGTGCCGGCATCCTGGTTCCTGCCGTTCCTGCCGGTGCAAGGGTGGGCCAGTGGCCGAGCTGACCGTCGCCGACGTCCTGGTCGCGCTCGACACGCGATACCCACCGGCGAGCGCGGCGGACTGGGACGCGGTCGGGCTGGTGTGCGGGGACCTCGGTGACCGGGTGACCGCCGTCCGGTTCGCCGTCGACCCGGTGCTCGCGGTCGCCGAGGAGGCGATCGCCGACGGGGTCGACCTGCTCGTCACCCACCACCCGCTGTTCCTGCGCCCGGTCAACGGCGTGCCGACCACCGACCCGCGGGGACTGGTCGCGCACCGGCTGCTGCGCGCGGGCGTCGGGCTGGTCGTCGCCCACACCAACGCCGACATGGCGCGCCCAGGGGTGTCCGACGCCCTGGCCGCCGCCGTGGGTCTCGCCGGGGAAGCCACGCCGTTGGAGCCACTGCCCGGGCCAGCCCTGGATGTGCTGGCCGTCTACGTGCCCCGGACAGCCGCGGACGGCCTGCGGGCCGCACTGGGCGCCGCGGGTGCGGGGGAGCTGGGCGACTACTCCGACGCGTCGTTCTCCGTCGACGGCACCGGTCGGTTCCGGCCCGGGCCCGGCGCCCACGCCGCGGCCGGCGAGGTCGGCACCCTGGCGGCGGAGGACGAGACCCGCGTCGAGGTGGTGCTGCCCCCGACGCGTCGCGCGGGCGTGCTGGCCGCGATGCGGGCTGCCCATCCATACGAGGAGGTCGCGTTCAACCTGCTGGAGATGGTCCGGTCGCCGGGCCGCACCGGGGTCGGGCGGGTCGGGCAGCTCCCGGCGGCGCTCCCGCTGCACGCATTCGCGGACCGGGTCGCCGCCGCGCTGCCGTCGACGGCGGCCGGCATCCGCTACGCCGGCGCCCCGGACCGGCCAATCCGGCGGGTCGCGGTCAGCGGCGGCTCCGGGGACAGCCTGCTCGCGGCGGCAGCTGCCGCGGGCGCGGACGTGTTCGTCACCGCCGACCTACGCCACCACCCGGCGTCCGGGTTCGTTCAGCCGACCTCGCCGGGCCGCGACCGCCCGGCGCTGGTCGAGGCGACCCACTGGGCCAGCGAGTGGCCGTGGCTGCCGGTCGCGGCCCGGCTGCTGGCCGACGACCTGCGCGCGGCCGGCCGGCCGGTGCCCCGGATCGACGTCTCCGCGCTGGTGACGGACCCGTGGACCGGCACCGCCGGCCGGTGACGGCCGTGCCCGGGGCCTGTCCCGCGTCGGTCAGCGGCGCCCGAGGCGACGCTCGCCGGTTGCGCCGCGGGTGTACGGGATCTGGTAATAGGCGTACAGCAGCGGCTCCTGCTCGGCGGTCAGCTCGCCGTCGACCTCGATCGTCGGCGCGTCCTTGACCGCCTTCTTGTCCGGGGTGACCTGCAGGTGGTTCGGCGAGACGGTCGAGCCCTCCAGCGGGACGAGAACCAGCCGGTGCCGCCCGACGATCCCGGTCTTCACTGCGGCGAACGCCGGGAGCTGGGTTGCGGTGTCGAAGTAGATGGTCTCCAGCGACCCGATCTTCAGGCCCTCGTTGTCACCCACGTCCTTGCCGATCCAGTCCCGGATGTCCTCGACCTCGAACATCAGCCGTCTCCCTCGCGTCTCGTCCAACGGTGTCCGGGCGGAGTCTTCCATCGGCCCGGCTGCGATCGCGTCCCGGGCGGAGCTGTCCAAGAGCGCCAGGTTCGTCGATGTGTCCTTGAGCCAGTGGCTCGGTTCGACGCCGCCCGAGCTCGTCCAGGCGCACCTGACCTGGACCGGCCACGATTGCCGCCCTCAGCAGCGACCAGAAGACCACCGTCACCTGACGACGTGTGTCGATAACGGCAGGCCCCGGTATCCTCCCCGCGGCCTGCCGCGGCTACCGGTCGCCGTCGTCGACGGTGCAATCGGCGGGTAGAGGAACGCGTCGTCGTGTCGTCCCCGACCGAGAGGCTTTTCTGATGGCAGTTCCCGAGCAAGACGTTTCGACGATCCGATGCTGTTGGCACTGAGCGCGTCGGCCGGGACAATCGACGCCATCAGCTGGTTTGCCCTCAGCAAGGTTTTCTCGGCCTTCATGACGGGGAACTTCGCCTTCCTCGCGTTCCTCGTCGCGGGCGCCGGGGGACCACCACCGGTCCTTGTCGTGGTGTCCATTGCGGCCTTCGGGATCGGCGCTGCGCTCGCCGGCCGGATGGTGGCGCCCGCCGGTCGGGGCGGCCGCACCGCGTTTCCGATCACAATGGCGCTGTGTGTCGTCCTTGTTGCCCACATCGCCTTCCTGATCATGTGGCTCGTCGTGGGCGGACACCCGTCGACCGACTCCGCGCACGCGCTGATCGCCGTCTCGGCATTCGGCATGGCCGTGCAGTCGGCGGCGGCTTTCGCGCTGGGCCGACGTGTCGTCTTCACGACGGCTGTCACCGCCAGCTGGACGGCGCTGATGGGGGAGTTTTCCATGTCCTCGACCCCGAGTACGAGAGAGCGACCCCGACTGATCGGGGTGATCGTCGCCCTGTTCGTCGGGGCCGTCGCCGGCGCCTGGCTGATGGTGCACGCCCGCGACTGGGCACCCGTCCTGCCCCTGGCCGTCACCGCAGCCGTGATCGCGGCAGCAATCATCCGCGAGCGACCCCCGCACGCGGTGCCGGAGCCGACGGAGAGTCTGCAGGGCCGCCCCCAGACCCCGTGAGCACCTCGGCCCCGGTGGGCCGCGGTGCGGGACGAGGTCTCTTGAGGGCGTCGTTGCGCACTGCGGTCGGACGCTAGGTTGGGCGGTCCGACGGGAAAGGCGGGCCAACGCAGTGAAGGCGTCACCGGCGGACCAGGCGCGGCTGTTGGAGGTCCAGGCCGACGACGCCCGGCTGGATGGGCTCGCCCACCGTCGGCGGACGCTGCCGGTGCTCACCGAGATCGCCCGGCTCAGCGGCGAGATCAGTGCGCTCGACGGCCGTCTGGCCGAAGCGTCGACAGTGATGGGCGACCTCGCCCGGGCGCAGGCCAAGGCGGAGAACGAGACCGCGCCCGTCCGATCCCGGCTGGACCGGAACAACGCCCGCCTGGCCTCCGGTCAGGGATCGGCGAAGGACCTGCAGGCGATGAGCAGTGAGAACGAGTCGCTGCACCGGCGGATCTCGGTGCTCGAGGACGCTGAGCTGGCGGTGCTCGAGCAGCTGGAGCAGGCGGAGTCGGGCCGGGCCGAGTTCGCGGCCGCCGCCGACGGGTTGCGGGCGGAGTTCGCCCGGGCCACCGACCAGCGTGACGCCGGCTTCGCCGACATCGACGACGACACCGCCCAGATCCGGCCGCGGCGCGAGGCCGCCGCCGCCCAGTTGCCCGCGGACCTGTCGGCGCTCTACGAACGCAAGCGCACGTCGTCCGGCGGGGTGGGTGCAGCGGCCCTGGTCGATGGCCGGTGCGGTGGATGCCGGCTGCAGTTGAACGTCTCGGAGCTGACCGCCATCCGCGCTGCGCCGGCCGACGCGGTCCTGGAGTGCGACGAGTGCGGACGGATCCTGGTCCGCTCATGACGCTGCTCCGCGGGTGAGGCTGATCGTGGAGGCGGACGGCGGCTCCCGGGGGAACCCGGGCCCCGCGGCCTACGGTGCGCTCGTCCGCGATGCAGGAACCGGAGCGGTGCTCGCCGAGACCGCCGACGTGATCGGGTCGGCGACGAACAACGTGGCCGAGTACCGGGGTCTGCTGGCCGGCCTGACACTGGCGGCCGGCCTCGACCCCGATGCGGAGGTCGAGGTGCGGATGGACTCCAAGCTCGTCGTCGAGCAGATGGCCGGCCGCTGGAAGATCAAGCATCCGGATCTGCGTCCGTTGGCGCAGCAGGCGGCCCGGGTTCTCCCGGACGGGGTGGCCGCGTGGACCTGGGTGCCCCGGGAGCGGAACAAGCGAGCCGACACATTGGTGAATGCCGCTCTCGACGGCAAGCTCGACCAGGTGCTGCAGCCGCCGGCGCCCTCCCGCGAGTCACCCCGTGCGGTACCGCGGGCGGGAGAGCACGGCTCACTGCAGAGCGCCGGACCGACCCGCCCCGCCGTCCCGCGCAGCGATGCGGCGGCGACCCTGCTGTTCGTGCGGCACGGACGAACCGCGGACAACGTTGCCCGGCGCTTTGCCGGGCCACGGACCGGTGGCGCCGGCGTAGACGAGGTGGGCCGCCACCAGGCAGCCGTTGTCGCGGCGGCGCTGGCGGACGCAGACGTCGCGGCGATCGTCAGTTCTCCGCTGCGGCGGGCCCGGGAGACCGCCGAGGTGGTGGCCGGTGCGCTCGGCCTCGGTGTGACGGCCGACCCGGCGTTCGCGGACTTCGACCCGGGTGCATGGGACGGGCGCACGACCGACGAGGTGCGCGCGAGCCACCCTGCCTGGCACTCCGCGTGGTCGGTGTCGCCGGACGTCGCGCCGCCGGACGGTGAGTCCGTGCGCGCGGTCCAGGCGCGCGTGCTCGACGGCGTCGGCGCGTTGGTCGCCCGCTACCGCGGCCGCCGGGTGCTCGTGGTGTCCCATGCCGTGCCGATCGGCGGTGCGCTGACAGCGGCGCTGGAAGCACCGCTCACCTCCGCGCTGCGGCTGCATATCGCCAACGGCTCCCTGTCGATGGTGCGGTACCCCGTCGACGGCCCGCCGCGGATCGAGACCGTGGCGATGCCGGCCGGAACGGTGTTGCCGACCTGACAGCGCTACGGAGCTGACAGGCACGCGCGGGTCCTCAGGGGACCAGACGCGCGACCGCCCACAGCGCGGCGACGGCCAGCACCAGGGTCACCGGGACGGTGGCCAACCCCGCGACCGCGAACGTGCGCAGGCCGGGCCGGTCTTCGGGTGGGACGATCCGTCGCCACAGCAGCGTGGCCAGCGAGCCCTGGTAGGTGAGGTTGGGGCCGACATTGAGGCCGACGAGCGCGGCGAGCACCGGCAGCACCCCGCCGGTCCGGTCGGCCAGGAGCCCGAGGACGAGCAGGGTGGCCGGCAGGTTGTTGACCACGTTGGCCAGGACCGCGGCCGTCACGGCGACCTCCAGCAGGGCGACGAATCCGTTGCCGGCCGGTAGGACGGCCCCGGTCAGCGAACCCACCGGACCCGCGGCCAACGCGGCTACGACCACTGCGATGCCGAGCACGAACACGGCAAAGTCCCACGACGACGCACGGGCCAGTTCCGACGGCGCGGCCCTTCCCCCTCGGACCGCCCGGGCCAGGAGGACCAGCGCTCCCGCGGCTGCCGGCCACACCGGCTCGATGTCGAGAGCACCGCACACGACGAAGGCCCCCAGCGTGGCGGCCAGGACGGTGGACGCGAACCGGGGGAGCGTTACGGGACCCGCCGGCGACACTGGGGGCCCGCCGGCAGCCCGGTCCGGGGTCGCCGCAAGATCGGCCCGCAGGAGCAGGCGCAGCACGACGAACTCGACAGCGACGGCTACGACCGCCGGCGCCGCCATCAGCGCGGTGAACCGGAGGAACCCGACGCCGGTCGCCGCGACCGCCAGCAGGTTGGACAGGTTGGACACGGGCAGCAGCAGCGACGCGCTGTTGGCCAGGTGCACCGTGACCAGTTGGTGGGGTGCAGAGCGGACCCGGGCCCGGGCGACAGTGGCCAGCACCACGGGGGCGAGCAGGACGACGGTCGTGTCCAGCGACAGGACGACCGTGGTCCCGGCTGCGACGGCGAACACCAGGCCGAACAGGCGCTTGGGGTTTCCCCCGGCGCGGCGGCCGACCCGGTCACCGAGTGCGTCGAACAGACCGTCGGCCGCCGCCAGGTGCGCAAGGACGAGAACCGCGACCAGGAAGCCGACCACCGGCAGCAGGTCGCGGACCTCGCGGATCGCGACGTCGACGGACACCCCGCCGGCGAGCAGGACAGCCGCCGCCGAAACGACCGCGACCGCGGCCGCGGGAGGCCGCCGCCACTGTCCGACCGCTGCGGCGAGGCTGGCGCCCAGCCCCCCCAGGGCGATTGCCGAGACCAGAGCGCTGCTCACGTTCCGGCGATGAAGTCGGAGGTCACCAGGTCCAGTCGCCACGGCCTGCCGGCGGTCCGCCCGGCGTCCTCGGTCCGCCAGCCGCCGCGTCCGGGCGGCGGGTTCTCGCCGAGCCGGGTCACCGTGTCGACCAACCGGTCGGCACTGGCGGGCAGCCGGGCGTCGTCGAGCAGCAGGGCACGGGTCAGCCGGCCCTTGACCGCCTTGTTGGCCTCGGCGACCACCGACCGGTCACTGCCCCCGCGAGAGGGCACCCGCTCGGAGAGCACCCGAACCGTCACGGTGACGTCGGCGACCTCGCCGGTCGGGCTCCAGGTCGCGGTGTAGGTGCCCGACCGCAGGTCCAGGACGGGTCCGCGGCCGACGAGCGCGGGGCCGACCGCGGTCAGCGGCGGCCGCCAGGCCCGGGGGAGTGGGCCGACACCCGGCAGGGACAGCCCGCCCGGCAGCCGGTAGGCGGGCAGCCGGTCACCCGGGCGGACCAGGCCCCACAGCCCGCTGGCGATCACCAGGTCCCTGCTCGCCCGGGCGGCGGCCGCCGGCGGCAGGTCGAGCAGCCCCAGCGCCGCGTACAGGACCCCGGTGTAGAGGCGGCGGGCGGGCATCGTCGGCGACGTCGCCGCCGCGGCGTCCACGCCGACCAGGTGGCGCACCGTCGGTCCGAGCTCGAGCAGTCCGGCGGCCCGGTCCGGCTCGTCGCGGCACAGCGTCGTCAGCGCGTCGAGCAGCCGCTGCCTGGTCGGGGTCAGTTCGGGAAAGGACAGGGCAGCGAGGTCGACGGCGGCACCCCGGCGCGGCGGGTCCGCCTTGCCTTCGGAGGGAGGCAGCAGGACCAGCACCCGCGGGACCCTATCGACGGTCGCGCCGATCAGTGCGACCGATGCGGCCCGGCTGGCGAGGTCCGATCCGGTCCGGCCAGCGGTGCCCGGTGTCGCAGGCACTAGGGTCTTGCCGTGCGGGCGAGTCGGCCGGGCGGCCGCGTCGGGGTCGTGGTCGGGGTCCGCCCCGGGTGCGGGGCCCGCCGAGGAAAGTCCGGACTCCGCAGGGCAGGGTGGTGGGTAACGCCCACCCGCAGTGATGCGCGGGAAAGTGCCACAGAGAACAGACCGCCGGACCGGCTCTCGGGCCGGACCGGTAAGGGTGAAACGGTGGTGTAAGAGACCACCAGCGCCCGGGGTGACCCGGGCGGCTCGGCAAACCCCACCCGGAGCTAGGCCGAACAGGGAACGCTCGAGGGCTGCCCGCCCGAGTTCCCGGGTAGGCCGCTGGAGGCCGTCGGCAACGGCGGTCCTAGATGGATGGTCGCCCCCGGCGCCGACAGGCGGCGGGACAGGATCCGGCTTACAGGCCGACTCGCCCGTACCAGCTCAGCTGCCGGCCTCGACTACGTGCACGAGCTCGGTGTAGGTGCGCACCGACTGCCGGCGCAGCGCGTCGAGCAGGCCGGGCTGACCGTCCTCGCCCGGTGCCGCGGCGAGCGCGGTCAGCGGCACCCGGACGCCGAGCACCCGCCCCGGCAGCACGAACCGGGTGGTGCCGGCGGGGAGGATCCCGCCGGCTACGACCAACGTCAGCAGGTCCTCGGCCGACCACGGCGCCCAGCTGACCCGGGCGGCGACACTCGGCCGCACCGCCGTGCCCGGGATGGCCCGCGTGTAGGGCCGTCCCGCGTAGCGGCGGGCGACCGCGCTCATCGCGGCCGCCCGCGCCAGCGGCTCCGTCGGTCCGGTCACCGGCACGCCCTCACCCGCCCCGTTCAGCGACGCTCCGTCCAGCGACGCCCGGTTCAGCGACGCTCCGTCCACCGACGGTCCGCCCACCGTCGCCACCAGCGTCCGCCCGCCGACCGGCGCTGGGGCCGCCAGATCCCGCGGCACCTGCCCGGCCGGCAGGTCGTGGGCCCAGCTGCCGAGGCGGGCGCCGGTGGCGGACAGCGGCATCACCTGGACTACCACCGACACCATCGCCAACGACCGCAGTGCCGCCGTCCGGTGTGCGCCGTCCAGCACCAGGTACCGGCCGTCCCGGGCCGGGGTGACGACCAGCGGGTCGGCCAGTACACCGGCACGCTCGATCTCGGCGCAGACCCGCTGCGCGCGGGCGGACTCGGTCGTCTCGTGCAGGACGAGCTTGTCGAGCGCGACCATCGCCAGGTCGTCGAGGGGGGAGGCTGACACCGCGCCATCCTGCCGGGAACCCGGGGGCCCGTCCCGTCCGACCCGGCCGAACTCAGGGGAGCGGCGGTCAGGCCTCGGCGCGCTCCGTGGACAGCACGGCCGCCCCGACGATGCCGGCGTTGTTCTGCAGCGCCGCGGGCACCAACCGTGTCCGGACCTCCACCAGCGGCAGGAACTTCTCCGAGTCCTTGCTGACCCCGCCGCCGACGACGATCAGGTCCGGCCAGAGCAGGTTCTCCAGGGCGGTGTAGTACGCGGTCAGCCGGCGCGCCCAGTGCTTGTACGAGAGGCCCTCGGCCTCCTTGACGGAGCTGGCGGCCCGCTTCTCGGCGTCGTGGCCGTCGACCTCCAGATGCCCGAACTCGGTGTTCGGCACCAGCACGCCGTCGAAGATCAGCGCGGAGCCGATCCCGGTGCCCAGGGTGGTGACCAGGACCGTCCCGGGCTGGCCCGCGGCCGCGCCGAACCGGACCTCTGCCAGCCCCGCGGCATCGGCGTCGTTGCTCAGGAACGAGTTGCGGCCGGTGACCGACTCGAACAGCTTGTCGACGTCGGTGCCGATCCAGCTCGGGTCGATGTTCGCCGCGGTGCGGGCGACCCCGTGCTGGACGACCGCCGGCAGCGTGCACCCGTATGGCCCGGTCCATTCGAAGTGGTCCAGCACCTGCTTGACCACCGCAGCGACGGCCTCCGGGGTGGACGGCTGGGGGGTGGTGATCCGCAGCCGGTCAGCGGTGAACTCGCCGTTGGTGAGGTCGACCGGCGCCCCCTTGATGCCCGACCCGCCGATGTCGATGCCGAAGCCCAACCGGGCCCGCGTCGTCCTGCTGGGGTGCGTCCCCGGAGCCGCCGAGCCGTCCTTGGTCGCCACGTCGCCGGCCTCTCTCGCCTCGGGGGAGCAAACGTGGGGAGCCTAACCAGGCTCAGGCCGACGGTCGCGTCAGGACCTCGACGCCGCTGTCGGTGACCAGGACCGTGTGCTCGAACTGGGCGGTCGCCAACCGGTCGGCGGTGAGCACGGTCCACCCGTCGTCCCACTGGTCCCACTCGTAGGTGCCGAGGGTGAGCATCGGTTCGATGGTGAACGTCATCCCGGGCAGCAGCTCGGTGTCGAATCGCGGGTCGTCGTAGTGGGCGACGACCAGACCGGAGTGGAACGTCGTGCCGATCCCGTGCCCGGTGAAGTCGCGGACGACGCCGTAGCCGAACCGGTTGGCGTAGCTCTCGATGACCCGGCCGATGACGTTGAGCCGCCGGCCAGGTGCGACCGCCCGGATGCCGCGCTCGGTCGCCTCCCGGGTCCGGTCGACCAGGTCGCGGGCCTGAGGGTCGACGTCGCCGACCAGGTAGGTCGCATTGGTGTCGCCATGGACGCCGTCGAGGTACGCCGTGAGATCGATGTTCACGATGTCGCCGTCGCGCAGCCCCCGGGAGTCGGGGATCCCGTGGCAGATGACCTCGTTGACCGAGGTGCAGATCGCCTTGGGGAAGCCGCGGTACCCGAGGCACGACGGGTACGCCCCGTGCTCGACGAGGTAGGTGTGCGCGATCGCGTCGAGGGCGTCGGTGGTGATGCCGGGCCGCACCGCGGCACCTACGGCGGCCAACGCGTCGCCGGCCAGGCGCCCGACCACGCGCATCCGCTGGATGGTTGCAGCGTCCTTCACTTCGCTTCCGCGGAAGCGCTTCGGGCCGCGCCGCCCGACGTAGTCCGGTCGGGCGATGGACGCCGGGACCGGCCGGACGGGGGAGACCACGCCGGGCGCGACAGTGCCGCGGGGGGTGCCCGACCCGTGACGCCCGGTCGACAAAATCGTTGTCACGCCGTCGATCGTAGATCGGCGCGCTTGCTCCGGGCCCGGTCGGGCGGGAGGCTGCTCCGGTGACCACCGACCCGTCCCAGACCAGCGGACCGCCATGGTTCTACAACCTGCGCACCCGGGAGGTGGAGGGCCCGGGGGCGTCCAAGGCGGAGAATCGGCTGGGGCCCTATGCCACCCGCGAGGAGGCCGCCGAGGCACTCGCCCGGGTCGCTGCGCGCAACGACGTGTGGGACGAGGACGACCGTCGCGACCGGGACGAGGACCGCTAGGGACGGGACCGCTAGGGACGCGGCGAGCCAGGGACGGGGACCGCTAGGCCTGGCGGGTCCGGGGGGCAGCCGGTGTCCGGGCTGCCCGGGCCCGGCGTCGGTACGGCGAGCGCGGTCAGCGCTTCGCTGTCCACCCCGAGTACCAGACCCAGGTCCGCGGCCTGTGCCGCGACCTGGTCGAGCCGCGCACTTCGAGGATCAGGGCGACCGGCGACTACGCCGCCCCGGCGTTTCGGTCCGGGGCCGTCCTGCACCCGGGTGTCGCCGTTCGCGATCGTGGCGTCGTTGACCCCCACGGCAAGCACGACCCGTCCGTCAGAGCCCGGAAGCAGTCGAGGTCCGCACTCGGCGTGCCATCGGCCGGCGCCGTCCCGGCTGGTCTGCCCGCGCACACCCAGGACCTAGGCGGTCAGCGGCCACCCGGCAGCGAGCGTGTCGGAAGCCGTATCGAAAGCTGACCGGCTAGCCAACGCCAGGTCGCGGTTTTCGGGACGACCGGAAGTGGCTCGCGGCTGCTGGTGCTCGGAGCAGGGCGTCCAGGGTCCCCGCCGACGGCGCGACCCTGGACGCCCTTGATGGTTGGCCGTCAGGACTTCGGTACGCCCGTCACGGTGCCGGTGTCCGGGTCGAGTAGCACCGGGGTGGTTGAGCCCCGCTTGGCGAAGTCGAACATCCCGGTCAGGGGGTTGGCGATGGCGTCGAAGGACTGGTCGCCGACCCGCCCGAGGCCCCAGTTGTCCTCGATCGAGCGCAGGATCGAGGTCTGGTCGGTGATCGCGTGGTCGACGTAGTTGCGCTTCGCCCACGGGGAGATCACCAACAGCGGCAGGCGGGGACCGTAGCCGCAGCGGTCGGGGTAGCTGCCGGTCCGCGGGGTGCCACACATGCCGGCTCCGCTGAGCGAGTCCTGCGCGGCGTCGGCCGATGCGCTGACGATCGGTGACATCTGGTGGTCGTACCAGCCGTCGGAGTCGTCGTAGGCGATGACCACGGCGGTGTCCTGCCACTCCGGGGTCTGCTGGAGCCGGTTGATGGTGCTGACCAGGAAGGCCTGCTCGTCCAACGGGTCGGAATACCCGGCGTGCCCGTCCTGGTAGGCCGGCGCCTTGAGGAAGCTCACCGAGGGCATGACGCCCGCATCGACCGAACGCCAGAAGTCGGACATGTCGTACTGGTGCTTCGCCTGGTCGGTCTTGCCGATCATCTGCACCGAGCTCGGGGGCAGGTGGTGCACGTTCGCTGTCGACGCGTAGTACATGAACGGCTCGTGGTGGGGGCTGTAGTCGGCGGTGCTGCTACCGGCCACGTTGGCGTGAGCGGCGCCGCAGACGGCCTTGCCGCCAAGGGTGCCCGTCGGCTTGAAACCGCCCTGGAACCAGCCCCACGTCACGTTCTTGGCGTTGAGCAGGTCACCGACGTTCTTGTTCTTGGCGTCCATCGTGACGGTGTTCTTGCCGCTGCCGCAGTCGTCCAGCGTGGGGTCCGGGTCGGAGATGACCGTCCGGTTCGCGACGCCGGTCGAGGTGCCGGTGACGGTCGCGCCGTGCGTCTGCCCCGAGATGAGGTTGAGCGCGCCGGGTGTGGACGGCCCGAAGCCGGTGCCGAACGAGTTGTCACTGAGCGCGAAGTTCTGCGCGTAGTTCCACAGGCCGGTCACGGTGTTGCCGTCGTAGTAGTCCATCACCAGGCCGGGTCGGTAGTACTCACTGGTGGACTTCGCCGAGCAGTCTCCGGAGTCGGTCTTCTCGACGAACTTGTCCATCAGGCCGTGGTCGAACGCCTGCTGCTCGGCGGCGTAGCCGTGGTTCATGTCGCACGTCACGGCCTGGTCGCGCCCCAGCCGGGTCGGTGCTTTCGCGTTCGGGTTGGCCTGTAGCAGCGTCGGGGTCAGCCCGTTGACCGAGGGGGTGCCGGCCTTGGCCCGGAACGCGGGGCTGCCGGCGGGGTTCGCGGCGTTCGGGTAGGTGCCGAAGTAGTGGTCGAAGGAGACGTTCTCGTCGTAGATGACCACGGTGTGCTTGATCGGTGTCGCGGTCGCCGATGTCGCAGCGGCCGGGCGGCTCGCCCCCGAGCCTGTCGCCCCGGCCGAGTGGGGTGCTGCCTGGGCGGCCATCACCCCGGCGAAAGCCAGGCACGGCACCAGGACCGCGGCGGCCGTGGTGACCGAAGTTCGTCGCTTCACATGTGCTCCTTCGTCTGCGGAACCTGTACCCGTCGGCCGCAACTTGGCCCCGTCGGATGTCCCGGCGGTGGCCGCCGGGTGTCCCCCGGGTGAATGCAGGCAGCCTTCATGTGTGGGCCGCCTCCCCATCGAGCTCGGTCGCCCGGCGGGGCGGTCGGCGGCTGCCCCGGGCGAACATGCGGTGGACAGTCGATTCCTGGCTTGCCCGGGTTCCCGTTGGCGACCGATCGTGATCGGGTTCGGACCGTCCGGTGCCGGCCTCTGACCGGAGGACACCCCGAGTGCTCGCCGCGCTGCGCGCGCCCCGTTCGGTGGCCGTTCCCCTCGCTGTCGCCCTCGGGCTGGCCGTGGCCGCCGGCTGTGATGGCACCGGCCCAGTCGCCGGCGTCGAGCAGCCGGCCGCCTCCTCGAGGGCGAGCGGGGCGAGCTTCCTCACCGGGAGCGGGGCAAGGTGTCGCCGTGGCGACGGCGCGGTGCGACTGGGCGTGGCCGGCACCGGGGGTCGGCGCCCAACGGTTCGACCTCCGCAACGAAGGGGACCAACCCGACGCGGGCCGTCCTCGTCGACGCGGGCACCGGCGCCATCTACGCGCAGGTCACCACGCTCGCACCAGGAACGAGCCGGTTGGTGCGGGTGACCCTGCCGGCGGGCACCTACCGGTGGCGATGCGTCCCGCTCGACGGCTCGGCCACCGCGTCGGCTCCCCGCACGCTGCGCGGCGCCCTACCGGCCGGCGTCCGGGCCCCCGCTCCGGTCTACCCGCTCAGCGCGGAGGAGATCAACAACGCCGTCACCAGCTACCGGGCCGACGTCAGCAGCCGGCTGACCGAACTCGCGGCCGCCACGTCTGGGCTGCGTGCCTCGGCTGCGTCCGGGGACCTGGCCCGCGCGTTCCTCCTGGTCGCAGGCCCACCTGGCCTACGACCGACTGGGCGCGGCAGATCGCCCGGGCCACCCGCGGGGCGATGCAGATCCGCTGGCGGGTCGATGGGTTCACCAGCCCCTCGCGCCCGGATGGCACATCTCGGAACCTCATGGGGTTCAAGGCCGGCACGTCGAACCCGGACGTGTCCTCCCAGGCCGTCGCCGAGCAGCGGGTGTGGGCGCGGGCCGCCGAGCCCGCGTGGGCGGCCGGTGGGACGTACCAGGTGGTGCGGACGATCCGCATGCTGGTGGAGGCCACCCAGCACCGCCTGGCCGGCGAGCCGCTCGCCGACTACATCCGACCGGTCGGCGGCGGCCACTTCCTCATGCTCCCGGGCGTGCGCGGAGCAGCCGACTTCCTCGGGCGGGCCCTGGTGGCTGCGTCGCGGTGAGCGCCACCCGCTAGCGTCGTGCTCTGGTGGCCAGACGGCGAGATCAGGTGCACAGCGGGGGACCGGTGTGCCCGGACGTCCGCGGGCATCTGAACGGCCTGCTGCTGGCTGTTCTGGAGGGCGGGCCGCTGCACGGGTATGCCGTCATCGATCGACTGCGGGCGCAGACCAGTGGCGCGGTGGTCCTGGAGGGCGGCACCCTCTACCCCGCGTTGCGGCGGCTGGAGAACTCGGGCTTGGGCAGCGGGACCTGGACGGACGCCGCTGGGCGCGGGCGGCGGGTATACACCCTGACCCCGGGCGGGACGGCGGCGCTGCACGGTGAGCGCGTGGCGTGGCGTGAGTTCGTCCGGACGCTGGGCTCGCTTCTGGACGCGCCGGTCACACCCCGCCCGTGAGCAGGCACAGCCGGAACCTGCTCGACTCGCTCGTCGACGACCCCGCCGGGTCGCTGCCGCGGCGAGGGCAGCGCCCAAGGCCTGAACAGGTACGCCGGCGGGCCTGGGCCAGGGCCACGTCGTCGGGGCCCCCCATCGGTCGCCTGGTCGCCCCACCGCCGATAACCCGATGACCAGGCCAATTCCCGGCCGGATGTCGCACTCCACCCTCGCGTAACGGTAGGGTCGGCGGCGTTCGGGCACGGTTGCCCGTGCTCGGGGCCTGCTCACGTCGCCCCGGGTGTTCCCGGTTGTTGTCACCGCTCCCTTGGTCTGCGGGTCGAGTGGTGTCCGAACAGATCGGATCCTGGGTGTCGTCGTCTGCTGTTGCTGCACGCCTGTCCCGGCCTGCATGGCTGTCGCCGCGGGTGGCGCGCACGGAGGTCCTGGCCGGCCTAGTGGTCGCGCTCGCGTTGATCCCGGAGGCGATCTCGTTCTCGATCGTGGCCGGGGTCGACCCGAGGGTCGGGCTGTTCGCGTCGTTCACGATGGCGGTGACGATCGCGCTGGTGGGCGGCCGGCCGGCGATGATCTCCGCTGCGACCGGCGCGGTCGCGCTGGTGGTGGCGCCGCTGGTCCGCGCCCACGGCCTGGACTACCTGATCGCGACGGTGTTGCTGGCCGGCGTCCTGCAGATCGTGCTCGGCCTGCTCGGGGTGGCCAGGCTGATGCGGTTCGTCCCGCGCAGCGTGATGGTCGGGTTCGTCAACGCGCTGGCGATTCTCATCTTCAGCGCGCAGCTGCCGCACCTGGTCGGCGTGCCGTGGCTGGTGTACCCGATGGTGGCCGCCGGGCTGGCGATCAGCGTGTTGCTGCCGAGGCTGACGACCGCGGTCCCGGCGCCGCTGGTCGCGATCGCGGTGCTGACCGTGATCACGGTGACCGTGCACCTGGCGGTGCCGAACGTCGGGGACGAGGGTGCGCTGCCGGACAGGCTGCCGACCCTCGGGCTGCCGGACGTGCCGTGGACGGGGGCGAAGTTGTCGACGATCGCCCCGTACGCGCTGGGGATGGCGCTGGTCGGGCTGATGGAGTCGCTGATGACCGCCAAGCTGGTGGACGAGGTCACCGACACGCGGAGTTCGAAGACGCGGGAGTCCTGGGGGCAGGGGGTTGCCAATATCGTGACCGGCCTGTTCGGCGGGATGGGTGGTTGCGCGATGATCGGCCAGACGATGATCAACGTGCGCTCCGGTGCCCGGACCCGACTCTCGACGTTCCTGGCCGGAACCTTCCTGCTGGTGCTCGTGGTGGCGCTGGGCCGGGTCGTCGCGGTGATCCCGATGGCCGCCCTGGTCGCGGTGATGGTCCTGGTCTCGGTGGGGACCTTCGACTGGCACAGCATCCGGCTGGCGACGCTGAGGCGGATGCCGAAGAGCGAGACCGCGGTGATGGTCGTCACCGTCGCGGTCGTGGTGGCCACCGGCAACCTCGCAATCGGCGTCGTCGTGGGGGTGGTGGTGGCCAGCGTCCTGTTCGCTCGCCGCGTCGCGCACGTGGTGACGGTGACCAGCGTGCTGGACCCGGACGGCGGCGAGCGCGTCTACTTCGTGCACGGGCAGGTGTTCTTCGCCTCCAGCAACGACCTGGTGGAGCAGTTCGACTACGCCGGGGACCCGCAGCGGGTGGTCGTGGACATGTCCGACGCACACGTCTGGGACGCCTCGTCGGTCGCCGCGCTGGACGCCGTCACCGCCCGTTACGCACGCCGCGGGAAGACGGTCGCGATCACCGGGCTCAACGAGGGCAGCGAGCGCATTCACGACCGGCTGGCCGGTCAGTTGAGCGGGGGCCACTGAGATGGCCGACCGTGCAGCGGTGACCGCCCCGATCGGGGCGCGTCCCGGTCGGTTGATGCAGATCGGGGAGGTCGCCGAGCTCATCGGGCTGAGCCTGCGCACAATCCGCTGGTATGGGGAGGTGGGCGTCGCGCCGCCGACCGCGCGCAGCGACGGCGGGTTCCGCCTGTATAGCGAGCGGGACGTCGACCGGCTCCGGGTGGTCATGCAGATGAAGCCGCTGGGGTTCTCGCTGGAGGAGATGCGGGTGCTGCTCGACGCCCTGGACCGGGTACGCGCCGCCTCCCACGCGGCCGCGGCCGCGGCTGCGGTCGAGCAGCTGGCCGGGTTCCACGAAGCGGCGACCGTCCGGGTGCGCGCGCTGCGTGCGGAACTGGTGACCGCCGAACGGTTCGCCGCCGGACTCGCCGCGGAGCTCCACCAACCCCGCCAGCACTGCCACACGAACGCCGGACAGCCGCGGGACCGAGCCGGCCCGGACGCGACCGCGGCCACCCGGTCGTCCCTACGCTGAGCCCCCTCCCGTTCAGCGTCGACCTCGTCGTCGGGAACGCGGATCGGGTCGCCAGCCGCACGGTCGACGGGCGGGCCCCGCAGATGGGGAGACGGTGACGCGCTCGGCGCCCCCGGCGTCAGTCGACGGTGCACCGGCGGGTCAGTCGAAAGTGTGCTGTGCGCCGGGGAACGACCCGTCGGCCACGTCGGCGGCGTACTGCCGTACCGCCGAGGTCAACATCGAACCGAGCTCGGCGTATCGGCGGACGAAGCTGGGAACCGGGCCGGTCGTCAGGCCGGCCAGGTCCGTCCAGACCAGGACCTGCGCGTCCGTCCCCGACCCGGCGCCGATGCCGACGACCGGGATCGCCAGCTCACCGGCCACCCGGGCGGCCACCGCGCCCGGGACCATCTCCAGGACGACCGCGAAGGCCCCCGCGCGAGCCAGCGCGGCGGCATCGGCGGCGATCCGGTCCCCGTCGTCGCCGCGGCCTTGCACGCGGTAGCCACCGAGGGCGTGCTCGCGTTGCGGGGTGAACCCCACGTGGCCCATCACCGGGATCCCCGCGTCCACCAGAGCAGCCACCGACGGCGCCCGGGAAGCTCCGCCCTCGAGCTTCACCGCGGCCGCGCCCGTCCGCTTCATCAGCTCCACCGCGGTGGTCAGTGCCTGCGCCGGCCCGGCCTCGTAGCTGCCGAACGGAAGGTCCACGACGACCAGCGCCCGGCGGACCGCAGCCACGACGGCGGCCCCGAACAACGCCATCTCCTGGACGGTCACCGCCACGGTGGTGGGCCGGCCGAGCACCGTCGTACCGACCGAGTCCCCGACCAGCAGCACCGGGATCCCGGCCTCGTCGAACAGCCGGGCGACCTGGGCGTCGTAGGCGGTCAGCATCGCCCAGCGCTCGCCGCGCTGCTTGGCCGCCAGCAGGTGGTGCACCCGGACCCGCCGCACGTCCGCCAGCGAGTCGGTCACCGGGGGCCGTGGACGCTGGTGATCGGCAGCCGCCGGTCCCGGCCGAACGCCTTGCCGCTCACCCGCGTGCCTGGTGGGTACTGCCGCCGTTTCCACTCGGCGGCGTCCACCAGTCGCGCGACCCTGCGCACCAGCTCGCGGTCGAAGCCCTCCGCGACGAGCGCGTCGGTGTCCTCGTCGCGATCGACGTAACCGGCCAGCACGGCGTCGAGCACCTCGTACGATGGCAGGGAGTCGGTGTCCAGCTGGTCCGGGGCGAGCTCGGCCGACGGCGGCTTGGAGATCGCGTTCTCCGGGACGGGTGGGGTCCGGCCGAGCTGCTCGGCGTGCTTGTTCCGCCAGCGGGCCAGGCTCCACACCTGCGTCTTCGGCACGTCCTTGATAGGGGCGTACCCGCCGCACGCGTCGCCGTAGATCGTGGAGTACCCGACCGCGTACTCGCTCTTGTTCCCGCACGAGAGCAGCAGGTGCCCGTCGGTGTTGGAGATTCCCATGACCACCACCCCGCGCACCCGCGCCTGCAGGTTCTCCTCGGCGGTGCCGCGCAGGTGGATCGACTGCTGGAACGCGTCGACCATTCCCGCGATCGGAACCACCGAGTAGTGCAGCCCGGTGCGCCGCGCAAGTTCCTCGGCGTCGGACAGGGAGTGGGCGGTGGAGTAGGCGCTGGGCAGCGCGATCCCGTGCACCGCGTCGGCACCGACGGCGTCACAGGCGAGGGCGGCGACGACGGAGGAGTCGATGCCGCCGGAGACGGGGATCAGCACCGACCGGAACCCGTTGCCTTCGACGTAGCCGCGCAGCCCGGTGACCAGTGCGGTCCACACCTCCTCCTCGGCGCCCAGCGGCTCGGCCAGGGTCGGCGGCAGGTCGCCGGACCCGGCGCCGACCGTGGCCAAATCGGTCCACCGCACGGCCATCGCGTGCGGGTCCGCCGGGTCCGGGGCGGCCAGCTCGGCGGGCGCCGTGTCCTCGGCCGCCGGCAGGTCCAGATCGGTGACGAGCAGGTCGGCGGTGAACTGCGGGGCGCGGGCGAGCACCGTGCCGTCGGGTCCGACGACCATCGACTGCCCGTCGAAGACGAGGTCGTCCTGCGCGCCGATCCGGTTGCCGAACCCGACCACCGCACCCGCCTGCGCCGCGCGGTGCCGGACCAGCGCCAACCGCTGCGCGCCCTTGCCGGCCTCGTACGGGGAGGCGTTGACGACGACGACCAGTCCCGCGCCGGCGCGTCGGGCCGCGGCCACCGGGCCGCCCTGCTGCCAGATGTCCTCGCAGATCACCGGAGCGACGTCCACCCCGGCGACCCGGACAATCTGCAACACCCCGCCCGGGACGAAGATCCGCCGCTCGTCGAAGACGGCGTAGTTCGGCAGGTGGTGCTTGGCGTACCGGACCGCGAGCCTTCCGCGGTGCAGCACCGCGAGGCAGTTCTGCGGCAGCTCGCGCGGCGTCCCCCAAACCGCCGGCCCGCGGTCCGGTGCCTCGGTCCGGTCCAGGTAGCCGACGAGGACCGGCAGCTCGCCGGCGCCGTCGGCGACCAGGTCCGCGGCGAGCCCCTCGACCGCCACCCGGGACGCATCGACGAAGGCCGGGCGCAGGGCCAGGTCCTCCACGGGGTACCCGGTCAGGCACAGTTCGGGTAGCGCCAGCAGGTCCGCACCCGCCGCGACGGCGGCACGCGCCTGCTCCCGGACGGTCGAGGCGTTCGCGGCGAGATCGCCGAGATGGGTGTCCACCTGGGCGAGGGCGAGACGGAACCGGGGCACCCCGCCAGGGTATGGGCGGCCGATCCGACCGCGGAGGTAGGCGGTGCCCGGCCCCGGCGGCCGGGGCGTCGGTCCCCGTAGGCTCCGGCCCAACCCGCGAAGCCGTCCCGGACCCGTACGTCCGAGCGGCACCGGCGGGGCGGCACCGGCGAAAGGACCTGCGGGGATGTCCAAGCAGGAGGACTTCGTCCTGCGCGCGCTCGAGGAGCGCGACGTGCGGTTCGTCCGGCTGTGGTTCACCGACGTGCTCGGATTCCTCAAGTCCGTGGCCGTCGCGCCCGCGGAGCTGGAGAGCGCCTTCGCCGAGGGCATCGGCTTCGACGGGTCCGCCATCGAGGGGTTCACCCGCTCGGTCGAGTCCGACATGATCGCCCGCCCGGACCCGACGACGTTCCAGATGACGTCCAGCGGCGCCGAGGCCAACACCGCCCGGATGTTCTGCGACATCCTGCTGCCCGACGGGTCACCGTCGATCTCGGACCCGCGGCATGTGCTCAAGCGGGTGCTCAGCCGCGCCGCCGAGGCCGGCTTCACCTTCTACACGCACCCGGAGATCGAGTTCTATCTCTTCCGCGGGGAGAACGGCCCGCGGTCGGGGGGGCGCCTGGCCGACGGCTCCGTGGCCCTGGACCCCGTGCCGGTGGACTCCTCCGGCTACTTCGACCACACCCCGCTGGGCCCAAGCCAGGACTTCCGCCGCGAGGCGATCAGCCGGCTGGAGGCGATGGGTATCTCGGTCGAGTTCAGCCACCACGAGGGCGGTCCGGGCCAGCAGGAGATCGACCTGCGTTACGCCGACGCGCTGACCACCGCGGACAACGTGATGACGTTCCGCTCGGTGGTCAAGGAGGTCGCGCTGAGCCAAGGGGTGTGGGCCTCGTTCATGCCCAAGCCGTTCACCGCCCAGCCCGGGTCGGGGATGCACACCCACGTCTCGCTGTTCGAGGGCGACCGGAACGCGTTCTTCTCCGCCGACGACGCCTACCACCTGTCCGACACCGGACGGTCGTTCGTCGCGGGGCTGCTGCGGCACGCACCGGAGTTCACCGCCGTCACCAACCAGTGGGTGAACTCCTACAAGCGGCTGTGGGGCGGCGACGAGGCACCGGCCTATGTCAGCTGGGGCCACGACAACCGCTCGGCGCTGGTCCGGGTGCCGATGTACAAGCCTCAGAAGGGCCATTCGACCCGGGCCGAGATCCGGTCGGTGGACTCTGCAGCCAACCCGTACCTGGCATTCGCGGTGATCCTGGCGGCCGGGATGCACGGCATCACCGAGGGCTACCAGCTGCCCCCGGGGGTCGAGGACAACGTCGAGGAGCTGACCGACGGTGAGCGCCGGGCCCTCGGCCTCGATCCGCTGCCGAGCTCGCTCGCCGAGGCCGTCACGGCCATGGAGCGCTCGGAGCTGATGGCCGAGACCCTCGGCGAACACGTCTTCGACTTCTTCTTGAAGAACAAGCGGGCCGAGTGGGCTGCCTACCGCCGCCAGGTCACGGAGTTCGAGAAGAACCTCTTGCTGCCGGTGCTGTAGGCCCCCACCGGCGCCTACCGGTCCCTCACCGTCGCAGGGATCGGTCGCGGTCCTCCGGGGAACCGGACCTACGCCGGCGACGGGACCGGACGACGAAGAAGAGGACCAGCAGGAACAGCAGCGGGGACAGGCCGGGCCCGTGGTGTTCACCAAAGACGAGGCCGAGCACGCCGCCACCGAGCCACAGCACGGCCAGCACCGCGAGGGCCGCGATCAGCGGCCGGGGGCGCCGGCTTACCGGCCCGGGCCGCCGGGGCACCAGTCCGTTCCAGTCAGCACCGTTCCAGTCGGCACCGAGGCGGTCGGCCCCGAAGCGGTTCGGGCCACCCCACTGCGGCTGGCGCCGGGACGGCAGGTCGGCGGTGACCGCGGCGAGGTCGTTGCGCGTCCGTGCGGCGAACACGGTGTCCAGCCGGGACGACAACTCGTCGAGGTCGAGGCGGCCGTCGGCGTGGTGCTCACGAAGGTCGGCGGCGACCGCGTCCCGCTCGGCGTCGGAGACCCGCAGGTGCCCGTCGGGTGTCACCGCGACCCGCCGATGTCGACGCCCGACTCCGGGTCGGTGTCGTCGTCGGTCCCGGAGCCGTCGACCGGGTTCCCTCCGGCGCGGGAGGAGGTGTCGGAACCCTCCTCGGCGAGCAGCCGGTAAAGATCCCGACGGGCCCGCACCAAGATGTCGCGCGCGGCGTCCACCTGCCCGGCACCGCCGGCCTGGCCGACCTGGACCACGGCCGCGGCGAGCCGGACGGCCGCCTCCCGCAGTCCCTCGGATCGGGTGTCACCCGGCTCGCTGTCGGCGGAGACCGCGGTCCACATCGCGTCGATCTCGTCGCTGTGCTCGGCGACCCAGGTGCGTCCGGCATCGGTGAGCGTCAGCAGCCGGGTGCCACCGTTCGCGTCGTCTGCGACCAGCCCCTCGTCCTCCAGCTGGGACAGCGCCGGGTACACCGATCCCGGGCTCGGGCGCCACGTCCCGCCGCTGCGCTCGGCGATCTCCTGCATCAGCTGGTAGCCGTTGCGCGGTCCCTCGGCCAGCAGGGCCAGCAGCGCGGCTCGCACGTCCCCGCGACGAGCCCGCCCGCCGCGGCGGCCGTGCTCACCGCCCGGCCCACCGTGGCCGGGGCCGCCGAAGTGGCGCCCGCCCGGCCCGGGTCGGCCAGCGCCCCGGCCTGGGCCGCCGAAGCCCGGCCACCCGCCGCGGCCGGCGAACGGGCCGCCCGCACCGAAGGGCCCGCCTGGACCGAAGGGCCCGCCTGGACCGAAGGGCCCACCGCGGCCGAAGGCGTGGCCGGGGTGTGGCGCGTCGGCGGACGGGCCGCGGGCCGTGTCACCGGCGGCCGGGCCGTGGGCGGTGTCACCGCGGACCGCGTGCACGGCCGCGTCGACGAGCCGGCCGATCTCGGGCGGCAGAGCCCCGGGCGAGAACCCGAAGCCGGCGACGTTGGGAGACCAGGAGTAGCGGGACACGGTGGTTCCTTTCGCTCGGATTCCCCCACCTTAGCGATATATCGCGATGTGTCAACGACCTATTTCCCCGCAGTGTGGCGCGCGGTCCCTCGGGCCGGGCGCCCCTGACTACCGTCGTCGACCGTGGCTCATCAGCGCGGTGTCGGGGCGGGGTCGCTGGTGCCGCCCGGCTTGCCCGCGACGCGGGCGCCGACGGAAGTGCCGGCGGCTGTGCCGGTGGATGTGCCGACGGCTGCGCGAGCAGGCGAGATCACGCCCGCCCGGCTCGCCCAGTCCGGCTTTTCCGACGGGGTGCGCGCGGCCGACCTATTGGCCCGCGACCCCACCGGTGGGCTGCTCGACGCCCTGCTGCCCGACATCGCGGCCTCGGCCGACCCGGAAATGGCGCTCACCGGCCTGCTCCGCCTCGCCGAGGATGCGGTCGCGACGCCGGGTGGGGAGGCCGCCCGACTGGCCCGGGACCTGCCGGGGGCGCCGCTGCTCGCCCGCCGGCTGACGACGGTCTTCGGGCTGTCCGCGGCGCTCGCCGAGGTCGTACTGCGTCATCCGGACACAGCGGACGTACTGCGCCCCGCCGACTGCTCGCCGCTGGGTGAGGCCGGGGTCCGGGCGGACCTGCTCGACGCCGTCGGCGCCACCCCGGACAGTCCCGAGCCGCGGGCGAGCCTGGTCGGCATCCCCGGCGCCGAAGCGCTGCGCGTGGCCTACCACCGGCATCTGCTGGCGATCGCCGCGTGGGACCTGACGCAGTCCCCGGACCTCACCGAGGTCACCGCCGCGTTGTCGGACCTGGCCGGCGCCGCACTGGCGGTGGCGCTGGCCATCGCCCTGGCGGAGCTGCCCGGCGGCTCCGACCCGGGCCGGATCGCGGTCGTGGCGATGGGCAAGTGCGGCGGTCGCGAGCTGAACTACCGCAGCGACGTCGACGTGCTGTTCGTCGCCGAGCCCGCCTCGTCGGCGGCTGTCCCCGATGGGCCCGCCTCGTCGGCGGCTGTCGCCACCGCGGTCGCCACCCGGGTCATCCGGCTGTGCGACATGTCGACGCGCGAGGGGACGCTCTGGCCGGTCGACGCGGCGCTGCGCCCGGAGGGTCGGCAGGGCGCGCTGGTCCGCACCCTCGCCGGCTACCGGGCGCACTGGGCCGGCCACGCCGCGAACTGGGAGTTCCAGGCTTTGCTCAAGGCGCGCCCGGTCGCCGGTGACCGGGCGCTCGGGCGGGCCTTCGCCGCCGCCGCGTCCGACGTCGTCTGGTCCGCGGCCGGCCGCCCCGGGCTGGTCGACGACGTGCAGACCATGCGCCGCCGGGTCACCGGCACCATTCCGGCTGCGCAGGCGGCGCGACAGGTGAAGCTCGGCAGCGGCGGGCTGCGCGATGTCGAGTTCGCCGTCCAGCTGCTGCAACTGGTCCACGGCCGCAGCGACCCGGCGGTCCGCGCGACCGGCACCGTTCCCGCGCTGATCGCGTTGACCGCCGGTGGCTACGTGGGCCGCAGCGACGGGCTGGAGCTGGTGAGCGCGTACGTGTTCCTGCGGACCCTGGAACACCGCCTGCAGCTGCAGCGACTCCAGCGCAGTCAGCTGATGCCCACGGCCGAGCCCGAACTGCGCCGCATCGGGCGGTCGCTGGGCATGGCGCGGGACCCGGTCGGGGGCGTGACGCGGGCGTTCGCCAATCAGCGGCGGCGGGTGCGGCGCCTGCACGAGAAGCTGTTCTATCGGCCGCTGCTGTCCGCGGTGGCCCGGCTGCCCGAGGACGGCATCACCCTCGACGCCGAGGCCGCGCGGCTGCGCCTCACCGCGCTGGGTTTCCGTGAGCCGGCCGCGGCGCTGCGCCACCTGGAGGCGCTGACCGCCGGGGTGTCCCGGCGGGCCGCGATCCAGCGGACGCTGCTGCCGGTGCTGCTCGGGTGGTTCGCCGAGGCCCCCGACCCCGATGGCGGCCTGCTCGCCTTCCGTCAGCTGTCGGAGGTGCTCGGCGGCTCGCACTGGTACCTGCGGCTGCTGCGTGAGCACACCACCGCCGCCGCGCGGCTGGCCCAGGTGCTGGGCTCCAGCCCGTGGGTGGGGGAGCTGCTGCGCGGCGCACCGGAGGCGGCCGCCTACTTCGCCGACGACACGCTGCTGCGGCCCCGCACCCGCGACGAGCTGTGCGTCGAGGTGACCGCGGTCGCCGCCCGGCACGTCGACGCGGACGCGGCCGCCGAGGCCGTGCTGGGTATCCGCCGCCGGGAACTGGTCCGGATCGCGGTCGCCGACATCGTCGGACTGCTCGACGTCGACGAGGTCGCCGCGGCCCTGGGCGACCTGACGGCCGCCGCGGTGGCCGGGGTGCTCGCCGGCTGCCTGGCCGAGGCCCGACGTCGTGACGGGCCGCCGGCGTTCGCCTTCGCGGTGCTCGCCGTGGGCCGCCTGGGCGGGGCGGAGGCGGGCTACGGCAGTGACGCCGACGTGCTGTTCGTCGTCGACCCGGAGCCCGGAGCCGCCGAGCAGGACGTCCAGGCGGCAGCCACGGCGCTGGCTGCCCGGCTGCGGGCACTGCTCTCCCGTGCCGGTGCCCACCCCCCGCTGCCGGTGGACGTCGACCTTCGCCCGGAGGGCCGAAACGGCCCGCTCGTCCGGTCGCTGGCCGCCTACCGCGTCTACTACCAGCGGTGGTCCGCGCCCTGGGAGGCTCAGGCGCTGCTTCGGGCGGCCCCGCTGGCCGGCGACACCGACCTCACCGAACGCTTTCTGCGCCTGGCCGACCCCGTCCGGTACCCCGACGGGGGACTGTCGGCCGAGGGGGTCGGGCAGATCCGCCGGCTCAAGGCCCGGGTGGAGGCCGAGCGGCTGCCGCACGGCGCCGATCCGTCGACCGAGGTCAAGCTCGGCCCGGGGGGACTGTCCGACGTGGAGTGGGTGGTGCAGCTGCTACAGCTGCGGCACGCCGCAGCCGTCCCGTCGATGCGGACGACGACGACCCTGCAGGCCCTGCGGGCGGCAACCGCCGCCGGTCTGGTCCCGGCCGCGGACGAAGCGGTGCTCTCCGTCGCCTGGCGGATGGCCGGCCGGATCCGCAACGCCGCGATGCTGGTGCGGGGCCGGCCGCGCGACTCGGTGCCCGCGGACCCGGTGGAGCTTGCCGGCGTCGCGCGGCTGCTCGGCTATCCGCCGGGCGCGAGCGGTGATCTCGTCCAGGACTGGCTGCGTGCCGCCCGCCGCTGCCGCGCCGTCTTCGACCGGCTGTTCACCGGCTGACCCCGCCCGGGTCGGACTGCCGGCTCAGAGGCCGGCGGCGAGCCGGTGGTAGGCGTTGTTCCACCGCAGCTGCTGGCGGAACTCACGCACGGCCGTGTCCGGGCCGATCAGCGCCAGCTCGGTCCGGGTGAGCTCGGCGAGCTCGTCGATCGCGGCCGGGGTCAGCGCGGTGGACAGCACGGTGTGGTGCGGCCCGCCCGCGATCAGCCAGCACTCGGTCGAGGTGGGCAGGTCCGGCTCCGGCTCCCAGACGGCTGAGGCCACCGGCAGTGAGGTCAGTTGTTCGTCTGGGGGCACCACGGTGATCTCGTTGCCGATGAACCGGAACCGATCGCCCATGTCGGCGATGCCGAGCACGACGCCCGGTCCGGGCGCGGCGCTGAACTTCAGCCGCACCGGGTCCTCGCGGTTCCCGATGCCCAGCGGGTGGATCTCCAGCGTCGGCTTGCCGGCCGCGATCGACGGGCACACCTCGAGCATGTGCGCGCCGAGGATCCGCTGCGGCCCCGGGCCCAGGTGGTAGGTGTAGTCCTCCATGAACGAGGTGCCGCCGGGCAGCCCGCGCGCCATCGTCTTCAGCGTGCGCAGCATCACCGAGGTCTTCCAGTCGCCCTCGCCGCCGAAGCCGTAGCCGTCGGCCATCAGCCGTTGGACGGCCAGCCCCGGCAGCTGCCGCAGGCCGCCCAGGTCCTCGAAGTTCGTCGTGAACGCGCCGAACCCGCCGCCGGTGAGGAAATGCCGCAGGCCGGCCTCGATGCGCGCGCCGTCCCGCAGCGAGTCGTGGCGGTCCCCGCCGGGCAGTAGCTCTGGCGCAACGTCGTACAGGTCGCCGTACTCGGTGACGAGAGCATCGATCTCGATCTCCGGCACGGCGTCGACGACGGCCACCAGGTCGTTGACGGCGTAGGTGTTGACCGAGGTGCCGAAGTGCAGCTCGGCCTCCACCTTGTCGCCTTCGGTGACTGCCACGTCGCGCATGTTGTCGCCGAACCGGGCCAGCCGCAGTGAGCGCATGTCCGCCACCCCGGCGGCGGCGCGGGCCCACGTGCCGATCCGGTCCTGCGTCCGCGGGTCGGACACGTGCCCGGAGACCGTGGTGCGCGCGACGCCGAGCCTGGTCTGGACGTACCCGAACTCCCGGTCGCCGTGTGCGGCCTGGTTGAGGTTCATGAAGTCCATGTCGATGGTCGACCACGGCAGCGACACGTTGGCCTGCGTGTGCAGGTGCAGTAACGGCAGACGCAGCGCGTCCAGGCCTCGGATCCACATCTTCGCCGGGGAGAACGTGTGCATCCAGGCGATGACGCCGATGCAGCGCGGGTCACTGTTCGCTTCGACGAGCCGGGCCTTGATGCCGGCGGAGTCGGTCAGCACCGGCACCCACACGACCTTCACCGGGACGGCCGCGGAGTCGTCGATCCCGCGGGCGACGACCCGGGACTGCTCGGCGACCTGCGCCAGGGTGTCCTCGCCGTACAGGCCCTGGCTGCCGGTGAGGAACCAGATCTCCTGGCCGTCGAACGAAGCAGTGCTCACTGGTCGGTCCTCTCCGCAGCGGTGGTCACGGATGCTACGGCGGCGGTCACCGCTGGCCGTACACGTTCTGGTAGCGGGCGTACAGGCTGTCGATGTCGGCCTGTGCGATCGCCACCGGTTCCCCGAGCTGGCGGGCGATGTGCACCGTGCGTGCAACGTCCTCGCACATCACCGCGGCCTTGACCGCGGCCGCGGCGTCGGCGCCCACGGCGAACACACCGTGGTTGGCCATCAGTACCGCGGGGGAGCGGTGCTCGCGCAGCGTCTGGACGATCCCGTGGCCGATCGAGTCGTCGCCGATCAGCGCGAACGGCCCGACCGGGATCGGGCCGCCGAACTCGTCGGCCATCGCCGTCAGCACACACGGGATCTCTTGCCGGCGTGCGGCCCACGCCGCCGCGTAGGTGGAGTGGGTGTGCACAACCCCGCCGACCCGGGGCAGATGGCGGTAGACGTAGGCGTGCGCGGCGGTGTCCGAGCTGGGACTGGCCTCGCCCTCCAACACCGTGCCGTCCAGGTCGCAGACGATCATCGCGTCACCGGACAGGTCGTCGTAGGAGACCCCGCTGGGCTTGATGACCATCACGTCGTGACCTGGCAGCCGGCCCGAGACGTTACCGGCCGTCCACGCCACCAGCGCGTAGCGGGTGAGCTCCGCATGCAGGTCGGACACCCGCCGGCGGAGTCGGGCGAGCGCCCGGTTCGCGTCCGCGTCCAGGGCGTCCAGCGCGTTGCGGACTCGTGGAGCACTGCTCGCCATCAGTCGTCCCTCCCGCGCCGGGCTGCCCGACGCATGTCCCGCAGCCGGTGCATCACCTCGTTGCCGCCGGCGGACTCGTCCCGCCCGAACCAGTCGTAGAGCCGGCGGTACTCCGCGTAGAGCGCGTTGTAGGCCCTCGCCCGGTCCGGGTCCGGCAGGAATGCGCCCTCGCGCTTTCGGCCCATCACCTCGGCGGCCGCGGCCACGTCGGGGTGCACGCCCGCGGCGACGGCGGCGTGGATCGCCGACCCGACCGCCGGGCCGTGCTCGGTCTCCAGCAGGGACAGCGGCCGGTTCAGCACGTCGGCGTAGATCTGCATGAGGAACGGGTTGCGCAGCAGGCCGCCGGCGGCCACGAACTCGGTGACCGCGACGCCGGCCTCGTCGAACGCCTCGACGATGCGCCGGGTGCCGAACGCGGTGGCCTCCACCAGCGCCCGGTAGACGTCCACCGCGGTGGTCGCCAGCGTCTGCCCGACCACGAGGCCGGACAGCTCGGCATCGACCAGGATCGACCGGTTGCCCGACTGCCAGTCCAGTGCGACGAGACCGTGCTCGCCGACGGCTTGCTGCGCGGCCAGCTCCGAGAGCAGGGTGTGCACGCTGATCCCCCGCTCGGCGGCCCGCGCGGCGTACTCGGTAGGCACCTGCTGCTCGACGAACCAGCCGAGGATGTCGCCGACCCCGCTCTGGCCGGCCTCGTAGCCGTAGGCGCCCGCAGTGATCCCGCCGAGCACGACCCCGCACATCCCGGCGACCTCGGCGACGTGGTCGCTGTTCATCACGTGACAGGTGGAGGTGCCCATGATCGCGAGCATCGCTCCGGGGGCGGTCGACTTCGCCGCCGGCAGTGTCACGTGGGCGTCGACGTTGCCGGCGGCCACCGCGATGCCCGCCGGCAGCCCGGTCCACCCGGCGGCCACGGTCGACAGCCCACCGACGCGGCTGCCCAGCTCGGCCAGCGGGTGGTCCAGCCGGGTCGCCACGAAGTCGGCGAAGTCCGGGTGCAGCGCCGCGGCGTAGGCCTGGTCCGGGTAGGCGCCGTCCTGGCGGATCGCTTTGTAGCCGGCGGTGCAGACGTTCCGGCTCTCGGTCCCGGTCAGCTGCCAGACGATCCAGTCAGCGGCCTCGATCCACCGGGCCGTGGCGGCCCAGACCTCGGGGTCCTCCTCCAGGACCTGCAGCGCCTTGGCCCACTCCCACTCGCTGCTGATCTTTCCGCCGTACCGCGGCAGCCAGGACTCGCCCCGCTGCTCGGCGACCGCGTTGATCCTGTCCGCCTGACCCTGGGCTGCGTGGTGCCGCCAGAGCTTGACGTAGGCGTGCGGGCGGTCGGCGAACCCCGGGAGCTCGGACAGCGGCGTCCCCGCGGCATCGGTCGGCAGCGGGGTGGACGCGGTGAAGTCGGTGGCGATGCCGACGACATCGGCGGGGTCGATGCCGGCGTCGGCGATCGCAGCCGGAACGGCCTCGCGCAGCACGGCCCGGTAGTCCTCGGGCACTTGCAGCGCCCAGTCCGGGGGCAACGGCACCGGCTCGCCGCCAGTCAGGTCGGCCGGGACGGCGTCGACCAGCACCGCGTGCGGGTAGGCCGTGACCGCCGAGCCCAGCACGCGGCCGTCCGCGGCGTCCACGACCACCGCACGGCCGGACAGGGTGCCGAAGTCCACACCGATGACATAGCTGATGTGACCGCTCACAATTACCTCGTTGTCGAGAGCGCTGGCAGATCGGCCGAGCACGGCGGACCCTACCGGCGTGCCGGCGCCTCCCGTTAGCCGGCGCGTCCCGTTAGCCGAGGTGTACCGCTCAGCCGAGGTGGGGCCCCCACGACTAGCGTCCATCTCCGGCGCGCGGTCAGGTTGCGCGGCCCGGGGCCGCGTCGCGGGAGGCATCGATGACGCTGCACACCGGTGCACCCGCCGACGGGTCCCCGGAATCCGGACGCGCCCCGGTGATGAGCGACGTCGCACGGCTGGCCGGGGTCTCGCACCAGACCGTGTCCCGGGTGCTCAACCACCACCCGAGCGTCCGGACGGAGACCCGCCTGCGGGTGCGCGCGGCGATCAGCGAGCTCGGCTACCGGCCGAACCGGATCGCCCGAGCGCTGGCCAGCCGAAGCTTCCGCTCGGTCGGCGTGGTGACGACGGACACCCTCGCCCACGGGCCGGCGTCGACGCTGCTCGGGATCGAGCGGGCGGCACGTGACCGGGGATGGGGGCTCGCGATCGCGGCGCCGACCAGGCTGACCGGCCAGGCGATGCTCGAGGCGATCGAGGCGCTGCTGGACCAGGGCGTCGGCGGTCTGCTGGTGATCGCCCCGCAGGACGCGGTCGCGCGGGCGCTGCCGAGCGGGTCCAGCGGGCTGCCGGTCCTGTGGGTCGCCGGGCCAGACCCGGCCGGCGGGGGGACCGCGCGCAGCGGCGCGGTCGCCCTGCCGACCGTGCGGGTGGACCAGGTCGAAGGGGCCCGCCTGGCGACAGAACATCTGCTGGCGCTGGGCCACCGGACCGTCTGGCACATCTGCGGACCCACGGACTGGGAGGAGGCGCGCAGCCGGGTGGCGGGATGGCAGCGCCAGTTGCGCGCGGCCGGTGCGCCGGTGCCGCCGGTAGCGGTGGGGAACTGGGACGCCAACTCCGGCTACGAGGTCGGCCGGGAACTCGTCCGTCGCGGGAACGTGACCGCGGTCTTCGCCGCCAACGACGAGATGGCCATCGGCCTGTTGCGGGCGGTCGCCGAGGCGGGGCTGCGCTGTCCGCAGGACATCAGCGTGGTGGGCTTCGACGACGTCCCGCTGGCCGCCTTTGTGGTGGCGCCGCTGACCACCGTCCGCCAGGACTTCGACGAGCTGGGCCGGGCGGCGGTCTCCGAGCTGGCACGGCTGATCGGCCGTTCCCCCGCCGCCGACCACTTGCCACTTCCGCCAGCGTCGCTGACGCCGCAGCTGGTCGTCCGCGCCAGCACCGGTCCGCCACCGCGTCGGTGTTGACCGGCGCCGAACGGGCCCCGGGGGACCCGCCCGGCGTCGCACGACTCAGATGTCGAAGTACAGCTCGAACTCGTGGGGGTGCGGCCGGAAGCGCATCGGGTCGACCTCCCGGGTCCGCTTGTAGTCGATCCAGGTGGCGATGAGGTCGGGGGTGAAGACGTCCCCGGCGGTCAGGTAGTCCTGGTCCGCCTCCAGCGCATCCAGTGCCTTGGGCAGCGAGTCCGGAACCGTCGCAAGCGCGGCCAGCTCGTCCGGGGGTAGGTCGTAGAGGTCCTTGTCGACCGGCTCCGGCGGCTCGATGCGGTTGCGGATCCCGTCCAGTCCCGCCATCAGCAGCGCGGAGAAGGCCAGGTAGGGGTTCGCCGACGGATCCGGCACCCGGAACTCGACACGCTTGGCCCGGGGACTGGTACCGGTCACCGGGATGCGGATGGCGGCAGACCGGTTGCGCGAGGAGTAGACGAGGTTGACCGGCGCCTCGAAGCCCGGGACCAGGCGGTGGTAGCTGTTCACGGTCGGGTTGGTGAGGGCCACCAGGCTCGGGGCGTGCCGGATGAGGCCGCCGACATACCAGCGCGCGATGTCGGACAACCCGCCGTACCCGGTCTCGTCGAAGAACAGCGGCTGGCCGTCCTTCCACAGGGACTGGTGCACGTGCATGCCCGAACCGTTGTCCCCGAACAGCGGCTTGGGCATGAACGTCGCTGTCCGCCCGTCCGCGCGGACCGCGTTCTTCACGATGTACTTGAACAGCACCAGCTGGTCACCGGCGTGCTGCAGCGTGTCGAACCGGTAGTTGATCTCGGTCTGCCCGGCGGTGCCGACCTCGTGGTGGGCGCGCTCGACGTTCAGCCCGGCCCCGCCGAGCAGCGAGGAGATGGTGTCCCTCAGGTCGGCGAAGTGGTCGGTCGGCGGGACCGGGAAGTAGCCGCCCTTGTAGGGCGTCTTGTAGGCGAGGTTGCCGCCCTGCTCGATGCGGCCGGTGTTCCAGGCGCCTTCGATGGAGTCGATGAAGTAGTAGCCGGCGTTCTGCTTGGTCTCGAATCGGACGTCGTCGAAGATGTAGAACTCCGCCTCGGCCCCGATGAACGCCGTGTCCGCGATCCCGGTGCTGGCCAGGTATGCCTCGGCCTTGGCGGCCACCTGGCGCGGGTCCCGGGCGTAGGGCTCGTCGGTGAACGGGTCGACGACGGAGAAGTTCATCGCCACGGTCTTGCGCAGCCGAAAGGGGTCGACGAAGGCCGTCGCCGGGTCCGGGATGAGCTTCATGTCCGACTCGTGGATGGCCTGGAAACCGCGGATCGACGAGCCGTCGAACATCAGGCCGTCGGCCAGTACGTCGTCGAGCATCGCCGCGGGCACCGTGAAGTGCTGCATCTGACCGGGCAGGTCACAGAACCGGACGTCGATGAACTCGACACCCTCGGCCGCGACATAGGACTGCAGTTCCTCGGCGGAAGAGAACATCCAACCTCCTCGGCCCACTCCCCGAGCGGGCCATCACTGGAGACGCCGACCCGTGCGGGCGGGCGCCGGTCTCGCGCGGACGTTATCGGTCCCCGGGCGAGCCGTCTGCCCCGGCCGTCCCACCCCGGGGGACACGTTCGCCGGTACGGGGTCGCAGCCCGCACGCTTCCAGCGGGATGTGACGGCGCTGTTCCGTCCCGGTGACGCCTGCGTTACTCGCGCAGGTCAGCGGGGTGCACGGGCTGGTGTGGGGCGGCGGCCCCGGCGACCGCCCGGCCGGGCGGTCGCGGCGGGCGCTCCTAGTCTCGCCTCGTGGATCGACCGGTACGCGCCGTCACCCCGTCGGCGTACCCGTCCGCCGGCGTAGGGCGCCTCGCGTCCTGGGGGGTCCGAATCGGCGCGCTGGTGCTGGACTGGTTCGCCTGCCTGCTCGCGGCGTTCGCCTTCGCCTCCCGGGAGTCGGTGACCAGCGGCGGCGCACGCTTCCTGCCGGTCCTCCTCCTCGTCGTCGAGACCGCGCTGCTCACCGCGACGCTCGGTGGGAGCGCCGGTCAGCTACTGCTGGGGGTCAGGGTCCGCCGCGTCGACGGCAGCCCGGCCGTCGGCCTTGGCCGCGCCCTGGTCCGGTCGGTGCTGCTGGCCCTGCTCGTCCCGCCGGTGGTGTACGACGGCGACCGCCGCGGACTGCACGACCGCGCGGCCGGCACGGTGGTGGTCCGGTCGCACTGAGGCGGTCGGTGCGGTCGCACTGAGGCGGTCGGCGCCGGTCGGGTCAGCGGCCGCCGGGCAGGTCGGCGTCGGCCGGGGGCCGCAGCCCCTTGGGCAACCTGGCCCCGCGTGGCAGCGGTCCGTGGGGGGCCTGCGGGATGCCCAGGCGCAGCGCCTTCAGTCGCTGGTTGACCTCGCGGACGTCGGCCGGGGTCAGCACGGCCGCCAGCTTGCGCATGTGCCGCGGCAGTCCGCCGATGGGCACCTGTCCGTCGGCAGACCCAGCCTGCACGGTGATCACGGGGATCCCCGGGGCGACCCGGGTGTGCCGCCTCGCCTCGTTCTGCAGCAGTCCGGTCAGCCGTCCCCGCCCGGGACCCTCGCCCACCAGCACGATCCCGGGGCGGCCGACGGCCCGGTGCACGACCTCGAGGGTGCGCGTCCCGCCGACCGCCGGCGTGACCGTCCAGCCGCGCTTGAGGGTGTTCAGCGCCGCCGCCGCTGCCCCCGGCCGGCCTTCCAGCTGGGCGTACGCCGCGCGCTCGGCTCGGCGGCCGAAGACGATCAACGCGGCGAGCAGGCCGAGGACGACCCCGATGAACGCGAAGTAGCCGGGCGCACCGAGAAGGGTCCCGATTCCGACGACCACCAGCAGCACCAGCAAGAACGACCCCAGCAGCCACAGCGGGAGCTTCCGGTCCGTCCGCACCGTGATGGTGTAGGCCTGTCCGATCTGACGGAAGCTGGTCGCCACCTTCGCGGCCGCGCCCCGCAAACCCTTGCGCGGGGCGCTGCCCGCATCGGCGGCGCTCGCGCCCGACCGCTGTGCGGGCGGGGCAGAGGCCACGCTTGCCCCTGACCGCTTCGCGGGCGGCCCGGATGCCACGGTCGCGCCCGACCGCTTCGCGGGCGGCCCGGAGGCCACGGTCGCGTCCGACCGCTTCGCGGGCGGATCGGGGCGCCGGGACGACTTGGTGGCCACGACCGGTGAGTTTAGGGCTGACGCCCGGACCGGGCCGGGCTCGTCAACCGGTGACGCGGGCGCCGCTCGGGCGGGTCCGCGAGTCGAGCGCCTGCCGGTACAGGCGTCCGGCCCGGTAGGAGGACCGGACCAGCGGCCCCGACATCACCCCGGCGAAGCCGAGCTCCCGGGCCCGGTCGCCGAGCCCGTCGAACTCCGCGGGTGTCACCCACCGCTCGACGGGGTGGTGGCGGGGGGTCGGGCGCAGGTACTGGGTGATCGTCACCAGGTCGCAACCGGCGTCGCGCAGGTCCACCAGCGCTGCGTCGACCTCGTCCAGCGTCTCGCCCATGCCGAGGATCAGATTGGACTTGGTCACCATCCCGGCGTCGCGGGCGGTGGTGATCACGCCGAGGGACCGGTCGTAGTCGAACGCCGGCCGGATGCGGCGGAAGATGCGCGGCACCGTCTCCAGGTTGTGCGCGAACACCTCGGGTGCGGCGTCGAACACCTGCTGCAGCAGGTGGGCGTGCCCGGAGAAGTCCGGCGTCAGGATCTCCACGCCGGTGCCCGGGTTGACCGCGTGGGTGGCCCGGATCGTCTCGGCGTACAGCCAGGCGCCCTCGTCGGGCAGGTCGTCACGGGTGACGCCGGTGATCGTCGCGTAGCGCAGCCCCATCGCCGCGACCGACTCGGCGACCCGGCGCGGCTCGTCGCGGTCCAACGGGTCCGGGCGGCCGCTGTCGATCTGGCAGAAGTCGCAGCGCCTACTGCACTGGCTGCCGCCGATGAGGAAGGTCGCCTCGCGGTCCTCCCAGCACTCGAAGATGTTCGGGCAGCCCGCCTCCTGGCAGACCGTGTGCAGGCCCTCGCGCTTCACCAGCGCGCGCAGCTCGGTGTACTCCGGGCCCATGCGCGCCGTCGTCTTGATCCAGGACGGCTTGCGCTCGATCGGCGTCGCCGCGTTGCGGACCTCCAACCGGAGCAGCCTGCGCCCGTCCGGGGTGGTGGTCACCGGCTGGGTTCCGGTCATCGGGCCACCCCCGCCAGCTCGCGTCGGCCGGCCGGTGTCGTCGGCCCCGGGTCGGGCGACACCTCGACCAGCTCGCGCAGGCGTTCCCGGACCAACGGGACGACGTCGGCGACGCCCACGTGCCGGCCGAGCTCGGCGGAGATGCTCGTGACGCCGGCGTCCGTCAGGCCACACGGCACGATCCGGGTGAACTCCGCGAGGTCGCAGTCGACGTTGAGCGCGAACCCGTGCATGGTCACGCCCTGTGCCACCCGGGTCCCGATCGCGGCGATCTTGCGGTCCGGACCGCCGCCGGTCGCGAGCACCCAGACCCCACTGCGGCCGCGGACCCGGGTCGTCGCCAGCGCGAGGTCGCCGCAGGCCCCGACCAGGGCGTCCTCCAGCCGGCGGACGTGCGCGACGACGTCGACCGGGTCCGGCAGCGCGACGATCGGGTAGCCAACCAGCTGGCCTGGCCCGTGCCAGGTGATCCGGCCGCCGCGGTCGACCTCGACCACGGGGCTGCCGTCGGTGGGGCGGTCGGCCTGCTGGGTGCGGCGCCCGGCGGTATACACGCTGGCGTGCTCCAGCAGCAGGACCGTGTCCGGGCCGGCTCCGGCGACCCGGGCGGCGTGCACCTGGCGTTGCAGCTCCCACGCCTCGACGTAGTCAACCGGTGCACCGGCGCCGAGCGCGGTGAAGACGAGATCCGGGTCGGTCACCGGCACAGGCTAGGACCGGCGGCCCGGAACCGGCCGCCTTGAAACCGCTGGCGTGGATGGTCCGCAGCCCTGGTCAGTCGGCCGCCAACGGGTTGGCCCGTCGATCACTGGTCAACGGGATGCCGAGGTCGGCGAGCACGGCACCGGCGGCCCGCCGGCCGGATACCAGCGCACCCTGGACCGACGCGGTGTCGCGGTGGTCGCCGGCCACATAACGGCCTGCGCCCAGGCGAATGCTCTGCCGCGGGTCCAGCGGCGGCAGCATCGCCGGCTGCGCGTAGGGCACCGGGACCACGCCGACGAGCTCCCACCAGCTGGTGTCCGTCCGGTACAGCCGGGCGAGGTGGATCCGGACGGCCTTCTCGGCGCCCCCGGAGGTGTCCAGGTCCAACACGGACGACGACACCAGCGCGCGGCCGTCGGCCGAGTAGGTCGGGGCCGCGGCGGTGGGCAGCGAGGTCGTGACGACCGGGCCACGGTTGAGCCCGTCGACCACGATGACCGGGCGGCCGCCGGCCAGCTCCGCCGGATCGGTACCGGTCGGGGTGTGGTACCAGGTCGTGACCACCCGCGCCCGGGGGACGGCCAGGTCGATTCCCGCGGTCGCCAAGAGCCGCGCGGCGGCGGGTGCCTCGGCGGCGACCACGACGGCGGCGGCGTCGAGGCGACCGCCGGCGGTGGCGACGCCGTCGGGGGTCAGCGTGTCGACCGCGGTCCCGAGGCGCAGCGTTCCTGGCGGGAGGCCGGCCGCCAGCTGGTCCGGCAGCGATCGGACTCCCGCAGCCGGTAACCCCGGGGTTCCGCGGACGAAGCTGCGCAGGACCAGGTCGGCGAACCTGCGCGACGACGCCAGGTCCGGCTCCAGCAGCACCCCGGCCAGGAACGGCCGCAGGACCCGGTCGACCAGCCGGTCCGGGATCCCGGCGTCGGCGAACGCCTGCCGGATCGAGGTGTCCGGCCGACGCAGGTCGGCGGCTCCGCCGGCGTCGGTGTAGGCGACCCGTAGGGCGTACGCGAGCAGGCGGGCCTTGCCCCGCGGGGAGCCGACGGGGGCCAGCAGACTGCGCGCCACCGTGGACGGCCGGCGCCGCGGGTCGCCGAGCGTGGAGTCGGACCGGTCGAGCACCACCCGCAGGGCCGCGTCGTACGGCCGCATCCGCAGCGCGGCGATGTCGGCGACCGCCCGCAGCTCCGGGTAGGAGGGGTTCAGCACCTGGAAGCCCCGGTCGAGCAGGAACCCGTCGACCTGGTCGGTGCGCACCCGCCCGCCGGGTGCACCACCCGCCTCCAGCAGCGCCACGGACAGGCCGGCACGGGTCAGAGCGCGTGCGGCGGCCAGCCCCGCCAGACCGGCGCCGACCACCACGACGTCGGTCTGCTCGGCCATCGCACGACGGTAGCGACCGGACCGGTCGCGTCGTCCACAGCTGCGCCGTCCGATGGCCGCCGTCCACACCGTGCCCGGTGTCGCGGGGGGACCGGATCGACCGGGCGCACCGTTCCCGGGTGGACGAGGCGGATCGGCACCCGGACGGCCGCACGGTGCAGCGCCGCCCGGCCGGCGCCCGGCACCGCGCACCCGGCGCCGGTCCGGACGGCCCGCACCCTTCCCTGACCCGGTCCCCGCAGGTGCCGTCCCCGCCGGCCCCGTCCCCGCCGGCCCCGCCCCTGCCGGCCCCGCCCCTGCCTGCCCCGTCCCCGCGGAGTGCGTCGGTGCGGTCGCCGGCAGAACAGGAACCGCCGACGGATCCGCTCTGGCTACGCCAACTTCGGGCGAACGCCCGCAGCGTCACGCCCGCGTCCACGGCGGCCCGCTACGTCGCCGAGCGGCGCACCGAACTGCGTACCGAGCGGTCCGACTCCGCGGCCGGTCGGGGAACACGCGCTTCTCGAATGGCTCGTCCGCGACCGGCCGGCTCGCGGCGGCCGGGTTCGCGGTCCGGTTCGTGGTCCGCGTTGCGCCGCGTGGGCCCGCTGTTGCTCGCGCTGGCGGCGGTGATGGCGGCTGCACTCGCCCTGCTCGCTCTCGTCGACCGGGGCGCCAGGACCGCGGTCGCCGACGCGCCGGGCGTTCCGCGGACCACCGCCGCCCCCGCCCCGACGCCGGGTCCGACCGCTCCCGAACCCGCACCGACCTCGGCATCCGCGGCGGGCCCGGTCCCTGCGGCACCCACCCGCGCGACCTCGCCGCCGATCCGCTCACCGGACGGCGCCGGCCGCGCGAGTGGTCCAGCCCGGCCGGCCGGGGCAGCCGGATCGGCAAGAGCGGCGGGATCCTCGGGCGCGGCAGAGGCTGTCGCCGTCCTCACCGCTCTCGACCACTTACGGAGTGCTGCGTTCGCGACCGGCAACCTGGGCGCGCTCGCTGCTGTCTACCCGCCGGGCAGCCCGCTGCTCGCGCAGGACCGCGCGCTGTACGAGCGTCTGGTCCCGCGCGGGGGTGCGCTGGTCGGCCTCGGGTTCGAGTTCCGCGACGCCGTGGTGCTGCACCGGACGCCTAGCCGACTCGTCGTCCAGGTCGGCATCACCCAGCGCCCGGCCGAGGTGGTCCGCCCCCGCGGGGCCCGGCTGCCGATACGGGGCGGCGACCTCGGCCGGATGCGGGTCGACCTGACCCGGGCCACGGCGGCCGCTCCGTGGACGATCGCGGCCAGCACGCCGATCGGCCGGACGTGACGCTGGGTCCGGCGGCCGGCCCGTGGGCCGTCCGCCGCGTGTCATCGGCCTGGGCTCGGATCGCCCGGATGCCGATGGCTCAGTCGGCGAGCACTGCCCGCAGCTGCGAGTCGATGGTGGGATGCCGGAAGGTGAAGTCGGCGGCCAGCAGGCGCTCCGGGACCACGCGGGCGCTGCCGAGCACCCCGGAGGAGAACTGGCCGAGTGCCGCACGGAGCGCGAAGGCGGGTACCGCCAGGACCGTCGGCCGGTGTAGGACCCGCCCGAGTGCCTTGGTCACGTTGGCGTTGGTCGCCGGCTCCGGCGCCGTCAGGTTGAAGGCGCCGGAGGCATCGGGGGACGCCAGTAGGAACCTGAGCGCCCGGATGTGGTCGTCCATGGAGATCGTCGACCAGAACTGGCCACCGGACCCGAGCCGACCGCCGAGGCCGAACCGGAACAGCTTCAGCATCGGCGCAAGTGCGCCGCCGGACCGGTCGAGGACCAGCCCGGTCCGCACCTGCACGGTCCGGACGCCGGCCGCCCGCGCCGGCATGGTCGCTGCCTCCCAGTCTCGGCACACCGTCGCCAGGAAGTCCGCCCCCGCCGGCGCGGTCTCCATGAGGAGGGCGTCCCCGTTGTCGTCGCCGTAGTAGCCGATCGCCGAGGCCGACAGCAGCGTCCGCCGCCGGGTCGGCGCGGACTGCAGTGCCCGGACGATGGCGGTGGTCGTCCCGATCCTGCTGTGCCGAATCGTCCGCTTGTAGGCGGGTGACCACCGGTGATCACCCACACCCGCGCCGGCGAGGTTGACCACCGCGTCGATGTCGGCGAACACGCCGGGATCGACCGGCACCCGCGGATCGATCCGGACCTCGTCGGGGCCGGTGGCGGCACGACGCACGAGCCTGACCACGCGATGCCCGTCGCCGTTCAACGATGTCCGCAGCGCGGACCCGATCAATCCGGACGAACCGGTCATCGCGATCTTCATGGCCGCCATCCTGCCGGGCCGGTGGCCAGCAATGCCTGTCGGTCCGGCTACAGACCGAGGTCGGACTCGAATGCACCGTCCTCGATGCGGTTCTTGACCAGGACGAGGAACCGGGCGGCGTCGGCGCCGTCGACCAGTCGGTGGTCGTAGGTCAACGACAGGTAGGCCATCGACCGGATCGCGATCGTCTCGCCGACCCCGGGCACATCGACCACCATGGGCCGCTTGACGACCGCGCCGGTGCCGAGAATGCCCACCTGGGGCTGGTTCAGGATCGGGGTGTCGAACAGGGCGCCCCGGCTGCCCGTGTTGGTGAGGGTGAAGGTTCCGCCGGCGAGTTCGTCCGGGGCCAGCTTGTTGGTGCGGGTCCGTGCGGCGAGATCGGCGATCTTCCGTGCGAGACCGGCCAGGTTCAGGTCACCGGCGTCGGTGATGACCGGGACCAGCAGTCCGCGCTCGGTGTCCACGGCTACGCCGAGGTTCTCGGTCGGGGCGTAGGTGACCTGGGCGGCGTCGGTGTCCAGGGTTGCGTTCAGCTTCGGCATCACCTTCAGGGCTTCCACCGTGGCCAGCGCGAAGAACGGCAGGAACGAGAGCTTGACGCCCTCACGCTGCTCGAAAGCCGCCTTGGCGCGTTGGCGCATGCGCGCGACGGCGGTCACGTCGACCTCCACGACAGTCGTCAGCTGGGCTGAGATCTGCAGCGACTCGACCATGCGGGTGGCGATGACCTTGCGGAGCCGGCTCAGCTTCTCGGTGGTGCCCCGCAAGCTGCTCGCCAGCACCGGCTCGCGCGGCGAACCGGCCGCGGGCGCAATGCCGCCGCCCCGGGGGCCGGCGGCTTCGGCCGGCGCCGCCTCGGCGCCGCCCTCCCCGCCGGTCCGTGCCTCGGCCGCTGCCCGTGCCTCGGCCGCTCGGGTCTGCTCCTCGGCCGCGGCCCGTGCCGTCTCGGCCGCGTCGAGCAAGTCCTGTTTGCGGATCCGCCCACCGACGCCCGTCCCCGACACCGTGGCCAGGTCGACGCCCGAGTCGGCGGCGAGCTTGCGGACCAGGGGGGTCACGTAGGGATTGCCGCCGTCGGCGGCCGGCGGGGCGGCTGCCGGCGGGGTGGAAGCGACGGCCGGCTCCCCGGCCGCCGCCGGGGCCTGGTGGATCGGTTCCCGCGCGGGTTCCGGCTCGACGGCGGGTTCGGGCTCGACGGCGGGTTGGGGTTCGACGGCGGGTTCGGGCTCGACGGCGGGTTGGGGTTCGACGGCGGGTTGGGGTTCGACGGCGGGTTGGGGTTCGACGGCGGGTTGGGGTTCGACGGCGGGTTGGGGTTCGACGGCGGGTTGGGGTTCGACGGCGGGTTCCGGCTCCGCCGCGGCTGGAGCGGCCGGCTGTGGGGCCGTTCCGGCCGGTGCCCGCTCCGCCGACGGCGCCCCGATGACCCCGAGTTCGGCGCCGACGGCCACGGTCTGGTCCTCGGCCGCGGTGATCGACAGCAGCGTGCCGGCGGCCGGGGACGGGATCTCGGTGTCGACCTTGTCGGTCGAGACCTCCAGCAGCGGCTCGTCGGCGGCCACGGAGTCCCCGACCTGCTTCAGCCACCGGGTGACGGTCCCTTCGGTGACGCTCTCCCCGAGTTCGGGCAGGGTGACCGAGACCCCCGACGGCGACCCGGCCGACTGTCCGTCGCCGGAGCGCTGTTGGCTCGTCGCGGAGTCCCGGAGCTGATCGGCGTGGCTGTCGGCCGCGACCGGCGCCGGCGGGGCCTCGGCTGCGGGGAGCGCACCGCTCTGCCCGCCGGGTACCTCTGCGGCCGTCGAGTGGCCGGACGCGGCCGGTTCGTCGACCGGCTGGTCGGACGGGTCGGACGACCCGTTCGCGTCCCTGTCCGAAGGTGGTCCCGGCGAGGATGCCGAGGCGTCCTGGGAGCTCCCGATGACCCCGAGCTCGGCGCCGACCTCGACCGTCTGGTCCTCCGCTGCGGTGATCGACAGCAATGTTCCGGCCGCGGGCGACGGGATCTCGGTGTCGACCTTGTCGGTCGAGACCTCCAGCAGCGGCTCGTCGGCGTCGACGGAGTCCCCGACCTGCTTCAGCCACCGGGTGACCGTTCCCTCGGTAACGCTCTCCCCGAGCGCCGGCAGGGTGACGGAGACCGACATCCGGACCTCAACTCCTTCGATGGACGTCCCGGGGCGGGCGGTGCCGGCCGACCCTACCTGCGGCTATCGCCCAGTCCCCGAGCGCCCGTCCCCAGGGAGTCGAAGGGGTCGGTGCCGACCTCGGTGCGGCCAGGAGTCAGTGGACGTGCAGCGGCTTGCCGGCGAGCGCGAGGTGCGCCTCCCCGAGCGCCTCGTTCTGCGTCGGGTGCGCGTGGATCAGTGACGCGACTTCGCTCGGCAGCGCCTCCCAGTTGTAGATCAGCTGCGCCTCACCGACCTGCTCACCCATCCGGGAGCCGATCATGTGCAACCCCACCACCGGTCCGTCGGTCCGGCGGACGAGCTTCACGAAGCCGGCGGTCTTGAGGATCTGCGAGCGGCCGTTGCCGGCGAGGTCGTACTGGAAGGTCTGGACGCCGTCCTGGCCGTACCGCTCCCGCGCCTGGGCCTCGGTCAGCCCCATCGAGGCGATCTCCGGGTCGCAATAGGTCACCCGCGGGATCCCCAGCTCGTCGATCGGGGCGGGGTCGAGCCCGGCGATGTCCTCCGCGACGAAGATGCCCTGCCCGAAACCGCGGTGCGCCAGCTGCAGGCCGGCGACGATGTCCCCGACCGCGTAGACGCCGGGGACGTTGGTCCGCAGCCGCTCGTCGACCGGCACGAAGCCGCGGTCGATGCGCACGCCGACCTCCTCGTACCCCATCCCGGCGGTGGCCGGGCCGCGGCCGACGGCGACCAGCAGCAGCTCGGCGTCGATCGTGTCGCCGTTCTCCAGGGACACCCGGACCCCGGTGGGGGTGTGCTCGACGCCGGCGAACCGGACGCCGGTGCGGAAGCCGATCTTGCGCCGGCGGAAGGCCCGCTCGAGCATCTTCGACACGGCCTCGTCCTCGGCGGCGACCAACCGCGGCAGCGCCTCGACGATCGTCACGTCCACCCCGAGCGACGTCCACGCGCTGGCGAACTCCACTCCGATGACGCCGCCACCGAGGACGACGGCGCTGGCGGGCACGTGGTCCAGCCCGATCGCGTGGTCAGAGGTGATCACCCGCTGGCCGTCTATCTCCAGCCCCGGCAACGTGCGCGCGTAGGAGCCGGTTGCGAGCACGACGTGCCGACCTGTGTAGCGGGTGCCGTCGACCTCGACGGTGTCCGGGGCGACCAGCCGGCCCTCGCCCTCGATCACGGTGATGTGGCGGCTCTTGACCAGGCCCTGCAGCCCCTTGTACAGGCGGTTGACGACGTTCTGTTGGTAGGCGACGACACCGGGCATGTCGACCTTGTCCACGGTGCTGACGATGCCGAACGAGGCGCCGTCCCGGGCGGTGTCGGCGACCTCGCCGGCGTGCAGCAGCGCCTTGGTGGGGATGCAGCCGCGGTGCAGGCAGGTTCCGCCCACCTTGTCCTTCTCCACCATCGCGACCGACATGCCGAGTTCGGCAGCCCGCAGCGCGGCGGCGTAGCCGCCGCTGCCACCGCCGAGCACGACGAGGTCGAAGGTGCCGGGTGCGGTGGCGTCGGCCACGCTGGTCTCCCTGCTGAGGTGGGACGGCTGCTGGTCAGGACCGGTCCGGCGGTGCAGCCCGCCTGACTACCCGCCATCCCATACTTGCACCGGCGCCGCGGCGCCAGATCGGGAACGGCTGGGCCACGTCGGGAACGGCTGGGCCACGTCGGGAACGGCTGGCCGCGTCGGGAACAGGGAGGTCCGATGGTGTGGCTGGACCGGTTACGGCCGCGGTGGATGCGCCGGCCCGGCGGCGGGCAAGCCGGACCCGGCCGCGGCGACCGGCGGGTGTACGACGAGGCCGCCGCGCGGCTGCGCCAGTTCGCCGCAACGCGCGACGGCGTCGAGGGATTCGTCGAGCCGGCGACGTCGATGACCGGGCCGACCATGGTGTTCGTCGCCCGCGACGGGGAGTGGACCCGCCGCCGGGTGCCCAGCGCGGCGGCCGCCCACCACCTGGCGAACAACCTCGGTGTCCCGTCGTACGAGACCCGCGCGGTCGGTTACCCGCAGCGGATGCGGGACTGGACGCACCGGCAGCGCCAGACCGGCCGCTAGACGTCGCGACCGCCCGGCGGCTCCGGCCTCAGAGGTCGCCGGCCGCGGACAGCTCCGCCAGGCCCACCAGCGTGCGGACACCGAAGCCGGTACCGCCCTCCGGGGTGAACCCGTGCGCGCCCTTGTCGTTCCACGCCGGCCCGGCGACGTCCAGGTGCGCCCACCGGATGCCGTCGCCGACGAAGCTGCGCAGGAACGCGGCCGCCTGCAGTGCCCCGCCGTCGCGGTCCCCGACGTTGTTCAGGTCGGCGACCTTCGACGTCAGCTTGCCGACCATCTCCTCCGGGATCGGGAGCGCCCAGAACGGCTCGCCGGCCTCGCGACCGACCTCGACGATGCGGTCGGCCAGCTCGGGATCACCCATCACCCCGGCGGTCCGGGTTCCGAGCGCGACGATGCAGGCGCCGGTCAGCGTCGCCATGTCCACCACGACGTCGGGGCCGTCCTCGGCGGAGCGGGCCAGCGCGTCGGCCATCACCATCCGGCCCTCGGCGTCGGTGTTGGTGATCTCCACCGTGGTCCCGCCGTACACCGCGACGACATCGCCGGGCCGGGTGGCCGAGCCGGACACCATGTTCTCGGCCAGCGCGGCGTAGGCGGTGATGTCGGTGCGGACCCCGAGCCGGGCCGCCGCGAGCACGGCGGCGACGACGCCGGCCGCGCCGGCCATGTCGCACTTCATCGTGATCATGCCGGTGGCCGGCTTGATCGAGTAGCCGCCGCTGTCGAAGGTGATGCCCTTGCCGACCAGCGCGAGGTGGCCGCGGGCCTTCGCCGGGCGGTAGGCGATCCGGAGCAGCCGCGGCGGACGGTCCGATCCGCGTCCGACGCCGAGCAGTCCGCCGTACCCGCCGTCGGCCAGGTCGGACTCGTCCAGGACGTCGACGCCGATCGCCCGGGCCGCGGCGCCTGACAACTCGGTGACGGCGGCGCGCGCAGCGTCGACGAACGCCTGCGGGTAGAGGTCCGCGGCGGGGACGTTGACCCAGTCCCGTGCCTGTCGGACGGCGGCGGCGAGGACCACCGAGCGGTTAACGGCCGCTTGGGCCTCTGGGCCGGACAGCCCACTGACGATCACCGCCACGGCCAGGGGGGTGCGCGGTGCCGGCCCCGCCGGGCCCGCGGTCCGGTAGCCGTCGAAGGCGTAGGCGCCGAGGCCGACCCCTTCGGCGACCGCCTCCAGCGAGCCGAGGTCGGGAGTCGGCAGGGCGACGAGCGCCCGGCCCGTCCCGTGCAGGGCGGCCGCGGCCTGGCCCGCGGCACGCCGCAGGACTGCGGTGGCGGGCCGGCCGTCCGGTGCCTCGCCGAGTCCGACGGCGATGACCTGGCGGCCGGCCGTACCCGAGCCGCCGGGAACGGGTACGCGGGTGAGCTCACCGACCGCTCCGGTGGCGCCGACCGCGGCCAGGGCACCGGCCAGGCCCCCCGGCCAACCCGCCCGCGACCATGCGGCGTCCAGTTCGGCGGCTCCGGCGGCCAGGACCGGTGCCGCGGGGTCGCCGCTCCCGGAGTCCGTGCCCGCGGAGCCCGTGGCCGCGGGTTCGCCGGTGAGCCGCGCTCGACGGCCCCGCCGGCCGGACGGGGGCGGGGTCCCGGGCGATGTCGGGCTACCGGCCGGCAGCAGGGCGACGACCACGGCGTCGGCTGGTCCGGTCAGCGCGTCCACGCCGGCGAGGGAGACCGCCGGCGGTGCGGGCGGCGAGCCGACGGCGGGCGACGGGCGCGAGGTGGGGACGGTGGTTGCTCGAGATCTCGGCACGGGGACGACCCTAGGCAGGCGCGACCCGGCAACCGGTCCGTCCCGGCCCGGGCGGGTCGGCGAGGATTGGGACATGGCACCCGATCCCGGCTCCGACGGCGTTCCATCGACCGCCACGACCGCGACCGCGACGCTTCGCCGGTCCCCGCTGCACGAACGACACGTCGCCGCCGGTGCCCGGTTCGCGGCGTTCGGTGGGTGGGAGATGCCTCTGGAGTACGCCGGCGGCGGCGTGCTCGCCGAGCACCGGGCGGTCCGCGAGGGCGTCGGCATCTTCGACGTCAGCCATCTCGGCAAGGCGACCGTGGCCGGCACCGGTGCGCTGGAGCTGGCCGACGCGACCTTCACCAACGCCCTCGATCGGATACCCGATGGGCACGCGCAATACACGCTCTGCTGCGACGCGCGAGGCGGCGTCGTGGACGACCTGATCGTCTACCGCCGCTCGGACACCGAGCTGTTCCTTGTTCCGAATGCCGCCAACACCGACTCGGTGGTCACCGTCCTCGCCGCCGCTGCCCCGCGCAGCGTCACGGTCACCAACCTGCACCCGGACTTCGCCGTCCTGGCGGTCCAGGGGCCGGACAGCGACCGGCTGTTGACCGCCGCTGGGCTGCCGGCCGGTCACCCCTACATGTCGTTCGTGGACGCTCGGCACCCGGCGGCACGGTCCGTGCTCACCGTGTGCCGCACCGGGTACACCGGCGAGCGCGGCTACGAGATCGTCACGGCGGCCGCCGACGCGGGCGCGGTCTGGGACGCGCTGCTCGCCGCCGGGGCGGAGCCGGGGGTGCGGCCCTGCGGCCTCGGCGCCCGCGACACGTTGCGGACCGAGATGGGGTACGCGCTGCACGGCCAGGACATCGGCCCCGACACCAGTCCGGTCCAGGCCCGCCTCGCCTGGGCCGTCGGCTGGGACAAGCCGGCCTTTTCCGGCCGCGCCGCGCTGGTCGCCGAGCGGGCGGCCGCCGGCGGTCGGCGGCTGTGGGGCGTGCGCGCGGCCGGCCGGGCGATCCCGCGCCCGGGGATGACGGTCACCGACGGTGCCGGGTCGGCGGTCGGAACGGTCACCAGTGGCACGTTCTCCCCGACCCTGCGGTCGGGGATCGGCCTGGCGCTGCTGGACCGGCCGCTCGGTCCCGGCGCGGACGTCGCGGTGGTCGTGCGGGGACGGGCCGAACCGTTCGCCGTCGTCCGGCCGCCGTTCGTCGACCGGCGGCCGGCATGAGCTGGGGATGGCTGTTCGTCGACCAGGCGGGCGCCGCCGTCGCGCTGGCCGCTGTCGCCGAGGCCGCCGGTGACGCGGTCGTCGGCGGGGCGCGCACCGCGGGGGCAGGCGCCCAGGCCGCCGGCGACGCCGCGTTCGCCAGCCAGGGTGACGCCGAGACCTGGCTCGGCGAGCACTGGAAGGTCCTCGCCGCCGCCGGGGTGGCCGCGGCCACCCTGGTCGAGGACGGCCGGGCGGCGTACGGCCCGCTGCCGCTGGCGCTGTGAAAGCTCCAGCGGCAGCGGCCACACCCGTCAGGCGTCCGCCCGTCGCGCGTTCAGGCGCGCGGGTTGGGTGACTCGGTCCGGCCCGGGTCGCGCTCCACGACCGGGTCCAGGATCTCGTCGATCCGGGCGAGAAGCCCGGCGTCGAGTCGGACCCCGGCCGCCCTCGCGTTCGCGCTGACCTGCTCCGGCCGCGACGCCCCGATGATCGCCGAGCTCACGTTCGGGTTCTGCAGCACCCACGCGATCGCCAGGCCGGCCATGTCCAGGCCGGCGTCCTGGGCCAGCGGCTTCAGCTGCTGGACGCGGGTGAGGATGTCCTCGTCGAGCCAGCGCCGGACGAAGTCGGCCCCGCCCTTGCTGTCGGTCGCCCGGGAGCCCTCCGGCAGCGCCCCGCCCGGGGCGTACTTGCCGGTCAGCACACCCTGGGCGATCGGGGAGAAGACGATCTGCCCGAGTCCGAGCTCCACCGACGTCGGCACGACCTGCGACTCGATGACGCGCCACAGCATCGAGTACTGCGGCTGGTTGGAGACCAGCGGGATGTGCAGTTCCCGGGCGAGTGCGTGACCGGCGCGGATCTGGTCCGCAGTCCACTCCGAGACACCGATGTAAAGGGCCTTGCCGGAGTGCACGACGTCGGCGAAGGCCTCCATCGTCTCCTCCAGCGGCGTGCTGTGGTCGTACCGGTGCGCCTGGTAGAGGTCGACGTGGTCGGTGCCCAGCCGCTTCAGCGAGCCGTTGATGCTCTCGCTGATGTGCTTGCGGGAGAGCCCGCGGTCGTTCTGGCCACCCGGGCCGGTCGGGAAGTAGACCTTCGTGAAGATCTCCAGGCTCTCGCGGCGCTCGCCGGCCAGCGCGCGGGCGAGCACGACCTCGGCCGCGGTGTTGGCGTAGGTGTCCGCGGTGTCGAAGGTGGTGATGCCGGCATCGAGCGCGGCGCGCACGCACCGCACCGCCGCGTCGTCACCGACCTGGCTGCCGTGGGTGACCCAGTTGCCGTAGGAGATCTCGCTGACCTTCAGGCCGGAGCGTCCGAGCAGTCGGTATTCCATGCCCGGAGAGCCTATGGGGAGTGCGGTGCCCGGCCGGTTCGCGGGGCAACGGGTGCCCGACCGGCTCACACCGGCTGGCCTCGCCTCACCTGCGGGCGCGGCTGGCGGATCCGGCGGAACTGTGTCGAGCGCAGCACCCCGTACATCACGTTTCCCTTGACCGAGCCGGCCCCGAACCGCGCCGTGATCCCGCGACGCAGCCGGCGCGCGGTGACCAGGGCGTCGACGACGACGACCGCCACCACGGTGAACAGCACGATGTTCGGCACGGACCGCAGGGCCGGGTTGGCGGCCAGCGGAATCCCGGCGAACGTCACGATCAGCACGAATGGCAGGAAGTATTCGGCGACGTGCCGCCGGGAGTCGATCGAGTCCCGGACGTACCGCTTGACCGGGCCCTTGTCCCGGCCCGGCAGGTACCGGTCGTCGCCGGTGCGCATGGCCTCGCCCATCCGGGCCCGCTCCTCGCCCATCCGCGTCCGGCGGGCGAGCTTCGCCTCGCTGCGCGACGCGGGGATCCGGGCCCGGGTGCGCCGCGCGGACTCGGCCTCGCGGCGCCGCGGGGTAGGCCGGCCCTTCCCGACGGCTGTCGCCCCCGCTCCGCGTCTGGGTGCAGGGTCCGGTTCGGGTTCGACGACCGGTGCCGCCCGCCTGCCCGGTAGTCCTCTGACCACGCCGACCCGCCTCTTCCCGCTGTCCGTCGCTGCTGCCCGGCCACGGTTGCCCGCCGCCGAGGTGATGGCGGTCCAGTCTCGGTCATGGTGGGATGGAGGCCACGTCAGCGGCCTGGCGCACTCGGCGCCGACCGGTCGCGCGGACGACGCGAGCAGCGGGAAGGCGACACCCGATGGGGCTTCTCAACCGGATCTCGACGCAGTTCAAGGTCAAGGCGAACAAGGAACTGGACAAGCGCGAGGATCCGCGGGACACCCTCGACTACAGCTACCAGCAGCAGATCCAGCTGCTGCAGAAGGTGCGCCGGGGCGTCGCGGACGTCGCGACCAGCCGCAAGCGGCTCGAGCTGCAGATGAATCAGCTCAGCGGCCAGCAGGACAAGCTGGAGGGCCAGGCGCAGGCCGCGCTCGCGGCCGGCCGGGAGGACTTGGCCCGCGAGGCGCTGACCCGCCGGTCGGGACTGACCACGCAGATGACTGACCTGCAGACGCAGCTGCAGGGCCTGCAGGCGCAGGAGGACAAGCTCGTCACCGCCAGCCAGCGACTGCAGGCCAAGGTCGACGCCTTCCGCACGCAGAAGGAGACGATCAAGGCCACCTACACCGCGGCCGAGGCGCAGACGAAGATCGGCGAGGCGTTCTCCGGGATCAGCGAGGAGATGTCCGATGTCGGGATGGCCATGCAGCGCGCGCAGGACAAGACCGCGCAGATGCAGGCCCGTGCCGGTGCCATCGACGAGCTGATGGCCTCCGGTGCCCTGGACGACCCGACCGGCACGACAAAGGACGACATCACTCTGGAGCTGGAGCGGATGAGTTCCGGCTCCGACGTCGACTCCGAGCTGGCCCGGATGAAGTCCCAGCTCGGTGGTTCGGCCGCGCCGCACCAGCTGTCGGCGGGCTCGCCCGAGACGCCTGGGCCGCGGTCCTCCGGGACGACGTCGTGATCGTCCGGATACTGGGCGAGGGCCAGTACCGGCTGGACGAGGGCCACCTCGACGCACTGAACGAGCTGGACGAGGAGCTCGACACCGCCCTCGGGCACGCCGACGACACCGCCTTCCGAGCTGTGTTGGCCCGGATGGCGAACCTCGTCCGCACCGAGGGCACCGCCGAGCCGGACGAGTTCCTCGGTGGCTCGGACCTGACGCTGCCGGCCGAGGACGCGACGCGGGCGGAGGTTCAGGGCATGCTCGCCGAGGACGGCCTGGTTCCTGGCTGACCGGGCAATCGGGCGGGGAAGCAGCTGAGGGCGGCTCGCGACCCGGCCGGGCACATCCCGGTCGGGTCGCGCGTTGTCGTGGTGATCCCGCGCGGCAGGTGGTCCGCGGGTCCTGAGCAGAAGGACGGCACACACGATGGCGCGGTCGCGTTTCGCACCCGACAGGGGTCTGACCCGGCGGATGGGTCTAACGATCTTCTTGCTCGGGCTCGTCTACGTCGGTGGCATCGCGCTGATCGTCGCCAGGACGAGTGTGGCAGCCCTGCCGATCATCCTCGTGATCGCGATCGCGTTCCTGGTCTTCCAGTGGTATGCCAGCGACAAGATCGCGCTGTTCGCCATGGGCGGCCGAGAGGTGACCTCGCAGCAGGCGCCGGAACTGCACGCGATCATCGACCGGCTCTGCAGCCTGGCCGACATGCCGAAGCCGCGGGTGGCCATTGCCGACACCGACATGCCGAATGCCTTCGCGACCGGCCGGGACCCCAACCACTCGGTCGTCTGCGTGACCACCGGCCTGATGCGCCGGCTGAACCGGGCCGAGCTGGAGGGGGTGCTGTCCCACGAGCTTTCGCACGTCGCCCACCGCGACGTGACGGTGATGCTCGTCGCTTCGTTCCTGGGGATCATCGCCGGGGTCGTGAGTCGCTACGCGCTGTTCCTCGGGGGCGGTGACCGCCGTGACAACAACGGTGCCAACCCGATCGCGGTCGTGATCCTGGTGTCCGTCCTCGTCTACGCGCTGAGCTTCCTGCTGATCCGTGCGCTGTCCCGGTACCGGGAGTTCGCGGCGGACCGGGCCGGCGCGATCCTCACCGGCCAGCCGTCCCAGTTGTCGGCTGCGCTCCTGAAGATCAGCGGCGACATGGGCAAGGTGCCCACCAGCGACCTCCGGCGCGCGGAGGCCTTCAACGCCTTCTATTTCGTGCCGGCATTCGCCCGAGGCAAGAGCAGCAGCCTGGCCAACCTCTTCCACACCCACCCCCCGATCGAGAAGCGGATCGAGGCCCTCGGCCGCATCTCCGCCGAACTCGGCCGGCCGTAGGTCCGAGGCAGGTGGCGACGTCCACGCCCGACGTTCGTCCGGCCGACCCGGGTGGGTCCGACGATCGACAGTCGACGGGATACGGTCGCTGACCATGGGCCTGCTCGACACGATCCTCGGCCGGAGCAAGCAGAAGCCGCCGAACCTCGACCGCATCTTCGGTCTGACGGATGCCGCAATCACGCTGCAACTGGCTGCCGGGTTCACCCCCACAGGGGTGGGCTCGGTCTGCTATCGGGCGGCCGAAGGGGGAGCGTTCGCCCAGACCCAGTCCGACGTCCAGCAGCTGCTGGACGTCGACGGCGGCCCGAAGGTCGAGCGGGTCCCGGATGCCTACGGCTTCACCTGGCTGGTCAGCCGGCACGACCCGGACGACACCGCCGGACTGGTCACGGAGATCCACGCGGTCAACTCCTCGCTGACCGACGCCGGGTTCGGGTCCGCCCTGCTGTGCTCGCTCATCGGGTTCACCGATCCTGACGCCCGCAAGCTGGCGCTGGTCTACCTCTATAAGCGGGGCACCTTCTACCCGTTCTGCCCGACCGGGCGCGGTGAAGTCCGCGACACCGCACTGGAATTCTCGATCAAGGCCCAGCTCGGCGACGATCTCGCGATCGAGCAGGACCTGACACGCTGGTTCCCCGTGTGGGGAGCACCGGGCCTGTGAGCGGCGACGCAAGCACAACCGATGACGCATCCTCCGACGGCGACGCGAGGGTTTCGCTCCGGGCGGCTGTCGAGGCGGAGCTGCCGCGGGCCCGAGCCGACCTCGAGGCGCTCGTCGCCATCCCGTCGATCTCGGCTGACCCGGCTGCCGGCGGCGAGGTGGCCCGCAGCGCCGAGGCGGTCGCGAACCTGTTCCGCGAACTCGGGATCGGCACGGTCGGTGTCCGTGCGGTCGCAGGCGGCGCACCTGCAGTCGTCGCCTCGCTACCGGGGCCATCCGGCGCACCGACCGTGCTGCTCTACGCCCACCATGACGTGCAGCCGGTGGGCGACCCGGCGCAGTGGACGTCCGAGCCGTTCAAGGCGACCGAGCGGGCAGGGCGGCTGTTCGGCCGCGGCGTCGCAGACGACAAGGCGGGGATCGTGGTGCACCTGGCCGCGATCCGGGCGCTGCTGGCCGCCCAGGGTCGCCTCCCGGTCGGCGTCACGGTGCTGATCGAGGGCGAGGAGGAGTGCGGCTCGCCGTCGCTGGAGCCGTTCCTGGCCGAGCTCGCGACAGCGCTGGCTTCCGACGTCATGATCATCGCCGACTCCGCGAACTGGGCCGTGGGGATCCCCTCGCTCACCGTTTCCCTGCGCGGCCTGGTCGACTGCACCGTCGAGCTCGCGACACTCGACCACGGCGTCCATTCCGGGATGTACGGGGGGCCCGTCCCGGACGCGTTGACGTCGCTGTGCCGTCTGCTGGCCACGCTGCACGACGAGGTCGGGGACGTGGCGATCGCCGGTCTGGTCGCGAACCCCGGCAGCCCGCCCGAGGGGTCGGCGGAGTTGCCCGTCGACTTCCGGGTGGACGCCGGTGGGGTGGCCGTCTCCGGCATCGACGCGGCGTTCAGCGGCGATCCGTCCGTGCCCGAGCTGGACGAGGCGGGGTTCCGCGCCGACGCCGGCCTGCTCGACGGAGTGCAGCTGATCGGCAGCGGTCCGCTCACCGAACGGCTGTGGACCAAGCCCTCGGTGACCGTCCTCGGGATCGATGCCACGCCGGCCGACGACGCCGCGAACGTCCTGACGCCGTCGGCACGAGCCAAGGTCAGCCTGCGGATTCCGCCGGGGCAGGACCCGGCTGGCGCGATGCGGGCGCTCACCGACCACCTGCTGCTGCACGCGCCCTGGGGCGCGCGGGTCACCGTTGTCCCCGGCGCGGCGGGCGAGGCGTACGCCGCCGACGCCGGCGGGGAGGTGTACGCGGCTGCCCGGGCCGCGCTGGCCGAGGCCTTCGGCGCCGAGCCGGTGCTCGCGGGGATGGGCGGGTCGATTCCGCTGGTCGCCGGCTACACGGCCGTCCACCCCGGCGCGACCGTCCTCATCACCGCGGTCGAGGACCCGCAGACCCGAGCGCACTCGACCGACGAGAGCATGCACCTGGGTGACTTCGCCTCGGCATGTGTCGCCGAGGCGTTGCTGCTGGACTCTCTCGGCCGTGGCTGAGGGACGCGGTCGGTACCGAGTGCGCGTCCTGGTCGCACCCGACTCGTTCGGGTCAACGCTCACCGCCGTCGAGGCGGGCGCCGCGATCGCGGCGGGATGGGAACGGACGGCCCCGGACGATCGACTGACGGTGACTGCCATGTCCGACGGCGGCCCCGGGTTCGTCGACGTGCTGTACGACGCGCTCGGTGGCGAGCTGCTCGGGGTGACCGTGTCGGGCCCGGCGGGGGGACCCGTTCCGGCGACCGTCCTGCTCGTCGACCGTCCGGACCACCGTGCCGCCTACCTGGAGTGCGCGCAGGCGTGCGGCCTGCCGTTGCGCCCGGCGGGGGCCGACCCGGAGGCGCTGACCACCGTGGGGGTCGGTGAGCTGCTCGCCGCGGCGATCGACGCCGGAGCACGGACCGTCGTCATCGGTCTGGGCGGCTCGGCGACCACCGACGGCGGCGCCGGTCTGCTGGCCGCTCTCGGGGCGACCGGGGACCCACCTGGGGCGCTGACCGGCGGCCCCGCCGGACTGGCGCGGCTGACCGCGGTCGACGTGGGCCCGGCCCGCGCGCGTACTGCGGGCATCACGCTGCTCGCGGCGACCGACGTCGACAACCCACTGCTGGGCCTGCGCGGCGCGGCGAACGTTTTCGGACCGCAGAAGGGACTCGCGGCGGACCGGCTCCGCCCGGTGGACGAGACGCTGGGCGCCTACGCCGCGCTCGTCGAGGGACGCGGCTCGGCGGATGCGGCGCGGGCCGGCATCGGCTCACGGACCGCTGTCCGCCAGGGCGCGGGCGCCGCCGGCGGCCTCGGATTCGCCCTACTGGCCCTCGGCGGGGAGCGGGTGGCGGGAATCACCACGGTTGCCGAGGCGGTCGGGACCGCGGCGGCCCTTCGCGAGGCCGACCTGGTCCTGACCGGTGAGGGGGCCTTCGACTACTCGTCCCGTTCCGGGAAGGTGGTCTCCGGCGTCGCGGGCCTGGCCGGTGAGGCGGGGGTGCCGTGCGTGGTGCTGGCCGGCCGGGTCGACCTGGGCGCGCGGGAGATGCGGACGATGGGCGTGGAGTCGGCGTACGGCATGACGACCCTGGTGGGGGAGCAGGCCGCGTTGGGCGACCCGGCCGGCTCGCTGTCGGCACTGGCCGAGCGGGTGGCGCGGACGTGGTCCCGGCGGTGAGCGGACGTGGTCCCGGCGGTGAGGAGGACCGGCGCTCGAGCCACCCGGCGGCCTGTCGGCCTGCGGGGGTAGCTTTGGCGCCGATCCACCGGGCCTGCCGACGCAGGTCCCGACCTGTGACGCGGAGGTAGTGCGCATGACCGTGCAGTCCGAGACCGCGGCGCCCGCGCAGGCGCCCGCGGCCGTCATCCTGTCCGACCCGGCCGCCGCGAAGGTCCGCTCACTGCTGCAGCAGGAAGGCCGCGAAGACCTGCAGCTGCGGATCCAGGTGGAGCCGGGTGGTTGCTCCGGGCTGATCTACCAGCTCTACTTCGACGAGCGTCGGCTCCCCGGCGATGTCGTGTCCGACTTCGACGGGGTCGAGGTCGTCGTGGACAAGCGCAGCGTGCCGTACCTCGGTGGGGCGACGATCGACTTCCTGGACACCATCGAGAAGCAGGGTTTCACCATCGACAACCCGAACGCGGGCGGCTCCTGCGCGTGCGGCAACTCCTTCCACTGAGCAGACCTGCGCGCGGGCATTGCCCGCGTCGGTCTGCAGTCAGCGTCCCCCGTCACGCGTGCGTGGCGGGGGACAGTTGCGCCAGCACCCCGTCGCGCCGGTCCCCGCGCCGGCCCCGCGCGGATCTCCTGTCCGGGTGTCCTGTCCGGGTGCCCCGCCGTGAGTCGGCCGGGCGGGCGGGGTACCTTTTTCCACGTTCGGCCGGCGGATCCGATCTGCCTGGTCAGCGCCGCGTGTCGGCGTGCCGTCCCGCGTAGCGAGGAGGAGACGTGAGCTCAGCCGAGGCAGCGACCGTGCCGACGCGGCCCTACCGCCCGACGCGGCGTTCCGGCCCGGTGCGGACCCGACTGATCGGCCTCGGCGCCGTCGCGGCCACTCTCGCGCTCAGCGGGTGCACCGCCGAGGACGGCCGCCGGCTCGGATTCCCGAAAGGCATCACTACCGACAGCGACCGGGTGACCAGCCTGTGGCAAGGCGCGTGGATCGCCGCCTTCACGGTCGGGGCCATCGTGTGGGGGCTGATCATCTGGGCGATCGTCGCCTACCGTCGCCGTGGCAACGAGATGCCAGCTCAGACCCGGTACAACATGCCGATCGAGGCGCTCTACACGATCCTGCCGGTCATCATCGTGGCGGTGATGTTCTTCTACACGGTCCGCGACCAGTCGGTGATTCTGCGGAAGGATCCGAACCCGGCCGCGAAGGTGAAGGTCATCGGCTACCGGTTTGCCTGGACCTTCGCTTACACCGACCCGCAGAACCGCTTTGAGCCCGTCTACGACGTGGGGACGAACGAGACGCTGCCGCAGCTGTGGATCCCGAACGGTGAGTCGGTCGAGTACACGCTGATCAGCAACGATGTCGTCCATGCATTCTGGATCCCGGTGTTCTTGTTCAAGATGGACGTCGTCCCGGGTCGACAGAACATTTTCTACAAGACCACCAACACCACCGGTACCTACATCGGGCGCTGCTCGGAGCTGTGCGGGTTGAACCACTCGCACATGCTGTTCACCGCAAAGGTCGTGACACCGCAGGAGTACCTGGCGCACATGGCCGACCTGCGCCGGCGCGGCCAGGTCGGCGATCCGCAGGGACACCTGTCCCAGACATACGACCCCAACCGCAACATCGCCGAGGGGCAGGCCAGCCAATGACCACGATCGACGAATCGGTCCTACGGCGCAGCACGACCAGCTCCCGCGTCGTCGGCCGGCGGCGCAGCCGAACCTCGATCGTCGTCGGCTGGATGACCAGCACCGACCACAAGGTGATCGGTTACCTCTACATCGCGACAGCGTTCGGGTTCTTCCTGATCGCGGGAGTGATGGCCCTCGTCATGCGGGCTCAGCTCGCCAGGCCGTCGAACAACGTCGTGTCGGAAGAGGTCTACAACCAGCTCTTCACCATGCACGGTTCGGTGATGCTGCTGCTGTTCGCGACGCCGATGTTCATCGGGTTCGGCAACGTCATGGTGCCGCTGCAGATCGGCGCCCCGGACGTCGCCTTCCCCCGGCTGAACATGTTCGCCTACTACCTGTTCCTGTTCGGTGGGCTCATCACCGTCGGCGGCTTCCTCACCCCCAACGGCGCCGCCAGCTTCGGCTGGTACGCCTACTCCCCGCTGACGGACGTGAACAACTCCCCCGGTGCCGGCTCGGACATGTGGATCATGGGCCTGTACATGGCCGGTATCGGGACGATCCTGGGTGCGGTCAACTTCGTGACCACGATCTTCTCGATGCGCGCGCCGGGGATGACGATGTTCCGGATGGCGATCTTCACCTGGAACATCCTGTTGACCAGCGTCCTGGTGCTCATCGCGTTCCCGGTGTTCGGCGCCGCCCTGCTGGCCTTGGAGGCCGATCGCAAGTTCGGCGCGCACGTCTTCGACGCGGCCGGGGGTGGCGCCATCCTGTGGCAACACCTGTTCTGGTTCTTCGGTCATCCCGAGGTCTACATCATCGCGCTGCCGTTCTTCGGAATCGTGACCGAGATCTTCCCGGTGTTCAGCCGCAAGCCGGTGTTCGGATACAAGGGCCTTGTCGGGGCGACACTGTCGATCTCCGCGCTGTCCGTCGCCGTGTGGGCCCACCACATGTTCACCACGAACGCGGTGTACCTGCCGTTCTTCTCCTTCATGTCGTTCTTGATCGCGGTGCCCACCGGGGTGAAGTTCTTCAACTGGATCGGCACGATGTGGCGGGGTGCGATTACTTTCGAGACACCCATGCTCTGGTCCATCGGCTTCCTGGTGACGTTCCTGTTCGGGGGGCTCACCGGGGTGTTGCTCGCCAGTCCACCGCTGGACTTCCAGGCGTCGGACTCCTACTTCGTGGTGGCCCACTTCCACTACGTCGTGTTCGGGACGGTCGTATTCGCGATGTTCGCTGGCTTCTACTTCTGGTGGCCGAAGTGGACCGGCAAGATGCTGGACGAGCGGCTGGGCCGGGTGCACTTCTGGACCCTGTTCGTCGGTTTCCACAGCACGTTCCTGGTCCAGCACTGGCTCGGCGTCGAGGGGTTCCCGCGGCGCTACGCGACCTACTTGCCGACCGACGGTTTCAGTACGCTCAATCTCATCTCCAGCGTCGGGTCGTTCCTGCTCGGTGCCTCGATGCTGCCGTTCTTCATCAACGTGTGGGTGTCGTCGAAGGGTCCGAAGGTTGCTGTCGACGACCCGTGGGGTTACGGCGCTTCGCTGGAGTGGGCGACCAGCTGCCCGCCGCCGCGGCACAACTTCACCCGACTGCCGCGGATCCGGTCCGAGCGGCCGGCCTTCGACATGAAGTTCCCTCACCTGGCCATGACGTCGCACCACGTTGAGGCGCACGACATGGTGTCCTCTCGGCGCAGTGGGCCGGCACGCGAGGAAAAGGCGTCCGAGGTCTTCGGAGGTGAGCGGTCGTGAAGATGGAGACGTTGATCTTCGCGATCCTGACGGGGTTCTTCGCGGTCATCACGCCGGTCTACTGGCTGCTGTCTCACGAGATCGCCGGGTCGGTCGCGCTGCTGCTGACATTCTTCCTGACGTTCATCATCACCAGCTATGTGTTCCTGACCGCTCGGAACATGGCAGCGCGGCCGGAAGACCGGCTGGACGGGGAGATCTCGGACGCGACGGGCCAGGTCGGGTTCTTCAGCCCGTACAGTTCCTGGCCGCTGTGGACGGCTGCCTCGTTCGCGATCTGTGTGCTCGGCATTGCCCTTGCGTGGTGGATGGTCATCATCGGGGTGGTGTTCCTGCTGGCCTCCATCATCGGTATGTGCTTCGAGTACTACCGGGAGGATCCGGAGTCGCGGCCCAGTTCGCGTCAGGCCTCCTGAGCCCAGCTACGCCCCGCAGCGGGTCTTCCGCGAGGGGTCTAACAAGCCCGGGCTGACCGGCTGGTAGCGGGGTTCCGACGGTGCAGGACCGGTGTCAGTCATGGGGTAATGGCGGCGCTGCTGTTACGCCCGTTGCTGCGCCGGTTGACGTGCGACACCATCTACCCAGGGCGGCATCGACGGACATGCCGCGTCCGGGATGACCCTCCGGAGGGCTGGCGTTGTCAGGCGGTGGTGAAGACCGGCTTGGAGGCCTGCTTCGGGAGTGGACGGGCAGGTCGGTGCCTCTAGGAGGTACTGGCACAGCAGGCCGTTCGTGTTCTCGTTGCTGTCCTGCTGTCCTGCTGTCCTGCTGTCCTGCTGCCGTGGGGAGCGGGTCGCAGAAGTGGACGGGGTCTCGGTCGCGACGGTGAACGTCGCGTGCGCCGGCATCTCTTTGCCCTGATCCCAGGTGATGCTGTTCCGAGGCAACTCCGGCAGTGTCGGCATCTTGTGCGCCAACACAATCGCGACCCGGTCCGCGGTCCGGTCATCGGGCACCCGGACCAGAGCATCACGAACTGGGTGCTCCGCTCGACCAGGATCGGAACTTTACGGGTGTCGCGCGAGATGATTCTGTCCGGCGCCTTACCTGCGGGGGCATGGGGAGCTGCAGACCCGGCGGGGTCGGGCCCGGCAGGCGAACCGGGCCCGGGCGGTGGCCAGGGGGACATCGTGGAGGAGATGTTGAACATCAGCGAACGCCCGGTGCAAGCGCAGGACCGGGCGGTGCGCGGGTTCTAGCAGGGGTGAGTTTGTGGGTGTGACGTCAGGCCGCGCCAGCGGCCGCCCGAGGCCATGCGAGGCACGGCCACAGCGGCAGGGTCGCAGCGGTCGACGTGAGACGGTTGCTGTTCGTGGCGGCGTTGGGGGCGACTGCGTACTCCCTGAGGGTGTTGACACCGGCGTTTGGTAAAGGGGTGCGCCAGGTCGAGCAAACAGGCAGCGCCCCGGAAAGTAGGAACTTCGATGCGTGCCCCCGTGCCGATCCGCGGCTCTACTACTCAACGTAGGTCTCCGCGGTGCCGCCGAGCGGGGTAGCCTCGCAACCATATGGGCGCCAGTGGAGCCGAGGCCCTATCGACGCAGGACGGCAACCGGACGCGCAATGCCGTTCACCTTCAGGCGATTGCTGGGTGGATTCAACCTAGCTTCAATCGACCGCTTACTGGACCCGATGCAGTGCTACCGACATCGGCCGAACACCCGAGGCGGGTCCCGTTTGGACGTCTCATCTCGATCGACACGCGACCGTGCTATTCGCCGGGTTGGACCCGTTGACCCATTCGCGGCCCGCCGCGAGCACCGCTTCACCCACCACCCCACAAGGCGCAGTCGCGCCGCGCAGCGCTCACGCCAGATCGAGTCAACGACGGACCACTAGGCGAGCCTCACCCACCCGGGCTCCCTGCCACGGGAAGCTCGGCTCGTCGCGGGAGCCCGACTGAAGTCTTGAGGAGGTCTGTCGCGTCGTCGGACCGGTGCACGACCAACCGTCGGGGGGCAGGACACCGATCGGTGTCCCGCCCTCGGGCAACGTCAACGCAGTTCTTCAGTTGCGCCGCTCTGGGTTAGTCGCGCAGACCGGTGAGCGACTGACTCTGGACGGAGTCCCGGCCCGGCCCGACCTCGTCGCCGGAACCCTCGATCGCGGCCGCCGGCTGACCGTGATCGGCGGCGTCCAGCTCGGTGTGGTCACGGTGCGCCCAGGCGGTCCGGACCTCGTCCTGAGTGACGTGCTCGACGTTCGGGCTGTAGAAGAAGTTCGACATCCGCGCCCGCAGCCTCTCCTTGGCCGCGTGCGGACGTGCGACCCCGTTCTCGTCCACCTCCGACAACAACTCCAGCGGTCGCTGGTCCGCGTGCTGGGTGAGTTCGAAAACCCGCTCCTGAGGGAGCGGTGTGTGCACCTCGCTGAAGGCCCCGTCCGGGGACTGGCGGACCATCCCGGACTCCATACCGTGCAGGACCAGGTCCCGATCCCGCTGCTGCAAACCGATGCAGATCTTTCGGGTGATGAAGAACGCAGCCGGCGGAGCCAGGAAGACCAACGCCCGGAACGTCCAGATGAGCACGTTGATCGACAGGTGGAAGTGTGTTGCCAGGATGTCGTTGCCGCCGGCGAACAGCAGCATCGCATAGAAGGTGAGCCCCATCGCGCCCAGCGCCGTCCGGGTGGCTTGGTTCCGGGGCCGGTCCAGGATGTTGTGATTGTTCTCGTCCTTGGTGACGAACTTCTCGATCCACGGGTACAGCACGAGCGCCGTGGTCAGCAGGCCGGGGACCACCAGAGTAGGAATGAGGATGTTCCAGCTGATCACGAAGCCGCCGACGACCGTCTCCCAGCCCGGCATGATGCGCACCGCACCGTCGAGCCAGCCCATGTACCAGTCTGGCTGGGACCCGGCGCTGACCTGTGCCGCGTCGTAGGGGCCGTAGAGCCAAATCGGGTTGATCTGGAACAACGCCCCCATCAGCGCGACGACGCCGAAGACGACGAAGAAGAAGCCACCAGCTTTCGCCATGTAGACAGGGAACAGCGGGTACCCGACGACGTTCCTCTCGGTCCGTCCCGGGCCGGGGTACTGGGTGTGCTTGTTGACCACGACCAGGATCAGGTGGGCGGTGATCAGCCCGAGGATCGCGGCCGGGATCAGGAGGATGTGAATCCCGTAGAATCGCGCCTCCCAGTCACCACCAGGAAAACCGCCGCCGAAGACGAAGTAGGCGAGGTAGGTCCCGACGATCGGGATGCCGAGCACGATGGCCTGCGCGATTCGCAGGCCCGTGCCGGAGAGCAGGTCATCGGGCAGAGAGTAACCGGTGAAGCCCTCGATGATGCCAAGTAAGATCAGGATCGACCCCAGCACCCAGTTCAGTTCGCGGGGCTTGCGGAACGCCCCGGTGAAGAAGGTCCGCATCATGTGCACCGTCATCGCGGCGAGGAACAGGATCGCCGCCCAGTGGTGGATCTGGCGCAGGAGCAAGCCACCGCGGATGTCGAAGCTGATCCGCAGGGTCGACGCCATGGCGTCGGACATGGTCACGCCGTAGAGGTTGCCGTATGATCCGGTGTACGGACCCTCCTGCAGGCTCGGCTTATACCAAAGGGACAAGAATGTACCCGACAGCAACAAGATGATGAAGCTGTACAGCGCGATCTCGCCGAGCATGAACGACCAGTGGTCCGGGAAGACCTTGCGCAGGCCCCCCTTTGCCAGCTTCGCTAGCCCGATGCGCTCGTCGAGGAACTTGGCGGGCGGCTCGGCCACCCGCATCAGGTCGCTGCTCATGTTCCCTTACGCTCCTGCTCCCAGAAGGCCGGCCCCACAGGCTCGGTGAAGTCGCTCTGTGCTACCAAGTATCCCTCGCTGTCAACCATAATGGGCAGCTGGGGCATCGACCGTGCAGCCGGTCCGAAGATGATCTTCCCGCCGTCAGCCAGGTCGTAAATCGACTGGTGGCAGGGGCAGAGCAGGTGGTGCGTCTGCTGTTCGTACAACGAGATCGGGCAGCCCATGTGCACGCAGATCTTCGAGTAGCAGAAGACCTCGTCCACGTTCCAGTTCGCCCGCTCGGGCGATACCGTCGCAGCACCCGGCTCCATCCGCACCACGATCGCGGCCGATCGCGCGCGCACTACCTGGGGTGACGGCTTGTCCGACGTCCCCAGGTCCTCGCTGCCGGCCACTTCGCCGGTCGTCGGACCCTGGTACTGGCCGTCCGTGCCGTTGGTCGGGTACAACGTCGCCGGCATCACGTTGATCAGCGTGCCGATCGGGATGTCCGCGAGTCGAACCGGTGTTCCCACGCCGTCCCGGACCACCCGGACACCCCTGTTCCAGGTCGTGTGCCGCAGGTCGTTGCCCGGCAGGGTCCCGAGGTCGCGAAGCAGCACGATGACCGGGGCGACCAGCAGGCCCAACGCCGGCAGGATCGACAACTTGATGAGGGGTCGCCGGCCGAGACCGGACTCGCGGCCGCCCTCCATCAGCATCTCGACCGCCTCGTGCCGCTCCTGCGGCGTGGACGCCATGGGGTGCCGCTCCTCGACGACCTCCTCGTCCACCATCAGCTTCTTCGCCCACTGGATGGCGGCGATGCCGATGAGGAAGAGCGCCAGGCCGAGGGTGACTCCGAGAGCGAGGTTCTGCGCCCCGATGCCCAGCAACGTCGCGTCCTGCGGGATGACGACATAGGCGGCGACGAACGCGATGCTGCCCAGCGCCGAGACGACGAACATCGTCGCGACCTGACGTTCGGCCCGCTTGGCCGCGGCTGGGTCGACGTCGGTCGGTCGGGGCCGGTGGGCCGGCAGGCCCGGGTCGGCCAGCGGGTTGAGCCCGTTCCCGCCGCGGCCCTCGCGCTGGGCGACGTCGTCGCCAATCGCGCCATGGCTGTCGGCCTGGCCGGTGCTGGTCTGGGCCAGCGCAGAGCCGTGTCCCGAGTTGCGCCCGGCGTCGCGCTGCGAGCCCTGCAGGTCACTCATCAGGCACGGGCCCCCTTCACGCCGAGCCAGACCGCAACCGCGATCAGTACGCCGATCCCGACGATCCAGCCGACGAGGCCCTCGCTGACGGTGCCCAGCCGGCCGAGACCGTTGCCGCCCTGGTTCGGTGTCGTCTTCAGCGCCTCGATGTAGCCGATCAGCTGTTTCTTGTCCGCCGGGCTCAGCGTCGAGTCGGAGAACACTGGCATCTGCTGCGGACCGGTCAGCATCGCCTCGTAGACGTACTTCGGCCCGACCTCGATCTTCGGGGCGTACTTCCCCCCGGGCAGCGCCCCTCCGCCGGCGGCGGCGCCGTGGCACTGGGCGCAGTTGGTCCGGAACAGCTCGCCCCCGCGGGCGATCTCGCTCTTGGAAAGACCGCTCGGGTCGTACTGGCCGGACCCGGGGATCGCCGGGCCGGGGCTGAGGGAGGCCACGAACGCGGCCATCAGGTTCGACTCCTCCTGGCTGAAGATCACGCGGTGCTTCTCGATCTGCGCGCCCTGGGTCGCGGCGGGCATCCGGCCGGTCATCACCTGGAAGTCGACCGACGCCGACCCGACCCCGACCAGCGAGGGCCCGATGTTGGCGCCGTTCGCGTACTTCTGCCCGGCCCCGTTGACGCCGTGGCAGCTGGCGCAGTTGTTGACGAAAAGGGACTTGCCCTGCGCGATCTGAGTGGCGGTGTAGTCGGCGCCGTCGGCGCGCGCCGGGGAGGAGGTGGCGGCCGCATAGAGGCTGCCGAACAGCACCAGGCCCAAGGCCACCACGATCAGGCCGGCCACCGGGTGCCGCCGTCGCGCCGAGATCCGCCTCACGCCGCCCCCTGGTTCGTCCACTGATTCGACCGCCCATATCGCGTGAGTAGGCGGTCGACCTGCACCGACACCGCCGCCACGCTGTGCGCAACCACTGTGCCGCACGACCTGCCCGGCGCCCCCACCGGGGTCCCCGGGCAGACCGGCGCGGCGAGGCTCACTTCAACAGGTAGATCGCGGAGAACAGGGCGACCCAGACGAGGTCGACGAAGTGCCAGTAGTAGGAGACGACGATCGCGCTGACCGCCTGCTCGTGGTTGAACCGCCGGGCGCTGAAGGTCCGGCCGAGCACGATGAGGAACGCGATGAGCCCGCCGGTCACGTGCAGCCCGTGGAAGCCGGTGGCGAGGTAGAAGGCCGAGCCGTACGCGCTGGTCGACAACGACAGCCCGTCCCCGTACAAGTTTGCGTACTCGTAGACCTGGCCGGCGACGAAGATCGAGCCCATCGTGTAGGTCAACGCGAACCACGAGCGCAACCTCCGGACGTCACCGCGCTCGGCGGCGAAGACCCCGAGCTGACAGGTGACCGAGCTCAGCACGAGGATCGTGGTGTTGCCCAGGGCGTACGGCACGTTCAGCAGCGCGGACTGCTGACGCCAGATGTCGGGCAGCTCACCACGGAGTGTGAAGTAGATCGCGAACAGCGCGGCGAAGAACATCAGCTCGCTGGCGAGCCAGACGATCACGCCGACTCGCAGCATGTTCGGCCGGTCGATCTGGCCGGCCGGTGTGAAGGTCGTCGCTGCCACGGGACCAGTATCCCCTGCCCGCCCGGGAGCGGACGGGGGACCCCGGCGCGCCGCCTCCCTGGATGATCGCCGACCGGTCGGCCGGGCCGTTGGTATCCCGGAGTCGGCACCTCGCGCCGATAGGCTCCCGGTTCGCACGGAGTCGGGCGGGGACGGGGGAGTCGATGGCGGACGGCGGCGGCGGGCACGACGGCGGCGACGGGCACGACGGCGGCGGCGGGCACGCGGCGGTGGTCGAGCAGACCGTCCGGGTCCTGGTCTACAGCGACGACCGCACGGTGCGGACAGCGGTCCACACGGCGCTCGGGCGTCGACCCGCCCCGGGCCTACCCCGGGTTGACTACGTCGACTGCGCCACCGCCTACGCGGTCACCCGGGAGATGGACGCCGGCCGCATCGACCTGGCGGTCTTCGACGGCGAGGCGACGCCCACCGGTGGCCTCGGGCTGTGCCGGCAGATGAAGGACGAGATCTTCAACTGCCCGCCGGTCCTGGTGCTCACCGGCCGCCCGCAGGACGCCTGGCTGGCGACGTGGTCGAAGGCGGACGCCGCGGTGCCGCACCCGCTGGACCCGGAGTTGCTCGCCGAGAACGCCGCCGCACTGCTGCGTGACCGGCTCGCCGGCGCCGCCTCCCGCGGGTGAGTTCCCCGACGGCGGCCACACCGACGGCGGCGACTACGGCGGCGACCTGGCCCGAGGTGCTGGCGACGCTGACCGCCGGGCACGAGCTGACCGCGGGCCAGGTTCGCTGGGCGTTCGGGGAGGTGCTCGCGGGCCGGGCCGTCGCGTCCCAGATCGCCGGGCTGGCGATCGGCCTGGCCGTCCGCGGTGAGTCGGCGTCGGAACTCGCCGCGCTGTCCGAGGCGATGCTGGCCCACGCGGTGACCATCGAGGTCCCGGGGCGGACGTTGGACGTGGTCGGCACAGGCGGTGACCGTGCCGGCACGGTGAACATTTCCACGATGGCCGCGGTGGTCGCCGCCGCCGCCGGCGCCCGCGTCGTCAAGCACGGGAACCGGGCCGCCTCCAGCCTGTCCGGCAGTGCCGACACGCTGGAGGCACTCGGGGTGCGGTTGACACCCGAGCCGGCGCGGGTCGCCGAGATCGCGGTCGAGGTCGGCATCACCTTCTGCATGGCACAGGCGTTCCACCCGGCGCTGCGGCACGCCGCGCCCGTCCGGCGAGAGCTCGGGGTGCGGACGTTCTTCAACGTCCTCGGGCCACTGGCCAACCCCGCCTCGCCCGCGGCGTCCCTGGTCGGGGTGGCCGACGCGCGGTTGGCCGGTCTGGTCGCCGAGGTCTTCGCCGGCCGCGGCGTCGACGCCCTCGTCGTGCGCGGGGACGACGGGTTGGACGAGCTGACGACGACGACCACCTCGACGGTCTGGGTGGTCACCGACGGCACTGTGCACCGGCGCTCACTGGATCCGGCCGCGTTCGGGATCGCTCGTGCCGCCGCGGCCGACCTGAGAGGGGCGGACCCCGAGGCCAACGCGGCTGTCGTCCGCGCGGTCCTCGGCGGCGCGACCGGGGCGGTCCGCGACATCACACTGCTCAACGCCGGCGCCGCCCTCGCCGTCGAGGCGGGGTTCCCCGGCGGCCTCGACGCTGCGCTGGGCGACGGACTGGCCCGAGCGGCCGCCGCGGTGGACAGCGGGGCCGCCGCCGAGCTGCTCACCAGGTGGGCGGCGGCCAGCAGCCGCTGAGTACCGACCGGGGCGCCGGGCGCCACGACAGCGGCCGAGTCCGGTCGCCCGACTGCGCGGGCCACCGGACGCAAGGCCATCGGACAGGACCATGACCCGTCGAGGGCGACCAACCGGACCCCGGGCCGGTCCAGCCAGTCGGCGATCGCCGTGAGCTCATCCAGGTCGGCTGCGGGCGCCCGGTCCACCGCGGTGACCACGCGATCGGCGGCGTCGGCAGGACGCACCCGGCCGCCGGCGGCAGCGCGCACCCGCACGGCGGCCGGACCGGGCCGTTCCCCGGCCGGTACCCGTTCGCCGCCCACGACCACGCCGTGAGAGAGGGCCGCCACGTCCCAGCCGCCCTCGGCCGTCGGGACCGCGGCGACGAGCAGGGAGGCCGCTGCGATCGACCCTGTCCGGTCCGCGGCGCGCAACGCGTCCAGGTACGCGCAGAGGCCCGGCGCTCCGGTGGCACGTACGGCGTCCACGTCGCTCAGCCGGGCCCCGGCCGTAGCGACCGCGGCGGCGGCCGCACGGGCCACGGACCGTGAGCCGAACGGACCGACGGTCTCGTGCCCGGGCCGGGGACATCGCGCTGTGCCGAGGGTCGGCACCGGCCCGTCACCGGCCCGTCCGGCGGTCACCCACCACCGCGGACCCGGGACGGGACCGGACAGCCGTGGACGTTCCGCGGCGACCCGGCGCAGCTCACACAGCCGGGCATCCAGGCCGGTCCGGCACGCCACCGCGTCGACGGTCGCCGTCAGGGCGACCGCCTCCAGGACCCGGGTCCGCGTCTCGTCGGCGGTGAAATAGCGACGGACCCCGCGGCGCAGGTCCTCGGCTCGCCCCGTGAGCAGGGCCCCGCCCCCGTCGTCGCGGAAGGTGAACACGCCCGGACCGGGTGGTAGCGCGTCGGCGAGGTGGCGCCGCGCCAGCTGGGCGGACGTCTCCCGCCCGGAGTGGGCGCGCAGGTCGCCCAGGGTGCGGACACCGAGGCTGCCCAGTCGTTCGAACAGGCCGTGCAGGACCTCGACGGTCGCCCGCGCGTCGGGCAGTGCGCGGTGGTCCGGGGTGACCGGGGACCGGAAGAAGGCCGCGAGCGTTGCCAGGCGGCAGTCGGGCACCTCCTCGTGGTCCAGGACGGCCCGCGCCAGGCGGACGGTGTCGACGACGACCCCGGCCGGCCAGGTCCGGTCGGTCGCGGTGCACCCCGCATGCAGGAAACCGACGTCGAACGGTGCGTTGTGCGCGACGAGGACCGCGCCGGCGACGAACTCCAGCAGCGACGGGAGGACGGCGGCCAGCGGCGGCGCGGACACCAGCACGGCGTCGGTGAGCCCGGTCAGCCCGGCGACGTCGGCCGGCACGCTCACGCCCGGGTCGACCAGCGTCGCGAACTCGCCGAGAACTTCGCCCCCACAGACCTTCACCGCGCCGATCTCGGTGATCCGGTCCGCCGCCGGTGAGGCCCCGGTCGTCTCCAGGTCCAAGACCACGAAGGTCGTCGCGAACAGGAGCTGGTCGTCGTCGATCCTTGTCTGCGCCGGCGCTGTCGTGGTGGGGGAGGCGGTCACGTCGGCGACGCTAGGGCGCCGGTCGGACAGGATCGGGGGATGGCCGGAGGCGGGACGGACGCGGAAGTCGGGGCAGATCGACCACCGGCGGCAGGCCCGCATCAGCCGGACGGTGACCTTCCCGTGACAGGGCCGCAGCTGGCCGATCTCGACGAGCGGATCCGCCGGCGGGTCGTGTCGCTCGCCGCCGCGGCCCTGTCGGACATCGCTGCCTCCGAGGTCCCGGTCCGACTGCGGCCGTTCGTCCGTTTCGCCGCCCGCCGCCGGGCCGACCTGGCCGGGCCGACTGTCGCGGCCGTGCTCGAGGCGGACGCCCTGTTCCGCCAGCGCGTCGCCGACACGCTCGGGGATGTCGCCCGGGTGGGGGACCAGGCGTCTGCGGTGGACACCGCCGCCGCTGCCTGGCTGACCCGCCCGCCGAACTGGCCGGACCTCGTCGCGGTGATTGCCACCGCCGAACCGGCCCGGTCGCCGGGCACACTGCCGACGACGCGGCTGACCGAGCAGCTGGCCGCCGCCAGGTCGGCGGCCAGACGGGACCGAGCGGCTGCCCGGGCCGACGCCGACGCGCTGCGGGCCGAGTTGGCCACGGCGCGGGCCGAGGTGCAGCGCACCACGCGCGCGGCGGTCACCGCCGACGCCCGCGCCGGGGCGACCCTGGCCGACCGCGACGCGACGGTCGCGCGGGCGGCCGCCGCGGCGGCGGTCTCGGCGTCGACGGAACGCCGGCTCCGGGCGCGGATCGCCGATCTCGAGCGGGTGGTGGGGGACGGCCGCCGGCAGGGACGGCGCAGCCGCGCGGTGGAGGACACCCGGCTGCGGCTGCTGGTGGACACCCTCGTCGGAGCCGCACACGGGCTGGCCGCCGAACTCGCGTTGCCGGCCGGCACCCAGGCGCTGCCCGCGGAGACCGTCGATGCCCGGGAGCCCGGGAGCCCGGGCGCCGACACGGTCGTGCGGTGGGACGACCCGGACCTGCTGCCCCGGGTGCTGCGACTCCCGGGCGCGCACCTGATCGTCGACGGCTACAACGTGACGAAGGCCGCCGTGCCGAACCTGACGCTGGAGCAGCAGCGGTTCCAGCTGCTGCGGGTATTGGCGGTCATGGCCGGGCAGACCGGCGCCGAGATCACCGCGGTCTTCGACGGCTCGGATGTCACTGCTGTCCCTGCCGCGGCGGCCCGAGGGGTCCGGGTCCGGTTCAGCCCGGCCGGCGTGACCGCCGACGCCGTGATCCGGGCCATGGCCCGGGCCGAACCGGAGGGCCGGCCCGTGGTCGTGGTCTCCAGCGACCGCGAGGTCGCCGCGGGGGTCCTCCGCGCCGGCGCCCGGTCGGCTCCCTCGTCCGTGCTCACCGAACGGTTGCTGACGGGCCGAACCGCCTGAGCGGGGCGATCGCACGATCAGGACCGGGCCGGGCGGATCTTGTCAGAGCTCGTCCCTAGCGTCGCCATCCGTGCCGGCCATCGAGGCCGGCAGGGAAGGGAGAAGGACCGATGGCACATCGAGTGACCGCCCGGGCCGCACCGGTCGCCGACGCGGGGTCGGTGCTCGTCGACTGCGACACCTGCGTCGTCCGTGGCCCCGGCTGCCCGGACTGCGTCGTCACCGTCCTGCTGGGAATGCCGGCGCCACCGATGCGCATCGAGAACTCCTCGGTCGAGGCGTTGGCCGTGCTCGCCCGGTCCGGGCTCGTCCCGCCACTGCGCCACGACCGGGCCGGCTGACTGCTGCCGCCGTGACCGCTACCGGCATGCCCGTGGTCGGGATCAGCGCGCGTCGGCGGGCCGGGCCGGGCGGGAACCGGCGCGGCTGCCTACCGTGGGCCTGTCCGCCGGGTTGCGCCAGGCGCCGGCCCAGTCGTGGAGGTCAGTGTGGGCACGTTCCGCAGAGCCGGTGACGGCCGGCTGGGCTCACCGGCCGCGCTGGCCGCCAGCGTTGCGGTGGCCGCCCTAACGGCGATGGCCGGTCCTGCCGCCGCTGTTCCGGCCGGCCCGGTCCCTACCCCGCCCGCGAGCCGGCCGGGTCCCGCGGTGCCGGCGGCCCCGTTCCTGGCCACCCCGGTTAACCCGGCCACCCCGGTCACCCCGGTCACCCCGGTCACGGTCGAGCAGGCCGAGGCCCAGCTGGACACCGCCTACCGCCGGGCCGAGGTCGCCGCCGAGACGGTCAATGCCGCTGCGGCGACAGTCGCGGCGACGGCAGCCGACGTGGCCAATGCGCGGACGGCCGCAACCGTCCAGCAGCGGGCCGCCGCCCGGCTGCGCGCCGCGGTCGGCAACGAGGCGGCCGCCAGTTACCGCGCCGGCGGGCTCGGACTGACGACCCGGTTCCTGCTCGCCCACAACGCCGACGAGTTCCTGCAGAGCGCATCCACGACACGGACGGTGCGCGACCGCCAGGAGCGGCAGTTGGCGGCGCTGCAGCGTCAGGTCGTCCGGGTGCGCGGAGAACAGGCCCGGGTCGTTGCCGCCGGGCGCGTCGCCGAACAGGTCAGCGCACGGCGCGCGGTGGAGAAGGCCGCGCTGGACCGGGAGGTCACCGCGGCGCGAGCAGTCCTCGGCCGGCTCAGCGCGACCCAGCGTGGAGAGCTCGCCGCGCGTGCCGCCGCGGCGGCGGTCGCTGACCGGGCGCGGGCGCGGGTGCTGCTCGCGCAGGCAGGGGCCGAGCTCTCGCTGCCCGTCGCCTCCCGGGCAGGTACGGGCGCCTCCACCGGGCCGGTCGCCGGCTACGACAGCTCCGGGGCGGGTGGCAGTCCGGACGCCGGCTCGAACAGCCGCGTCCCCGACGGGGGCGGGGCAGACAGCACGGTCCCGGACATCGGTGTCGTGCCGGGAAGCCCGCCGGTCGCCGGCGTGCCGGGAAGCCCGCCGGTCGCGAGCGTGCCGGGAAGCCCGCCGATTCCCGTGGTGGACAACGCCCGCGTTGCCCGGGTCCTCGCCTATGCCGCCGCGAAACTCGGTGACCGGTACATCTGGGGGGCGACCGGGCCGGACGCGTTCGACTGTTCCGGTCTGGTGCTGCGCGCCTGGCAGCAGGCCGGAATCACCCTGCCTCGCACGGCCAGCGTCCAGGCGACCGCCGGGCGGCCGGTGGCCCGGGCGGACCTGCGCCCCGGGGACCTGGTCTTCTTCTACTCCCCGGTCAGCCACATCGGGCTGTACATCGGCGGCGGCAAGATGATCAACGCTGCCAATCCGCGTACCGGGGTACGGGTCGCGAACGTCGACACACCCGCGTACGCCGGAGCCGTCCGTCCCGGTTGAGCGCCCAGGCCGAGCGCCCGCGGACCGGCTGGGTCCGTCCGGCGGCGGCCGTCGACGCGGGCGCTGGGATGATCCTCGCGTGAGCAACCCAGCCGTGAGCGCGGACGCGGAGCCCCAGGTCCGGGTCCTCACCTACAGCGTCAGGTCCGCGCGGCTGGACCGGGCCGCGCTCGGGCGGGTGATCCGGGCAGTGGCCCCGGACCTGGTGGCCGTGCAGCGGGGCCCGGGTCGGCTCCGCCACCGGTCGGCGGCTGCCCGGCTGGCGCGGGAGGGTGCGTTGCTGTGGCTCGGCGGCGGGGGCCCACCGGCCGGTGCCAACCTGCTCCTCGGCCACATGCGGGTGGACTCGGTGTTGACCTGGTCGCAGCGGTTCCCCACGCGACCGCTGGCTCGGGCCGAGGGCATCGCCGCCGGGGTCTTCCGGGTCCGCGGCCGCACCCTCGGCATCGCCGGCGTGCACCTTCCGCCGGACCCGGAGGAGCGGGTCCGGTACGCGGAACTGCTCGCTGTCGTCGTGGGCGAGCTGCGGAGCAGGGCCGCCGCGGTCGTGGTCGCCGGTGACGTCGGCGAGGACCCCGGTGGACCGGTGGGGGACCGGCTCGCCGGGCTCGGCCTGCTGGACGCCGTCGAGACTGCCCGGCCCGGTGCGCCGGAACTGACGTTCCCCGCGCGGCACAGCAATCGCCGTCTGGACACGATCTGGACCAGCGGCGCTGTCGAGGTGGTCATCGCCGGTGTACCCGGGCGGTCGGTACGGGTCTCCGGTGTGCACGCCGACGACCTGGTCGTGGCCAGTGACCACCTGCCGTTGCTCGCCGACCTGCGCCTGACCGGTCCTGCCGGTCGGGGCGCCTGAGCGGGGCGTCGTCGTGCTCACGGTCGGCATCGACATCGGCGGGACCAACGTCAAGGCAGGGGTGGTGGACCCGGACGGGTCGGTCGTCGAGGCCCTGAGCCGGCAGACCCCGACGCACAGCCCGCGGGCAACCGAGGACGCGATCGCCGACGTCGTCGCGGAGTTGGCGGGGCGCCACGTCATCGCCGCGGTCGGCATCGGCGCGGCCGGGTTCGTCGACGGCACCGGGAGCTCCGTGCTGTTCGCACCGCATCTCGCCTGGCGCAACGAGCCGCTGCGTGACGCGGTCGAACGCCGGACCCGCCGGCGGGTCATCGTCGAGAACGACGCGAACGCGGCGGCGTGGGCGGAGTGGCGGTTCGGTGCCGGTCAGGGTGAGGACCACGTCGTCCTGGTCAATCTCGGCACCGGCATCGGCGGCGGCATCATCCTGGACGGTGAGCTCTTTCGGGGTCGGTCCGGGCTCGCCGGCGAGTTCGGCCACATGGTCGTGGTCCCCGGCGGACACCGGTGCGGATGCGGAAACCGCGGGTGTTGGGAGGAGTACGCCGGCGGGAACGCCCTCCGGCGCGACGCCCGCGAGCTGGCATCGGCGCGGTCACCGGTCGCACACGACCTGCTTGCCCGCGCGGGTGGCGACCCGGAAGCGGTCACGGGGCCGCTGGTCACCGCTGCGGCCCGGGACGGCGACCCTGCCGCGACGGAACTGCTGCAGGACATGGGGCGGTGGCTGGGGATCGGCCTGGCGAACCTAGCAGCCGCGCTGGACCCCGGCGTGTTCGTGATCGGCGGCGGCGTCTCCGGCGCCGGTGACCTGCTGCTGGAACCGGCCCGGGAAGCGTTCCGGCGCAGTCTCACCGGTCGGGGTTTCAGACCGGAGGCGCGGATCGTCCGGACGTCACTGGGAATCAACGCGGGGATGATCGGTGCTGCCGACCTCGCTCGTGCGTCGGTGCGGTTGTTCGGCCGGTCCGGGCGGGTCAGCCGACGGCGACCGCGGCGGCCCGAGCGGCCCCGTCGCGCACCGCACTGACGCAGCCGCGCCGTCGACTTGTCCGCAGCCCTGCCAGTCGCGCCGCGCTGTCGCCGCCGAATCGCCGAGTCGCGCCGCCTGGCGGCCGTCCCGCGGTCAGACGACCGCGCCGTCGTCCTCGTCGTCGGTGTCCTCCGGGCTGCGGTGCAGGCGACTGACCAGGACGAGGAACCCGCCGACGAGCATCGCGACTGCGGCCAGCGGCAGCCACCGGGGTAGCACCGACCCGGCGGCGACGACCAGCACGAGCAGCAGCGGCCCGGCGATCACCCCGGCCCACCCCAGCCGGGTCGCCGTCGCCAGCGGTGGGTGGCGCGCCGGCAGCGGCGGCAGGTAGTGGTCGTCGTCACCGGGGCCACCGGAGTGGATGTCGCGACGGGGGCCGTCGGAGTCGCGCGGGCCTGCCGGCCCGGGCCGGGTCGGCCACGCGTCGGCGTCGTCTGTCCGCCGGCGTCCGGTCCCGTCCCACCCGGCGCGGCGGCTGTCCGTGTCGGTGAAGCCGTCGCGCTCCACCGGCCGCGCCGGGAACGGGTCGGCCGGGAACGGGTCGGCGGGGAACGAGTCGAGCGGCGGCGGGTCGCCGACGGAGTCACCGACCGGGGACCGGTCGGTGAGGGGTGGCTGCCCGGGACGGGGCCGCCGCGACGGGTGCGCGGGACCAGGGTCGTCGGCGACCGGCCCGTCCCACCCGGCGACGATGTCGCGCCACCGCGCGTCGACGGCCGCCTGGTCCAGCGACTGCCGGGCGCGGGAGCCGGTGGTCCCGGCCGCGTCCGTGGTTCCCGATGCGCCGGACGAGGACGTGGCGGCTGTCGGCCAGCCGGCCGTCTCGGCGCCGGCGGCGGGACCGGCCGCACTCGCCGGAGGGTATGGAGCGTCGCGCTGAAGGCTCCCGGGCAGGGCGGTCCCGGCCGGTGAGCCGGGCAGCGGGCCGGGTGCGGGGCCGGTCGCACCGGATCCGCTCGGTGGGTGGGCGACGGTTCCTTCGGCGATCGCCGCCTCGAGCTCCGCCTGCAGGTGCGGCAGGCTGCGTTCCAGGACCTCCCGGGCCGCCGCTGTCGCCGCCCGGTCGACCCACAGCCGGTCGATCGGCCGCGTCGGGACGTGGTGGTCGCGGTAGACCCCGGTCCTGCCCGGGACGGGCTCGGCATAGGCGGCGACGTGGGCGAAGGCCAGCAGGTCCAGCAACTGGTCGGCGATCCGGGGATCGACGTCCGCGACGGCCACGAAGGAGGCTGCCCGCAGGCCGTTCTGCCGCATCATCGGTCCCTCCCGGCGCCTTCGAAGATCGGGCCGGCCACGGCCACATCCGGCCTGGTGACCCTGTCCACGAACGCGACGGTCCGGGCCGTGAGCTCGGGAGCGTCGTGGTCGAGGGTCGCCACATGGTAGCTGCGGGACAGGCCGACCCACTCGGCGTCGGGCGACCTCGTCCACCGTCGCAGCAGCGCCAGGCTCGTCGTATCGACGACGTGGTCGGTCGCGGACCGGAACACCAGCAGCGGCTGGGTGACCCGGGTCAGATCCGCCTGGACCTCGCGCCACAGCCGGGTACCGGACCACAGCGCGTGCAGCGGAGTCCGGTCGTAGGCGACCTCGTCCCCACCGGCGGCGATGTCGTTGCCGATCGCGGGCGCGGACGCGGACAGCCGACGCAGCAGCGACAGGACGCGCAACCGGGGGTCCGCGCTGGCGATCGCCGGGTTGACCAGGACCAGGCCGGCGACCTCGGCTCCGCGGTGCTGCGCCAACCGGAGCGCCAGGGCGCCACCCATCGACAGTCCGCCGACCACCACCGACCGGCAGCCCGCGCGCAGCTCGTCGAACGACGCCTCGACAGCCGCATACCAGTCGGGCCAGCCGGTGCCGTTGGCGTCCTGCCAGCTGGTGCCGTGCCCCGGTAGCAGCGGCACGCGGACGGACCGGCCACGGGCGGCAAGGGCGGCGCCCAGCGGTCGCAGCGCGGCCGGCGATCCGGTGAACCCGTGCACCAGCAGCACCCCGACCGGGTCCGACGACGCGGCGTCGGTGGTGAACGGCTCGGCACCGGGTCGCACCGGCGTGGTGGTCACGATGGAAGGCTAGGGCGGTCCGCCGCCGGCGGGAGCTGCCGTCCGGCACCCCGGGCCGCCAGGGGGTGCACCGAATGCTCTACCGGCTGATCCGGGGTCTGCTCGCGGTACCCGTCATGCACCTGCTGGTCCGCCCACGCGTGGAAGGGCTGGCGAACGTGCCCCGGCGGGGGCCGGTCATCCTGGCCGCGAACCATCTGTCGCTGATCGATCCGGTGCTGGTCTCGACGGTGGTGGCCCGCCCGATCAACTACGTCGTGAAGTCGGAGTTCTTCACCGGGACGGGTCCGCGGGGCCGGGCGACGGGCGCCTTCTTCCGGGGGATCCACCAGCTCCCGGTGGACCGGTCCGGCGGCACGGCGTCGGCGGCGGCACTGACCGCTGCAGAGCAGCTGCTCGCGGCCGGCGAGGCGTTCGGCATCTTTCCCGAGGGCACCCGTTCCCCCGACGGCCTGCTGCACCGCGGCCGGACCGGCGTGGCGCGTATCGCGCTGGCGACCGGTGCCCCAGTCGTCCCCGTCGGCCTCGTCGGGACCGACCGGGTTCTTGCCCCGCGGTCCAGCCGCATCCGGCTGTACCGGCCGACGCTCCGGTTCGGTTCGCCGCTGGTCTTCCCACCGGAGCCGGGCGCGGACCGCGAGAGGCTCTACGCGGTGACCGACGAGGTGATGGCCGCGATCGCCGCACTGTCCGGGCAGCAACGCGACGCCCGGGACGCCCGGGACGCCCGCGACGCCGGGGATGCCCTGCGCACCCCGCACGGGCCCGGGGTTGCTGGCTAGGGTGCTCCCGCCCGGCGGCGCCGTCGGGAACTGGACGTGGCGCGGGCACGGCCGCCCCGCCTGGGAGGACTGGAAGCATGCGCATCGGACTGCTCACCGGCGGCGGGGACTGCCCCGGGCTCAACGCGGTCATCCGGGCCGTGGTCACCACCGCGGCCGTCGAACACGGCAACACCGCGGTCGGCTTCTTGGACGGGTGGCGCGGGGTGCTGGAGAACCGGTCGCGGCCGCTGAGTCCGCACGACGTCCGGAACCTGCTGCCCGTCGGCGGAACGATCCTGGGCAGCTCCCGGACCAACCCGTTCACCATCGACGGCGGTCCGGAACGGATCGTGGCGAACCTCGGTGCCGCCGGCGTCGACGCGCTGGTGGCAATCGGCGGCGAGGACACCCTCGGTGTGGCCACCAAGCTGGTCGAGCGCGGGGTGCACGTCGTCGGGGTGCCGAAGACGATCGACAACGACCTCTCGGCCACGGACTACACCTTCGGCTACGACAGTGCCGTCTCGGTGGCCACCGAGGCGGTCGACCGGCTGCACACGACGGCGCGCAGCCACCACCGCACGCTCGTCGTGGAGGTGATGGGCCGCCACGCGGGCTGGATCGCGCTGCGCACCGGCATCGCCGGCTCGGCGACGGCGATCCTCATCCCGGAGGTGCCGTTCGACATCGCCGCCGTCGCCGACCAGGTCCGTTCCGCCCATGCCAGCGACGGGTACGCGGTGCTGGTGGTCGCGGAGGGCGCGACGCCCGCGGAGGGCTCGATGTCGCTGCGCACCGGCAGCAAGGACGCGTTCGGTCACGTGCAGCTGGGTGGTGTCGGCGAGGCGGTCGCCGCCGAGCTGGAACGCCAGACCGGCTTCGAGACGCGCGCCGTGGTCCTCGGGCACGTCCAGCGCGGCGGCAACCCGACCCCCTTCGACCGCTGGCTCGGGACCAAGCTGGGAGTCGTCGCGGCCCAAGCCGTCGCCGACGAGGACTGGGGGATGATGACCGCCCTGCGTGGGACCCAGGTGGTGCGGGTCCCGCTGTCGGAGGCCACCGGCACCCTGAAGATCGTCGACAACGCGGAGTACGCCGAGGCCGGCCTGTTCTTCGGCTGACGCCTTTTCCCCGGCTGACGTGCGCGCCCGCCTACCCTTGTCGCCATGTCGCTCGTGTCGCCACCGACGCCGGTCGAGTCCGTCGTCACCCAGCAGGAGAAGGACCGCCTGCTCGCCGAGCTGTCCGGGGCCGTGCTCGCCCGGCCCGCCGGGCACCAGCCGGTCTGGCCGGACGCCGACGGCACGGCCAGGGCGCGCGCGGAGCTGGCGACGATGCCGCCGCTGGTCTTCGCCGGGGAGTGCGACCTGCTGCGGGACCGGCTCGGCAGCGTCGCCCGCGGCGAGGCGTTCCTGCTGCAGGGCGGGGACTGCGCGGAGACCTTCGCCGGTGTCACCGCCGAGGCGATCCGTGCCCGGCTGAAGACGGTGCTGCAGATGGCGGTGGTCCTGCAGTACGCCAGCGGCGTCCCGGTGGTGAAGCTCGGGCGGATGGCCGGGCAGTTCACCAAGCCCCGCTCCAGTTCCACCGAGACCCGCGGCGAGGTGACGCTGCCGGCTTTCCTCGGCGAGTCGGTCAACGGGTTCGACTTCGACCCGGCGGTCCGGACCCCGGACCCGGCCCGGCTCGCCCGGGTCTACAACGCATCCGCGGCGACGCTGAACCTGCTGCGCGCCTTCGTGACCGGCGGGTACGCCGACCTGCGTCAGGTGCACAGCTGGAACAAGGACTTCGTCGCGAACTCCGGGATCGGGCAGCGCTACGAGGCGCTGGCCGGGGAGATCGAGCGGGCGCTGCTGTTCATGCGGACCTGCGGGGTGGACCCGCAGCAGTTCCGGACCGTGGACTTCTTCACCAGCCACGAGGCGCTGCTGCTGGACTACGAGCTGCCGCTGACCCGGGTCGACTCCCGGACCGGTCTGGCCTACGACACCTCGGCGCACCTGGTGTGGGTCGGGGAGCGCACGCGGCAGGCCGACGGCGCGCACATCGAGTTCGCCAGCCGGATCGCCAACCCGATCGCGGTGAAGCTGGGGCCGACGTCGACCGCGGACGACGCGCTGCGCCTGGTCGACCGGCTGGATCCCGAGCGGACCCCGGGCCGGCTCACCTTCGTCGTCCGGATGGGTGCGGGCAAGGTCCGGGAGCTGCTGGCACCGCTGGTCGAGAAGGTCACGGCCAGCGGAGCGGTGGTCGCGTGGGTCTGCGACCCGATGCACGGCAACGGCTATACCAGCGCCAACGGCTACAAGACGCGGCGCTTCGACGACGTGCTGGACGAGGTCCGGGGCTTCTTCGAGGTGCATCGGGCGACCGGCACCTGGCCGGGCGGGCTGCACATCGAGCTCACCGGTGACGACGTGACCGAGTGTGTCGGCGGCGGCCACGAGATCGCGGAGTCGGACCTCGCCAGCCGCTACGAGACGCTGTGCGATCCACGCCTCAACCGGAACCAGTCCCTCGAGCTGGCCTTCCAGGTCGCGGAGCTGCTGGGCACCCGCGTCTGACCCGCCGCGGGTCAGATCACGGTGAGCGCCACCGCCGTGCCGAACGGCACCCGAGCAGCGCCGCCGGGCGCCACCCCCCAGACCTGGTCCAGCCCCACCCACTGCGGGGCGCGGCGGACCGAGACCACGAAACCGAGAGCGGTCAGCCGCTTGCCGGCGGTGGCGGCGTCGAGCCCGCGCAGGTCCGGCGGAACGGTGACGACCGGTCGCCCGGATGACACCGACAGTGTGACCGTCGTATGGGCGGGCACCGGCCCGGGTTCCGGCGTCTGGGTCGTCACGCGGCCGGCGGGGACCGTGACCGACGGCCGGGTCACGACGAGCACCGGCAGTCCGGCCGACCGGATCGCTGCCGCGGCGTCCGCCACCGGCCGGCCGACGACTGCGGGGTTGTCCACCGGCTTAGGACCGCGGCTGACCGTCAGGTCGACGACCCCGCCGACCGGCAGGGACTGCCCCGGACTCGGCGTCGCGCTGGCAACCTGCCCGGCCGGCTGGCTGTCGGAGTCGACCGTGCCGACCGTGCCGACGGACAGCCCGGCCGCGGTGAGGGCGGCGCGGGCGGCCTGCTCGGTCGTGCCGATCAGTGAGGGCACCCCCACGCGCTCGGTGCCCCGGGAGACCACGACGGTCACCGTGCCCCCCCGCTCGACCCGCGCGTTGGGCGTCTGCTGCGTGGCCAGGACGTAACCGGCGGGGACGGCCGCGTCGAAACGGCTGGCGCCGACGCGCATCCGCAGGTCGGCGCCGGTCAGTCGGGCCCGGGCCGCGGTCTCGGACGCCCCGGTCAGCTGGGGGACGCTGGTGAAGCGCCCGGCGCCGAACCACCACGCGCTGACGGCGATGGCCACGGTGAGCACCACGACGAGCAGCAGGGCGACCACGCCGCGCCGCCGCCGACGCCGGGACAGCAGGGCGTGCCGCGCCCGCTGCTCGGCCAGCGTCGGCGTGCGCCTGCCCGCCCGGTCCGCCCGCCCGGTCCGCGTCCGGCGCCGGCCCGGCCGGGTCGTCGACATCGGTCGAGCCCCCCCGAGCCGGCGGGACGGCTCGGTTGCCGGGTCCATCCGCTCGGCTGGCCGCGGTGTCGGCTCTATCCGCTCGGCTGGCCGCGGTGTCGGCTCAGTCCGCTCGGCTGGCAGGGGTGTCGGGTCCACGCGGCGGGAGGGCCCGGGCAGGGGCGCGCCGGTGCGGGCGGCGACGGTCGCCTCCGCCGCTGCCGACTCGTACGCCGCTGCCGACTCATGCGCCGCCGGGCGGGCCGGCGTCGCCGTCGGCCACTCGTGCGCCGCCGGGCGGGCCGGTTCCAGCCGGCCGGTCACCAGGTCCGCGGACACTGCCCGGACCGCGGCCAGGAAGTCCCGGCCGTCGACGAACCGGCCGTCGGGGTCCCGGTCGGTGGCCCGCAGCACCAAGCGGTCGATCGCCGGCGGAATGCCGGCGTGCCGTGTCGACGGCGCCGGCACCTGCTCGTTGACGTGCTTCCAGGCGATCTGCAGCGGCGACCCACCCTCGAACGGCTTGGTCCCGGTGAGCATCTCGAACAGCACGATCCCCGCCGCGTACACGTCGGCGCGGGCGTCGGTCCCGGCGTCGAGCACCTGCTCGGGGGCGAGGTAGGAGACGGTGCCGAGCAGCAAACCGCTGGTGCGGGTGTGCGCGCTGTCGCCGCTCAGCGCCCGGGCCAGCCCGAAGTCGGCGACCTTCACCCGGCCGTCGTCGGCGAGCAGCACGTTCTCCGGCTTCACGTCGCGGTGCACGATCTGCGCCTCGTGGGCCGCGCGCAGGGCGGCCAGCACCGGCTCGGCCACCGCGAGCGCATCCGTGGGTGGCAGCGGCCCCCGCTCGCGCAGGACCTGGCGGAGGGTCCGGCCGCGGACGAGCTCCATGACGAGATAGACGACGCGGTGCGGAGACCACGGGTCCCCGGCGGTGCCCTGGTCGAAGACGGCGACGACGTTCGGGTGGCTCAGCCTGGCCGCCGAGCGGGCCTCCCGGATGAACCGGGCAACGAAGTCGTCGTCGCCGACCAGGCCGGCGTGCATCGACTTCACCGCGACGACCCGGTCCAGCCGGGTGTCCACCGCCTCGTAGACCGTCGCCATCCCGCCTCGCGCGATCTGGGAGACGATCCGGTACCGCCCGTCCAGGACCCGCCCGAGGAGCGGATCGGTCAGCGCCGTCGTCACCTGTCGGTCCCTCCCGGGTCGGTGTCGGTGTCGGTGGCACTGGGGCTTCCTCGTACCGGGGCTTCCTCGTACCGGGGGCTTCCGGGTCCTGGGGCGGCGGGTCACTGGGGCACCGGGCCCACCGGTCGCACGGGAGCCTACGGACCGGGGCCACCCGGCCGGGTCAGACCCGCCGTGCGCGCACCCACCGCCGGACGAGTCGGGCGGCGTCCGGCGGTGGCAGCGACAACCAGAGGCGAGCCATCGCGGTGGCGACCCCGCCGGGCCCGGCCGGCTGTGCCAGATAGCCGGACCACACCGGTGTCGGCAGGGCGAAGAACGCCGCGAAGAAGGCAGAGGTCTCGGTGGGTCCCTGGTCCAGCGTGGTGCGCATGCCGCGGGTGAGCGCGGCGTGCGCGGCCACCGCGCGGCGCGGCCACAGCGCGGCGGACCCCGCCGCGGCGACCTCGGCAGGGTTCCGGCCGTCGCCCAGTGCACGGGCCACGGCGTCGGCGACGGCGGGCGCCGTCCGCAGTGCGGCGGTGACCGAGTACCCGCTGGCCGGGTGGACCAGGCCGGCGGCGACCCCGACCGGCAGCACCCCACCCCGGGACCGGCGCGGCCCGACGTCGAGGGGGATCGCCACCAGCTCCTCGCCGAGCGTTTGGTCGGCCTGCCATCCGGCGGCGGCGATGCGGGCGCCCAGCCGCCGGCGTAGGACCCCCATCACCCCGCGGACCCGGGGCCCGGCCAGCACGGTTTCCTCCACCAGGTGCGTGCCGTCTCCCCGGTCGAGCACATAGCCGAAGCTGCCGGGGACAGCGGGGTCGTCAGGGTCGCCGCGGACCTGCCGCCAGTCCATGACGACCGCGCCGCCGGGTTCGACCGGCGGCTGGGCGAAGCGCGCGATCGTGCCGACCGCCCACTGCCAGACCGTTGCATCCGACGCGGGCTTCCGGTCGTTGCCGACGGTGCCACCGGCCCCGGTCGCGTCGACCACCACCCGCGCCGGGATCAGGTCGTCCCCGACCCGGACGAGCAGACGGCCGCCGCCCCCCGTCGGACCGGGCGCGTCGACGATCGGCCCGACCCGCCCGGCCCCCTCGCGGTAGACACCCGGACCGGACCCGGCGCGCCGCCGGAGGGCAGCCTTCGCGCGACCGCTGTCGAGCTGGACATAGGGCCGCTCGACGGTCCGGCAGGCCCCGTCGACCCCGACGAGGACAGCGCGGTGCCGGACCAGGGGCGACCGCGCCGGGTCGAACCCCGGCGCGGTCGCCAGTTCGTCCGCCCACCCGCAGTAGGTGGGCTTCCAGGCCGCGTCCGGCCGCGGGTCGACCAGGAGGACGGACACCCCGCGGACGGTCAGCTCGGCGGCCAGCGCGAGCCCGGCCGGGCCGGCGCCGGCTACGACGGCGTCCACCCCGTTCGCTGCACCCGCCCCGTGGACCACCGCCCCGATCCTGCCCGTCACGCTGCTGGTCGGGTGCGCGGGATCCGGCGCCCACCGTCGGCCATAGCCTGCGCGCATGCCCGAGACCGACGACCAGCTGGAGGACCTCGTCGGGCAGTGGCTGACGCTGCCGGACGTCGCGGACCGGATGGGCGTCGACCTGGTCGCCGTCCGTCAGCTGCTGCGGGACAGACAGCTGGTCGCCCTGCGGCGCGGGGAACGCAACGTGCTCAGCGTGCCCGCCGCATTCCTCGACGGGCGCGCGGTGCTCAAGGGCCTGCCCGGCACGCTGACGGTGCTCGCCGACTCCGGCTACCGGACAGCGGAGGCGGTGCGGTGGCTGTTCACCGACGACGAGCTGCCGGGATCGCCGATCAACGCTCTGGTGGAGAACCGCGGCACCGAGGTCCGCCGCCGTGCCCAGGCGCTCGCCTTCTGACCCGGCGGCCGTCGTCGGCAGCACGACGGAGGGTGACCGGCTCATGGCGGGATTGCAGCGGTCGACGTCCGGTGGCCTAGGGCTGGTCCCGTACCCCGACGCTGCCTCCGCGGACTCGGCCATCGACAGCCAGCGCGCCTCGCACTGGTGTCCTCCTCGGTCGTCCGCGGACGCAGCCCGGGCCAGGACTGAGCCGGGTCAGCCGGTGCGGGCGGCGACGCGCTCCCAGTCCCGGTCGCGCCGGCCGGCGGCCCGGACGTCGCGCCAGGCGCGGCCCGCGGTGGCCAGCCGGACCGGCAGCGGGACCGTCGCGCGGATCCGGAACACCTGGTAGTCGGCTGCGGCGACCCGGTCCGCGATGCCGCAATACATCGACAGGGCAGCCGCGATGCACGGCCGGCTGGTGGGGTGCAGTAGTGGAATCCCGGCGGCCGCCGAGTCCCGCAGGGCGTGCACCCGACCGATCTCGAAGGCGAGCAGTGCTCGCACCCGATCATCGACGATCCGGCGTTCCAGGTCCGCCCGGGTGAGCCCCGCCGCGGCCAGGTCGGCCAACGGCAGGTAGACCCGGCCCCGGTCCAGGTCCTCGCCGACGTCCCGGATGAAGTTGGCCAGCTGGAACGCGACCCCGAGGTCGCGGGCGGCGCACGAGACGGCGTCGAGCTGGGCGGGGTCGTCGGTCACCGGTTCCAGGACCGGCAGCATCTGCAGGCCGATCACCGCTGCCGACCCGAACACGTAGCCGCCGAGGTCCGCCCAGGTCGCGTACTCGGTCAGGGTGAGATCCATCGCCATCGAGGCGAAGAACGCCTCGAACAACTCTCGGTCGACCGACCAGCGGGTGGCGGTGTCGACGACCGCCCGGCCGACCGGGTGGGTCGACTCGCCCCGTGCGAGGTCACGCAGCACCGTGTCGGCGAACCGGCCCAGCCGGCCCTTACGCTCCGCAGGCCCTGACGAGTCGCCCAGGTCGTCGACGATCTCGTCGGCGTAGCGGGCCAGGCCGTAGAGGGCGTAGACCGACGGGCGTTTGGCCGCCGGCAGCAGCCGGGTGGCCAGGTAATAGGTCTTGCCGTGCTCCTTGGTCAGCCGGCGGCACAGCGCGTACGACGCGGCCAGGTCCGGGTCGGTGCCCGGTCCGGGCGTCCAGCCGGGGGTCGGGTCCTCGGGGGTGCCCATGCCGTCATCCTGACCCGGCCGCGCCGGCTCCGCCTCCCGCGCCGGCTCCGCCTCCCGCGCCGGCTCCGCCTCCCGCGCCGGCTCCGCCTCCCGCGCCGGCTCCGCCTCCCGCGCCGGCCGCGCCGGCTCCGCCTCCCGCGCCGGCTCCCGCGCCGGACCCGTGTCCCGCGCCAGCTCCGGTTCCCGCGCCTGGTGACCGCTCCCGCAGGTGGGCGCGGAACACGGGAGGCCGGCCGGGCGCTGGGTCCTTCCGTGCAGCAGTCGCCGGGGTCAGCCGCTCTCCCGAATGCCGTACCGGACGGCGGCGCCCAGCCCGGTCAGGTGGCGCCGGAGCGGGTCGGGCGGGTGGTGGCGTTGCTGGCGGTCGCCGCCGGGATCACCGTGGCGAACCTCTACTACGCGCAGCCGCTGCTGGACGCACTCGCCGGTGACTTCGGCGTCGGACGCGATGCGGTCTCCCTCGTGGTCACCCTCGGCCAACTGGGCTACGCGGCGGGAATCGTGGCACTGGTCCCGCTCGGCGACGTCGTGGACGACCGGAAGCTCACGCTGCGGGTGCTTTCCGTCGCGGTGGCGGCCGCCGCGGCGTGTGCACTGGCGCCCTCGTTCGTGGTGTTCCTCGCAGCGGCGCTGGTGCTGGGCTCGACGGCGGTGGTCGCCCAGATCGTGCTGCCGATCGCGGCCCGCGTCGTGCCCGCCGAGCGGCGGGGGCAGCTGGTCGGGCGGGTGACCGGCGGTCTGCTGCTCGGCATCCTGCTTGCCCGGGCCTTCGCCGGCCTGGTCGCTGCCGCCAGCAGCTGGCGGGTGGTGTTCGGCTTCTCCGCCGTGGCCATGGCGGTGCTCGCGGTTGTCCTTGCCCGGTCGCTGCCACGCCGCGGACCGACCGGAGCGCTGCACTACCGCTCACTGCTCGGTTCGGTCGCCGTGCTGGTGCGCGAGGAGCCGGTGCTTCGCCGACGCGCGCTGTACCAGGCCGCGATGTTCGGCGCATTCAGCCTGTTCTGGACCTCGGCGTCCTTCCAGCTCGCCGGTCTCGGTGTCGGCCAGGCCGGGATCGGGGTGTTCGCGCTGGTCGGTGCGGCGGGGGCACTGGCCGCGCCGCTGGCCGGCCGGCTCGGTGACCGCGGCCTCGGCCGGCCGGCCACCGGGGTCGCCCTGCTGGTCGCCGCCGCCGCGGCCGGCATCGCCGGGTTCGGCGCCCGGTCGGTCCTCGTGCTGGCGGTCGCCGCCGTGGTGCTCGACCTCGCGGTGCAGGCCAACCTGGTCCTCGGCCAGCAGGCCGTGTATGCCCGCCGGCCGGAGGCGCGGTCCCGGATGAACGCCGTCTACATCGGCAGCTTCTTCCTCGCCGGTGCGGCCGGGTCCGCGGTGTCCGGGTTCGCCTACACCCACGGCGGTTGGCGCGCGGTGATGACGGTGGCGGCCGCCCTGCCGCTGCTCGCCCTGCTGCGCTGGGTCGGTGAGGTGAGGTCCCTCCGCGGACGCGGCCGCCGCCGGCCCACTGCGGCGATCGGAGGGGTGAGCGATGCTCACCCGGGCGGGGTCAGCGCCAGGCGCGGGAGCGGTAGGACGGGTCCGGGCCGGTGATCCGTTCCGCGGCGAGCCGGCCGGACAGCAGCACCATCGGGACGCCGACGCCGGGCTGGGTGCCCGACCCGGTGAACACGACGTTGCGTCCCCACAGGTTGGACGGGCGGAACGGCCCCGTCTGGGCGAAGCTGTGCGCCGCCGCGAACGGTGCTCCGGCGGCCATCCCGCGCTCGGCCCAGTCGGCAGGGGTGACGAGGTGTTCGACCTCGATCGCATCGCCGAACCCGACGTAGCCGTTGGCCTCCAGGGTCGCGACCATCTCGTCGCGGTACGGCCCACGCATCCTCGCCCAGTCGATCGGCCCGTCGAGGTTCGGGGCGGGGAACAGCACCCAGTAGGAGTTCTTGCCCGCCGGCGCGAGCGAGGGGTCCGAGCGCGACGACGCGGTGACCATGAACGCGGGGTCGCGCATCAGCCGCTTCCGGTCGACCAGATCGTCGAAGACGCCCTTCCACTGCTGGCCGAAGTGGATGTTGTGGTGGGCGATCTTGGAGTACGTGGCGGTCGAGCCGATGTTTATCGTCACGCACGAGGGGGAGTAGTCCAGCCGACGCCGCAGCGGGTGGCCGAGCAGGTCCCGCCGTGCCACCGGCAGGTCCGGGTTCAGCACGACGACGTCGGCGGGGATGCGCTCGCCGTCGGTGGTGTGCACGGCCGTCGCGCGGTCGCCGGCCAGCTCTACCCGCTGGACCGTCGTGCCGTACCGGAACACCACGCCGTGCTTGGCCGCGGCCGCCGCCAGCGCACGCGGGACCGCGTGCAGGCCGCCGTCGGGGAACCACACCCCGGCCACGGAGTCCATGTAGGCGATGACCGCGTAGATGGCCAGCGCGTCGTACGGGGACAGACCGGCGTACATCGCCTGGAAGCTGAACACCCGTTGGGTCCTCGGGTCGTGCAGGTACTTCGCGACCACCGGTGCGAGCCGACGCATCCCGCCGAGCGCCACCAGACGGGCCATGTCCGTGCCGACCAGGTCCAGGGGCGAGTCCAGGTTGCGGTCGATGAAGGTGCGCATCTCGATCCGGTACAGCCGGGACACGAACTCGACGAACCGCCGGTAGCCGGCAGCCTCCGCCGGCCCGACCACCCGGGTGATCTCCTCCGCCATCGCGTCGACGTCGACGTGCACGTCCAGCTGCGAGCCGTCGGCGTAGAAGGTCCGGTACAGCGGCTGGACCGGCCGGAGCGTCAGCCAGTCCGACATCCGCTCGCCGACCGCGTCGAACGCGTCGGCGATCAGGTCCGGCATCGTCAGCACCGACGGGCCGGTGTCGAAGGAGTAGCCGGCGTCGCGGAGCACGCCGGCCCGGCCACCCGGGACGTCCTCGCGCTCCACGACGGTCACCCGACGGCCGGCGCCGGCCAGCCGCAGCGCCGCGGACAACCCACCCAGCCCGGCGCCGACGACGACCACGGAGTCGCTGGGTCCGCTGACCCGCCGCGGTTCCCGGGCCGCCCGGGTCCCCCGCAGCAGCATCAGGCCGCCCGCCGGGTCACCGCGTCGGCCAGCTCCCGCAGGGCATCCCGGGCATCGGGGTCGGCGACCGTCGCCCGGTCCAGGGCCGCGACGGCCTGGTCGGTCAGCTCGCCGACCATCGCCTCCACCGCGTCGAGAGCACCCGTCGCCACGATCACCTCGCGCAGCGCGGCGACACCGGAGGCGCTGAGCGCGGGGTCGCCGAGATAGCGGCGGAGCACCGCGGACTGGGCGGTGGTCGCCTGCGCGGCGGCGTGCGCGACCAGGACTGTCCGCTTGCCCTCCCGCAGGTCGTCCCCGGCCGGCTTGCCGGTCGCGGCCGGGTCACCGAAGACGCCGAGCACGTCGTCGCGCAGCTGGAACGCCTCGCCCAGGGGCAGGCCGTAGCCGCTGAGCGGATCGAGCAGCTCCCGGCCGGCGCCGGCGAGCACTGCTCCCACGTGCAGCGGGCGCTCGATCGTGTACTTGGCGGACTTGAAGCGCACGACGCGCAGCGCCCGCTGGACCGACGAGCCGCCGACCGCCTGCTCGACCAGGTCCAGGTACTGCCCGGCGATGACCTCGGTCCGCATGTCGTCGAACAATCGCATCGCCGGCAGCAGCCGGTCCGCCGGGAGTCCGCAGCGGCGCAGCATCTCGTCCGACCAGGACAGGCAGAGGTCGCCGAGCAGGATCGCCGCCCCGGTGCCGAACGCCTCCGGCGACCCGGCCCACGCCGCCGACCGGTGCAGCACGGCGAACCGGCGGTGCGTCGCGGGCAGGCCGCGGCGGGTCTCCGAGCCGTCCATGACGTCGTCGTGGATCAGTGCACTGGCCTGCAGCAGCTCCAGCGCGGCGGCGGCGGCGACCACCCGGTCGGTCTCCTCGGGCCGGGCGCTGCCCGTCGCCCGCCAGCCCCAGTAGAGGAAAGCCGGGCGAAGTCGTTTGCCGCCGGCCAGCAGATCGGTCAGGGCGAGCATCGGCTCGTCAAGGTCGCCGGCGATCGCACCCAGCTGACGCGTCTTCTCCGTCAGGAACGTCGACAGCCGGTCCTGCACCTGTCCGGACAGCCAGCCACCGCCGGTGGTCGATCGCCAGGATGTCGCGTCACCGGGCGTGGGAACGGGGTCCGTTCCACGCTGGCCGGGGAGCACAGCCGCTGCCCTGTCGATCACCCACACCTCCGCACGCGGCACCGGGAGCTCGACGATGCCCCGGGTGACTGCTGCCCCGCGGCCGTGCTTGAACCGCCGTTTTCGACCCTAGGTGATTGGGGGATCACCGCCACCGGAGGTCGGCGGTCGTACCCTGCAGGGTGTGACCGCGTCCGCAGCGGCCCGGGTGCCGGATGCTCTCGAGGCGAGCCTGGCCGGCGGGCGACCGTCCTTCTCCTTCGAGCTGTTCCCGCCGCGTGACGACGCCGCCGAGGCCCTGCTGTGGCGCACGTTGCACGACCTGGAGGCGCTCGCGCCGGCGTTCGTCTCCGTCACCTACGGGGCCGGTGGGTCCGGCCGGGCCCGGACGGTCCGGCTGACGCACCGGATCGCCGCCGAGACGACGCTGCTGCCGCTGGCGCACCTGACCGCGGTCGGCCACTCGGTGGCGGAGCTGCGCCGGATCCTCGGCGAGTACGCGGCGGGCGGCGTCCCCAACGTGCTGGCCCTGCGCGGTGACCCGCCCGGTGATCCGCAGGCCGGGTGGACCGCGCACCCGGAGGGCCTGACCTACGCCGAGGAGCTGGTCCGCCTGGCGGGCTCGGTCGGCGACTTCAGCATCGGGGTGGCCGCATTCCCGACCAAGCACCCACGTTCGGTCGACCTCGACGCCGACGCCCGGGTCCTCGCCGCGAAGGTCCGGGCCGGGGCCTCGTTCGCGATCACCCAGATGTTCTTCGAGGTCGACCAGTACCTGTCGCTGCGGGACCGGGCCACCCGGCTCGGTGTCGACGTGCCGATCCTGGCCGGGGTGATGCCGGTGACCCGGATCGCCCAGGTCGACCGGTTCGCCGCGCTCGTTGGTGCCCCGCTGCCGCGCTCGTTCACCGACCGGCTCGCGGCGGTGGCCGGCGATCCGGTCGCGGTCCGAGCGGTCGGCGTCGAGTTCGCGACCCGGATGTGCCAACGGCTGCTCGCCGAGGGGGTTCCCGGGCTGCACCTGATCACCCTGAACCGCTCGACGGCGACGCGTGAGGTCTTCGACGGCCTTGGGTTGCGTCGGCCGGCCGTGGCCGGCACGCCGGCCGCGGGGTGAGGGCGCACGTCCCGGACCGGGATGCGTACCTGCGTCGGTGGTCGGAACTGCATGGCGGATACGACGTCCGGCGGTCGCGGATGGTGCGCGGCTGGCTGTCGATGGTGCACGTCGTCGCGGCACCGCTGGTGCGCCTGGGAGCAGGGCCGGGGGCGGTGACCCTCGGCGGCATCGTCCTGGGCCTGACGGTGCCGCTGGTGGCGCTCGGCGCGGTGGACCGGCCCCGGCTGGCGTTGCTCTGCTCGGTGCTCATTGTCGTGTCCGGGGTGGCCGACAACCTCGACGGCGCCGTGGCGGTGCTCACCGACCGGGCGTCGCGGACCGGTTTCGTGCTGGACTCGGTCGCCGACCGGGTCGGCGATCTCGGGTACCTGGTGGCGCTGTGGCTGGTCGGTGCCCCCGGCCTGCTGGTCGCGGCAGGCGGCGCGGGCACGTTCCTGCAGGAGTACACCCGCGCCCGGGGCGCCGCGGCGGGAATGGCCGAGGTCGGCGTCGTCAGCATCGCCGAGCGGCCGACCCGGATCATCGTGGCTGCGCTCTTCCTGTTCGGCGCGGGGCTCTTCCCGGACCGGGCCGGGCAGTGGGCCACCGCCGGCGCGGTCGTGTGGGCGGCGGCGCACGCCATCGGCTTCGTCCAGGTCGCCCTCGGCGTGCGTCGCGCCCTGCGCTGACCCCGGCGCGGGCAAGGACGGGGGTTCAGTCCTCGTCGGCGCCCATCACCAGCCCCTCGATGGTGTGCTTCTGCACGATCGGCTCCAGCCGGTCGACCACCGGGCAGTGCAGGTGCTCGCGGACGACCGGCGGCAGGGCCTGGCGGTAGCCGGGGGTCACGGCCGCGTCATGGTGCTCGGCGTTGCCGGCACCGGGCGCGTCCAGGCCGAGCACGAGCACCGGCCGGGACAGCCGGGAGTGGTTGGCCGTCCCGCGGTGGATGGTCAGCGCCGACCGGACCGAGATGTCGCCGCGCTGCGGGTACTTGCGGACGGCGCGCTCCCGGTACCGGTCCCAGATCGACTTCGGCGGGAACATCTGGTGGTCGAACGCCGCGCCGTCGTCGAACTGCGTGCCGGGGGCGATCTCGAACGGGCCCATGTCCTGCGCGGTGTCCACGGTGGTGACGTTGACCGCCAACGAGGTCAGCCGGCGTTCGCGGCGGGTCGGTTCGGGCATCGGGAAGTCACGGTGCCACGGCTGGTCGACCGCGTCGGCGAACGGGATGTCGAAGCCGACTTCGACGATCTCGTAGTCCGGCCCGAGGACCGCGGTCGCGAGCCCGACGATCCACGGGTGGGACGCGAGCTCGGGAAAGCCGCGCAACTGCTCGGGATGGACCTCGACGTACCAGCGCTGCGGGCCTCGGCTGACGGCACCGCCCTCCCGGCTCCGGGCCTCGTCGAACGCGGCGAGCACGTCGGTGTTGAGCCGGTCGACCCAGGCGGGATCGAACGCGCCCTTCAGCCCGACGATCCCGTCGGTGTGCAGCGTCGAGACGAGCTCGGCGCGCCGCACGTCGTCCAGCGGCTCCGTTGACGTGGTGGTCATGGTTCCTCCCGGGTCGGTTGGCTTCGATCCTGCTCCGGACGCGGACGCAACGGAACCGCACCCGCGGGGCGGTCAGGCGGGGCCGATCGCATCGGCGACGATCTTGGCGGACAGCCCGACGAGCGGCAGGCCCCCGCCGGGGTGCGCCGACCCGCCCACGCAGAACAGGCCCGGTACCGGTGAGGCGTTCGCGGCCCGCAGGAACGCCGAACGGGCGCCGTTGGACGACGTGCCGTAGATCGCACCGCCCGGCGCGGCGGTCCGGTCGGCCAGGTCCGCCGGGGTCCGGATCTCCCGCCAGAGCACGCGGTCGCGGACGTCGACCCCGCGGGCGGCCATCACCGCCAGCACCCGGTCGGCGTAGGCGTCGGCGACCCCCGGCGCCCGCCAGTCGACGGTCGAGGAGTCCGCTGCCGGGTCTCCGTGCCGCGGGGCGTTGACGAGGACGTACACGGCCTCGGTGTCGGTGTCGGCGCTGGCCTCGGTGTCGGCGCTGGGTCGGGTCGCCGGATCGTCGGGGCCGGACAGGTAGACAGCCGGGTCCGGCGTGGGTCGGGCGGCACGGGACCGGGTGCCGAACACCGAGTCGAACTCGTCGTCGTAGTCGGCGGGGAACAGCACCGTGTGATGCCGCAGCCCGGGCGTCCGGCCCCGCAACGCCAGCAGCAGCACGAAGCCGGCCAGCGACGGCGTCGCCGCGGCCAGGCGGCGGCGCGCCGACCGGGCCGCCGGCAGCCGCGGGTCGAGCAGTCGGCCGTAGACGTCGGCGGCGTCGGCATCGGCGACGACGACGTCCGCAGTCAGCATTTGACCGTCCGCGAGCACCGCTCCGGTGACCCGGCCGCCGTCCACCGACAGCGACGCGACCTCCGTGTCCAGCCGCAGATCCACCTTCCGGACGCGCATCCGTTGCTGCAGGGCCTCGGCGATCCGGTAGAGGCCGCCCGGGACGTAGAAGCAGCCGAAGGTCTGCTCCACGTACGGCACGGTGGCCAACGCCGCCGGTGCCCGGCGCGGGTCCGACCCGGAGTAGGTGGCGTAGCGGTCGAGGTACGTGCGCAGTCGCGGGTCGCGCAGGTGGGACCGGCCCAGGGCGCGCAGCGTCTGCCAGGGCGCCATCGTCCGCAGGTCCCCGACCCGGCGGGACAGCCGCAGCAGGTCCGCGCCGGTGAGCGCGTTCTCCAGGAACGGCCCGCGAGAGACGGCCCACATCGCCTTCGCCCTTACCGCGAACCGCCGCCAGTCGTCGGCCGCCGCACCGCCGAATGCGTCCCCGAAGGCGTCGACCACCCGGTGGACCCCAACTCCGGGGACGTCGACCTCACTGCCGTCGGCGAACCGGTAGTGGCACGCCGGTTCGACAGGGACGATCTCCAGCTCCCGCTCCAGCGGCCGGCCGGACTTACGGAACGTGTCCCGTAGCACCGCCGGCAGGGTCAGCAGGTGCGGACCGGTATCGAAGGCGAACCCGTCCCGGGAGAAGCGCCCGAGCTTGCCGCCGACGGCGTCGGCCCGCTCCAGCACCGTGATCTGGTGGCCGAGCTTGGCCAGCCGGACCGCCGCACACATCCCGCCGACGCCCGCGCCGACAACGAGAACCCTGCTCACCGAGCCGCACCGCCCGGGACGACGACGGGTCGCCCGCGCCAGCGCAGCGTCCCGCGGTCGTGCTCGCGCCACGAGCGGGCGAGCAGTCCGGTGAACGCCAGCACCGACACGGGATGGGCCAGCGCGTCCGGCCACGCCCGACCGCCGGTCCGCCGCGCCACCAGCACCCGGCCGGTCACGCCGGCGGCGTACCCGACAGCGCCGACCGCGGAGCCGCGCAGGGCCGCCATCGCGGGTACGACATAGGCGAGCAGCAGCAGCCCGGCCACGGCGGCGGACCCGCCGCGGCCGCCGAACGCCGACCACATCGACTTGCCGTACCCGGCGACCAGGTCCGGCCACGTCGGGTACATCCGGCAGGTCGCCAGCTCGGTGCCGTCGACCATCGTGCCGCGGCCGCCGGATGCCTTGACCGCCCGGAGCAGGGCCAGGTCCTCCAGCACGTCCGCGCGGACCGCGGCATGGCCACCGGCGCGCCGGTAGGCGGCGGCGTCGACGACGAGGAACTGCCCGTTCGCCGCCGACAGCGACGGCCGGGCCGAGCGTTCGGCCAGCCGCAGCGGCAGCGTGGTCGCCCAGGACCACTGCAGCAGCGGCTGCACCAGCCGCTGCCCCAGCCCGGTGGCGAGCTGACGCGGGTAGGGGCTGACCAGGTCCAGGCCGGTCGACCTCAGCAGCGCCACGGCCGCGTCGACGGCGTGCGGGGCGAGGGTCACATCGGCGTCGAGGAAGACCAGCACCGACGCGTCTGCGGCGGCGCGGGCAAGCTGATCGCACGCGTGCGGCTTGCCCAGCCAGCCAGCCGGCACCGGTGCGCCGGTCAGCACCCGCACACCGGGCACGCCGGCGAGCACGCTGCGGACCAGCTCCGCAGTGCCGTCGGTGGACCTGTCGTCGAGCACGGTCAGCGACACCGACCCGGGGGAACGAGAGAGCACCGCTCGTAGCGCCTGCAGGCAGGGGCCGACCCGGTCGGCCTCGTCGCGCAGCGGCAATAGCAGCGCGACGGTCTCCGTGGGCGCCGGCGGGTCTGTCGGCGGTCGGCGCAGCGAGCGCAGGTTGGCGGCCGTGTGGGCGGTGAGCGCCAGCGCCATGGCTGTACCGACCGCGGTCAGCGCGTGCAGTGCTCTCACCGCGGGACGTCCCGGGTCCGTGGCGTACGCCGCCAGCAGACGGCGAACGGGGCGGCCACCACGCCCATCAGCAGCCCGGCGACGACCGCGACAGCCGGCCGGCCAAAGAACGCGGCGTTGGCGAGGATGCCGCCGGCCCACGTCCACAGGTAGAGCGCGGCGGCGGGGCCGGGCACGGCGCGCGCCGTCGAACCGGGCAGCCGGATCAGCGCGAACAGTCCGGTCAGGACGAGGGAGACGGCCAGCCACCCCAGGTAGTTCGACACCGGGATGCCCGGGATGCCGGGCACGGCCGTCGCGATGCCGCTGCCGGTCCGCCACGACCAGTGGCCGGCGTTGACCATCTGCGGGTCCAGGAACACGTCCCAGCTGGCCAGCGCCCACGCGCCCGTCAGCCAGGAGAACGCACGGCGGCGACGGACCGGCGCCCGGGCCGCGAGAGCGGTGCCCACCACCCAGGCCGGCCACGCCATCATCACCCAGGCCAGCGGCACGACCAGCGGCACCCCAGCCAGTTTCGGCCCGAGGCTGTCCGCGTAGGTGTACTCGCCGAACGGCACTCCGGTGGACACCCCGACGACCTCGGCGACGAGTCCGATTCCGCCGCCGCCGAGCAGCACCGCCGCTGCCGTGCGCGCGCCGCCGTGGGCCCAGGCACCGGCGACCGACGCGGCCGCGAACACCAGCACCGTGAGTACGGACAGCCGGTCCCGCCCGGTGTTGCCGGCCAGCGGATAGGCGATGTTCAGCCCGACCGTGAGCACCGCACCCAGTGCCGCCAGCCACCACGCCGTCCGGCGATCCGCGGCGGCGTTGGCGTCCCGCCCGGTGACAGCGAGAGCACCGGTCACCGGCCGCCGCCGCCGTCGGAGTTGGCGGCGAAGGTCATGTCGTCGAACGTCGCCCCGGCGAAGGAGCCGGTGATGCGGCGGACGGCGAACCGGGCGAACAACTCCTCGCTGTACCAGCCCTCGACGGGGGTCCGTGCGACGACGGCCCGGTGCTCGGCACGCCGGTAGGCGAACCCGTTCAGGGCGCGCGCGTCGTGCCAGACGCTGAACGTCCCCTGCAGTCCCACCGGTGCCTCACCGATTCCGACAGCCAGGGCGAGACCGGGCACGCGGTGCAGGTCGGTGGACACCGGCGGGACGGCCCGCCAGAACCGCCGCCAGTGCGTCGGCCGGATCCGCGCGCGGGTCAGCGACGCGACGAGCCCGGACGACCGCGGGGTGTCGGTGGCTCCGCCCACCGGGTCGGCACCCGGGCGACCGAACGGCTCGACGCCGGACCACCGGCCCCGGGCGGCTATCGGGTCCAGCTCGGCGACCAGGTGCTCGGCGCTGATCCGGGCCCACCCGCGGCTGGTCGGGTCCTCGGCGAACGCGGCTGCCTGGTCCGCGGTGTCCCAGACGCTGACCAGTCCCCAGCGCAGGGGGTCCGCGTCGCGGGCGGTGAACGTTCGGCCGTCGCCGGTGCCGACCAGCTTGGCGAACCGCAGCCCGGGGCGGTCGCGAACCCGGCGGTCCCAGCCCATCCGCAGCAGCGCCACCGGAACCCGGGACGGCCGGACCGTCCACAGGTCGACACGGACTGCGGGTGGCACCAACCCAGCGTAGGGAGCGCGTACCCCGACGGTCCGGCAGGGCTGACCGGGCCCTAGGCGATCCCTTTCGGCTGCGCCGGCCGACGCGCGAGGAACACGAACTCCCGGCCGGGGCGGTCGGGCGCGTCCCGGACCTCGTCCACGACGTACCCGGCGGCGACCAGGTCCGCCGCAACCTCGTCCCGCTCGCGGAAGCGCAGCACGGAGTCCGACGTCAGGACAGCGCCGTCCGCGGCGAAGACCCGCGTGGCCCGGAAGCTGACCAGCGGTCCGCTGACGTCGGTCACCTGCTCCCAGCTCTCGACCCGCCCGACGCCGGGGATCTCGGTGCTGCGGTAGCTCGCCGGCCGAGTCCACTCGCGCCAGGCGCGGCGCGCCGGGTCGCGGGTCTCCAGGACGAGGGTTCCGTCGGGCCGCAGCGCGTGGTACGTGCCGCGCAGCGTGCCCGCCCAGCCCGCACTGTCGGTGATCGCCTGGGCCACGTTGCCGGTCATCGTCGCGAGATCGACCTGCATCGGGGGGAGGGTCGTCGCGTCGCCGTGGAGCCAGCGGACGTGCTCGGCGCCCGGTTTTGCCCGGGCGATGCGCAGGGAGCCGGCGGCCGGGTCGACGCCGGTCACGTCCAAACCCCGTTGGCCGGGTAGGCGGTCCGCCAGCGACACCGGACGGTTACCGGACGACCCGAAGGCCTCCACGTCGCGCGTCGGGTGTCGCTGGCGGACAGGTCGAGCTGGATCAGCGCGGCGGAGCTCGGCGAGCAGGACCGCGAACGTCCCCGTTCCGCAGCCGACGTCCAGCACGAGCCGGGCGCCGAGCTCGTCGGCGATCGCGAGGTAGACGTCGAGGTCGCTGCGGTCGGCGTCGAGCGCGTCGTAGATCGCCGCCAGCCGCGGGTGTTCGAACAGGGCGTCAGCCACCTCGCTGACCCTAGGGCGGGGTCGCCGGCGACCGCCCCGACCGCCCCGATCGGCCGGGCCGGTGCTGGCCGCGGTCGGTCAGAGCCCGGCGAGCAGGTCCAGCAGAGCGGCGGGCGCACGGGTGAGGTGCGAGTGCTCCCGGGAACCGACGGTGGTCTGGGTGAGGGTCCGCCGGCAGCCGTCCAGTTCGACGTAGACGGTCGACTCATAGCCATGTGTTGGGGCGATCACCGCGAAGTGGGTGGCCTCGGAACGGCAGGCCGCCGCGGGACGGCCACTGGTGAGCAGCGCTCCGAGTCGGCGGCGCTGGTCGGGACTCAGGACCCCACCGCGCTCAAACGTCCCACCCGGTTTCGGGCTGCCCAGCTCGCTGGCCGGGACCCGGTAGACGCAGCCCCGCAGAGTGCCGTGGGGGGCCGAACGGGTCCACGGTCGGCTCGAGCGTCGGCGCGGAGGTCGGGGCCGGACCGGAGGCCGACACCACGTGGACCATGTCCGACCACTGCTCGGTGCAGCCGGCCCGGACGGCAGCGGCCGACTCCGTCTGGCGGATCGTCCACGTCGCGACCGTCCGCGCGGGCAGGGCGGTCAGTGCGGCTGTCACCTCCGCCCGCGGTCCGCCGCAGTCAGCGGACGGCAGGGCCGGGCGGGTCCAGCGGCCGCCGGCGTCGAGCAGGAACAGCCAGAGTGAGCCGTAGCCGACCAGGGAACAGGCGCCGTCGTAGGGCGGCCGGTCCGGTAACCGCAGCGCCGCCACCAGCCGGGCGACGGCGGCCGGGTCGGTGGTCAGCCGTTCGATACCGACCTGGTCCTCGCTGCCGTCGGCGTTTCGGCGGCTGTCGGTTTGGCAGAGCACGACCGATTGCACCGCGAACGTCGCTGTCAGCCGGGTCAGCGGCCTGGCCCCACCGTCCGCCGGCGCGAGCGGATCACCGACCTCGGCGCGGCAGGACGTCCAGGTGCCATGCGGCCGGGCGCTCGCTGCGGGCGCACGGGGTGGTACGGCGCTCGCCGAGGCGATCGGCGCCGGGGCGGCACCTGTGCCCGGACCGACCACTGGGCCAGCCCCTGTTCCTGGGCCAACCCCTGTTCCTGGGCCAACCCCTGTTTCTGGGCGGACCCCGCATCCGGCCCCGACCGCCAGCATCGCGAGAACGACGCACGCGGACCTCGTTGCGTTCCATCCGGGCATCTGCCTGCCTCCTGCGTCGGTGACGGCGGTCCGACGCAGCGCGCTGGCAGCCGGTTCCACGCAGCGCGCTGGCAGCCGGCCCCACCCCGCGGGCCGAGCGCGCGGGTTGCCTGGCCCGCTGCCGAGGTCGGCGGTCGGCGGGTGGAACCGTCACTGGAGCGTCGACGTCCCACAGCCATGGGGACTGGTCGGAGCCGCGGGGCCACAGTCGTGCTGGCCGCATCGACGATCGGGTGCGTGGCGGCCTGCGGACACCAGGTCGCCAGCTCGGGCGCGCCGGGCGCGGTGTCCGGGAGCTCCCCGACGTCCCGGTCGACGGCGCAGCCGACCGACGCCTCACCCCGGTACGTCGTCTCCCGAGTCACCGTGGCGACGACGATCGACGGGGAGATGCACCTCGCACCGCCGGCGGGGGACCGGCCGGACATCAGCGGGCCGCAGGCATTTGCGGTCGCCCGTCGGCAGTTCGGGGACCCGAAGGGGACCACGACGCCGAGAGTGGTACTCACCAGGTACACGAACAGGTCACAAGGCGTCGACAGGCTCGTCTGGGCCGTCATCGACTTCGGCGGGTCCTGCCAGCCCGTCGGTCCGAACCGCGGTCCGTCCGCGCCACCACTGCCGGCAGAGCACCCGTGCCTGTCCATCACGTTCCTCGACGCCCACACCGGGCAGGTCGTCGGCGGCTACGGCACGGGTGACTCAAGGGTCGTCGATCCACCCGTCCACTGAGCCTGGATCCGCCGGGGTGGTGGGTGGGTCGTGGCGGACGGATGCCCCGGTGGCCAGTGAAGGTGGGACTTGCGACAGTTTCCAACCCTCGAGGGACAGGGGCACCCGGTAGATGCGCGTCTCGCAGAGGGTTCCAGCGGATTTCCATGACCCGAACCGGGTGTCGGTCGCGGGTCTTGTCCCCGCGCTGGCCGTGGCAGAGCGGGCCGGGTTGCACGAGGTGGTCGCCGAGCGGGTGGCCGGGTCGGCGGGGGCGAACGTGGCGGTCAACGTGTCCGTGGTGGTCGCGGGGATGGTGGCCGGCGCGAGCAGAATCGAGGACTCGGACGTGCTCGGGCACGGGGTGATGAGCCGGGTGCTTATCGGGGTGCAGGCCCGGACGGCGTTGGGCACGCGACCTGCCGGCCTACGCGTTTGGGCACGTGCGCCAGCTGGACGCGGTCACCTCCTGGGCGTCGGAAAGCCTCGCCGGGCGGGTCTCGCGGTTGCTGGCCGGGGGGACCAGGTGGCGGCCTACCTCGACATCGACGACACCATCCGGGAGACCGACGGCTACGCCAAGCAAGGCGCTACCTACGGCTGCTCCTGTCAAGTACCGGGTTTGACGGAGACATCGAAGGCTGGAGGGTTGACAGATGGTCGCACGCCGGGCGTATCCGGAGGAGCTGGGGGAGCGGTCGGTGAGGTTCCCCGCTCCGGTATCCGAACGTGGTCTAAGACCGGACCGAGCAACGCCTGGTCTGGTGTCGCCGAGATCCGGTTCCACCACGACCACCTTCCATCCCCGAGCTGAGCAGGTCACCGCAAGGCTGATCGTGCGCCGGGTCCGCCAGCTCAACCAGGACAGTGTTCCGGCCAGCGAGGGCGAGCTGTTCCCCGGCTACCGACACCGGGCTGAGAGCACAGGACGCCGAGGCCGCCCGCCGGGTCCGCCCGGGCCTACCGACCGGCTGGCCCTGGCACGACGCCTGCACCCAGCTGTTCACCACCGCTTGCGGACCACCCTGCCCGGCCACAACCTGACCACCCCAGCCGCCCAGCCGCGGACCGGCAGGTCCCACCGCGCCCGACACCGAAGTCACCCCTGAGCGCCCGTTGTTGCTCACCCAGGAACGCTCGCCGGCGGATCCAGGCTCAGCCGCGACAGTCCGTTCGGCCAGTTCCGGGCCGGCGTCTACGCGGTCCGGAAGTGCTGGTTCGCCCGCTGCCGGTCGACGCCCCGGACAAGGGACCGTTCCCACCGGGTCGCCAGCGACTGGTCATCCACTCGCCGGCTCCCTGTGCACCGCGGGAACGAGACAAGTTCATGTCCAAGACGTTGACTTAGCGCAGCGCAGACCGTAGCGTCCCAACTACAGCGAGCTAGAACACGTGCCGGGAAGGTCCAATGAAGGCTTCGTCTCGAAATCCGTTCGCGAGGACCACAATACTTGCCGTCGGGTTGTCCTTGTTTTCTGGGTTCACCTTAATTCATCGGCGGAAGCCAGTCCAGGGACGCCTCGGCCACTGACCATTCATTCGAGTGAAGCGAACGTCGCCCACGTCACCCGAGCAGGACTCACCGCCCTGATGGACTATGCCGAGAAGCACGGAGACGCAATCGGTGGAGTGGGTACCGATCTGCAGAATAACCTATTCGTCGATATTGTCGATGGGGCAGCCGCATCCGCCACGCGGGCGCAAGTGGACACTGTCCTGAGTCAGTACAGTGAGACGGCTGGTCAGTACGCGGTGACCATCCAGAGCGTCCAGTTTGGTCTCAATCACCTCCAGGGAATAGTCACAGAGCTGGCAAGTCCCGTCGGTGTAGGTCTCACTCTACGACCCGTCCTGAAAAATTGGGGCGTTGATCCCGTCAAGAATCAGGTGACGATCGGGGTTCCCGAGCTGACGCCCAACGTGAGCTCAGTCTTGTCTAGGGCTTTCGGTGACGCGGTCAGCCTTTTGGTGTTCACCGAAGACGCCCACACGCTCTCGGTTACTCGTGGATCGGACATTCAGCCCTACAACGGGGGCGACCGTATCGACAACATTAGCTACGGCAACTCCTGCACATCGGGCTTCCCCGTGAACCTCGCGCAGGGCGGTAGAGGAATGTTAACGGCCGGTCATTGCGGCAACCGAACTTCGACATCGGCCGATCACTTCAACAACGGCGGTCACGCGTTTGGCCACATTGGTGAGCGATCCCTAGGAAGTGGTACTGACAAGCTCGACTCGGCGGTGCTCGTTGACCAGACCTATTCCACGCTCATTTTTACCGGAACGTCGGCCAGCGCGCCCGTTAAGGACCGCGCAACAGTCTCGGTCGGCGATATGCCCTGTTTCAGTGGGTCGTACACGAACAACGTATGCGGGAGGTCCCGCGTACTCGAACCCGATCGGTGTGCGTCAGCGACGGATCAAAGATTCGGCACGACCGTCAGCTGTCACCTTGACGGGTTCTCCAACCCGAGCGCCAGCATTCAACCCGGAGACAGTGACGGTCCCGTGTATGACAACACTACCGGCGGGATCCTCGCAAAGGGGACCATCACCTCAACCACGTCGACGGAAGGCTTCTACGAAGAGGTCCTGTGGCAGCTACGACAGTGGAACGTCACACTGGCGACCTCGTGACCAGGAAGCGCCCTCATGCGCTTTTTGCGACCTTGGCAGCGTCGATGTGTCTTACCTTCGGCTGCTCGAACGGCCAGACCAACGAGCCCGCCGCAAACGGTCAGGTCGAGTCAGCTGTCCCCCGAAGCCTCCAGCAACAGCAGGCTCGATGTGTCACCACTATCAAGTCGAATGACCCTAGATTGGCCCTTCTTTCGGTCAACGCTCGCGTGTCGGTTGTAGAGTTGTGCGGCGTTGGCGCCAATATCGGCCATCCTAGGAATATTCGTGTTAGCGCATCGATGCCGCAGTTCGGACGTCTAGTTGCCAGCCTAAAGCTGCCGAATACCCCTGACCCCGGGCAGTGTAACCTTGCAGCTTATCCGGTACCGTCTATTGCGGCCATCCTCGACGACGGGTCAGTCGTTCGTCCAGGCGTCGGCGGGAACAGGTGTTTCCCTAACAAGCAAGTTCTCGACGTGATTGCGGAAATTAGCGGACGGCGATACGGCACGGATTCGTGAAAAGTTCCGCCCGAACGCCTCGCGGCTCATTTCGGTACTTGCGGTCATAGGGTCGGTGCACCGCTGGGATGATGGGCGGAAGTGCGGTACGGCATGGCGAGGCTGGCTGACGGGCATCGCAAGGCACGTCCGCAGCTGGGCCCGACGATGCACGGACTGCAGCGATTGCGCGGCCCGTGCGCCTACGTCCGCGCGGCTGCTGTCGGGGGGCTGAACGCGGACGCGTAATCGGTGGCGAACTGCTCGAAGGATCGGGGCGGCCGGCCGAGCACGGCCGTGACATCCTCGCTGAGCCACTCGGCGTCACCCTCGGCGACCAGGCTGAGTGCCTGAGCGTTCATCGTCGCCAGCGGCTCCGGGAGACCGGCGCGCATCATGGCCTGCTTGTCCTGCTCGAAGGTGCCCGGACGATAGGCGATAGCACGACCGAGCACCCGCGAGAGCGTTTCGGCGACATGGGCGTAGGTGATCAAGGCGGGGCCGGTCAACCAGTACGTCTTTCCCGCATGGCCTGCGGGCGAGTCCGCGACCTCAGCCGCGACCGCGGCGACGTCCCGGGCGTCGACCATGCCTACCCGGCCCGCCCCGGCTGACGAGCCGAACCCGCCCGTCCTGTCGACGGCAGGCGCCAGCGCCAGCACGTTCTGCATGTACGCGTTCGAGCGCAGCAGGGTGTGAGCGAGCCCGGCGGCGACGAGTCCGGCTTCGATCTCGGACTGCCCGCGACGGCGAGCGATGGGCGAGTCCGCGGAGGCCTTGCTGGTGGCCTTGACCACATGCTCGACGCCTGCCCGACGGGCGCTGTCGATGACGTTGAGCTCCTGGGCTGGCACCGCCGGGCTCACGAGCACCACCGAGGTGACCCCCTCCATCGCCTGGTCGACGGACGCCGGCGAATCGAGGTCGCCGACAACCACGTCGGCGCCCAGGTCGCTCATCGCGGCCGCGTTCTCCGGTGTGCCCAGCAGTACCCGCACCGAGACCTCTCGACGCCGGAGCAGCCGCACCGTCTCGGAACCCACCTTGCCGGCCGTCGTCACCAAGATCATCCGGGTCAACCCCTCGATCGCCTGTCAAGGCGGGACATCGGCCGCAGCTGGTCACTGGAGACCAGCTGAACAACGCTCCAGGCTCATCTGGCGGAAGCCGATGAACTAGCGCGCGATGGCGATGGTAGCGACCAGTGCAGCTCGTCGATGAGGGAGTCGGTGGAGCCGCGAGCAGATGCGATCAGGTGTCGGACCGGGCTACGAGCAGCTCGAGCGCGCCTTCAGCGCGGTCATGCCCGACAGTCTGTTGGGTCCAGTTGAATCGGGCCGCCGTGCACACCAGGAGATCAGGTGCTTGCCAGGTACTCGAACGCGTGTTCGAATAACCGGGGGTCGGCCGCACCGCCGCCTACCGTGGCTGGTTCCACAGCGGGTCGGGGCCACAGCGGGTCGGGGCCACAGCGGGTCGGGGCCACAGCGGGTCGGGGCCACAGCGGGTCGGGGCCACAGCGGGTCGGGGCCACAGCGGGTCGGGGCCACAGCGAAAGGCGCAGGGATGATCGGCGACGCCGGCCCGTTCCCGGACGACACCGGCTGCTCCATCCTGCACGTCGACATGGACGCCTTCTACGCCTCCGTCGCCCTGCGCGACCGCCCCGAGCTGCGCGGCCGGCCGATGGCGGTCAGCGGTGGCGGCGCCCGCGGCGTGGTGCTGTCCGCCACCTACGAGGCCCGCCGGTTCGGCGTCGGCTCGGCGATGCCGGTAGCCCGCGCCCGCGCCCTGTGTCCGGAGCTGGTCACGTTGCCGGCCGAGCACAGGATCTACGGCGAGGTCTCGCGCGAGGTGATGGAGATCCTGCGCTCGGTCACCCCCCTGGTGGAGTCGCTCTCACTCGACGAGGCGTTCCTCGACGTCGCGGGCGGTCGCCGGTTGCTCGGCAGCCCGGTCGCTATCGCCCGCCTGCTGCGCGCGCGGATGGCGACCGAGCTCGGCCTGCCGTGCTCGGTCGGGGTTGCTCCGACGAAGTCGCTGGCCAAGCTCGGGTCGCGGGTGGCGAAGCCGAACGGCATCCACGTCGTCCCCGTCGACGGGGTCGCAGCATTCCTCGATCCGCTGCCCATCGGTGCCTTGTGGGGGATCGGGGAGAAGACCGGGGCCCAACTGGGCAGGTTGGGCATCCGGACCGTCGGCGAGCTCGCGCAGATCCCGGAGCAAACGCTGCGGGCGACGGTCGGGCGGGCCGGGGCGGAGCACCTGGTGGCAATGGCGACCGGTCGGGACGCCCGCCGGGTCGACCCCGGGGTGACCGAGCGGTCCTGCGGTGCCGAACGCACCTTCGAGGCGGACATCACCGACCCGGCCGTGCTGCGGCGCCACCTGCTCGACCTGGCAGTGCGGACTGCCGAGCGACTGCGCGCCGCGGGGTCGGCGGCGTGGACGGTTTCGGTCAAGGTCCGCCGATCGGACTTCCGGACGCTGAGCCGCTCGACGACGCTGGGGACACCGACCGACGTTGCCCGGCACATGCACGACGCCGCGTGCCGGATGCTGGCCGGGCTGGAACCGACCGGGCCGGTCCGTCTCGTCGGCATCCGGGCCGAGCGCCTGGTGCCCGTCGAGTCGGTCAGCATCCAGGCTGCACTCGGGGACCCCGAGCACGGATGGCGGGACGCCGAAATCGCGATCGACGGTCTCACCGCGCGGTTCGGCTCCGGTTCCGTGCGCCCGGCGAGCCTGCTCGGGCGTCCCAGCACGGCGGCGAGACAGGTGCGGCCGGATGCCGGAGGTCGCCGCTGACGGCGGTTGAGGCAACTTCTGACGGCGGGTGTTTCGGGCCCTACACTTCCAGAGGTCAGGTCGGGCCGGCCGGCGCGCGGATGGCCGTGATCCGGCTGTTCGGCCATGACGACAGGTCTGACCGACACCCCGACCCACGACCACCTCTCCGGGCGACCGGCTGGTGGTCCTCGCAGTTGCAGGGGGAACCATGCCTCTCTCCGAACACGAGCAACGGCTGCTCGAGCAGATGGAGAGAGCTCTGAGCGCGGAAGATCCCCGGCTGGCATCCGCGCTTCGCGGGTCGGCGTCGGCTCGCCGCCGGCGTCGGACGATGGCGCTGTCGGTGTCCGGATTCGTCATCGGGCTGATCCTGCTGATGGCCGGGGTGGTGTTCCCCGGCCTGGTCCCCGTCAGCATCATCGGCTTCGTCCTGATGCTGGTGTGCGTCGTCACCGCCGTGAACGGCTGGCGGGTGCGCGGTCCGAACCTGTTCGTCGTCGACCCCGGCGTCCCCGGGGCCCGCCGGGTCGGGGCGACCAGCCGGCAACGCGGCGGTCGTCCCGTTCCCGGCCGGGCAGGCGCGTCCCGCAGCGAGCGCCCGGACCGGCCGCATCGCCCGGCGCCGTCCGGGTCGTTCATGGACCGCGTCGAGGAGCGCTGGCGCCGCCGCCGCTCCGACCGAGGCTTCTGATCCCGGCCTCATCAGTCCGGCCTCATGAACCCGGCCTCATGAACCCGGCCTCATGAGCCCGGCCTCGCGGACGCGCCCGCAGACCCGGGTCAATGCGCCGGGAGTCCCGGGAGCCGGCGTCGGACCGGCTCCGGGAGCAGGAAACCCGCCAGCCGGTTGCGTCGCGCGCTGACCACGCGCAGCGCCTGAACCACCGTGGCCACGTCGGCACGCAGTGTCGACAGGTCCGGTTCCATCCCGTCCGGGGCCGCGTAGCGGACACGTTCGGCCAGCTGCACGAGCCGATCGACCGCGCCGGTGACCGCAGGCGGCACGGCCACGTCAGGCGGCACGGCTACGTCAGGCGGCACGGCTACCGCGGGCGGTAAGGCTTCCCCTGTCGGTGCGCTCGTGCCCGCAGTCGCGGCGCCGACCACGGACAGCACCTGGCGGGCAGCCGCCCGTGGGCTGGCCGCCGCCTCCCAGCGCGACCCGGCCTCGGCCAGCGCCGACCGCACCTCGTCCCAGGCCAGCTCGACCTGGGCCGCCGAACCGCCGCGGGCCCGCGCCGCCGCCCGCCGCCGCCGCCACCACAGCAGCACACCGAGGTGCGGGGCTAGCAGGACGACCGCGACGCCTCCGACCACGGCCGCACCGACGGCGACCCGGTGTCCCGGCGTGCTCCCGGCCGGCTGCGTCGTCGCGGCCGGACCCGCAGCGGTTTCCGCCGGCGCGGACCGCTGGGGAAGCACCGGGGCGGCGGACGCCGAGGCCGGCGGGGACGCGGGGTCTGCCGCGGTCGGTGTCGGGGTGGCGTAGGCGGGTGGGTTGCCGGTGCGGGTGGCCGGCGTCGGTTCGAACCGCAGCCAGCCGTACCCGGGGAACCACAGCTCCGGCCAGGCATGGGCGTCCCGGGCGGTCACCGTCACCGTGCCGTCGCCGGCGGACGCACCGGGCAGGAAACCGGTGACCACGCGCGCGGGGATGCCCACCTGCCGCGCCATCACCGCCATCGTCGCGGCGAACTGCTCGCAGTACCCGCGCTTGTCGCTGAGGAAGCGGCTCAGCGCGCCGTTGGACGTGCCCTCCCGGTACCCCGCGTCGTAGGTGAAGTCGGTCCGGAACCAGTCCTGCAACGCGACCGCGCGGTCGTAGTCGGTCCCGGCGCCGGCAGTCACCCGACGCGCGGTCGCGGCCACCTCCGGCGGCAGGTCGCCCGGCAGCGCAAGGTCCTGGCTGCGGATGTCGGCCGGGATCGACGCACCCGAGTCGGCGGCCTGACGCAGCCGGTTCGGGTCGACGACCGGCGGCGTGCTGTCGACGCTGTACTCCAAGCCGCCGCTGGTGCCCTGCCGCAGCGAGAGGACGTCGAGGTCACGGACGTCGGTACGCCAGGGCCCCGCCACCCGGACAGCGGACGCGGGATAGGGGATCGGCAGGAACTGGCTCCGCAGGCCGTCGGCGACCCGAACCGTGGTGGTCACCTTCGTCCGGGGGACGTCGGCCGCGAGTCCACTCGGCGGGGGCAACGGCTCGCTCGCCGGCTGTAGATCCGGCGGGCCCGCGGTCCACCGCCGTCCGTCGAACTGCTCCAATGTGCGAAGGCGCAGGTACGGGGCCGACCCGTCGCTCGTGCGATAGGTCAGCACAGGGACGTCGTCGGGCTGGTTGAGGTTGCGCCGCAGCTGGACCAGCGGGTCGGTGACGACCAGCACCGAGCCGCCGGGATCCCCAGCGCCCTCCCCGTCGACGCTCGGCTGGTGGTAACCGAGGTGGTACACGGCCCCGACCCCGGGGCCGGGCACCGCCGCAGCGACGACCAGGGCCAGGCCGACCGCGGCCAGCCCGACCCGTACACCTGCGCCCCCGGCGCGCGGTTGAGTAGACCGGCCGGGCGCGAACAGCACCAGCGCCAGGTACGCGGCGGCCGACACGGTGAAGCCGAAGCCGCCGACCCCGGCCGGCGCGCAGATCATCGTGACCAGGTGCACACCGAGCAGCGGGATCGCTGCCAGCGCCGGGACGCGCCAGGTCACGACCAGGTGGTCGACGACCACCGCCACCAACCCGAGCCCCGCGCAGACCAGCAACAACATGCCGGTTCCGGTGACCACGGGTGGGGCCGCGGTGTCGATCACCTCGAACGCGGCCGCGAGCCGATCACGCACGGCCCCCGGCGTGGCAACCGTCGGAAGCATGCCGCCGCGCAGGCTGTCCCCGGCGCCGACGACGACTACCCAGGCGCCGGCCAGGAGCACCTGAGCCACCATGACGACCGGCCAGGGCGCTCGCACCCGTCTCGCGGTCCACCCGGTGGCGACGACGACCGCGACGGTGACCGCGACCGCTGCCCACCATGACGAGCCGACCAGCAGCGGCCGCAGCACCCCGGCGGTCGCGGCGACGGACACTCCACCGAGCACGGCCGCCCAGGTCGTCATGGCCGGCCCCGCCCCTCGCGAGCCCGCTCCACCCGCCGGCGACATGCCGTCCCGAGCCGACGCCCGCGGTTCCGGCAGCGAGGGAGGTCCGCCAGCCGGCCGGGCGGTCCGGGCAGCGAGGCCCGCGCCGGTCGCCACCGACCCGCTCACCGCGTCGCCCGACTGCCGCCGACGGAGGACGCAGGGCCGGCTGGGGTCGCCGGGCCGACGGAGGACGCAGGGCCGGCCGGGGACGCAGGGCCGACGGAGGACGCAGGGCCGGCTGGGGTCGCCGGGCCGGCGAATGACGGGGACCGGCCCGATGCTTGCGCGGCGGCCCACGCGGCGGGCACCGTGTCACCGCGGGCGACCTCGACCGTCTGCCAGCCCTGCGCGGCAAGCGCCGACCGCACGCCGGCGGGCGTTCCGCGGCCGACGGTGCGACCACCGGTCCGGTCGGGAGTCCAGTCGGTGGTCCGCAGGAGGAAGGCGATCGCCGTCGAGCGGCCGGCCCGCAGGTCGGCGAGTTCGGGAAGGTCCTCGGCGCCCACCGATCCCAGGATGGCGACGACGGTGTGGGTGCCGTGTCCGCTACCCGCCGGACCGAGAGCGTCCGGGTTGGTGATCCGGCCCGGACCCGCCCCTGGGGCCCGCGGCCGGGCCGTGACGCCGACCAGCCGGTCCAGTGCGTCCCGCGCGACGCGGGCGCGGTCGGCCGGCGTCCCGCGGCCGGCCGTCCGTCCCATGCGTCCCATGCGACCCCGTCCGGCGACCAGTCCGGGCACGCCGGTCATCGAGCGGGCGGTCTCGGCGACGAGGTCGACCTCGTAGCCGAGTCGGCCCGCGTGGTCCACCACGCTGGCGGCCGCCGACACAGCCCACTCGAACGACGAGTCCGGACCCACGCCGGTGAAGTCAGCTGCCCTGGTGTCCCCGCCGCTGAAGTCGGCTGCCCTGGTGTCCAGGACGACCGTCAACCGGGACTGCCACGGCTGCTCCTCCTGGCGGACCATCAGGCTGCCGCGGTGGGCGCTGGAGCGCCAGTGCACGCGGCGGACGTCGTCGCCTGACTGGTATTCCCGCACCGAGCTGTCCTGCTCACCGGCGACCCCGACCGACCGGCCGCGCCCGACGGCGGCGGCGCCGCCCGGCCCGCCGCCCGGCCGGCCCGTGAGCCGGTGCACCGTAGGGGTGACCGTCAACACCGTCGCGCGCCCGGCGGCCCCGTCGGCGTCGGTGGCGGCGGTCCGGGACAGTCGGAGGACCCCGAAGGGGTCGGCCACGACCACCTGGGCGGCGGGGAGCTCATGCACGCCGCGGGTGGTGGCGGTGAGGGCCAGCGTCGCGGACCGCCGCTCGTCGCCGCGCAGGACACCGACCCGACGCCGGGCGCCGGTTCCGCGGGGCGCGCCCGCCCGGGCGAGAGCACCGGTCAGCGGTTGGACGAGGACCGCTCCGGCGATCGGCAACCGACCGGCGTTGGCGACGGTCAGGGTGAGGACGCTGGTCTCGCCGGGCCCGATCCGGGGCCGGTCCAGCGACTGGCTCAGCGACAGCCCGCTGCCCGATGCCGCGAGCACCAGCGCGCCGCCGGCGACCAGGGCCAGGGCGAGCACCCCGATCCGGACCAGCTGCTGCTCTGCGGTCGCCAGCCCCACCACGCAGCAGAGCAGGCCGACGGCGAGGAAGGTCCGACCCCGCCCGGTGGTCGCGGTCCACATCCGGCGGGTCATCGGGTCATCACCCGGCCCGTCACCGCGGCTGTCACCGACGCCGTCACCGGGCGGCTGAGCGGGGCAGCGGGACCCGCTGGACGAGCTGGGCGACGACGGTGTCGGCGGTCAACCGGTCAAGAGCGGCCTCACCGGACATCAGCAGCCGGTGGGCCAGCACCGGAACGGCGAGGGCCTGGACGTCGTCGGGGAGCACGTGGTCCCGACCGTCGAGGGCCGCCTGCGCACGCGCCGCCCGGACCAGGTGCAGGCCGGCTCGCGGGGAGGCACCGAGGGCCAGGTCGCGGTGGTCGCGGGTGCTGGCGACCAGGGCCAGGACATACCGCTTGACCGCCTCGGACAGGTGGACGCCGCGGACCGCCGCCACCAGCGCCGCCACGTCCCGACCGGTGACGACCGGGTCCAGATCCTCGACCGGTGAGGCGGCGCTGTGGCTGTCGAGCATCGCCAGCTCCGCGTCGGGACCGGGGTAGCCCAGGGAGAACCGCATCATGAACCGGTCGCGCTGGGCCTCGGGCAGCGGATAGGTGCCCTCCATCTCGACCGGGTTCTGGGTGGCGACCACCAGGAACGGCTCGGCGAGGGTGTAAGTGGTCCCGTCGACGGTCACCTGGCCCTCGGCCATCGCCTCCAGTAATGCGCTCTGCGCTTTCGGCGACGCCCGGTTGATCTCGTCGCCGATCACGACGTTGGCGAACACGGCGCCGGGCTTGAAGTCGAAGCTCGCGGTCTCGGCGTTGAACACGCTGACGCCGGTGATGTCGCTCGGCAGCAGGTCGGGGGTGAACTGGATCCGGCGGACCGGGCAGTCGATCGCCCGGGCGAGGGCGCGGGCGAGCATCGTCTTGCCGACGCCGGGGACATCCTCGATGAGCAGGTGGCCGCCGGCGAACAGCGCGACGACCGCCTGCCGGATCCGGTCGTCCTTGCCGGTGATCACCTGGCCGACCGCTCGGGCGACGGCGTCGCCGGCGCGGGCGACGTCGGCAACTCCGGGCAGTCTGCGTGTGCCGCCGTCCAGACCGGCCACCGCCGGGATCGGCTCGTCACCCACCCGGTGCCGGCCGTTGAGGTCGGCGCTGGGAGCCGTTCCGGCAGCGAGATCGGCAGCGGCCACGCGACGTCCTCCGGATGGCTGGTCGGGTGCTCCGGGCCCAGAACGGCCGCTGGCGGGACGCCCCATGGCAGGGACTCGACGGGCGCGGCTTAACCAAAACGTAGTGAACAACCGGCCGAGGTGCACGGGGTCGCCGAGCGCCTGCACTCACCGGCTGCCGGGCTGTCCGGACCGTCGCGCCCGGGTGGGGGCGGCGGCTGCCTCGGAGCCCCGGTGCAAGGGGGTCCAGTGGAGTACCGTGGGGCGAAGTGGAGGATCGCGGAGCCACCGTGCCGGGCCGTTCCACCGACCGGCGATCCACCGACAGGCGCTCCACCGACTGGGGACGGGAGGGACCGTGTTCCTCGGCACCCACACCCCGCGCCTGGATGACAAGGGCCGGCTCGTCCTGCCGGCGAAGTTCCGCGACGACCTGGCAGCGGGGCTCGTGATCACCCGTGGCCAGGAACGTTCGCTGACGATCTGGCCGGTGGCTGGCTTCACCCGGTTCACCGAGCGGGTACAGGCCGCGCCGCAGACCAGCCGCGAGGTGCGCGACTACCTGCGGATGCTGTTCGCCGGGGCCTCGGACGAGATTCCGGACAAGCAGGGTCGGATCACCGTGCCTCCGCTCCTGCGCAGCTACGCGGAGTTGGACCGCGAGTGCGTGGTCATCGGGATGAGTGACCGGATCGAGGTGTGGGAGACCTCCCGTTGGGAGCGGTACTCCACCGAGCACGAGGCGGGCTTCGCCGAGTTGAACAGCGAGGTGATGCCGATCACCTGAACCGCCGCGCCAGACCCGTGTCCCGAGGTCTCCGCCCGCCCGCCCCGAGGCACCTTCCCCGGCGCCGGGACGCCCGAGCGGTCGGAGCCCTGGAGACACGGACCAGTGCAGACGCGCTCGACACAGCGACACGTACGGCGGCAGCGCGGAGGGAGATGTGGATGTGACGGATGAGCCTGCTGTGACAGGTGATTCGGGTCTGACCGCGCTCGGCGCCGGGATGCCCGATGCGCGCACGAGCCCCGGTCACCTACCGGTGCTGGTCGACCGCGTCGCCGCGTTGCTGACGCCTGCTCTCGGTCCGGGCACGGTCGTCATGGACGGGACGGTCGGCCTCGGCGGCCATGCCGAGGCCTTGCTCGCGGCGACCGGCGACCGGGACGACCCGGCCCGGGTGGCCGGGACGCCGGTGCTGGTGGGCATCGACCGCGACCCGGCGGCACTGGAGATCGCGGCCCGGCGCCTGCGCCGGTTCGGCGACCGGGTGCGGCTGGTCCACGCCGTCAACGACGACCCGGCCGGGGTGTTGCGCCGGGCCGGCGTCAGCGACCTCCCGGTCGCCGGGATGCTGCTCGACCTCGGCGTGTCCTCCCTGCAGCTGGACGACGACGATCGAGGCTTCTCCTACGCCCGCGACACGCCCCTGGACATGCGGATGGACCCGACCACGGGGATCGACGCGGCGGGTGTCCTGAACACCTACCCGGTCGAGGAGCTCACGCGGGTGCTGCGCACGTTCGGTGAGGAGCGGTACGCCCCGGCCATTGCCCGGGGGATCGCGGCCGCGCGCACCCGTGGGCCGTTGCGCACCAGCCGGGATCTCGTCGACGTCGTGGTGGCCGCCTACCCGCGGGTCCGCCCGGGGCGTGGCGGGCGGCGCGAGAGCGGTGGTCACCCGGCGAAGAAGACCTTCCAGGCGCTGCGCATCGAGGTCAACGGCGAGCTCGACGCACTGAGCCGGGTGCTGGGCGCCGCGGTCGACCTGCTGACCGACGGCGGGCGGATCGTGGTGCTGGCCTACCACTCCGGCGAGGACCGCCGGGTCAAGCAGTCATTCGCGGCGGCCGCGCGGCCCGACGTGCCGGACGACGTGCCGGTCGTTCCACCCGGCCGCGGCCCGCGCCTACGGCTGCTGACCCGGGGCGCGGAGAAGGCGTCCGCGGCCGAGCTGTCCGCCAATCCGCGGGCGTCCTCGGCCCGGCTGCGCGCCGCGGAACGACTCGCCCGGGTCGGTGCCGCGTGAGCACCCGAGCGATCGAGAGCACCCGTCTGTCCCAGGAGCCCACCACATGAGCCTCGCCGAGGTCGACGCCCTGTCCCTGCTGGACCCTGCCGCGCCGGCTGCCGCTCCGGTGGCCACGTCGCAGCGGTCGGCGAGCGTCGCTCTCGCCGACCCGGTCCGCCCGGCCTCGCGGCTGGTCGTCGCTCCGGCGGTCGCTCCGGCCGCCGGCCCGCGGCGACTCCCGTTCGTGCTCACGCTGGTAACGCTGCTCGCGGTCGGGCTGGGCGCGCTGCTGCTGCTGAACACCGTGATGGCGCAGGACAGTTTTCGGGCGTCTCGACTCGCCCAGCAGTCCGCCCAGCTGCAGGCGCAGCGCCAGGCGCTGTCCGAGCAGGTCGACAGGCTGCAGTCACCGCAGTCGCTCGCGCAACGCGCGGCGGCCCTCGGGCTGGTCCGGCAGACGGACCCGCCGATCCTCGACCTCGGCACAGGGACCGTCACCGCGAGCCGATGAAATCGGGAACGGGAAACGGCCCGTCGCAGCCGGGTCGTTACCGCGCCTGGCCCCGGGCGCCGCGAAGATGAGTCGACCAGGACGGCACCGGACCGATCGGGCGGGGGAGCAGCTGTGACACGACCGCGCACGGGCAGCGCGCGCACGGGCAGCTCGCTCGCGACCAGCGGTCGCGCCGGCAGGCCCGCCACATACCGGCTGGCCAACGCCGGGGGGCGGCTGCGGGTCGCGGTCACCGCTCTCGTCTTCGTCCTCTCGCTGTTCGGTGCCCGCCTGTTCCAGCTGCAGGTCGCCGACGCCTCCGTGCGCGCCGCGGAGGCCCGTCAGGCACGCGTGCAGACCCAGGCGCTGCCGGCGGCGCGCGGCGACATCACCGACGTGAACGGCCGGCCGCTGGCCACCACGGTCGCGGCGTACCTGGTGGCGGCCGACCCGAAGCTCACCGCTCCCTACGCCGGCCAGTTCGCGGCGGCCCTTGCCCCGGTCCTGCGCACGTCGGCCCCCGCGCTGCTGGCCAAGCTGTCCAAGCCGCGCACGCGGTACGTGGTGCTCGCCCGCCAGATCGACCCGGCCGCCCGTGCCGGCGTCGACGCGGCGGTGTCCGCGGTCCGCACCCGCGTCCAGGCGGCACAGAGGGCCGCCGGGCAGCCGCTGACCGTCGTCGACGGGATCATCGTGTCCAACGATCCCCGTCGGGTCTACCCGGCCGGCCCGGTCGCCGGCAATGTCGTCGGATTCGTGGGCGCCGGGCAGGGCGACGGCCAGGTGCAGGCGTTGGCCGGCCTCGAGTTGAGCGCGGGCAGGCTGCTCGCGGGCACCGACGGCACGCGGACGTACGAGGCGGGGATGGGCGAGGCCATCCCGTCGGGCGCCAACAGGACCGTCCCGGCGGTCGACGGCACCGACATCCGGCTCACGATCGACTCGGACCTGCAATGGCGCGTCCAGCAGTCGTTGGCGGCGGGGGTGAAGGCGACCGGCTCCCAGTACGGGATGGCGGTGGTGATGGAGGTCGGGACCGGGCGCATCGCCGCGCTGGCCGCCGCCCCGTCGGTGGACCCGACCGACCCGGCGGCGGTTGCCGCGACCGACCGCAACGACGCGCCGCTGCAGCGGGTCTACGAGCCCGGCTCGGTGCAGAAGGTCCTGACGATGTCCGCGCTGCTCGACGCCGGTCTGGTGACGCCCACCACGGCGGTCACCGTCCCCGGCAGCGTCCGTATCGGCGCCGACACCGTCCACGACGACTCCCCGCACGGCACGTGGCACCTGACCGCAGCGGGGGTCATCGCCGCGTCGTCGAACGTCGGGATGCTGACGTTGGCGAAGAAGCTGCCCAAGGACCGGCTGGAGGGCTACCTGCGGGCATTCGGGCTGGGATCGAGGACCGGAGCCGTGCCCGGCGGTGTCGAGTCGGCGGGACAGCTGGCGCCGTCGAGCACCTGGCCGGAGGTCCAGCGGGCCACGATCGCGTTCGGCCAGGGCCTGTCCGTGAACGCGGTGCAGATGGCGGCCGCTGTCGCGGCGGTCGCGAACGGCGGGGTGTACGTGCAGCCCACCGTCGTCGCCGGGACGACGACTCCGGACGGCGTGTTCCACCCGGCGGCCGCACCGGTCACCCGCCGGGTCGTCTCGGCGCCGGCCGCTGCCGCGACGGTGGCGATGTTGCAGGGAACGGCGCGGGCCGGCGGGACGGCGCCCAAGGCCGCGATCCCCGGCTTCCCCGTCGCCGGGAAGACGGGCACCGCGCAGTACAGCGGGCAGGGCATCACCTACGCCGACGGGATCTACACGACCTCCTTCGCCGGGTTCGCGCCGGCCGCCGGCCCCCGCTACGTCACCTACGTCGTGATGCACGACCCGAAGCAGGGCAAGTCCGGTGGCACGACGGCGATGCCGGTGTGGCGGGACATCACCACCTTCCTGCTGCAGCGCTATCCGCCCGCGACGGTCGCCGCACCGCTGCCGGTCTTCCCGATCTGGGCCGGCAAGCCGTACTCGTGAACCCGGTCACCGTCCGCCGCAGTGCCGGCGCGCGGGTAGCGTGCCGCGACGTGCCGCCGCCCGCCCACCAGCCCGTGACCGTGGGGCAGGTGGCGGCCTCCCTCGGTGTCGCGACCCCGGCGGTCGGGGCGAACGTGCTGCTCAGCGGTCTGACCCTGGCCTCGGACCGGGTCCGCGAGGGTGACCTGTTCGCAGCGGTGCCGGGTGCGGTCCGCCACGGCGCGGCCTTCGCGGCCGAGGCGGTCACGGCGGGCGCGGTGGCGGTACTGACCGATCCGGCGGGGTGTGCGGCAGCGTCCGTCGCCGGTGTGCCGGTGCTGGTCGTCGACGACGTCCGCGCGGTGCTCGGCGGCCTGGCGGCGCGGCTGGCCGGCGATCCCGCGGCGGCGATGACGGTGTTCGCGGTGACCGGGACCAGCGGCAAGACGACCACCACCTACCTGCTCGAGGCGGGACTGCGCGCCGCCGGGCGGCGACCCGGGGTGATCGGCACGACCGGCGCACGGATCGACGGCCGTCCGATGCCCAGCGCGCTGACGACCCCGGAGGCTCCGGACCTGCACCGGCTGCTCGCCGCGATGGCCGACGAGCACGTCCGCGCGGTGGCACTGGAGGTCTCCAGCCACGCGCTGGTCCTGCACCGGGTCGACGGTCTGGTCGCCGACGTGGCGCTGTTCACCAACCTCGGGCACGACCACCTGGACTTCCACGCCGACATGGCCGGTTACCTGGCGGCGAAGCTGATGCTGTTCACCCCCGGACAGGCCCGGGCCGCGGTCGTCTGCGTCGACGACGGACCGTCGGGCTACGGCGCGCAGGTCGCGGCCGCTGCGCGGGCCGCCGGGCTCCCGACGGTCACCGTCACCGGACGGCCCGGCGTGCCCAGCGGGGACTGGGCCGTCTCGGCGACCACGGTCCGGGCGGCGGGGGGGACCTCGTTCGCCCTGCGCACCCCCGACGGACGGGCGCTGGAGGCACACGTGGCACTGCCGGGCGGGTTCAACGTCACCAATGCCGTGCTGGCGCTGGCAGCCCTCGTCGTCGCCGGCGTTGCCGAGAGCACTGCACTCGATGGGATCGGCGGTTTGGCCGGCGTACCCGGACGGTTGGAGCGGGTGACCGGCGGCGGCCTGCTGGCCTACGTCGACTACGCCCACAAGCCCGAGGCTCTGGAAGCAGTGCTCACCGAGCTGCGCGGACTGGTGCCGGTCGGCGGTCGGCTGGCGGTGGTGCTCGGTGCGGGCGGGAACCGGGACCGGGGCAAGCGGCCGCTGATGGGCGAGGTCGCCGGACGCCTGGCCGACCTCGTCGTCGTCACCGACGACAACCCGCGCGACGAGGACCCGGCCACCATCCGGTCCGCGGTCCTGGCCGGCACCGCCGGGACGGCCGCGGAAGTCGTGGCGGTCGGCGACCGCAGGGCGGCCATCGCCCGCGCGGTGGCCGGGGTGGGGCCTGGCGACGTGCTGCTCGTTGCGGGCAAGGGTCCGGAGACCGGGCAGCAGGTCGGCCACCTGATGGTCCCCTTCGACGACCGGACCGTGCTCGCCGAGCTGCTCGCGGAGTCCGGCGCGTGATCGCGCTGGACCTGGCCGCGGTCGCCTCGGCCACCGGCGGCCGCGTCCACGGCGACCCCGCGACGGTGGTGACCGGACCGGTCGTCACCGACTCCCGGCTCGCCGAGCCCGGGTCGCTCTACGTCGCGCGGATCGGCGAGCAGGCCGACGGGCACGCGTTCGTGGGGGGTGCGGCCGCCCGCGGAGCCGTCGCCGCCCTGACCACCAGGGAGGTCGCGGACCTGCCGTGCGTGGTGGTGGGGGAGGGTGCGGCACCGGGCGAGTCGATCCAGCCGGCCGACGCGGCGCTGGGCCGGCTGGCACGCGCGGTGCTGGACCGGCTGCCGCAGGTGGTCGTCGTGGCCGTCACCGGCTCGGTCGGCAAGACCGGGACCAAGGACCTGCTGGGCCACGTGTTCGCGACCGCCGGGCCGACCGTCGCCGCGGAGGGATCGCTGAACGGCGAGGTCGGCGTCCCGCTCACGGTGCTCCGGGCGGGTCCGGACACCCGGTACCTGGTGGTGGAGATGGGGGCGCGGGGCGCCGGGCACATCACCCACCTGACCGGGGTCGCCCCGCCGCGGATCGGTGTGGTGCTCAACGTCGGCTCGGCGCACCTGGGCGAGTTCGGCTCACGCGAGGCGACCGCCGTCGCCAAGGGCGAGCTGGTCGCGGCCCTCGGGCCGGGCGGGACCGCCGTGCTGAACGCCGACGACCCGCTGGTCGCGGCGATGGCCGGCCGCGTCGGGCCGGGCGTCGCCGTCACCGCGGTCGGCGAGACCGGTCACATCGCCGGCGCGTCCACCGTGGTGCGGGCCCAGGACGTCGAGCTCGACGGCGCGGCGCGACCCTCGTTCGTCCTCGCAGCGGGCCAGGTCCGGGCGCGGGTCCGGCTGGGTCTGCACGGGGAGCACCAGGTGCCGGCCGCCCTCGCGACCGCCGGCGCCGCGCTGGCCGCCGGCCTGACGGTGCCGGCCATCGCCGCCGCGCTCTCGACGGCGACCGCCCGCAGCCGGTGGCGGATGGAGGTCACCGAACGATCCGACGGGGTGACCGTCGTCAACGACGCCTACAACGCAAATCCGGAGTCGATGCGGGCCGCGCTGAAGAGCCTGGCGTTGATGAGTCGCGGCCGCCGGTCGGTCGCGGTTCTCGGGGAGATGCTCGAGCTCGGCCCGGACTCCGCCGCCGAGCACGACGCGCTGGGCCGGCTCGCCGTCCGCCTGGACGTCGGGCGGCTGGTCGCGGTCGGCGACGGTGCCCGGGCCGTGCACCTGGGCGCGACGCAGGAGGGCAGTTGGGCGGGGGAGTCGGTGTGGGTGCCGGACGCCGACGCGGCATGGGACCACCTGCAGGCGGACCTGGCCGCCGGTGACGTCGTGCTGGTCAAGAGCTCCAACGGTGCCGGACTGCGGTTCCTCGGCGACCGGCTGGCCCAGGTCGGGGCCGCGGGGGCCGGCCCCGCCGGGCCGTCGGGGGGCGGCCCCGCGGGGCCGTCGGGAGATTTCCGGTGACCGCGATCATCGTCGGCGCCGGCCTCGCGCTGCTGATCGGGCTCGTCGGCACCCGGATGTGGATCGCCCTGCTCGCCGCCCGTGGTTACGGCCAGTACATCCGCGACGACGGCCCCACGACCCACCACGTGAAGCGCGGGACGCCGACCATGGGCGGCGCGGTGGTGGTGCTCGCGGCGGTCGTCGGGTATCTGGTCGCGCACCTGGTGACGCTCACCCCGCTGACCGCGTCCGGGATGCTCGTGTTGTTCCTGACCACCGGCCTGGGCGCGGTCGGGTTCATCGACGACTACCTCAAGGTGTCCCGACGACGCAGCCTCGGGTTCCGCAGCGGCCCCAAGGCCGCCTGCCAGATTGCGATCTCGCTGGTGTTCGCCCTTGCCGTGTTGCTGTGGCCGAAGTCGCGCGGGATCAGCATCGCCTCGCCGACGGTGTCGTTCATCCGGGACACCCCGCTGGTGCTGCCCGCAGTGCTGTTCGTCCTGTGGGTCCTGCTGATCGTCGCCGGCACCTCGAACGCGGTCAATCTGACCGACGGACTCGACGGCCTGGCCGCCGGGGCGTCGGTCATGGTGCTGGCGTCCTACGTCGTCATCGGCGTGTGGGAGTTCGGCAAGAACTGCGCCCAACCGGCCGCCGACCTCGCCCGCTGCTACCCGACCCGCGACCCCTACGACCTGGCGCTGGTGGCCGCGGTGATGGTCGGTGCCCTGTTCGGGTTCCTGTGGTGGAACGCCCCCCCGGCGAAGATCTTCATGGGCGACACCGGGTCCCTGGCGATCGGCGGAGCCCTGGCCGGCCTGGCGATCACCACCCGCACGGAGCTGCTGCTGCCGATCCTGGGTGGGCTGTTCGTCGTGATCACCGCGTCGGTGATCATCCAGGTCGGCTGGTTCCGACTGTCCGGGGGCAAGCGGGTGTTCCGGATGGCGCCGCTGCAGCACCATTTCGAGATGCTCGGGTGGCAGGAGATCACCGTCACCATCCGGTTCTGGATCGTCGCCGGGATCTTCGTGGCCACCGGGATGGGCGTCTTCTACGCCGAATGGGTCGCGCGGGCATGAGCCGGTCGAGTCCGGGGGGCCGGTCGAACCCGGTGTCCGGGCCGCGCAGCACGGTCTCCGGACGGCACGTCACCGTGGCCGGGGTCGGCGTCGCCGGGTCGGCCGCGGCGCTGGCCCTGCGGGAGCGGGGCGCCAGGGTGACCGCGGTCGACGACCGAGATCCCGGGCCGGGGCGGGTCGGGGCGCTGACGGCTGCCGGCGCGGCGGTCCGGGTCGGTCCGGGTGCGGCCGCGACGCTGCCGCCGGGCACCGAGCTGGTCGTCACCAGCCCGGGTTGGCACCCGTCGGCGCCCCTGCTGCGGGCTGCCGCAGACGCCGGGGTGCCGGTATGGGGCGAGATAGAGCTGGCGTGGCGGCTGGGTGGCGACCGTCCCGGCGGCCGGCTGCCGTGGCTGACCCTGACCGGGACCAACGGCAAGACCACGACGGTCGGGATGCTCGCCTCCGTATTGGCCGCTGCCGGGTTGCGGGCCGCCGCTGTCGGCAATGTCGGCGACCCGGCGGTCACCGCGGTCGCCGACCCGGACCTGGACGTCCTGGCCGTGGAACTGTCCAGCTTCCAACTGCACGGCGTCTCATCGGTGGCGGCGTACGCGGCGGCCCTGCTGAACCTGGCCGCGGACCACCTGGACTGGCACGGCGGGATGGCCGCATACGGCTCGGCCAAGGCGCGGGTGTTCGACCGCACGGTGCAGGCGACGGTGACCAATGCCGACGACCCGGCCACCGCCCGGCTGCTCGCCGCGGCCACCCCGGGCCCCACCGCGACGGCCGTGTCGTTCACGGTGGGTGAGCCGGGGCCGGGCCAGCTCGGCATGGTCGACGGGGTGCTGGTGGACCGCGCGTTCGGCGGCCGCCCGGGTGCGGACGGCACCGGCCTGGCCGGTGCCGCGGACCTGGCCCACCTGGGGGTCGGCGGCGTCACCGCGCCGCACACGGTCGCCGACGCACTGGCCGCCGCGGCGCTGGCCCGGGCGTTCGGGGTGCCGGCCCCGGCCGTGGCCGCGGGCCTGCGTGCCTACCGCCCTCGCGGGCACCGGATCGCCGAGGTGGCGACCGTGGCCGGCGTCCGGTACGTCGACGACTCCAAGGCCACCAACCCCCACGCGGCGGCAGCCTCGCTGGCCGCCTTCGACTGCGTGGTGTGGATTGCCGGCGGGTTGGCCAAGGGCGCCACCTTCGATGACCTGGTGACCGGTGCCGCACCACGGCTGCGGGCGGTGGTGCTGCTCGGCACCGACCGCGGCCTGATCGCCGACGCCCTGGCCCGACACGCCCCGGACGTCCCCGTGACGGTCCTGGACGGCCTCGACACTGACGCGGTGGGAACCGATGTGGGGCGAACCGGTACTGGGCGAACCGGTACTGGGCCAACCGGTACTGGGCCAACCGGTACTGGGCGAACCGGTACTGGGCGAACCGGCGCGGGCGGGGATCCGATGGGCGCCGCCGTGACGGCCGCGGCCGCGGCGGCCCGGCCCGGTGACGTGGTCCTGCTGGCACCGGCGTGCGCGTCGATGGACGCGTTCCGCGACTACGTCGACCGGGGCGAGAAGTTCGCCGCCGCCGTCGCGCGGCTGCGCGCGTGAGCGTCACAACCCGTCCGCCGCGTCGACTCGGGTCCCCGGGCGGGCAACCGCCGGGGACACCGGTCGCAGCGGGAACGCCGGGAGCAGGAACGCCGGGAAGTTCAGGAACCTCAGGAACCTCAGGAGCATCGGCGATGCCGCGCCGGTCGCTGCTGGGCGGCGCCGCCGACGCGGTCGGTCGCGCGCTCGCCCAGCCGATGACCTCGTTCTCCCTGGTGATGGCCGCCGGGCTCCTGCTGCTCGTGCTCGGTCTCGCGGAGGTGCTCTCGGCCTCGTCCATCCCGTCGTACGTGGTGAACGACGGGAACAGCTACGCGGTCGTCGCGCGGCAGGCGACCTGGGCGGCGATCGGACTGCCGTTCGCGGTCCTCGCGGTCCGGGTGTCCCCGCGGGTGCTGCGCCTCGTCGCGTGGCCGGGGCTGATCGCCGCCGTCGCGTTGCTCGCGTTGACCTACGTGCCGGGCTTCGGTGTCTCGGTCAACGGCAACCGGAACTGGCTCAACTTCGGGGGACCGCTGCAGATCCAGCCGTCGGAGTTCGCCAAGCTTGCGCTGGTGGTCTGGGTCGCCACGGTGCTGGCGACCAAGGAGCCGCTGCTCGGTCGGTGGGCACACCTGCTGTTCCCGCTCGTGCCCGTCTGCGTCGGCGTGTCCGGCCTGGTCGTCGGCCAGGGCGACGCCGGGACAGCGGTGGTGTTCTTCGCCATCGCCGCCGGGACGCTGTTCCTGGTGGGTGCGCCGCTGCGGGCGTTCGGGGTCGCGCTGCTGGTCGGTGGATCGGCGCTCGCCGCGCTGATCGTCACCCACCCGAACCGGATGCAGCGGCTGGTCAGTTTCGTGGACCCGTTCGCGGACAAGAGCAATACCGGCTACCAGGCCGTCCAGGCGGTGTACGCCTTCGCCAGCGGCGGCTGGTGGGGCGTCGGGCTCGGTGCCAGCCGGCAGAAGTGGGGTCGGTTGCCGGAGGCCTACACCGACTTCATCTTCGCCATCATCGGCGAGGAGCTGGGCCTGATCGGCGCCCTGGTCGTCGTCGGCCTGTTCGGCGTCCTCGGCTATGCCGGCTTCCGGATCGCGGCCCGCAGCGGCGACCTGTTCTGCGCCCTGCTCGCCGGCGGGATCACCGTCTGGATGCTCACCCAGGCCTGCGTCAACATGGCCGCCGTGCTGGGCCTGCTGCCGATCGCGGGCATCCCCCTGCCGCTGGTCTCCTACGGCGGCTCGGCGCTGGTCCCCACGCTGATCGCGATCGGCATGCTGGCCGGGCTGGCCCGTCGGGAGCCGGCCGCCGCGCTGTACCTGGCCGCCCGCTCGGCACGTCGGCGCCGGCTGCGCCGCGAGCGGCGCGGGTGACCGGCGTCTGCGTGGTCCTGGCGGCGGGCGGCACTGCGGGCCACCTCGAGCCCGCCCTCGCCCTCGCCGACGCTCTGCGCCGCGCCGAGCCCGATGTCGCCGTGACCGTGTTGGGTACCCCCCGCGGACTGGAGACCCGGTTGGTTCCCGCGCGTGGCTACCGGCTGGTGACGATCCCCGCCGTGCCGCTGCCGCGGCGGCCCGGCCGGCAGCTGGTGACGGTCGGGCCGCGGCTGGTCCGGGCCTACCGCGCCGCCCGCCGGGTCCTGTCCGCGGCCCACGCCGACGTGCTGGTCGGCTTCGGCAGCTACGCCGCGCTGCCGGCCTACCTCGCCGCCCGGCGGGCAGGCATCCCGTCGGTCGTCCACGAGTCCAACGCCCTGCCCGGGCTGGGCAACCGCGTCGGCGCACGGCTGACCGGCCACGTGCACGCCGCCGTTCCCGGCACCGGTCTGCCGCATGCCGTCGTGACCGGCATCCCGCTGCGCCGGTCCGTCAGCACGCTGGACCGCGCGGCCGCGCGGTCTAGCGCCCGCGAGTCGTTCGGGCTCGACGGTGCCCCCGGCCGGCAGTCGGGCGACCGACCGACCCTGCTGGTCACCGGCGGCTCGCAGGGCGCGGCGTCGATCAACCGGGCGGCGGCTGGTGCCGCGGACCGGCTCGCCGGCCTGGGGTTCGGCATGCTGCACGTGACCGGCCCGACCGCTGCCGGGCTGGCCGGCGCCGGGGAGCCCCCACCCGGAGTCGTCCGTGTCGGGTACACCGACCGGATGGACCTCGCCTACGCCGCCGCCGATCTCGTGCTGAGCCGGTCAGGGGCGATGACGTGCGCCGAGTTGTCCGCGGTCGGCCTGCCGGCGGTGTTCGTGCCGTTGCCGCACGGCAACGGCGAGCAGGGCCGCAACGCGGCCCCGCTGGTCGCCGCCGGGGCCGCCCTGGTGATCCCGGACGCGGAGCTGACAGCGGACCGCGTCGTGGAGCTTGCCGGCGGCCTGCTCGCCGACCAGGCACGGCTGGCAGCGATGTCGGCGGCCGGCCGGGACTCCGGTCACGCCGGTGCCGACGACCGGCTGGCCGCCGAGGTGCTGCGGATCGCCAGGGACGGCGACCCGGCGACCGGACGTCCGCGGAGGCCGGGGCGGGGCAGGCTGGGCAGGCGGGGCCGGACGGCATGACCTTCATCGATCCGGTGACCCCGGTTCCCCGCGCCGCCGACCTCGGCGCGGTCCACTTCGTCGGCGTGGGGGGCATCTCGATGTCCGGCCTCGCCGCGATGATGCGCGCCCGCGGGATGACCGTGTCCGGCTCGGACTCCCGGGACAGCCGCGAACTGACCGCACTGCGTGCGCTGGGGGTGCGGACCACGGTCGGGCACGACGCCGCAGCGGTCGACGGCGTGGACACCCTCGTCGTGTCCTCGGCGATCCGGCCGGACAACCCCGAACTGGTCGCCGCCCGCGCCGCCGGGCTGCTGGTCCTGCCCCGGGTGGTCGCGCTGGTGTCGTTGATGGCCGGCCGCCGCGTGGCTGCGGTCAGCGGCACCCACGGCAAGACGACGACGACCTCGATGCTGACCGTCGCGCTGCAGGCGGCCGGCCTGGACCCCTCGTTCGCCATCGGCGGCCAGCTCGCCGGATCCGGCGCCAACGCCCACGAGGGGCGCGGCGACGTGTTCGTCGCCGAGGCCGACGAGTCCGACGGCTCGTTCCTGCTGTTCGCGCCCGAGGTCGCCGTCGTGCCGAACGTCGAGGCCGACCACCTGGACAACTACGGGACCGCGGCGGCGTACGCCGCGGCGTTCGACGCCTTCGCCGACCGGGTCCGGCCCGGCGGGGTGCTCGTCGCCGGTGCCGACGACCCGGGTGCGGCGGCCCTGGCGGCGTCCGCGGCGGCCCGCTACGCCGCCGACGGCTCGGGGCGTCGGACGGTGCTGGTCGGGACCGGGACCAGGGCCGAGGGTGGTGTCGGGACCGGGACCGGGACCGGGGCCGAGGGCGGTGTCGGTGTCGATGTGGCGGCCGGTGCCGTCGGCCTCGGCCAGGTGCACCTGTCCGGGACCGGCTCGCGGACCCCGGTGTCGCTGACCACGGGGGACGGCACCCGGTGGGACGGGGTACTGGCGCTGCGGGTACCCGGCCGGCACAACGTCGCCGACGCTGCGTGCGCGCTCGCCGCCGCGGTGGCCCTGGGGGCGGACCCGACGACCGCCGTCGATGCCCTGGCCGGGTTCGCCGGGACCCGCCGGCGGTTCGAGGCCAAGGGCGCCGCGGGTGGGGTCCGGGTCTTCGACGAGTACGCCCACCACCCAACCGAGGTCGCGGCCGCGGTCGCCGCCGCACGGACCGTCGCCGGCACCGGCCGGGTGGTCGCGGTGTTCCAGCCGCACCTCTACAGCAGGACCCGGATCTTCGCCGACGCATTCGGTGCCGCGCTGGGTGCCGCGGACGAGGTCGTGGTGATGGACGTGTACGGCGCGCGCGAGGACCCGGACCCGGCCGTGAGCGGCGCGCTGGTCGCTGCGGCGGTCCCGCTGCCCGGCGAGCGCGTGACCTACTCGCGCAGCTGGACCGGCACGCCCCAGGTCGTGGCCGCCCGGGCTCGGCCGGGCGACGTGGTGCTGACCATCGGTGCCGGCGACGTGACGATGATCGGCCCGGAGGTCCTGGCGTTGCTCGCGGCCGACCAGGCACCCGGTCGGCCCACCCGGCCAGCGGTCCCCGGCGGGCAGCCGTGAGCGGTCTGCCCCGGCGGCCCGGGGCCACGGTGGCTGACCGGCCTGCCGACCCGGGGACCGACGCTGTCCAGAACCCGGGGACCGGCGCCCAGGACAGCCCCGGGCCCGGCGACGAGGCCCCCTCCGGCCGCGGCCGCTGGACCGGTCGGCGGCGCGTGGTCCTGCTGGCCGGCGTCGTCGCGGGGGTGGCGGCGTTGCTGGCGGGCACCGGGTGGCTGTTGCTGGTGTCTACCGTGCTCGACGTCCGGTCGGTGCAGGTCGAGGGCACTCAGGCGGTGACGCCGGCACGGGTGCTGCGAGCCGCCGCCGTCCCGACCGGTGGGCCGCTCGCGCGGGTCGACACGCGGGCCGCCGCCGGCCGGGTGCTGGAGCTGCCCGGTGTCGCCGACGTGGCGGTCGGCCGCCGGTTCCCGCACACGGTCACCGTCCGGGTCACCGAGCGGGTGCCGATCGCTGTCCTGTCGTCGGCCGGCGGTCAGACCCGGCTGCTCGACGCCGACGCGACCGTGTGGGTGCCCCCCGGCCCGGTGCCGGCCGGGTTGCCCGTCCTGTGGGACCGCAACGGCACGTTGGACGCCCGGGCCGTCGGCACTGCGGTGCAGGTGTGGACCTCACTCCCGGCGGCCCTGCACACACCGGTGACCGCGCTGGTCGCCGCCTCGCCGGTCAGCGTGCTGCTCGTCCTGCGCGACGGCCGGGTGATCGTGTGGGGCAGTCCCGCCGAGTCGGCGGCCAAGAGCCGGGTGGCGACCGCCCTGCTCGGAGCCACCAAGGCCCGTTACGTCGACGTCTCCACGCCGGCCGCGCCGGTCACCCGGTCCACCGTGCCCGCCGGGCTCATCCCGAGCCGAGGCCAACCCTTTAGCTCAACCCGAGGGTGAGGCTGGACGCGGACTCCAGCGATGGTCGAGAGTTCGTCCTGCGGCGATCAGTTGGCGCCGCGATCCGTGGCAGTGCGTGATCAGTGGGCGACGGACCGGCACGCCGGTCGGGAAGGCGGGCGACATGGCCGCTCCGCAGAACTACCTGGCGGTCATCAAGGTCGTCGGCATCGGGGGCGGTGGCGTCAACGCCGTGAACCGGATGATCGAGGTCGGCCTCAAGGGCGTCGAGTTCATCGCGATCAACACCGACGCGCAGGCCCTGCTGATGTCGGACGCCGACGTGAAGCTGGACATGGGCCGAGAGCTCACCCGCGGCCTCGGCGCCGGCGCGAACCCGGACGTCGGCCGGCAGGCCGCGGAGGACCACACCGAGGAGATCGAAGAGGTCATCAAGGGTGCGGACATGGTGTTCGTGACCGCGGGCGAGGGCGGCGGGACCGGCACCGGCGGCGCGCCCGTCGTCGCCCGGATCGCCCGGTCGCTCGGCGCCCTGACGATCGGCGTCGTCACCCGGCCGTTCGCCTTCGAGGGCAAGCGCCGGGCCATTCAGGCCGAGGAGGGGATCGCGCGGCTGCGCGAGGAGGTCGACACACTCATCGTCATTCCGAACGACCGCCTGCTGTCGATGAGCGACCGGACGGTCAGCATGATCGGCGCGTTCCGCGAGGCGGACAAGGTGCTGCTCTCGGGTGTGCAGGGGATCACCGACCTGATCACCACGCCCGGCCTGATCAACCTGGACTTCGCCGATGTGAAGTCGGTGATGGCCGACGCCGGGTCGGCGCTGATGGGCATCGGGTCCGCCCGGGGCGACAACCGCGCCGTGCTGGCGGCCGAGGAGGCCATCTCCAGCCCGCTGCTGGAGGCGTCGGTCGAGGGCGCGCACGGGGTGTTGCTGTCGATCTCCGGTGGCTCCGATCTCGGCCTGTTCGAGATCAACGAGGCAGCGCAGCTGGTCGCCGACGCGGCACACCAGGACGCGAACATCATCTTCGGCGCCGTAATCGACGACGCGCTGGGCGACGAGGTGCGCGTCACGGTCATCGCCGCCGGGTTCGACGGGGGAATGCCCAAGCGGGCCGACTTCCCGAGCCGCCGCCAGGAGGTCCGTCAGGATCCCCGGCAGGACCCCCGCCCGGGTCAGGGGCCGAGTGCCGCGCAGCCACCCGGGCGGCCGTCCGGTGAGCAGCCGGTCCCTGCCGGGCAGCAGTCCGGCGGTTCCGGGACGTCGGCGGCCGGTGCCGGCTCCGGGGCCCGACCCGCCGAGCGGTCGGCCCAGCTGCCGGCCCAGCCGCCGGCCGGCTCCCAGCGACCGGCACCGCCGCCGATGCCGCAGCGTCCGTCGTTCCCGTCGCGCCGCCCGCCGGTCGAGGACGACCTCGACGTCCCGGACTTCCTGCGCTGAGCCCGCCCGGGTGCGCCCACCCGCCGGATGACCGGCTGCCGCTGCTCGAAGTCGACCTCGGACCCGGCATCCGGGCCGGGTTCAGCACCCGCGGCGGCGGGGTGAGCGTCGGCCGATACGCCTCGGCCAACCTGTCCGGCGCCGTCGGCGACGACCCGGCGGCGGTGGCGACCAACCGGGCGCGTCTCGACCGCTGGGCCGGCCGCCCGGTCGTCATCCACCGCCAGGTGCACGGCACGACCGTCGCCGCCGCCGCGGGGCCGCCGATCGAGGCCGACGCGGTCGTCGGCGGCCCCGGCGACGCGGTCGCGGTCCTCGTCGCGGACTGCCTGCCGGTGCTGGTCGCGGACCCGGTCGCCGGAGTGGTTGCGGCGGTACACGCCGGCCGCCGCGGACTGGCGGCGGGAGTGCTGCAGGCGGCGGTCGGCGCTCTGGTCACCCGTGGCGCCGACCCTGCCGGGATGATCGCCGTCGTCGGCCCGGGTATCTGCGGGCGCTGCTACGAGGTCCCGGCCCAGCTGCGCGCCGAGGTCGCCGACCTGGTCCCGGACACCGCCGCCACGACGCGAGCGGGCACCCCCGCTCTGGATCTGCCCGCCGGGGCGGTCGCGGTGCTGCGTGCCGCGGGTGTCGGCTCGGTGCGGGCCCTGCGGATCTGTACCGCCGAGGACGCCCGCCTGTTCTCCCACCGCGGCGACGGTGGCGCCCGGGCGGCGACCGGACGTTTCGCCGGCGCCGTGGTCGCCACGGGGATGGTCGCCACGGGAGTGGTCGCTGCGGGAGTGGCCGAGCGGCCGGAGGACCGGTGACCGGCCCGACCCCGGCGTTCGACCCGACGGCCGATCCGCGGATCGGCCAGCTGGCCGAGCGGCTGGCCGTGGTCCGGTCGCGGATCGCCGCCGCGGCTCGTCGGGCCGGCCGCGACCCGGACACCGTGACGCTGATCGCGGTCACCAAGTTCTTCCCGGCAGCCGACGTGCTCCGCCTGGCCGCGCTGGGGGTGACCGAGGTCGGGGAGAACCGGGAGCAGGAGGCCGCGGTCAAGCACGCGGATGTGGCCGGCCTGGCCGGCCTGGCTGGCCGCACAGGTGTGGATGGACCCGGCGGCGCGGGGTTTGGCGGCGCGGGGCGGGGTGGGGCCGGGTTCGGTGGGCCGGGGCGGCCCGGGGCTGGTACAGCCGACGTCGAGCATCTCCGGTGGCACATGATCGGGCAGCTGCAGACGAACAAGGCGCGCGCTGTCCTGCGCTGGGCGTCATCGGTGCAGTCGGTGGACCGGCTGCGGCTCGTCACCGCGCTGTCCCGAGCCGCCGCCGATACCGGGCGCACCGTGGACTGTCTGGTTCAGGTGGGTCTCGGCGCGTCAGCGGACGGTCGGGGTGGCGCCGACCCCGACCTCGTGCCGGAGCTGGCCGCCGCTGTCGCCGCGGCGGCCGGCCTGCGCCTGCGCGGGCTGATGGCCGTCGCCCCGCTCGGCGCCGACCCGGGTCCGGCGATGGCGCGGTTGGCCGGGCTGCGCCAGCGGGTCCGCACCGACCACCCGGCCGCGACGGACCTGTCGGCGGGGATGAGCGGGGATCTGGAGGCCGCGGTCGCCGTGGGCGCGACACACGTACGGATCGGCTCGGCGCTGCTCGGCCAGCGACCCGCGCCGGTATAGCGTCGAAATCGGCAGCACAGCGGACCGGATCAGGCTGGGGGAGCGACGTCGATGGCTGGCGCGATGCGCAAGACGATGGTCTGGTTGGGCCTGACCGAGGACGACGGCCGTGACGACCGGTACGACGGCTACGACGAGGAACTGACCCAGTCCCGCGACGTGCGCGGCCAGGTCGACGAGGAGTCCCTGGAGGAGCGTCGTCCCGCCGCCGTCGCCTCACTGGCAGACCGGCGACCCGCCCCGGCGCCGGCGGGCTCCGGTGAGCTGTCCCAGATCACCACGATCCACCCGCACACCTACAACGAGGCCCGGGTGATCGGCGAGCACTTCCGCGGCGGCACCCCGGTGATCATGAACCTCACCAATCTCGACGACGGCGACGCCAAGCGACTCGTCGACTTCGCGGCGGGGCTCGTGTTCGGGTTGCGCGGGACGATCGAGAAGGTGACCAGCAAGGTGTTCCTGCTCTCGCCGCACAAGGTGACGGTGACCGCGGAGGACAAGGCACGTATCGCCGGTGGGGCGTTCTTCAACCAGAGCTGAGGCCACCCGCCGTCCGGCGCGACCGGCTCGTGTCCGCTGCCCGTGTCGGCCAAGGCCCGTGTCCGCTGGTTGTTTCCCGTCGCGTGGGCGCATTACCCGCTTGTTCCGCTCGGTTTCGGTCCCGTACTCGTTCAGCGACTCCAGGACAGTTCGCTGAACAGCTTCTGAGGGCTGATCGCCGTCACGTCGAAGGGGCGAGGCCGAGCACCAGACCCCGTGGACGGCCCGGGCGGTCCGGCCCTTCCCGGCACTAGGTTCATCGGGCATGAGCGCGGTCTTCTCGGTCCTCTGGCTGCTGTTGTGGGTCTTCTTCGTGTTGCTGCTGGTCCGGATGGTGTTCGACCTCGTGCAGTCCTTCGCCCGCGCGTGGGAGCCGCGCGGACCGCTGCTGGTGGGCCTAGAGGCCGTCTACACGGTGACCGACCCGCCGCTGAGGACGCTGCGCCGGCTCATCCCGCCACTGCGGCTCGGTTCGGTCGGCATCGATCTGGGCTTCCTCGTCCTGGTGATCGCGATCCAGATCCTGCTCGCGGTGCTCCGACAGGCTGCCGCCGCGGCGTGACCCGGTCGCCGGCCCTCGGGCCGGTAACCTGAGGGACACCTGAGCCCTGACGGGGCCTGAGTGCCCAGCGCAGCTGGGTACCGGACCAGTTGGGCACCTGGGTACCTGGACGTAGAGCCTCGGTGGAGCGACATCGCGGCCGCCGAGCAGCTGAGTCGGAGGAACGGCGTTGGCCACTGACACGATCCGCGAGACGCTCACCCCCGAGGACGTGGAGTCGAAGACCTTCACCCCGGTCCGGCTCCGCGAGGGGTACGACATGGCGGAGGTGGATCACTTCCTCGACGAGGTGGTCGCCACCCTGCGCAAGGCGGCAGCCGACCGTGAAGGGCAGCGGCGCCAGGCCGCCCGGGACTCCCCGGGCCTGAACGGCACGCCGCCCGCCGCCGGCGGCAACACCGGCAGCAACACCGGTAGGCCAGCGGGCGAGGACGGGCGCCATCCGGACACCCGTCCCATGTCCGCGGGTGAGGCGACGTCTGCGGCCGTCCGGGTGCTGCAGCTGGCCGAGGATGAGGCGGCGCAGCTGCGGGCGACCGCCGCGCGGGAGTCGGAGCAGACCGTGTCCGACGCGCGGCGCCAGGCCGCCGAGCTCGCCGAGCAGTCCGAGGCACAGGCAGCCAGGGTCACCGCCGAGTCCGAGCAGCGGGCGGGGGAGCTGGACGAGCAGACCGGCGTACGGCGGACCGAGCTCCTCGGCGCGATCGAGGCCGAGCGCGCCCGGTTGGCCGACGACGTCGACGGCCTGCGCGCCTTCGAGCGCGAGTACCGCAGCCGGCTCCGGACCTACCTGCAGGAGCAGATCGGCCGGCTGGACGAGGAGGCCGGCCCGACGGCGGCGACTGCGGGCGAGCCGGGGACGGACGGGCCGAGCGGACCCTGAGGTTCCCGGTCAGGCCTCTGCGATGATCTTCTCGGCCTGCACGAGCCACTGGCGACGCGCAGTGAGCGACTCCTCTGCCTCCCGCAGGGCCCGGGTGTCGTCCCGGTCCCGCGCCGCGGCGGCCTCCCGCTCCAACCGGGTAATCGACGGGCGCAGCTGCTCGGCAGTCCGCTCGGCGCGTCGGCGTGCCTCCGGGTCAGTCCGGCGCCACTCGTGGTGCTCGGCGCCCCGCAGTGCCTCCTCAACCGTCCGCAACCGCGCATCGACCGTGGCGACTGCCGAGCGCGGGATGTGGCCGGTCGCGTCCCAACGCTCGCGGATGCCGCGCATCGCGCGCCGCGCCCCGGTCAGGTCGCGGACCGGCAGCAGCGCCTCGGCCTCGGCGAGCAGTGCTTGCCGTGCGACCAGGTTGGTCCCCTCCGTCTGCGACCGCTCCGCGTCGTGCGCCTCCCGCGCCTCGAAGAACGCCTGCCGCGCGGCGCGGAACCGCTCCCACAGCGCGTCGTCGACATCCTTCGCGGCGCTGCCGGCGGCCTTCCAGCGGTCCATCAGCACCCGGTGCCTGGCCGTCGTCGGACCCCAGTCGGTGGATGAGCGCAGCGCCTCGGCCTCACCGATCAGCTGGTCCTTTGCGGCCTTGACCGCGTCGCGGGAGGCGGTCAGCTCCGAGTAGTGCACCTTGCGCCGGCGGGTGTAGGTCGTGCGGGCTGCGGAGAACCGCTTCCACAGGTCGTCGTCGGTGGCGCGGTCCAGCCGGGGCAGGCTCTTCCATTCGTCGAACAGGGCGCGTAGCTTCTCCGGCCCGACGCGCCAGTTCTGCCCGGCGGCGACCTGCTCGGCCTCGGCGACAAGCGCGGTCTTGCGCTCGCGCGCGGCGGACGTCTCGGCGGCCCGCTCGGCGCGACGGCGCTCCCGGGCGACGGCGATCAGCCCGTCCAGGGCGTCGACCCGGACGGCGAGGTCGTCGAGGTCGCCGACCGCCTGGGCGCTCTCGACCGCATCGCGGAGCTTGCGGACCGCCCCCTGCGCGGCCTCGGCGCTCAGCGACCCGGCCCGGACCCGGGTCTCGGCAAGCGCGACCTCGGTGCGCAGAGTGAGGAACCGGCGGGCGAAGAAGGCCAGGGCCTGCTGTTGGTCGCCGACCGCCCAGGTGCCCACGGGCCGTTCCCCGGTGTGGATCCGCACGTAGACGGTCCCGTCGTCGGCGACCCGCCCGAATGCCGATGCCGCGGCGACGTCGGCATCGCTCGGTTCGGTGTCTGACGGTGCGACGGTGCCGCTGTCCGTCGCCGTGGCGGCTGCGGGGCGGCCGGACGCGGCGGGGCCGGGCGTCGGGTGGCCCGGTGTGGGGTGGCCCGGTGTGGGGTGGCCCGGTGTGGGGCGCCCGGGCGTCGGGCGGGTGGCGGTCGCCGAGGCCGGCGACGCGGCTCCCGGCGACGCGGCTCCCGGCGTCGCCGGGCCGGCGGCGGGGGCCGACAGGTCGGGGGCCGACAGGGCGGGGGCTGGCAGGGTGGTTGGCGCGGTGGCGGGGCCGTCCACCACGGTGCCGGGCGCGGCATCGGTGCTCGCATCCGGCCCGTGCATCGTGGTGAGCAGGGTCCCCTCCACAGTGACCGCGAGGCCGGCGACGTCGACCCGGCGCGGACCCGCCCCAGACGTCTCGGCAGCCGGCAGGTCCGCGGGGGGCCCGGCCGCGGGGGCCGGGTCCGCGGGGGCCGGGTCGCTCGCCTCGGGGTTTCCGGCCTCCGGCTGCGGGGTCTCCGCCTGTGGGGCCTCCGGCTGCGGGGTCTGCGCCTGCGGGGTCGGCGGGCTCTGCGGCTCCGGGGCCTGCTCGGCCGGCGACGGCAATGCGGTGGCGTCCACGGTGGTCTCCCTCGGTCCCCGTGCCGGCGACAGGTCGGCACGGATCGGTGTCGGCACCCTCGCCCGGCTGATCGGTCGGGTCCGGTGGGCGGGGCCCCGACGGCGTCGTCTGCCGCCCATCCTCCCTCCCGGGCCGCCGGCGTTCGTCCGCCCGACCCGGTCCCGGCGCCAGATCCGTGCGGGCCCGCACGGATCTGGGGAGTGCGTATCGGTGCGTACCGTGGCCGGACCGACGTACGTGAGCGGGCGGCCACGCCCGGAGGAGTCGCACCGATGGCCCGCCCGACCGCCCTGTCCGGTTTCCCCGAGTGGCTCCCGGGCCAGCGCATCGCCGAGCAGCTGGTGCTGGACACGCTGCGTCGCACCTTCGAGCTGCACGGCTTCAGCCCCGTCGAGACGCGGGCCGTCGAGCCGCTGGACCAGCTGCTGCGCAAGGGCGAGACCAGCAAGGAGGTCTACGTCCTGCGGCGCCTGCAGGCAGACGCCGAGGGCGGGGACGCCGGCCTCGGCCTGCACTTCGACCTGACGGTCCCGTTCGCCCGCTACGTGCAGGAGTTCGCGGGCAGGCTCGTCTTCCCTTTCCGCCGCTACCAGATCCAGCGGGCATGGCGGGGCGAGCGCCCGCAGGAAGGCCGTTTCCGGGAGTTCACCCAGGCCGACATCGACGTGGTCGGCACCGGTGAGCTGCCGTTCGCCTACGACGTCGAGCTGCCGCTGGTCGTGCTGGCGGCCCTGGCGGCGCTGCCGATCCCGCCGGTACTGATGCAGGTCAACAACCGCAAGCTCGTCGAGGGCTTCTGTGCGGCCATCGGTGTGGCCGACTACCCGGCGGCGCTGCGTGCGGTGGACAAGCTGGACAAGGTTGGCCCGACCGGGGTGCGCGCTGAGCTGACCGGCGTCGCCGGGTGCACCCCGGACCAGGCCGCCGCGCTGCTCGGGCTGGCGGCGGTGTCGGGCGACGCGGCCGAGGTCCGCGCCGCCGTCGCCGCGACCGGTGCCCGCGACCCGCTGCTGGACGAGGGGTTGGCCGAGCTGGTCGCGGTGCTGGAGGCCGCGCAGGCCGCCGCTCCGGGCCGGGTCGTGGCCGACCTGTCGATCACCCGCGGCCTGGACTACTACACCGGCACCGTCTACGAGACGCGCCTGGTCGGCCACGAGTCGCTCGGTTCGGTCTGCTCCGGTGGCCGCTACGACAACCTGGTCAGTGCCGGCACGGTGACCTATCCCGGGGTCGGGCTGTCGATCGGGGTGTCCCGGTTGCTGTCCCGGTTGTTCGGCCGGGGGTTGCTCGCTGCCACCCGCCCGACGCCGACGTGCGTGCTGGTCGCGGTGCCCGACGAGGACAGCCGGCCGGCGGCGGCGGCCGTGGCGGCGGCCCTGCGTGCCCGCGGCGTCCCGACCGAGGTTTCGGCGACGGCCGCCCGCTTCGGCAGGCAGATCCGGTCCGCGGACCGCGCCGGCATCCCGTTCGTCTGGTTCCCCGCGGCGAACGCCGACACCGGAAGCGACCAGGTCAAGGACATCCGGTCCGGGGACCAGCTCGACGCCGACCCGGATTCGTGGCAGCCCCCGGCCGGGGACCTGCACCCGCGGCTGGTGGCGACGACCCCCGGTTGACGCCGCCCGCCAGGCGTCGGTGGCGGTAACCCGGGATGGCTGCCGCCGGGGATCCGTAGGCTCGACGGCGGTCGCGCCGCGAGGTTGCCGACCATGCCCGCCGTCGCCGGACGGCACGCCGGACCCTGCCGAGGAGGACCGTGTACCGCACGAGGAACGCCGGGAGCCTGCGCCGCGAGGACGCCGGCTCGACCGTGACGCTGGCCGGGTGGGTGGCCCGCCGCCGCGACCACGGCGGTGTCGCGTTCCTGGACCTGCGTGATGCCTCCGGCGTCGTCCAGGTGGTGCTGGGCGACGAGGAGATCGCCCACCGGCTGCGCAGCGAGTGGGTCGTGCAGGTCAGCGGTTCGGTCCGGGTCCGCCCGGCGGGCATGGCCAACGAGGCGCTCGCCACCGGCTCGGTCGAGGTCGTCGCCGACGAGGTCACCGTGCTCGCCGAGTCCGCGCCGATCCCGTTCGCCATCGACGAGCGGACCGAGGTCGGGGAGGACACCCGGCTCCGGTACCGCTACCTGGACCTGCGCCGCCCGGGACCGGCTGCCGCCATCCGGCTGCGCAGCAAGGTCAACGCCGCCGCCCGAGACGTCCTGCTGGCGCGGGACTTCGTGGAGATCGAGACCCCGACGCTGACCCGGTCCACCCCGGAGGGCGCCCGCGACTTCCTGGTGCCCGCGCGGCTGCAGCCCGGCTCCTGGTATGCGCTGCCGCAGAGCCCCCAGCTGTTCAAGCAGCTGCTGATGGTCGCCGGGATGGAGCGGTACTTCCAGATCGCGCGGTGCTACCGCGACGAGGACTTCCGTGCCGACCGGCAGCCGGAGTTCACCCAGCTGGACATCGAGATGAGCTTCGTCGACCAGGACGACGTCATTGCCCTCGCGGAAGCGGTGCTCACCGCGCTGTGGCGCCTGGTCGGGCACGAGACCACCGCTCCGATCCCGCGGATGACCTATGCGGAGGCGATGCGCCGCTACGGATCGGACAAGCCGGACCTGCGTTTCGGCCTGGAGCTCGCGGACTGCACCGGGTACTTCGCCGACACGCCGTTCCGCGTCTTCAACCCCGCGAACGCCGCGTACGTGGGTGCGGTCGTGATGCCGGGCGGGGCGGCCCAGCCGCGCCGGACGCTGGACGCCTGGCAGGACTGGGCGAAGCAGCGGGGTGCGCGCGGCCTGGCCTACGTGCTGGTGAGCGAGGACGGCGAGCTGTCCGGGCCGGTCGCGAAGAATTTGTCGCAGACCGAGCGTGACGGGCTGGCCGCCCACGTGGGCGCGGCACCGGGGGACTGCGTGTTCTTCGCCGCGGGTTCCGTCACCGGGTCCCGCGCGCTGCTCGGCGCCGCGCGTGGCGAGATCGCGCGCCGGCTGGACCTGATCGACCCTGACGCCTGGGCGTTCACCTGGATCGTCGACGCGCCGCTGTTCGAGTTGGTGAGTGAGACCGACGACGTGGCGGTCGGCGCCGGGGCGTGGACGGCCGTGCACCACGCGTTCACCTCGCCGAAGCCGGACGCGATGGCGACCTTCGACACCGAGCCCGGCACCGCGCTCGCCTACGCCTACGACATCGTCTGCAACGGCAACGAGATCGGCGGCGGCTCGATCCGTATCCACGACCGCGCCGTGCAGGAGCGGGTGTTCGCGGTGATGGGCCTGAGCCGGGAGCAGGCCCAGGAGAAGTTCGGCTTCCTGCTCGACGGCCTGCGCTTCGGTGCGCCGCCGCACGGCGGGATCGCGTTCGGGTGGGACCGCATCTGCGCCCTGCTGTCCGGGACCGACTCGATCCGCGACGTCATCGCGTTCCCCAAGACCGGCAACGGTTACGACCCGCTGACCGGGGCACCGGCGGCGATCACCCCTGCCCAGCGCCGGGAGGCCGGCGTCGATGTCGTGCCCAAGGCCGGCCCGGGTCCGACCGGCTGAGGGCTCCGGTCGGTCGAGGGCCGGTCGGGAATGGCCGGGCAACCCGGAACGCTGGGTGATGGACCGAAACGGGACGACGGACACCGCGGAAGCTGCCGGTCGCGGACGTGGGGACGGCCGACGACGGGACACGATGAGCACCGAGACCACCGCCGGGGCCACGCGGGCGCCCGTCATCGGGGCCTCGGCCACCGGGGTACCGGCCACCGGGGTACCGGCCACCGGGGTACCGGCCACCGGGGTACCGGCCACCGGGGTACCGGCCACCGGGGTACCGGCCGTGGGGGCGCCGGACCCACGCCGTTGGTTGGTGCTGGCGGTGCTCGCGCTGACCCAGCTGATGATCGTGCTGGACGCGACGATCGTCTCCATCGCGCTGCCGCAGATCCAGACCCGCTTCGGCATCTCCGACAGCAACCGGCAGTGGATCGTCACCGCCTACGGGCTCGCGTTCGGTGGGCTGCTCCTGCTCGGCGGCCGGGTCGCAGACTTCTGGGGCCGGAAGCGGTCGCTCGTGCTGGGCGTACTCGGGTTCGCGGTCGCCTCGGCGGTCGGCGGGTTCGCCGTCAACTCCCCGATGCTGTACGGCGCGCGGACACTGCAGGGCGTCTTCGCCGCGCTGCTCGCCCCGGCGGTGCTGTCCGTGCTGTCCACCACGTTCACCGACCCGCGCGAGCGGGCATCGGCGTTCGCGCTCTACGGCGCGATCGGCGCCGGCGGCGCCGCCCTCGGCCTGGTACTCGGCGGGGTGCTCACCGAGTACCTGAGCTGGCGCTGGTGTCTGCTGGTCAACCTGCCGCTGTCCGGGCTCGCCGCACTCGGCGCCGTCCGGTGGGTCCGGGCCAGCCGGGTGCAGGGCCATGCGCGTTACGACATCCCGGGCGCGGTGCTCGTCTCCGGCGGCCTGGCCGGTCTGGTGTACGGGTTCAGCCGGGCCAGCGAGCCGGGCCGGGGTTGGTCGACCGGTCCGACGATCGCGGTGCTGGCCGTGTCGGTCACGCTGCTGCTCGCCTTCGTCGGGTGGGAGTCGCGCTCGCCCCACCCCCTGATGCCGTTGCGCATCCCCCGTAACCCGGTCCGGGCCGGCGCGTTGCTGGCCAGCCTGGTGATCGCCGCGGGCTTCATCGGGTCGACGCTGTTCCTGACCTTCTACTTCCAGGTCGTCCTGGGGTACAGCCCGGTCCGCGCCGGGGTGGCGTCGCTACCCCTGTCCGGCGCGATCGCCTTCTCCGCGATCCTCGCCTCGCGGGCGATGCCCCGGTTCGGCGCACGCTGGCTCGCCGTCGGGGGAGCGCTGGTCTCCGCCGCCGGGCTGGTGTGGACCGCACAGCTCGAGGTAGCGGGCAGCTTCCTGACGGCCGTGCTGCCCGGACAGGTCGTCCTCGGTCTGGGCCTCGGCTTCGTCTTCGTCCCGCTGTCGCTGACCGCACTGCACGAGGTCGCCCCGGACGACTCCGGCGTGACCAGCGCGCTGCTGAACGCGACCAACCAGGTCGGCGGCTCACTGGGCACCGCCCTGCTCAACACGATCGCGACCAGCACGGCGGCCGCCGCGGTCGCTGCCGCCGCACTGGCCGGACGTGGGGGCGACGCGGGGCCGTCGGCCCTGGTCACCGGCTATCAGCACGCGTTCACCTGGGCCGCAGCCCTGCTCGTCGTCGCCGCGGTCGTCGCCGGGCTGCTGGTCAGGGTGCCGCGCGACCCGGCCGCTGCCCCGGCGGCTCCCGTGGGCTGAACCCAGGGACGGGATACCCGGCGGGGCGGCCGGACCGCCACCGATGGGTGTCGACGAAGCCGAGCCGGCGGTACATCCGCCGGGCGGTGTCGTTGTCGGAGTACATGCCCAGCACCACGGCTTCGGCGCCGTTGGCCAGCGCAGCCCGGGTGACCGCGGCGGTCAGCGCCGAGCCGAGGCCCTGACCACGAAGATCGGTCCGGGTGGCGATCGAGGCCAGGTGGACCGCGTGCGGGAGCGACTCGGCCGCGGTGACCGCGGCAAGGCCCGGTTCGGACCCGGCCTCCCCTGAGGTGTCCGGGATCGCCCACCAGGTCGGACCGCTGCCGCGCGGATCCCGGGAGTAACGCGGGCTGTGACCGTCCAGCAGCTCCAACACGGCGCCCAGGACCACCGGGTCCGCGACGTCGGCCCGGACCGCGCGGTCCTCGCCCGGCAGCCTCGGTGTCGGGGCACGGGTGGTCGCGAACCAGTCCCAGTCGTCTCCGCCGACCGGCGCCAGGTCCGCCCGGAGCAGCCCGACGGCCTCGCGGACCACGGACAGCCGTTCCGGGACGACCCGGGCAGGCACCAACGCCGCCAGCAGGTCGGCCGCGTCCGCCGGGTCGCCGCCGGCGACCACCCGAGATCGGCCGTCGACGGTCTTCGCGTGGGCCCACGCTCCGGCCAACACCCAGGCCGCTGCCCCGCCTTCGGCTGCCCCGCCTTCTGCCGCCGACCTGCCGGCCGCCAGCTCCCAGCGCAGGAACCCGTCGTCGGGGAACCGGTGGGTGAGGGCGGCAGGTTCGACCGCGACGAGGGCGGCTCGGGTCGACATCGCCGTCGACGCTAGATCCCGGCCGGCAACGGCCGACACCGGGCCGTCCGGCCGCCCGGTCCGCTTCTCGCCCGCCCGGCGAGCGGCGCCGGATGATGCGCCCATGACCGATGCCCGACCCGCCGCCCCACGCTCCGCGACCGAGCTAGCGGCCGCCTACCGGGCCGCGTCGTCGGACCCGGTGGCCGAGCTCGACGCCTGCCTGGCGCGCATCGCTGCCGTCGACGGGCAGCTGGGTGCGGTCCTGGCCATCGACGCACGGGCGCTCGACGCGGCCCGGGCAAGCGAGCGGCGACTGCGGACCGGGCGGCCGCGGTCGCCGCTGGAGGGCGTCCCGGTCCTGCTCAAGGACAACGTGGAGACGGCCACGATGCCGACGACGGCCGGGTCGCGGCTGCTGGCCGGCATCCCGAACCCCGCTGTCGACGCCCCGCTGGTCGTGCGGCTGCGCCGGGCCGGGGCCCTCGTGATCGGCAAGGCCAACCTGTCCGAGTGGAGCAACTTCCGCTCCACCTCCTCGACGTCGGGCTGGTCCGGGGTGGGCGGGCAGACCCGCAACCCGCATGTCTTGGACCGGGACCCGTCCGGTTCCAGCTCCGGGTCGGCGGCCGCCGTCGCCGCGGGACTGGCGCCGCTGGCGGTCGGGACGGAGACCGACGGGTCGATCCTGTCCCCGGCGGGCAACTGCGGGATCGTCGGCGTCAAGCCGACGCTGGGACTGGTCAGCCGGGCCGGGATCGTGCCGATCACCGCCGAGCAGGACACCGCCGGCCCGATGGCCCGGACCGTCGCCGACGCGGCCGAGATGCTGGCCGTGCTGGCGGCTGCCGACCGGGCCGACCCCGCTACAGGCACCGGGGCAGCCGGGCGGGCGCGCCGCGAGCTCGCCGCGCTCGTCGCCGAGGGGTCCGGCGACCGAGCTGGCGCCGGGCAGCCCCGCGGCCGCCGGATCGGGGTGTGGCGCCCGCGCGACGGTGCGGAGAGCAACGGTGCTGACGCGGGCAGCGACGGCTCAGGCCCGCGGGCAGAGACAGCGAGAGCCGGGTTCGAGTCGGTGCTGGACCGGCTCGGCGGGGCCGGTTTTGTCCTGGTCGACGTCGCCGCGCCGCCGATCGAGCTGGTGGCGGCGTCGTGGACGGCGATGGTCTCGGAGTTCCGCCGGGACCTGGACCGCTACCTCGGCGGGCGCCGGGGCGCGCCGGCCAATCTCGAGCAGGTCGTGGAGGGCAATCTCGCTGACCCCCTCGAACTGAGCCGGTTCGGGCAGGAGCTGATGCTGGCAGCGCTGAAGGCACCCCGGGCGGACAGCGCGGAGATCCGCGACGCCCGCGAACGCGCCCGGGCCGCCGCGCGTGGTTGGGTGT